>Ga0307379_10011812_pt1 | contig 11421 bp, 1 predicted proteins | sample UN2MG_FD_202237 | JGI IMG/M metagenome (GOLD analysis project Ga0307379, IMG submission 202237) | Soil microbial communities from Risofladan, Vaasa, Finland - UN-2 | ecosystem: Environmental > Terrestrial > Soil > Coastal area > Acid sulfate soil | place: Finland: Risofladan, Vaasa | collected... | reverse complement strand
GGAATAAAGTTCACCCTCTTATCATTAAACAGAGAAATGTTGATCAAAAATGCCCTATTTGTAAACTACCCATAGAAAGAGAAGATTTTATCGTACATTGTCCACATTGTTCGCATTTATTTCATGGTAAACATCTAATAGAATGGTTATTAGAACAAAAAAGTTGTCCTGTTTGTCGAAATAGGATAGATATACGCTAAGGATTTGAGGTTTTTAATTTTTTTTAAATAAGTTATCTAGTTGATTTTAACAATAGAAAATATCTTGTTCTTAATGATTTTTAGATAATTTAATTGGTGTTTAATCTTCCGGAGGAATGTTCTGCAAACAATTGCAATTTTTCCTTCCTAAGCGTGTCTTTGCCGAAATGGACTTCTAGACCGTATAGAAGTAGTTGGGATCTTAGCATCAGTATTTGATGTCTTTTTATTTTTTTTAAAGTAATAATTTTATAGTAAAAACACCAGATTTGAAACCATAATAAATAATTGACTGATCTAAGAGATAATAGATAATTTCTTGAAATATGATTTTGAATAACAAATAGTAATTTTCGTTTCAATAAAGTCTTGAGAAAAATTTATAATAAAAACAGAGTAATTTTATTTTGAAGCACAAAGGATACTTATGTTTCCAAGTGTAAGATAGTTAAATCTTAAGGGATAACAGAGGCAAACTTATGGTCATTTCAATTTAGAGTAGTTTACTTATGCCATTATATTTTTCAGAATCCTTTGTGGAGTAAAAAATGGGTGAAGATTATGAGATATTTAGATGTAAAAAGAAAATATCATTTTATAGTAATTGTTTTGGTATTAATTGCCCCAATAATAATTACTCCAAATTTTATTTCGAAATCTGAAATTAATTCTGATAATGCAATAAATGATAGTACTCTTGATTTAGAGCAAAGAATTAGTTTAGTTGATTCATACATTGAATTAGCTGATGGTACTATCATCTCTAAAGAAGATTACGAAGTGGGTTTAGCTAATGAAAATGATAGAGTAGATGCAGAGCTTTGTCAACAAACTCTGATAAAAGAACAATTTAATAACTATAGTTTGGTGCTTGAAATTGACTTGCCTTCCATTCCTGCTTCTATAGTTCATGGCACTTTAGTTATTTTCGGATTGCCATTAATTAATTCTCAAGTTGAAGGTGCTTTATTATATGATACTATTTTTTCTTTTACTTTTTCTATACAATTTCATAGTCCAATAAATGTCTACAATTGTTACTTGAGTATTGATTATATTGACAAATATTATCGAAAGCATGAAATTGCTGTTCCATTCAAAATGGAAAATCCACTAGAGATAAATAATGAATTGGGATCATTTTGGACAACAAATGTATATTATCATCAAAATAATGATTTAGTTGAAATTAATGGTAAAATAAGATGTGATACTAAGACTTGTCCAAGTTATAATGAATTCTATGTTGAAGCAATAATTCGAAATGATTTAGGTAAATGGTATAAGCTTACTGTTAATCGTGACTTTACTTTCTCAGGATCATTTCTCTATTGTGATATTCTTGAACAAAATAACATCAATATTCATGTAATTGGTCCGTCAAGCCATATATATATTCAACCGCAGAGAATTGTTTTGTCAATTGAAAAGTCAGATGTGAGTGTGAGTGAAATTGAAACTGGAGTAGTTACTAATGACGATATGAGTCAAATCCAGGTTGATTATTCAGGAGTAATTAGTGAGTTTATAACAAATTCACTAAGCTCATCATTATATAACTGGGATATTCCAAGTACTGCAATTGCTAATCAAGCGTTTAACATGTTTGTTTCATTTAGAAATATTGGTGATATGGCTGTAGCTGGTGGAATAAGCGTTTCATTCCCTCAAGGTAGCCCCACTGTGACATTTACTGGTGTAACTAGCGTATCCTCTGCTTATCAATATTCATTTAATCCTGGGGATCTTATCTGGCCAAAAAATGGTGATCAATTTCCAGCATTATATGCATTACGTGAAATTGAAACATATAACTGGGATAATGGTATTGTTCATACTATAGGATTATCAGTTAAGTACTCTTCAGTTGGAACATTTAGAATTTATTTCAGAAGTGCTATGTTTGATGGTACTACTTGGTATGGTACTCCCTCATCAGGTACAACCCTTGATCAACAAGGTTGGTGGGTATATGCTTATGATGTTACTGTAAATTATGCAACTGATGGTTATGAGTCAGATAATACATTTGCCACTGCAAAAACAATTACTGTAGGATCATCCCAAAGTAGAAGTATAGCTCCAACAGGAGATGTAGATTATGCTCGTTTTAGTATTAGTTATGGTTATTCCTTAATTATGGAAACTTCTGGTAGTTCTGGTGACACAGTTATGTATCTTTATTATGATGACCAAACTTTGATAACTTCCAATGATGATGGTGGAAGTGGTACTTTTTCCAGAATTGCTATAACTCTTGGACCTGGAACCTATTACATTAAAATAGTAGATTATGGAAATGATGGTCAGATAGCTAGTTACCTTTTAGCTTTAAGCGGTTCTAGGTTATCAGCACCAACACCATATAGAGTGTCTGTAAATATACCAAGTTCTGCTGTTGAAGATTCATATTTCAGTATGACAGCATCATTTCGTAATGATGGTGGAAATGCTTACCCTGGTTGTATAACAGTATCATTCCCGCAAGGATCACCTTCAATAAGTTTTACTAGCTCAACAACAGTGGGAACGAGTGATAGATTTTCAGCTGATACTGGTGATCTTATTTGGCCAAAAAGTGGCAGTCAGTTTCCTGCTCAATATTCCTTAAGAGAAATTAATGCATATAACTGGGCAAATGGTGTAACTCATACGATTGGTTTGTCAGTAAGATATAGTAATCCTGGAACGTATAATATCTATATTCGAAGTGCAATGTTTGATGGAGTTACTTGGTATGGTAACCCAACTTCTGGAACCATTGATCAACAAGGTTGGTGGGTTTATGTCTATTCAATTACAATAACCTCAGCCCCTGATTCTTATGAATCTGATAATAGTTTTACTTCATTTAGTACCATATCTATGGGCCAATCTCAAACTAGAAATATTGCACCTGTAGGAGATCAAGATTATGTTAGATTAATTATTAATTATGGATATGATGTATTAATTCAAACATCTGGTATTTCAGGTGATACAGAGATGTGGTTATATGACGAATTATATAACCAAATTGCATATGATAATGATGGTGGAAGTGGTACTTTTTCCAGAATTGCTAGATCATTAGCTCCAGGTGTTTATTATATCAGAATAAGAGAATATGGAAATAATGCTGAGATCGCTAGTTATATTCTGTCTCTGAGTGGTACAAGACATTCTGTGCCAATACCTATTCGTGTTTCTGCTGCAGTACCGTCAACAGCTACAGTTAATGAAGCATTTACTATCAGTGGAACCTTCCGAAATAATGGTGGTCCTGCTTACCCCGGTGGAATAACATTTTCATTCCCAGAAGGTTCTCCAACTATAACATTCTCTGGTGGTACAACAGTTTCTAGCTCTTATCAATATTCAGCTGATACTGGTGACACCATTAGTCCAAAAACTGGCTCTCCTTTTCCAGCCTTATATTCATTAAGAGAAATCGAAGTACCAGGATGGTTGGGTGGTATTTCTCATACTATAGAATTATCAGTGACGTTTGATACTGTTGGTACTTATGATATTTATTTACGAAGCGCTATGGGAGATGGAACTGATTGGTATGGAACACCTACTACTGGACCTTTAGATCAGCAAGGTTGGTGGGTATATGTTTATACAGTTCAGATTAAATTACCCGGAGATATATATGAACCAGATAACTCAAAAACTCAAGCAACTACACTTCTACCTGGAGAAACACAATATCATTCAATATTACCTATTGGTGATGAAGATTGGTTTGTATTCACAATAGCTCAAACATCTGACATTGTATTACAAATGATAGGTTCAACTGGAAACTCAGAAATGTGGTTATATGATGAGCTATTGAATCTTCTTGATTATGATGATGATAGTGGTCCTGGTTATCTGTCAAGAATAGATTATAGCAATTTACTTCCAGGTATTTATTATGTTAAAATTGCTGAAAATGGTAATAATGCTGAAATAACGGATTATGGTATTTATTTAACAAGAACAAGTCATCCTCCATCACCGAATTTTGTATCTATTAATATGCCTTTAACTGAACGATTCATAGGGATTCCATTTATCATTTCTGCAACAGTAAGAAATGATGGAGGAATAGCTGTTGCTGGTGGGATAACAATTTCGTTCCCAACAGGTAGTCCATCTGTAGCCTTTTCTGATGGAACAACTGTCGCTGCTGAATTTCGGTTTTCAGCTGATACTGGAAATATAATAAACCCAAAATCAGGTGATCCTTTTCCAGCGGAATATTCGATACGAGAAATAGAAACATACTCTTGGATTGGTGGTTCAACAGAAACAATTGAGTTGTCAGTAACATATCTGTCTATTGGAACATATACAATATATGTTCGTAGTGCTATGTTTGATGGTGAAACATGGTATGGTACACCAAATACTGGACCATTAGATCAACAAGGTTGGTGGATACTTCAATATGCAGTAACAATTGGTTATCCAGGTGATGATTACGAAATGGATAACGATCCAACATTAAGCACCCCTATATCATCTGGTGAATCACAAATACATTCAATTGATCCAATAAATGATGTAGATTGGTGTACATTTACAATATCAAGGACATCAAATATCATAATTGAAACTATAGGAATTAGTGGAGATACTAGACTTTGGTTACTCAATGAAGCACTTGAAGAAATTTATTATGATGATAATAGTGGTACAAATCTTTTTGCGAAGTTAGCAATAAATGGTTTGCTGCCTGGGATTTATTACATCCGAATTCAAGAAAATGGTGATGATGCAATAATAGATGAATATACTATATCTATGTCAGCAACATTGAATCCACCTTCACCGAATTTCGTTTCAGTAAATATACCAATGGTAGCTTCAATTAATGAAGCGTTTCTGATATCTACAACAGTAATCAATACTGGTGGAACTGCTACAGCTGGTGGAATAACAATCTCATTTCCTGAAGGTTCACCTATTGTTGAATTCACTGATGGTACTACTGTTCTAGAAGAATTTCGATTTTCTGCAGATGCAGGAGATGAGATTAATCCAAAAGTGGGTAATCCTTTTGATGCTTTATACTCATTGCGAGAAATAGAAACCTATGCATGGGCAACTGGAGCTATTGAAACAATAGAATTATCTGTAACATTTGATCATACTGGTTACTTTTCAATTTATGTTCGTAGTGCTATGAAAGATGGAGTCTATTGGTATGGTAATCCATTATCTGGAGATTTAGATCAACAAGGTTGGTGGATTGATGAATATATAGTTAAAATTTCTGAAACTGGTATTGACACTCAAGAATTCAATAACGAAGATAATGGCTTATTATCAGGCTTATTAAGTCGAATGGGTGGATTTATTGATAGAACAGGTTACTTTGATTTTAATTGGAATTTTAAAAATATATTCGGTTTTGGAATTGATTTCAATATAGATGCTTATATTTCATCAATAACTGATGGATTTAATGTAAGAATAGAATCATCTATTATTTTGGATAAACATGATATTTCTTTCTTTGGTAATATGAAATTATTCAAGAATTTTTACGAGAAATGTTTAGACAATTCTTTTTGGGACTGCGGGATAGAAGGAAACTTCAATTTGGAATTTGATTATTTGACAGCTACCAATATAATTGTCAACAAAGAAATGAGTGGAGGTTGTACAATATACTTTGCCATAACTGATTATGCAAGAGCTTTAATTGCTTCATTAACACCACCTGTTTTTGTTAAAGCATGGGATTTGATAAACAGCGGTTTAGACTTTTTTGGATTGCCAACATTAGATGATAGGATTACAGGAGAATTTAGAATTCAAATACCTATCACTTTTGGACCTTCCGAACCTGGGAAAGATTGTTTATGGTCTGTAGGATTCGATTTATTATTTGATATCGGTCTGAATCTTGATGCTGATATTGAACCTGAGATTTCAATTGGTGTTCAACCTCCTATTGGCGAATCATCTTTGGAGTATCTATCATGGAAGAATGATACAGGAAGATATGGAGCTATTAGTGGTGGAATGGTTTTTAATTTCCATATCGAACCTCCAGAATTCCTCAAGCAAGGTATACGCGCAATATTATTTGGTGTTGATCCATCTTTCAATATAGATATACCAATTTATTCCTTATATTATGAATGGGCTTGGATAATATTTGAAGAGGATCCATTAATAGATACAGATGGGGATGGTATATCTGACTTTGATGAAATTGAAGGAAATTATGGTTTCGAAACCGATCCATTGGATCCTGATACAGATGGAGATGGTATTTCTGATAGTGAAGAGATCTTAATCTATGCAACAAATCCCTTAATGTTAGATTCAGATGAAGATTTGCTATACGACTATGAGGAAATATATGGTTTCTTTGATTTGGATGGAGATAAGATAATTGATTCTGGTGAATATCATGGATATTTTACAAATCCTAATTGTATTGATACAGATTCGGATTACTTGCATGATATTGAAGAAATAGTAGGTGTGTTTATAGCTGATGTAGATTTGTTCATAGAGATACCTCTAAGTGATCCAACATTATTTGATTCTGATTATGATGGTGTGTCTGACTTCTATGAAAGTTTGTGGTGGTTAACTGATCCAATGGATTCGTTATCAGTTCCTCCAACGGATTCAGACAATGACTTAATGCCAGATTTCTGGGAAATAGCATTTGGTTTGGATTATCTTGATCCATCTGATGCTTATGAAGATCAAGACTTAGATTTCTTATGGGCTATTGAAGAGTATATTGTAGGAACCGATCCATATAATTCTGATACTGATAATGAAGGTCTAACAGATGGAGATGAATTTTGGCTTTATCAAACAGATCCATTAAACCCAGATACAGATAGCGATGGCTTAAATGATTACTTAGAAATAGTGATTTGGGAGTCAAATCCATTTGAAACAGACAGTGATTATGATGGCCTATCTGATGGAGATGAAGTTAATACTTATGGTTCTGATCCAACGAAAATTGAAAGTGATGGCGATGGTTTGCTAGATTATGATGAGGTTTATAATTATTTCACAAATCCTGGAGAACCAGACAGTGACTTTGATGGTTTGAATGATAATATAGAACTCTTTACAACAAATACTAATCCCAATAACCCTGATCATGATGGTGATGGTCTTTCCGATGGTGATGAAGTGAATAATTATGAAACAAATCCATTATTACCCGATACAGACTCTGATGGTATAAATGATGGTGATGAAATACTAACATATGAAACAGACCCTACTGAGTCTGATAGTGATTTTGATGGTTTAAACGACTATGATGAGATTTTTGTTTACTTTACAGAACCAATGGAACCAGATTCAGATTTCGATGGTTTAAATGACTTTCAAGAAGTTATAACTTACTCTACAAATCCAAATGCACCGGATAGTGATTTAGATAGTATAGATGATTACGCAGAAGTAATTACATATGGAACGAACCCAAATCTACCTGATACCGATGGGGATGGATTAACCGATTATGATGAATTATTTACTTACAGCACTGATCCTATTTTACCAGACATGGATTTCGATGGCTTGACAGATTATGCTGAAATTTTCACTCACTTAACTAACCCTAAAGAACCCGACAGTGATTTTGATGGTTTGAATGACTATGTTGAAATCTTTACCTATCTAACAAATCCTAACGTATCTGATACTGATACTGATGGTCTAAATGATGGCATTGAAGTAAATACCTATAATACAAATCCAAATGTTATAGATAGTGATTCAGATAACTTAACTGATTATCAAGAAGTTATTGATTTTAATACTAATCCTAATTTATCAGACTCTGATTCTGATGGTATATCGGATTATGACGAAGTAATTACTTATCTAACAAACCCGAATGAACAAGATACTGATTTTGATGCTTTAACTGATTACGATGAATTATTTACTTATAATACTGATCCATTACTGCCCGACCCAGATGCTGATGGATTAACTGACTATGATGAAGTTATCACCTATGATACCGATCCATTTGATGCTGATTCAGATGATGATTTCTTCAATGATGGTTATGAAGTAGCTAATGGTTGGGATCCGAATGATCCATTAGATCCTGATGGTACTTTGGATTTAGATTCTGATGGATTGACAAATCTAGAAGAAGGACAACACGGAACTGATCCGTTCGATTCTGACACCGATGATGACGGTTTGCTAGATGGAGAAGAAGTACATAACTATGGTACCATTCCAACAAATCCCGATACAGATGGTGATGGACTCATAGATGGTGAGGAAATTACATTATACAATACAAACCCAACATTAGCTGATAGCGATGGTGATCAATTAACTGACTATGATGAGTTGTTTATTCATTTGACTGATCCAAATCTAGTAGATAGCGACGGAGATGGACTATCAGATGGTGATGAAATTAATGTTTACTCTACAAATCCCAATTTGGTTGACACCGATTCAGATGGTTTGGATGACCAAGAAGAAGTAACATTAGGTTTGGATAATTATCTAACCGATCCTAATAACAGCGACTCGGATAATGACAATCTTACTGATTCAGAGGAGATGAGCTTGGGAACAAATCCCAACTCAACTGATAGTGACTCTGATGGTTTGTCTGATTATGAGGAAACAATTATTGGTGCTGATGGTTACATTACTGATCCGTTGAATAATGACTCTGATGGTGATTCTATCAGTGATTATGATGAATGGATGTTGTATAATACCAATCCAACATTAATTGATAGTGATGGTGATGGATTAACAGATGACCAAGAAATTTTCATTTACTTGACTGATCCCAATCTAGTTGATACTGATGGTGATACTATCTCTGACAAAGAAGAGATTGAGTTTGGAGTAGATGGTTATATCACTGATCCATTAAATTCTGATTCAGATAACGATGGTTTGCTAGATAATTATGAAATTGATATTAGCTATACTGATCCTACTGATCCCGATTCCGATGATGACCTACTCAATGACGGAGATGAAATCAATACTTACAACACTAATCCACTAGATGTTGATTCTGATAATGACCAATTAAATGATGGTGATGAAATTTATGACCATTTCACAAATCCATTATTGTCTGATTCCGATGGAGATGGTTTAGATGATTACGAAGAGGTAAATACTGGTATTGATGGTTATATCACTAATCCAAATGCTATTGATTCAGATTCTGACGGATTAACTGATTCTGAGGAAATGAATCTTGGAACCAATCCTAATTCCAACGATAGCGATGGTGATGGCATTTCAGATTATGAAGAAACTATTGAAGGTTCTGACGGTTTCATTACTAATCCATTATTATCCGATACAGATGGTGATTCCATATCAGATTACGAAGAAATCAATACAACCAATACTGATCCAACCTTGTATGATACAGATGGTGATGGATTAAATGATTATGAGGAAATTTATGAATATCTTACTGATGCTAATAATATAGATTCAGATAATGATTCAATTTCTGATGGAGAAGAAGTTGTGGAAGGTATTGATACATATATCACTAACCCTAATAGTAATGATACTGATAATGATGGTCTTTTAGATAACGAGGAGGTAGATATTACCTTTACTGATCCTACTGATGCAGATACAGATAATGATAGTATCAATGATTTTGAAGAAATAATTCTTGGTTCAGATATGTATATTACTGATCCTAATAACCCTGATACTGATGACGATGATTTAGAAGATGGATTAGAAATAACATTAGGAACTAGCCCAATAGATTTTGATTCAGATTCTGATGGTGTATCTGATGGAGCTGAATACAATGATATTGGTACCGATCCATTATTACCCGATACAGATGGAGACACTATACTTGATGGTGAGGAGATTGTTCTTGGTTCTGATGGCTACATAACTAATCCATTAAACAGTGATACAGATAATGATGATCTATCAGACCCCTATGAGATTGGTACAAGTAATACTGATCCAACAGATGATGATACAGATAATGATGGAATGCCCGATGGTTATGAAGTTACCAATAATTTAGATCCTTTAGTTTATGACTCAAATGAAGATTTAGACAATGATGGCTTAACTAATCTAGAAGAATATGAGAATAACACCAATCCAAATAATACCGATACAGATAACGATGGTCTTGATGATTTTTGGGAAGTAGAGAATGGTACCAATCCTACAATTAATGATAGTGATAATGATTATGACGGTGATGGTCTTACTAATTACCAAGAATATCAAATTGGAACCTTACCCTTGGATCCTGATACAGATAATGACCAACTTTATGATGGTTATGAACATAATACATCATACACTGATCCTTTAGATGCTGATTCTGATTCAGATGGGATACCTGATGGTTACGAAGTTTCCAATCACTTAAATCCGCTTGAGAATGATGCCAATTTGGATTATGACAATGATGGATTAACTAACCTAGAAGAATATCAAATAGGAACACAAGCAGATAATCCTGACTCAGACTCAGATAATATGCCAGATGGTTGGGAAAGAAGCAATGATTTGAATCCACTTGTTAATGATTCTCAAGATGATCCTGATTCTGATGACTTGATAAATGAGGATGAATATAAATACAACACTAATCCTCATAATGAGGATACAGATGGTGATGGATATTCTGATGGTTATGAAGTAGCAAATGGATCTGATCCTACAGACCCATATAGTTTTCCTGAATCCATCTTCCAGAAAAATAAAGACCTTATTATGTTTATTTCGCTTATTGTTGGGATATTCGCTCTTATTGGAATAATATTTGCTATCAAAAGAACTAAAATTAAATCTTAATTCAAAGTCAAGTTATATTCTTGACTTTTTCATTTTTTAAAAAATTCAAAATATAATATCTTCATAATTGCACATAAATTTTTTTCACCAAATAATGAATTTGTTAGTAATACATTAAATAATTACTTCTTTGATGTTTTGAAGCACCAAAAAGTAAATAACATAGCATTTTAATCCTTATTGGAAAACTATTGGAGTTGAGAGCTTTTAAACTAGTTATGAGTTCTAAACCAGAATTAACTTTAGAAAAAGTCAATGAAGAATAATCAGCCAGCCTGTACTTACCACCTAAGCGTGTCATTACTGAACTGGACTTCTAGACCTTCAAGAAGAAATGAGTTTTTGTATCTTCTACTACAATTTATCACTGATTTCTTTTGGTAATAATTTTAATAGGCGATTATTTTTTTTA
>Ga0307379_10011809_pt1 | contig 11423 bp, 20 predicted proteins | sample UN2MG_FD_202237 | JGI IMG/M metagenome (GOLD analysis project Ga0307379, IMG submission 202237) | Soil microbial communities from Risofladan, Vaasa, Finland - UN-2 | ecosystem: Environmental > Terrestrial > Soil > Coastal area > Acid sulfate soil | place: Finland: Risofladan, Vaasa | collected... | reverse complement strand
TCAACCAAAATGGGAACGTAATCCAATTTATTATAGTTCATCTGGCGCAAATGGTGTTACATTTGATGGAAGTGTAACTGTTTCAAATGCGAGTTGTAACACTACATTCACAACGAACGCTTGTAGTGAACAACCACACATGAAATCTACTTCAATGGAAGAAACGGGTCGTGTTGAGAAAGGGTCAAAGTCAAAACAAAAGTTCACGAAAACAAACTATGATTTTGAGAGTTACATTTATCACACAGAGGAATTTCAATTATTTCCATTATCAAAACGAGTAACAACTGTTAAAGAAGCGACACGGGAATATTGTACGCAGTGTGGAAAGAAACGAAAAATCAACTTTAATTTCTGTCCTAAGTGTGGAACAAAGTTCTAACATTTGAGTATAATAAGTATAAGGTTACATACAAAGGGCGACTTCTGGTTGCCCTTTTTTATTAAAAAATAGCACAGATAACTCTTGACAACTTCATTTTTATTTCGTATATTTAAGTAACAAAACAAAGGAGTAATCAAATGGGTTATAGTTTAAGTTTAGAAGAAGCGACAAAGCGTGAAAAGTATGCGAAAAAGGTTTATGAGTTACGCGAAAGATTTCTCAAGTTTGGTGTTGAGTATCTTCCTGGTGATCGTGCCGAGATTTACAAACCGTCAATCATTTTTCCTGAATATACCGTAAATTACAAGATTCATTTATATGTAAATATGGGTATTATGAAAGCCAGAAAAGTTCTCAAACAAATGGAAGACAACATTATTTCTCGGGATCAACTTAGAAACTATGCTATGAAGAATGGTGGAAACTTTATTGATAAAATGCCTCACGAAAAATATGGTGGTAAATTTCCAATCGCAAAATAAATAAAATAGTTCTTGACTGTTATTGTTTCGTTTCGTAATATGGTATGCTAACAAAATGAAAGGATAGCGAAATGAAAGCCGGAACTATTTTAGTAAATGACAGACTTAAACCTATGCCGTATGTTGGGTATGCATCTGACGAAAGAAGACAATTTTATTTAGTAATAAGGAATACCAAAACTTCTGTAGAAGTTGTTTCTATCGGAAATACTGTTTATCAATCTGGGAAAAAGTTATATGTTATTCCTGATATAAGTAAAATAGGTAAAAAAGTTTTTCGTAAAAAAGTTTATGAAGATTATATTCTTATAGATGATTATTACAAAAAATGGGATGGAAAACCTATAAAAGATAAATATTATCTTTCATTTTATTCAAAATCTGATAAAATGAAAATCACTAAAATTAACAAACAAAAAGATAATTCTGAGAAAAATGGTATAAAGGTATTTGGAAAACTCGTTAAAAAGTATGGAGTAAAAAATGAAAGTAACTAGATATTTTATTGACACACCTGGTGACGAAGCAACTTGTATAGTTTGTGGAAAGACAATAGAGCTTGACGAGGTTTCGTATGAGTTTCGTCCAGACAAGGGTGTAAAAGCGACAAAGGAAGAAATCTCAAAGACATGGTGTAAAGATTGTTTACCTGAAGATGTAGAGGTTTACAAGGGAACACAATTACGCAACTGCACTGAATATCGTAAAAACTCAAAAAGAGGAATAAGATAATGAATGAACGATGGAACAACTTAGTAATCGTTCTTATGGCGATCCCGGTATTTGTAATAATGGTCAACCATGTTGTAAAGACTATACCCGTTGACTGGGCAGTTGTTTATATGGTTATGGTTATATTAGTAGCTGTAGGAGTTCATATAAGACACAATGTAATCAAAGTAAAGGAATAATATGGCGACCCACAAACGGACGATAAAGATGATTGACGATTTTTTGGAGTATAGTATGGAATATCGCAAAAAGGTAGCGAAAAAGACAATGAAAGACGATGCGTTATGGCTACAAAAATACAATGATTTACAAAAGGTCATAAGTGAATATGATATAAATAAGATAGATTACACAAAAGGAGCAAAAGTATGATTATTTTAGTAGTTAGTGGTATTACATTAATGATTGGGTTTATATTATTCTTTATAAGTATAAACGCTGGTTGGCCAACCAGCTCTGGTTTGGAAGCGTTGTCGATACTTGGATTTTTTATAATGATACTATCGGTTATTTTGGGATTTTTTTTAATGGGAATGTTATACCCATACACGACAGAGATAACCATTGCTGATCAAGGATATATAGAAAAGAATGACAAATCACTTGTGATTGTCGCTCCGAATGTGGGTAGTAAATTAATCACAGACCCGGCTATTATCGCTCACATAGAGATCAACGACACTGTAAAAATCAAAAGAGATTACAATTCTTATGGTTTGGAAATTGATCCTGTGAGGATATATGTAGAGAAAAATGGATGGAAATACTAAAAGTATATATTTATATATAGGTGAAAAATGGGAATAGAAAAATCAGCAGGATTAGTTATTGTTTATAATAATAGTATATTATTGGGACATCCAACGAACGCTGTGTGGCAAGGAACTTACAGTATCCCAAAGGGCAAAATAGAAGATGGGGAAACTGCTCTTGAAACGGCTATTCGTGAGACAAAAGAGGAAGTAGGTATTGAAATTTCGCCTAAAATGGTAGAACCTGGCGAGCCTAAAGTTGTTAACTATAAAAACAAACAGGGAAAGACATATAAAAAAGTATTTTGGTTCGTGGTCAAAATTAATGATAGTGATTTGATAAAACACGTTCACCCTGTTGTACCGAAAGAATTGTTACAACTTAACGAGATAGATTGGGCAGGATTTTTAGATATTGAGGAAGCCAAATGGCGAATTTTCAAACGATTTGAACATATATTGGAGCAAGTATGTGAGTGAAAATTTAAACGAACATTATACAGTGAAGTTTGCGAGGGTGTTTCTTGATTTTGTCAAGCAAGGCAGGATAGTGGGATTCTCTGCTCCTGACAAGATACTTTTGGAGCATCTATTGAGAGGAAAGGTTGATGATTATGGTAAAGTAAAACTCATTGACGGGACGATAGTAAAGAATCAGGAGATTTTAGATAAGTATGAAATAGACTATGAATCGTTGAATTCTAAAAATAAAGAAACCAACCAAGAAAGACAAGTATATGACAATATTAACATACAGATTGTCGGCGACAACAATGTAATTGAGATTAGGTTGCCATGGTTACCGAAAGATAAGTTTGATACATTGATAGGATTTTTTAAGACAACATTAGGAATGCAGTTTGAGTTTCGTCACAACGAAGATGGTGTATGGTTTTCATTGATTCGTGACGAAAGTATATTTGACGAGTTGTTGAATCATCCATTGGTAAAGTTGATAGGGTATTCAATAGACAAGGATAAGTTACAAAAGGCGAAAGACACCCTAAAGATAGAAATAGAGAAACAAAAGAAACTTTTTTCGTTATCGGTTACTGCTCAGTTAGAGGAAACGGAAGAATTCAAAGGAATGTTTACTAAGTTATATCCATTCCAAAAAGTATCAGTAGAATACTCAAAACTTAAAAGGTCTATCTTAATAGCAGATGAAATGGGATTAGGAAAGACAATACAAGCATTAGCGATTATTGAGTTTCATCAATTATATCCAGCACTCATTGTTGTACCAGCGATGTTAAAAAAGAATTGGACACGAGAAATAAAGAATTGGTTGCCACATAAAAGTGTGGTCGCTGTTGAGACGAATAAAATAATCCCGCCAGCAGACTTGTATATTGTGAGTTACTCAATGGCGTCAAAAGTGGCGAATAGATTTGTGGTAAGAAAACCAAAAGTTATAGTATGTGATGAAAGTCATTATTTGAAGAACCCAAAAGCCGCTCGAACGGATTACATCTTGAAAAACTTCAAAAATATTCCATTCAAGATGTTGACGACCGGAACGCCGATATTGAATAGGACTGTTGAGTTAGTTCCACAACTTGATTTATTAGGTGTATTGGATAGTCATTTTGGTGGTAAGAGGAAGTTCATAAATCGTTATGCTCCGCCACAATGGAATGGATTTGGAACGACATATGGTTCGGCGAATGAAGAAGAATTACAAGTTGAATTGAGAAAATCTTGTATGATTAGACGAATGAAAAAGGATGTATTAACTGAATTACCTGATAAGATTAGACAAGTAATTTATTTGCCGTTATCAAATGTAGCAGCCTATGAAAAGGTTGAGGACGATTCTATCAACTGGTATGAAACAAAATTACGGAAAAACAAAGATTTGTCTGAACACGAAATCTTGGAAAAGGTAGACGAAAAATTAGAGAATAGAAGTTTTTATGCAGAAAAAATGGTTAGGGTTGAATACTTACGACAAGCTGCTCTTGAGTATAAAATGGAAGCCGTGTTTGGGTGGGTTGATGATACATTAGAACAAACAAGTAAACTTATTTTGTTCTGTCATCACAGGGATGCTGTTGAACAACTTCATGAACATTACAAAGATAATTCGGTTATTTTATATGGTGGTATGAGTGGACAAGTAGAAGATATTGTAAAAAAGTTTGTAAGTGATAAAAGAATACAATTGTTTATTGCTTCTATACAATCCGGTGGAGTTGGTATTGACGGATTACAAGAAGTTTGTGACAAGGTTGCGTTTGTAGAACTTGCGTGGACACCAGCTGTAATGGCGCAGGCTGAGGATAGAGTACATCGTATAGGTCAAGGAAATCCTGTAAATATTTATTATTTACTTGGCGAAGATACTATTGAGGAGCATGTTTATGGAGTTGTTGTAGGAAAAGAGGAAATCTTTGATAAGGCGACAAACATAAACAAGTTATTCACTTGGATAAAAAACAAAAAGAAGGAAAAATGAAATCTTCAATGATACGGGTTGTTTTCTTGGACATTGATGGAGTGATGGCAACATTCAACTCAATGAGAATGGGTTGGATGTATCGGAAGAAACGAGGAAAAAAAAGTAGAAAATATAGTAGTATTGTTCATGATAGACTCACTTTGAGCAGAAAATGTATAAGGACATTGAATCGTTTAGTAGTTGAGACACGAGCTAAAGTTGTAATCTCGTCAGCGTGGAGATATGGGAAGCCTACGGGGTATTTTCAACGACTTTTTCGCAGTAAGGGGTTTTGTGGGGAAGTGATAGACAAGACGCCGACGTGGGACAAATATAAGGATATGATAGGGATAAAAACCGTAAACGATTTAGAATTATTTTGGAATCACGAAAGAGGAAATGAAATAAACTTGTGGTTAGAATGGAATAAACATAAAAATATAGAATTTTACATAGTTATAGATGATGAAGTGTCTGATATTAAGCCTTTACATGAGGGAAAGTTTATACAAACAAATATGGAACAAGGGTTTCAGGGGGAAGATTTACTTCAAGAAGCAATCAAGAAATTAAAAGGAGAGTGACATGGTAACAACAAAAAAGACAATAGCCGAAAAAGATGGGTCGGAAGTTGTGGAAGAAATACAACCACAAAAACCACAAAAAAAATCTCAAACGGTAAAAGTGTTGGTTTCTGTATACCGAGTAAATGATAAAATAATTTCAGCATTAGGTATTCCAACAGCCGATGCTTGGGTATCACATCGTTTTCAGAAGAATAAACTACAATCTCAGGATTTATTTATATTGACGACAACTATAAAAAATCACGTACCATTCCGTAAAATGGATTCGTATAACTCGGTAATAGAACAAATCTTGAATGATAATGTACAAGAAATAATTTTACCTAGTACAAAGGCGAACCAATTACAAAATATTAGTATATTTACACATGAGATTTTGAACATTGGAATTGAATTATTTTCATAAAACAGTTGACAAACCCCTTTTTATTTTGTATATTGTTTTATATTTATATATGAAAGGAATATTCAATATGGCGTACAAGAAAGACGATGGAATAAAAATCGTTAAAAAAGGATTCAACTATTTTTGTCACAATTGTTATGAATCTTTCAGGTATAAGAGTTTAGTAGGAAAATTAGAAAAGGGTGGTATGTGGAATTGGTTATGCTGCCCCAAGTGTGGGGAAGTTGTAACGGATTTAAAAAGGAAGTAAACAATTTAATTTTGGAGAAGTAAAATGGAATATTTAAGATTTGACGAAGTTGTTGATGAACCGGAAGCTGAAGAACCTGAAGTTGAGGAAACTGAAGAGGAAGAAGCTGAGGACGAAGAAGTTGAAGAATAAATAAGTTTTATATGTGCCCAATAAAATGGGCACTTTATGCCCACGTGGTGTAACTGGAGAGCACAACGGCCTTCTAAGCCGTAAGGTGCGGGTTCGAATCCTGTCGTGGGTACTATGAAAAGTGGTGATAAAGTTCGTCTTATTGGCGAAACAGATACAGCGATAATAAAATGGTTAGCTCCAGCCTGGAGAAAACCAGCAAGGGTTATTTTAGATCGTAGGTTGAATGGTTCAACCGTATACACAATGGATAAATTAGAAAGGGTTATATGATGTTTCACACTTATCGGGTAAAACCTGTTCATAATGAATTAAGGGATGTTGACGATGTTTATGCTGTCCAAAGGAAGATTTTCATTTGGTGGACAATCAAATATTTTGATACTTATAGGGGAGCCGACCTGTGGATAGACAAAAACATAATGGACGAATAACATTTTTAGATAAACTTATTTTGCCTTTCGGCAAGTATGGTTATATAATTGTTGGTATGTTTAGTGGTCTTGTTGGTGGTGGTTTCATCATTGATGCGATTAAAAACACTCATTTTTTTAGCGGTGTCATTGCCTTATGTTTTATGTTTATATTTGGTTATTGTTGGGGCAAGGATACGGAAAGGGTCAAGAATGAAAAAGTTGATAATGGGTAAAATGCCGTGGGTAACGATGAAAGACGACATATATAAAGATTGCATGATAAGATTAGTATATCAATGGACGAGAACAAACATTGATAAGACAAATGATGAAATGGGTATAATAGTTATACAACCAAATGACCCGAAAGATTCACACCCATTTTCTAAAACATATAAACTTGACGAGTTGGATTTCGTTGCGTTTAGATAAGGAAAATAATGTTAGAAATATATCAAGTAATACATGAATCATATTTGGATTCAACTTTTGTGACCAACGAAACAGGTCCATTTGATTATTTCACAGCAGAAACGGAACAACAAGCGAAGCGTTATTTCAAGAAAAATTATAAAGGACATTCTACTTGGACATATCAAAAGATAGAAATGTATATGTTGAATCACGAGATCAGTGCTGCTCGCAAAAAACTTGAGAGGCAAGGAAAGGAAGTTGGCGACACAGTTACAATGATAGAAAAGTTACGCGACATACAATTAAGGGTTATAGCCAGCAAGAAAAAATAAGGAGAAAGAGGTTATGTATAAGTCAATGGGTATTTTACTATTATTGGCATCATTTTTATTTGCTCAAGATACTCTAAAAGTTTATGAGTATGATGGTGTAATTCCTGTGGTAGGATATTTGAGAATTAAGGACAATCCTATTACGGAGAAAACATATTCTCAAAAGGATTTACAAAACCTTCCAATAGACGGCAAAGATGTTCCAGCGATGTTGACATACACGCCAGCAGTACAGTTTTATTCTGACATGGGAACATTTTATGGTTACTCATATTTTCGTCTTCGTGGGATTGACCAAACGAGAATCAATGTTACATTAGATGGTGTTCCATTAAACGAACCAGAGGATATGGGAATATACTTCAATAACTATCCTGATTTTATGAGTACAATTGAGGATGTACAAATACAACGTGGAGTAGGAACTACAAGCAATGGCACAGCTTCTTATGGTGGTTCAATCAACTTCACATCTAAAAATTTATCAGACGAATACACGAGATTGAATTTCAATTATGGTTCATACAATACATATAGGTTTATGGCGGAGCAGAATTTTGGTATCAACGAGAATGGTTTAGGGTTGACTTTACGATTTTCAAGGATAAATACTGAGGGATACCGCGACAATTCTGGTCATTATGGACATTCATTATATTTGAGTGGTGGATTATTTAAGAGAAACTACGCACTCAAGTATGTATCATTTTATGGTAATCAAGAGAATGAAATGGCGTATTTGGCGACAAATATAAATAACTTGAAACATAATCGTCAAATGAACGACTTATCTCCTGAGGAAAAGGACAACTTTCATTATTGGTTTAATTCGTTATCATATATGAGTGAACATATTACCAATACTGTTTATTTTATCAAATTGGCCGGTAAATATGGAGTATTGTTTAATGATATGAACGACTTCAATTTGGATTCATATTATTTAGGTAACATATTAAATGTAAACTATGATTTTACAAGGTTAAAACTATATTCAGGTTTTCATTTATCCACATATAAGAGAAATCATTATCTAAAGATTTTGGCTGATGAAATATATCGTAACAATGGGATAAAGAATGAGGCGAGTGGATTTGTAAAAGGTAGTTACAAAGTATCACAACGAGTAGATTTATTTGGTGACGTACAAGTAAGATACAACGAGTTTACATATAATGGAAGTGTGTCGCCACCAAAAGAAACCTGGTTATTTGTGAATCCAAAAGTTGGTATAAACTTTGATATGTTTTACGCAACCATTGGTCAAAATATGAGAGAACCGACGAGAAATGATTTGTTCAATGGAGAGGACGATTTGAATGAATACAATGTACATGAAGCGTATCAAGTGGTGCCAGAAAAAGTTCTTGACATTGAAGCCGGATTTAAGTATATTAAAGATAATGTTTCATTAAATGTGAATCTATATCATATGGACTTTACTAATGAGATTGCTGCCATAGGTGAATTAAGTTACATTGGATTACCTTTGAGAATGAATGTTCCAAAGAGTACAAGACAAGGAATAGAGATTGAAACGACATATAGATTTTCTAAAAAATTGAGTATGTTTAACTTTGTTGGATTGAACAAATCAAATATAGAGAAATACGGCGACTATAAAGATATAACTCCATTACTAACTCCGAGTTTCACTTATACTGGGAACTTGATTTACAATGTGGGTTATTTTGCAAGTGGAGTATATTGTAGATATGTGGGAGAATCATTTTTAGACAATGAGAATAGAATGACAATGAACCCATATTTTGTAAGTGATATGTTTTTTAAATTAGCGTTCCTGGAACTGGTGTTTAGTTTTACGATAAACAATGTATTTGATGCAGATTATTATAATAGTGGTTATGCTTATGAGATTGATGGAGTTATGTACGACGATTATTATGTAGCTGCCCCGAGAAATTATAACTTTGGAGTGGAGATAAACTTATGATACTTGAAATTGTAGCAGTTTTATTCACATTAACGTGTGTATATTTTACGATAAAGAATAACGTTATAGCCTGGCCGATAGGGATTGTTGGAGTAAGTGCCTATTTGTGGTTATTTTTCTCAATAAACCTGTACGCTGAGGTCATAACTCAAATCGTATTTTTAGGTCAATCATTTTTTGGTTGGTATGTTTGGACGAATCTAAAGAATAAACCAGCAGCGCCGATAACAAGAATTGACTGATAGGTTTATGGTATATAGGGAAACATCGTTTGAAACTGTTATTGAAATTGCGACAGTGATTTTGGTAACATTTGGGTGTGTTTATGCTATAATAATGGGTTTGTTTGCTTATGGTTTTATTGGTGAGCCGTCCATTCCATTAATCGATTCATTCACAACAGCGATAAGTTTAGTAGCGAATTATTATCTGGCGAAAAGGTTTATAGAGAACTGGTATTTGTGGATTACAGTTGACGTAATTTATGTAGGTGTATTTTTTTACAAAGAAGTTTATTTAACGGCAGGATTATACGCCTTATTTTTCTTCATGGCGATACAAGGATACAGGAAATGGAAAGGATTATATGATACTCAAACAACGGTTACATGAGATTGATTATACACAAGATCAACTCAACGCATTGAAGGCAATAGATTCTTTTCTCGTAAAACATTCTTCTTATGATGTGGATGTAAATACATTCAAGTTAGCCGGATATGCGGGAACTGGTAAGACAACGATTATTGAAAACATATTCACTTATGCTCGTGATATATTAGGACTTGATGTTTATGTGGCTGCTCCGACAAACGCGGCAGTCAAGGTATTGAGGAACAAGTCATATAAATGGAAAGCGGAATGGATAAATTACAAGGAAAAGTTTAGGACATTACACAGTTTACTTTATGGGGAGCCTGACGAAGATGGAAACTGGCATCCCCGTTGTAGTCTTACACAGGGGCAACTTTTGATTATAGATGAAGCGAGCATGATAGACACATTTGTAAACAACGACATCAACAAGCAATTTGCTATTCGTGGGGCGAAAGTAATAAAGATAGGTGATGGTTTTCAGCTTGAGCCAGTTGGCGACGATCCTAAAGTATTGAACAATCCACAATATGAGTTGAAGGATGTACAGAGGCATGATGGAGTTATACTTGATTATGTTACAAAGATACGAGAGATAAAAAGGTCTTTTATTCCAACAAAATCTTTACAAGAGGTAAAAGTTTTACCGGTTGAGGAAGTTGGTCACAAGTGGTTAGGCGACATCAAGAAAAACAGTGACAGTGTTTTTATTACTGCTAAGAATACATCGCGGGTTGAGTTGAACAAATTAGCGAGAATACACAAGTTTGGGGATGAACCTGACATATTGAAAAAGACCGACCAAATGATTGTGATAGCCAATTCTGCGGTTTTCAAAAACTCAGAGACATTTAGGGTTGGGGGAGTTATTGATGTATATCCAATAGAGATTTTCGCCAAAAACGGCGACAGCTTTGGTGATTGTTATTATGCTAAGATAGAGATTCACGGAGTAGAAAATGAGTTGTTTTTATTTCCAAATACTTTACGCCCATCAATCTATCATGCGGAAATAGATACAAATACACTTCCATACGAGTTAGATCATTTGATAGATAAGAAGCCGTATAAAGGTCATAGATTGAAACGAGAAGTGTTGATTACAACTTACGGGTATGCTATAACAGCTCACAAGTCACAGGGGTCACAATGGGAGAATGTTTATATTCACAACGACTTTTGGGGCGACAATCCAAGATGGTTGTATACGGCAGCTTCAAGGTCAAAGAAATTTTTGACATTATCTGACAATAGTAGTAACAAAAAGTTAGAATGGAATGAAATAATAAAGGAGAATGGTCATGTATAAACATGGTTTGATACTTGGAAAATTTTATCCACTTCACAACGGGCATTCCTATTTGATTGAGGAAGGTTTGAAACGGGCGAAAAACTTAACAATTTTGATATGTAGTTTGGACTCCGAGTTTGTACCGGGATATTTGAGATACAATTGGATAAAAGAGAAGTTTCCAAAAGCGAATGTTATTCATTTGACGAATGTACCTGATTATCCTGAAACATACGATCAAGGGCCGGTAAAATTT
>Ga0307379_10011808_pt1 | contig 11424 bp, 5 predicted proteins | sample UN2MG_FD_202237 | JGI IMG/M metagenome (GOLD analysis project Ga0307379, IMG submission 202237) | Soil microbial communities from Risofladan, Vaasa, Finland - UN-2 | ecosystem: Environmental > Terrestrial > Soil > Coastal area > Acid sulfate soil | place: Finland: Risofladan, Vaasa | collected... | reverse complement strand
GTGTTTCGTTGGCTGCCAAACAAGAATGCCATTGTTGCCCATATTGGCAATCAGGTTTCCATCCATCCTCAAGCCGCGTGCGCCCAACGAGAATATGCCGGCATTTGCACAAGCCTCGACTCTGGTCTCAGAAACCGTGCCAGAACATACAGTGAGATTGATGCCGTTGTTGGATGAATTTGCCAAATGGCAGTTTGAAATGACCAAGCCGCGCACGCTGTTGGCCTCGACAAGTGCTTTGTCGGGGCCGAGGTTTCTATGTTGGCCATCAAACGTCAAGCCCACCAGGCGGGCACCGGTGGTGCCTTCTATTTTGATGATCGCTTCGTTTTTGCCTTGCACAATCCGCGTTTGCCCGGACACGCCAGACAAATTCAAGGCAGACGAAATGCGCAAACCAGAGGCAATATATAGTCCGGGCTCGAGGAAAAGGTGGCCACCACGCCGGGCTGCCTCGTCAAACGCAATCTGCATGGCCTGTGACTGGTCGTGCGCTACGTTGGGTTCGACACCGAAGGTGCGACCGTTCAGCATGCTTCCGACATCTGCAGCATGCACCGGTTCGTAAAATCCAGCCGCGCCGACAACAGCGGTTGCCCCAAAAATATCGCGTCTAGTCATATTCATTTGAGACACTTTTTCAGCTGTTGGCAGGTTTTCTATCAGTGTCAGAGCAAGTATCATGCCGACATTGACAGGCTAACTCGCTGGTGTGGCCATGCCAGAGGCGCTAGCGAGATTGCGTGGCACAGATTTCCTGCAAACTACACCGGTTTCCACAGAGTAAATCCAACATGCGGTTTGGTTGTAATTCTGTTCAACATCAAGCTTTCGCGCTGCTGCTTTTGTTGCTTGGAGGCTGGTCTGTGTTTCACAGATTTCGCTCATCAAATTCAGTTGTGACTGCGATGAGTTTCTCTGACAATGTCGTCGCGAGAACCTGAGTGATCCTGCACCAACCGTAAATTCTATTTCCAGCCGCCTAACAATTGTTATTACAGACATGAAGGGCAGACCACAAAGCTGACGCCAGATTGACTTCTCGTTCGAATGCTGTCCATCATGACCGCGAGAGGGGCCGGAAACGTCGTATAGGAGAGCTAACCAATGCGTTCGTATTTGTTGGGCTTGCTTGTCCTGTTCGCCGCCTTGATGCTGTGCATGCCGCCTGCAGTCGCACAACAATCTTCTCAGCACATAGAAACCTTTCAGGACAGCGACTACTTCGGCTTTGATCTTCGTGCTGAACAGGACACGAGCCTTGACCAGTGCAAACAGGCTTGCCTCGGCGAGCCGCAATGCCGGGCACTAACCTATGTCGAGAAGCAGCACTGGTGTTTTCTGAAGACTGATTATGGCGTGAGCAAGCGTTCGGTCGGCGCTGTGGCCGGACGGCTGGTCAAGCCGTCGGTCGAACCGGATATCGGCTCGCCACCGGCGCTCGGATTTTTGCCGGACTACCTGACTTCAGAAGAGGAGAAGACCAGGCAGGGCATCGGTGCGCCAGATCCGGCAGAAACGCGAGGGTTGTATGCTCTCAGCGACCAGGCAAAGATACTTCTGGCCAATGGTGACATGCGTGGCGCACGCGACGCGTATGTAGCCGCACTGCGCCTCGACCAGTTCGCCCCGGAGCTATGGATGGGGTTCGCGCAGGCGATGTCTGCGCTTGAGGCCGGGCCTGGTGAAAGCAGTTATGAATTCCGTCAGGCGGCAAGTTCTGCTGCCCTGGTCGCCTATCACCAAAGCCGTACGGCGGCGGTGCGGGCCGGGGCACTGGCCGTGCTGGGTGCAGCGCTGGATCAACGCAGCATCTATCGTCCCGCCCTTGAGGCCTACAAGGCCAGCCTTGCGCTGGTATCGTCCGCCAAGGTGAGCGTAGCCTATGGCGAACTGCGCCAGCGACAGGGTTTTCGCGTCGTGGATCATTCCGTGGACAGCGACAGTTCCACCCCGCGCATCTGCATACAGTTTTCCGAGCAGCTGGTTCGATCAGGTGTCGACTATGCGCCCTTCGTTACGGTGAACGGTGCAGTCGCGACGGCAGTCGAAGCTGATGGCCAGCAGGTTTGCGCCGAAGGGCTGGAACACGGCAAGACCTATCGAGTCAGCCTGAGGCAAGGTCTGCCGTCAGCGGTGGGCGAGGTTCTGGATGCCCCGCTTTCGCTTCAGGTCTATGTGCGCGACAGGGCGCCAGCAGTTCGCTTCACTGGCGACAGCTATGTGCTTCCAGACACCGGACGCCACGGTATACCGCTTGTTTCGGTCAATACCACTCGTGCGGTGCTGCAGGTTTACCGGGTCGGGGACAGGGCGGTTTCCCGGCTTCTTTCAGGAAACAGCTTTCTGCGCCAGCTTGAGGGATATAATGCCGACCAGTTGGCCAACGAACTGGGCGCGCCGGTGTGGAAGGGAACCATCGACATTGCCAGCGAACTCAACATGGAAGTGACGACCAGCTTCACGGTTGACAAGGCGGTGCTTGACAGGAAGCCGGGTGTCTATGCCATCACCGCGGTACCTGAGGGCGACCGCCGTGAGAACTGGGAGGCCAGAGCAACACAGTGGTTTGTGATCTCCGACATCGGGCTTTCGAGCTTTACCGGCGAAGACGGTCTCAATATCTTTGTTCGAAGCCTGTCTTCTGCGCGGCCGATATCGGGCGCAGAGATACAACTCGTGGCCCGCAACAATGAAATACTAGGGACCGTGACCACGGATCCGGATGGGCGGGCAAACTTTGAGGCTGGCTTGGTGCGAGGCACCGGTGGCATGGCGCCGGCAGCGGTCATGGCACGCGCCGGAAGCGACGATTTCGTCCTGCTTGATCTCACCCGGGCCGGGTTTGACCTGTCGGACCGGGGCGTTACCGGCCGGCCTGCGCCGGGGCCGGTTGACGTGTTCTCGTGGACGGAGCGGGGCATCTACCGCGCCGGTGAAACGGTGCATGCCGCGGCGCTGGTCCGAAACGCATCGGCCAATGCACAGGCTGGTCTGCTGCTGACTTTCGTATTCCGGCGGCCGGACGGCGTGGAGGATCGGCGCATGCTGGCTGGCGAAGATGCGCTCGGTGGCCAAAGCGTGTCGTATGACCTGCCGGTCAATGCCATGCGTGGCACCTGGAAAGTCGAGCTTTATACCGACGTCAAGGCTGCACCCGTAGCAGAGATGCGTTTGCTTGTAGAGGACTTCGTGCCTGACCGGCTCGAGTTCGACCTTGCGGCAAACCCTGCAGAGGTGGCAGTGAACCAGGTAACGGCCATAGACGTGGATGCCCGTTTCCTCTACGGCGCGCCTGCCGTGGGCCTAGGGCTTGAAGGCAGCGTCCGGATCGATCCGGTGCGGGAATGGGAGCGTTTCCCGGGGTATTATTTCGGGCTCGCCGAAGAACAGTCGCAATCAACGGTGCAGGCGCTGGAAGACCTGCCTGTACTGGATGCTGCCGGCAAGGCCAACGTTCCCGTGGCGTTGTCCAACATACCTGCCACGACGCGACTGCTGACAACTACAGTCGCCATTCGTGTGCGTGAGCCGGGTGGACGAGCAGTCGAGCGGTCGGTCGATGTGGAGATAATGCCGACAGGTAATGTCATCGGCATCAGGCCGGAGGCAGGCACCAATACGGTGCCCGAGAACTCTACGGCTGCTTTCAGGGTCGTCGCCGCCGCACCTGATGGTGCCCGGATCAGTATGACGGGCCTGAAGTGGCGGCTGATGCGGATAGAGCGGCAGTACCAGTGGTATCGCACTGGCAGCAACTGGAACTATGAACCCATCGATATTACGCAGCAGGTGATGGATGGCACTGTCGATGCAAGCCAGCGCGAGGAAGCGCGCATCCAGACCCCGGTGGGATGGGGCAGATACAGGCTCGAGGTTACTGGAGTATCCGGCGCCGGTGCGGCAAGCTCCCTTGAATTCGATGCCGGCTGGATAGTTGAGGCGGCATCGCTCGAAACGCCGGACGGCCTCGAAATGGCGCTTGATAAGGAGGCCTATGCACCGGGCGATACGGCGAAGCTCACCATTGCGGCCCGGCATGCGGGCGAATTGCTGGTAACGGTCGGTTCTGAAAGATTGCTCGCCGTGCGCACCGTGGCTGTCGTAAAGGGTGACAATCTGGTTGAGATACCCATTGGCGCCGACTGGGGAGCAGGGGCTTACGTGACCGCTACCGCATTCCGACCCGGCGATGCGGTGCAGTCACGGTTACCGGCGCGAGCAATCGGCGTGCAATGGCTCAAGGTGGACAATGCGCCCCGCACCCTTTCGGTTGCCATTGACGCCCCCGCGGCTGCCACTCCCAACGGCACTCTTGAAATTCCGCTGACGATTGGTGGCATCTCGGCAGGCGAGGAAGCCTATGTCACGCTGGCTGCGGTCGATGTCGGCATACTGAACCTCACCCGTTACGAAGTGCCCGATCCGGCTGCCTGGTATTATGGCCAGCGTCGCATGGGACTTGAGGTGCGCGACCTGTATGGCCATCTGATCGATGGCTCGATGGGGGCGAAGGGATTGGTCCGCAGCGGCGGCGACGAAGCAGGAATGTCGACAGAGGGAAGCCCGCCGACGCAAAAACTGCTGACCCTGTATTCGGGCCCTGTTCGTATAGATGACGGCGGCAAGGCATTCGTCAGCTTTGACTTGCCGCAGTTCAATGGCACGGTGCGGCTCATGGCTGTTGCGTGGTCTGCGACGAAGTTAGGAAGTGGCAAAGTCGACGTAACAGTCCGCGATCCCGTCGTTGTGCTGGCCGCTGCGCCAAAGGTTATGGCGCCTGGTGACTCTTCGAGGCTGCGACTGGACATAACCAGTACTGATGCGCCCGATGGCGAATACGTGCTGGATGTGACTGCCGAACAGGGACTGAGTATCGAGCGGGGGTCGCTGCCGTCCATTGTGCAGTTGAAACAGGGTGAGCGAAGGTCCGTAACTTTCCCGCTGGTGGCGGAGGCGGCAGGGGCTGGCCTTGTCACCATCAGGCTCAGCAACGAGGAAGGACTGGATCTGGAGCAGGTGCTCGCCGTACCTGTGCGTCCAGCCACTTTGCCCATCACGACCCGCAAGCAGGTTGCGCTCGCTGCCAATGCTGCCACAACATTGCTGGTTGATGACACCATGGTTGATGGCAGCGCCCTGGCCGGTGCAACAGTGAGCATTGACATTTCGCATGGCGGGGGGCTTCCAGTTGCTTCGGTGCTGGCAGCGCTCGACAGGTATCCATATGGCTGTACCGAGCAGACCACCAGCCGCGCCTTGCCGCTGCTTTACCTCAGCGATTTTCCCACAGATCCGGGCGCCGAAGCAGACGCCGTTGTCAGTGAGCGAATCCAGCAGGCCATTCACCGCGTGCTGGCGAACCAGTCGTCATCCGGCGGATTCGGCCTGTGGAGTCCGGGGTACGGTGATCTTTGGCTTGATGCGTATGTGACAGACTTTCTGACGCGGGCGCGAGAGAAGGGTTTTCAGGTGCGTGAGGAGGCCATACTGGCCGGGCTCGAGAATCTGCAGAATGCACTCGCCTACGAGCAGAACGTCAAGGATAACGGCAGCCAGATTGCGTACGCGCTCTATGTGCTGGCGCGCAACCGGCGGGCCTCGGCAGGTGATCTGCGCTACTATGCCGACACGCAAATCGACCAGTTCACAAGCCCCATGGCGCGTGCCCAGCTTGGGGCCGCGTTGGCGCTCTATGGTGATGCCAACCGTTCGGGTGCAGCGTTCGAATCCGCATTGGAACTGGCCCGCACACAGCAGCTGAACCTTTCGCGGTTCGACTATGGCTCGAACCTTCGTGATGCTGCGGCCATGCTGGCGCTTGCATTGGAGACCAGGCCGTTGCCGCAGTCTATCGCCGCGATGGCTCAACTGGTCGGCGCAGCTGCCGCCAAGGCCCGGCACTTCAGCACACAGGACCACGCCTGGATGCTGCTGGCCGCGCGGGGCGTGCGGACGATCGATGAGACGCTCGCCCTGGAGGTCAATGGTACAGTGCTGAAGGGCGCATTCTCGCGCCGGTTCACCGGCGAGGCTCTCGCCGCGCAGCCGCTGTCTATCGCCAACCGGTCGGCAGAGCCCGCGGTTGCCACCCTGGACGTTATTGCCTCACCACTGAGCTCGCCTGACGCCGGTGGCGACGGGTTCACCATCGAGCGGACCTACTACAATCTGGACGGAGAAGAAGTGGATGTGGCCAGCGTGGCGCAAAACAACCGGCTAGTGGTGGTGATAAAAGTCGAGCAGCAAAACGACTGGCTCGCGCACATAGTGGTGAGCGATCTGCTTGCAGCGGGGTTCGAGATCGATAATCCCAAGCTCGTCGGCAGTGCTGACCTGAAATCGTTTGACTGGCTGGGCGAGGTGTCGGCAGCGCACAGCGAATTCCGCTTCGACCGTTTCGTAGCGGCCTTCGACTCACGACCGGGGGGCAATCGCGAGTTCGTAGCTGCCTACGTGGTCCGGGCCGTTTCGCCAGGCAGTTTCGTGCTGCCCGCCGCCGTGGTTGAGGATATGTACAGGCCCCAGTTCAGTGCGCGCACGGCAGAAGGTCGGCTGCAGGTCAGCCCGGCGCAGCCATGAGGTTGATCCGGATTGCTGCCGCAGTAGTTGCCGTTCTCGGCGTGGGACTCGGCGGCATTGCTGGCCTGAAGGTGCTGGACGAAGCCTATCCGCCAACGTTGCCGTTGCAGTCAATGCTCTCGGTGGAGGTGGTGGACAGGAACGGTGCGTTGCTGAGGGCGTTCGCTGCGCCTGACGGGCGCTGGCGGTTGCCGGCCAAACTTGACAATGTCGATCCCGAGTTTCTGGAACTGCTCATTGCCTATGAGGACCGGCGCTTCTATTCGCATTACGGCGTCGACCCGCTGGCACTGGGCCGTGCCGCGTGGCAGATGCTGCGGCACGGACGCATCGTGTCGGGCGGTTCGACGATCACCATGCAGCTCGCCCGCCTGCTGGAACCGCGCACGAAGCGATCATTTGGCGCCAAGCTGCACCAGATGGTCCGTGCGGTACAGCTCGAATGGCGGCTGCCGAAGCGGCAGATTCTTGAGTTCTACTTGACCTACGCACCTTATGGCGGAAACATTGAGGGTGTTCGTGCAGCATCTATGATGTGGTTTGGCAAGGAACCACGCTCCCTTTCGCTGTCCGAGGCGAGCCTGCTGGTGGCGCTGCCCCAGGCGCCTGAGTCGCGGCGGCCTGACCGCTTCGCAGCAGCGGCAAGGGTGGCTCGCGCCAAGGTGCTTGCCCGAGTGGCAGAGGCGGGCATCATAGCGTTGCCCGAAGTGGGGCGCGCGTCTGCACGGCCCATGCCATCTGCCAGGAAGGCGATACCGGCACTGGCCGCGCATCTGGCTGACGAGGTCAAGCAATTGCAGCCCGGTGTACAGCGCCATGATGTCACCTTGTCGCGCCCGGTTCAGCAGGGCTTGCAAGATGTCGCCTCCGAGGCGGCCCGGCATCTGCCGGCCGGACTGTCTGTCGCCATGGTTCTGGCCGACGCAAAGACCGGCGAGATTCTCGCCGAGGTTGGCTCGGCGCAAGCGTTCGATGGCGAGCGTGGCGGGTGGATCGACATGACCCGCGTGCGCCGTTCGCCCGGCTCGGTGCTCAAGCCGTTTGTCTATGCGCTTGCTCTCGAAGATGGAGTGGTGATGCCGGAGACAATGATTGAGGACAGCCCGGCCAGTTTTGATGGTTACCGTCCGCGCAATTTCGATATGACCTATCAAGGCAATGTCACCGTGCGCAAAGCCTTGCAGTTGTCGCTTAACGTGCCGGCGGTAAGACTGCTGCAGTCGACCGGTCCTGCGCGATTGCTGGGACGATTGCGGCGCGCCGGTTTGCGCCCCGACCTGCCGCGCAACAATGCTCCGGGGTTGGCAGTCGGCCTTGGAGGATTGGGGGTGACGCTCGAAGAGATCGTTCAGGCTTACACCATCTTTGCCAACAGCGGACGCCCGTCCCTGCTGGGCGACGGCATCACGGTGAAACCCATGGCGCCAGGGCGCTCCGGCATGTTCGAGGCCGTTGCTGTCTGGCACGTGGCCGACATCCTGTCTGGTGCCGCCGGCCCTGCAGGAACAGTGCGCCTGCCGATCGCCTTCAAGACCGGTACGAGTTATGGCTACCGCGACGCATGGTCAGTCGGGTTTGATGGCCGGCATGTGCTTGGCGTATGGGTGGGGCGGCCCGATGGGGCAGCGGTACCCGGTATCAGCGGCATTTCGACGGCAGCACCGGTCCTGTTCGAGGCATTCGCGCGTTCTGGACTTCCCATCGACCCTCTGCCGCCCGCGCCGGCCGGAGCAGTACGCATCGATCATGCAAATCTGCCCGTATCGTTGCGCCGGTTTTCAGGAGCTGCAGACAAGCTGCCACCAGTTCCGGGGGACGAGCCGGGTCTGGCGATTGTTTATCCGCCTGACGGCGCGCGGATAGAGCTTGGATTGACTGCAGGCGGTCAGGCACAACCTCTGGTGCTCAAGCTGCAGGGTGGCCGAGCGCCTTTTCGGCTGCTGGCCAATGGTATGCCGACAGGCGGTGTGCTGCGCGTGCGCATCGGTCAGTGGCAGATTAACGGCGCTGGTTTTTCACATCTATCGGTCATTGATGCCCTTGGGCGATCCGCTGCGGTGACTGTCTTCCTGGAATAGTTGCTGCGACACGGTCAACTGACGTTGCCGGTGCGCCTGACTGGTTATTGATCGCCAGCGGTGAAGCACGCATCGTAAATTTCTACAGCTGTGTTCGGGTCGTTGGCACACTGATCATATCCTGACAGCTCGCCTATTGTCTCATATTGCACATACGGTGCTATCAGGTAGCGCCCTTCACCACTTTTCAGGTAACCGAATTCGTCCAGCTGGCCCTTCATTTTGGGATCTGAAGCAACAATGGATTTTCGAAGATTGTCATCCTTGATGTGGTTTTCCGGCAGCTGATCAGCCGGGCCATCATAGTAGTTGTTGACCACGGTATTGCCGCCATGCACACCGATTAGAACGCGCCGGTCGAGATAGTGGTGATCGTAGAAAACGAATCCGGTGCGGTGGCCGATCAACACTCTCCCGTCTTTCTTGAGCGTGTTGAACTGGTCCAGGACATCGCCTGTCTCATCAAGTACATAGGCGAAGACTTTGTGGATCTCATTATAAAACAGAAAGAAGCGCAAGCCGGATTCATCAACGGCAAGACCAAGGTATTTTTCGCCCTTGGCGATAATATCCTTCGGAGGCTGAACAGATGAAACATCGTTGAGCTGGAAAGTGACAGCCTTTCCCTTGTAGGTCACGCGATAGGAGAACTGCTCAAGCTTTTCAACGTTAACACCCTCGTTGGATGTCATTGCCTGGTAGAGCATCTCGCCGGCTTCACTCGATTGATTGGCTTGCCTGAATGCAGCGAAATGGATAACGCCCTTGTCACGATCCTGGGCGGCCAAGCGCAAATTACCTGCATAGATGACGCCGCCTGCTGAGAATGTGAAGTAGTAATAGTTCTCGGTCGGGTAAACGATGACGTGATCCGGCAACCGCGAGAAGACGAATTCGAACGCATCCTCAACGCTGTTAATCTTGAGCATTTCTCCCCTTTGCAGGTCCTCAATCCAAGCTTGGTTGGTATCAAGCCTTGATCCGTTTTCTTCGGTTGATGCTGCGGGTGTCACCATGATCAGGACTGTGGCCATTGGCAAGGTGAGCCACTGGCTAGTGCGAACAAGGAGGTTGTTGAGTAAAGACCTGTGTTTTTGCTTCTGCTTGGTTGATATCGGCATCATTGCATTTCCTTGGATACTGAGGCTTCCGGTAATCCTGCATTCGTACATTTGTTGGTATAGTTCCTGTTGTCGCCATTCCGTCACGCAAACCTCTACTGCAGAAAGTTGAGTTATACCAAGTCCCTGAGGTCCTGACTCGTTTGAGGGTTTTCAAATCAGCTGCAGCGTGATTCAGCATGGCAAACGAAGGAGGTTTTCCATGGCGATAGCATTACGAGCAGATTTTGATGCGGCCAAGTTGCGAGTGATTGCCCGGCAGTCGAAGGATGCGACCCAGACCCGCCGTCTGCTGGCGCTGTCGGCGATCTATGATGGAGCAACACGGACACAGGCAGCACAGCTTGGCGGCGTGACGCTGCAGATCGTGCGGGACTGGGTCGTACGGTTCAATGCCGAGGGTCCGGATGGACTGGTCAACCGCAAGGCGCCTGGCCAGCCTTCGAAGCTTAACGGCAGGCAGCGGGCTGCACTGGTGCAGATGCTGGAGAGCGGACCGGTCCCGGCAGCCCATGGTGTGGTGCGCTGGCGCCTGATCGACCTGTGCCAGTGGATCTGGGAAGAGTTCCGGATCAGCATTGCCAAGCAGACCTTGAGCCGGGAGCTTCGTGCCCTTGGGTATCGCAAGCTGTCGGCCCGGCCGCGCCATCATGCCCAGGCTGAGGGAGCCATTGAGGATTTTAAAAAAACTTCCCCTCCCGCCTGGCGGCGATCGCCCGGGACAAGAGCATCCACCGTGACCGGATAGAGATCTGGTTTGCCGACGAGGCCCGCATTGGCCAGAAGAACAAGATCACCAGGCGCTGGGCCAGGCGTGGCACCAGGCCATCAGCCCCGCAGGACCAGCGCACGGCCTCAACCTATATCTTCGGGGCAATCTGCCCGAAGCAAGGCAAAGGAGCTGCTCTGGTCCTGCCCGCCTGCAACACCGAGGCCATGAACCTGCATCTCGCCGAGATCTCTGGCGAAGTCAGCCCCGGCGCTCATGCCGTCGTCATTCTCGACCAGGCAGGATGGCACATGTCGAACCGCCTCAAGACACCAGCCAACATGACCCTGATGCCGCTTCCGCCCAAATGCCCCGAACTGAACCCGGTGGAGAACATCTGGCAGTTCATGCGCGACAACTGGCTGTCCAACCTGGTGTTCACGTCCTACGACAATCTGGTCGATCACTGCTGCCATGCATGGAACAGTCTCATCGACCAACCCTGGAAGATCATGTCCATCGGGCTGCGTGACTGGGCCCACAGGTTCTAATCAATGGGATTTGGTATTACTGGTGGCCGTTGCCGCCATGCAAATTTTTAGGAGCGACCCACCGATGTGTTCTGGTGGGTCGCTTTCAGATCTTGTTTAAGGGGTTTTGGTGCCTCTCGGAACTTGCAATACCGGGCCATTTGGACGAAATACGTCAGAACCGCGCGGAAGATGCACGACCGAACCTCTCGGACGGTGCACGTCCGACCCGAGCGGCAGATGCACCACCGACCCTCTTGGACGATGGATAATCGACCCATTAGGGCGGTGAACAATCGACCCTCTCGGGCGGTGCAGGTTCGACCCGAGCGGCAGATGCACCACCGACCCTCTTGGACGATGGACAATCGACCCTTTAGGGCGGTGGACTATCGACCCTCTTG
>Ga0307379_10011807_pt1 | contig 11425 bp, 21 predicted proteins | sample UN2MG_FD_202237 | JGI IMG/M metagenome (GOLD analysis project Ga0307379, IMG submission 202237) | Soil microbial communities from Risofladan, Vaasa, Finland - UN-2 | ecosystem: Environmental > Terrestrial > Soil > Coastal area > Acid sulfate soil | place: Finland: Risofladan, Vaasa | collected... | reverse complement strand
ATAATGGATTTGTGTCATTAAAGGGAATGCTAGAACTTATGGAAATACATGGTCCTCCATTCACTAACCAAAACTATTCTTCATTCGGCTCTGATAAAACTATGGACACTATGAAAGAATTACTCAACAATGGAGCATCAATCGTTGTTAATCCAAAAGGAGAAATTAGAATCGTCCTTGGAGATGCACTGACAGAAAGAAAATTATAATGAAATGTGATACTTGCGAATATATTAAAAGTTATATATTAGGACAAGATGAATGTGGAGCAGGAGCATATGTAGAGTATTGCTCAAAAGGACACTGGGAAAATACTCCACACGAAGAACTTGAAGAAGAAAATACAGTACAAGAAATAATAGATTTATGGAATAAATGTGAAGATTATAAAGAAAAAATTAAGAAATTAGATATGAAAGGAAGCAACTATGATATTAACGTGTAATAATTTAGAAGCTATGAAAATATGGGGAGAACTTGTAGAATGTCTTCATGATAAGAATAGATATGGAGGAAATATAGCAGAAATTTATTCATATAGATTAGAACCTTTTATAGCAAGAGTAAGAGCAAGACTTGATGAAATGAGTGAAAAAGAAGAAATTGAATTTACCCATGAAGCAGCTATAAATATAGGAAATATTCTTGAAACATTTATTCAAGTTTATGATTGTAAAATAAATGTTGAAGAACAAAATTTTTCAACTTGGTTTGATAAAATAAAAAAAAGAAAAGGTACTTATTATCATAGATATCATATTAAGGTAGAAAAATAATGACTTGGAACGAAATACAGAAATATATCGAAACATTAGATAATCATGAAAAGGAACATCATCATATAGTATTATACGATGCAACAAGAAATGTATATTATATAGTAACTGATGTAGTAGATAGTAAGAAAATTAGTAAAGATCCTTGTCTATATATCTCACAATTATAATAAGTAAGAGAAAATAAGAATTTTAGAAGGAAAGAAAATTATGGAATACGAAATAGTTGAAAGAAAAGTTACTAAAGACTTTATTAAAATAGATGGCAGAGAAATAAGTGTAAACGCGTTCCTTAGGATGATGGAGGGTATGGAAGATACAACTTCTGATGACACCCAAATGTTTATAGATGATAAAGATGCAGAGATATTCGTAAAAGAAGGAATAATGACATCTCTTAATGGCTCATGCGAATATTACTGTATTGATAAAGAAAAATGCAAACAATTAAGAGAATAAATAAAATCTGTAACATGGTAAATTTGAAAATATAGATATATAAAGGAAAGAAAATTATGAATAGAAGAACATTTTTAAAATTAACAGGATCTATAGCTATATTATCTACAACTTCATTAACTTTCGCGAAAAAAGAAGAATATCAGTGGATAAAAGCAACTGATCAGCTACCAACAATAGGACAGAGAATCATACAACTATCTAAGAATCCTATGTATTGTGGAGATTATACACTAATAATAGGAACATATCAAGATAGCACAAATATTAAGTTTTATTACAAACAAGTGAAATTCGCTATAAATCAAGAACATAGATTCTCAAATGCTTTTAACAGTAGAACAAGATGGAATTATCCAAAAACTAATGATGAAGAAGTTAGAGAACTTGAGTGGATGAAAACAGAAGATGTAAGAAATGTACCACATTCAACGAACTGCTCATTTGATATAAAACATCTATATTGGATGCTTATTAATCAACTACCTAAAAAACTACCTCCATTCCCAAAGTTAGTATGAATAAAACTAGATATATAAAGGAAGAAAATTATGGAACCAATTATAACAAGTATGTTAGATAATGATTTATATAAAGCTAGTATGCAGAATTATGCTTTAGAATTATTTCCCGAAGCTACCTCAGTATATAAATTTAAAAATAGAGGTTCTCAACGTTTTAATCAAGAATTTATGACAGATCTTCAAAAACAAATAAATAGTTTAGCAGATCTTAAACTAACCCATGAAGAATATCTTTATATGAAAGAAAATTTTACATACTTAACTCCTGGATATCTTGAATATTTAAAAAATTTCAGATATGATACTTCAAAAGTTTTTATAGGACTAACAAAAGATAATAATTTAAGTTTAGAAATAACAGGAACGTGGGTAGAAAAAGTGCTTTTTGAAGTTCCCCTTATGTCTATTATTAGTGAATTGTATTTTTCTCTTATTAACATAAATTGGAATTATGATGAACAAGAAGAAAGAGCATATAATAAAATTAAAAAATTAAGTGAAGCAGGATGTCTCTTCGTAGAATTGGGAAGTAGGCGTAGAAGAAGTTTTAAAGCTCAAGATATATCTCTTAAAGAATTCGTAAAATATAGTAAAGAAAATGCTAACTCTACTTTCCTTGGGACTAGTAATATTTACTTCGCGAAAAAATACGGAATAAAATGTTATGGCTCCCAAGCTCATGAAATTACCCAGGCTGCTCAATCTCTAAATAGTTATAATCACTGTAATTATTATGCTATGGAGAATTGGTTAAAAGTATTTAAAAACTTAGAAATAGGAACAGCATTAACAGACACTGTAACTTTAGATATGTTCTTAAGAGATTTTAATAAAAAACTATCAACACTATATAAAACAGTAAGACAAGATTCTGGATGTGAATTTTTATTCACAGATAAAATAATTGAGCATTATAAGAAAATGAATATAGATCCTCAAGAAAAAGCTATAATTTTCTCTAATGGACTAAATGATGATAAAGCAATTGAGATTAAAAAATATTGTGGTAATAAGATAAAAAATTCTTTTGGTATAGGAACTTTTTTTACGGGTGATTTTTTAAATAGTCCTCCTCTTAATATAGTAATTAAACTATGGAGTATTAATGGATTACCTGTAGTAAAATTAGGAGATGACGGTGAAGGTAAGGAAAATGGAGATCCAGAAGCAGTGAAATTTATGAGGTGGTTAGTTAAAAATCAATTAAATAATGACTAAGAAAATATCTAAAATAAAAAGATGGTGGATTTGGTTCTGGTACAATGATATTACAAGATTCTTATTTGTGATGTTTCCTTTTTATTTTGTTGTTTTAATTCCATTATTAACATGGGTAGGAGTTCCAAAAGAAATAATTATAAATATATTAATAGTTATATATGTAGGAGTATGGTGCTGGGCTATAATAGATAATGATTATTCTAATTTAAGAAAAATAGGATTAGATGAATATCGCAGACTACTAAAAAATAAGAATAAAGAAAATGAGTAGTAAAGAAAAGATATATGATGAACAAATTTTTCCCTTGATGAAACAAATCATCGAAATATGTGAAAAGAATAAAATACCTATGTTCTCAACATTCGAATATAATAAAAATGAATTTTGTAAATCTATACTAAGAGAAGATGATTATTCTCCACATTATTTATTCACTTATCTTGAGATTTTATCTCGTTGTACAGAACAAGATGAAATAAATGTAGATAAATTAATAATGTGGATTATAAAAGAAGCAAAAAGAGTAGGAAAACATTCATCGATATATCTACAACAATTAAATATAAATCCAGAAACAGGAAAAAGTTATGAATAATAATTTAATAGAATATTTTATCGGAGAAAAAGCAACTATAATAGTTTCTGAAGAAGATGAAGAAACTTATGAATTAGAAGGTATTATAATAGATTTTAATTTAGAAGAATACGAAGTAACTCTTTTTGAAAATGATGGAAGAATAATTACTTGTGGTCTAGAAAATGGTACTCAAGAATTATTTATTGACGACCATAAGAATATTAGAAAAAAAATATTAAGTACTCCAAAACCTAAAAAATATAATAAATTTGAAAATATAGATATTTAAAATTAAGTATAAAGGACAAAAGAAATTAAAAACTCTTCTAATTGTTTTCTATTATTATTTCCGTACCCATATTTTTTATGGAACTCTATATGATGTTCTTCACATAAAGTTATTCCATTAGAAGTTATAGTTCTTAATTCTTCATTATCTCCATAACTTTCTATATGATGAGCTATTAACTTTCCTCCTATCTCAAAACAACATTGACAAGTATTGTTATCTTGTTTAAGTATGTCTTTTCTCCATTTCCCATGCCCAAGACAAATTCTACCTTTTTCTCTTTCTTCATCAGTTAAATTAGGATTATAATTATAATGATTTTCTCCTGAAACTTCTTTAAGAATACATTTTTTACATTTTTTTCTTTTTTGGAATCTATAAAATGTTGTTTCATCTGTATTCGTACAAGAACATTTAAATCTCATTTTTGTATCAATATTTTTATATTCTGTTTCTAATAATTCACAATCATAATCTTCAAAATAATCATAAACATATTCAAATGTAAATTGCCTTTCTTTTCTTAATTTTTTATTAATGCATTCTTTACATCTTTTGATCGTACTTTTTTTAAAATCATTAAAACTTCTTTCATATTCATTGCCGCATTTACATTCATATCTCATTTTAGTTTTTCTATTTATATACTCTGTCTCTAATAATTTACAATCATGATCTTCAAAATATTCATAGACTTCTTCAAATGTATGTTTTTCACAACCACTACATTCTCTACATCTTTGCCCACTTTTAAATTTACTAAAATTTATTTTACATTTTTTATTTCCACATTTGCATCTGTATTTCATTTTTGCATGAGCATTTTTATATTCAGTTTCTAACAATAAACAATCTCGTTCTTTAAAATAATTATAAACAAATTCAAATGTAGGTTTTTCTTTTCCACTACATCTCATACATCTATGCCCTTGTTTAAAGCTACTAAAGCTTATTTTACAATCAGAATTTCCGCAACTACATTCATATTTCATTGGAGTATGAGCACCGATATATTCTGTTGCTAATAATTTACAATTATTATCTTCAAAATACTGTTGGACATCTTCAAGAGTATATTTCTTACAACCACTGCATTCTATACATCTCTTACCCATTTTAAAATTACTAAAACATATTTTACATTTGGTATTCCCACATTTACATCTATATCTCATTTTTATTTGACTACTTATATACTCTGTTTCTAATAATTCACAATTTTGATCCTCAAAATACTGTCTTACTTCTTCAAATTTAAATCTTTTTTTATCTCCAATTCTTTTACCAGCACATTTTTTACATCGATTACCTCTTTTAAAACTATCAAGTCTTATTTTGCATTTAGTATTTCCACAACTACATCTGTATCTCATTTTTGTCTTGCAATTAATATACTCTGTTTCATATAACTCACAATCTTGATCTTCAAAATATTGTTTAATTTCTTTAAATATCTGTTTTTTATTTTTACCCATTATTTTTCTCCCTTACGAGAAAAGAGTAAAATCCATTCCTCAACACTACTAAAGGAAAGATAATACTCTTATATTGTTTTATCTAATTTTTATATTAAAATACTTCAATGTAGTGTTTAAGTATTCTAATAATATTATATTCTATATTACTTTTAACAATCCTTTTTTATTTTCGGAAAAATTTAATTTAAATTGCAAGCGAAAAAATTGCTGTTATAATAAAAAGAAACTATTTAAAAAGGAAAGACTATGGACTGGAATAAAGAAATTGAGAATATTTGTAACTGGATAAAAAATTATATAAAAAAATCTGGATCAAAAGGAGTGGTTATAGGAATTTCCGGAGGTATCGACTCAGCCGTTACCTCCGTTTTATGTAAAAAAGCACTTGGAGCAGAGAACATAATCTCTATATATATGAGCTGTTGGTCTTCTGATGATATGGGTCGAGATGCTAAACTGTTATCAGAGAATCTCAATATCAAACTTATTAATACTCCTATTATAACTATCTACAATGAAACTTTAAGTATGTTAAACTTTAATAAGAATGATAAAAAATATCAGTTAATACAAGCAAATTTAAAAGCTAGATTAAGAATGACAATCTTATATTCATATGCGAATAAAAATAATTATTTAGTCGCAGGAACAGGAAATTTATCAGAAAATAAAATAGGATATTGTACTAAACAAGGAGATCACGCTGTAGATCTGGAGCCAATTGGGAATTATTATAAGACAGAGATTTATAAAATGGCAAAATTAATGCCAGAAATTCCAAAATCTATAATTTTAAAACCGCCAAGTGCTGACCTGTGGGAGAATCAGACCGATGAACAAGAGATCGGTATGGATTATAAAACTTTAGACAATATTCTTAAGGCAATTTCAGAAGGTAATAACAGGGAACTTGATAAAGTACCTATCGAGAAGTTAGCGAATGTTCAGAAGATGATTAAATCATCGATACACAAGAATAATATACCTCCAAGATATGAAAGAACTTGATTAATTATGAGTATTATTACTTGTTTAAAAGAATTAAATGAAAAAGGATGTTTAGAATATAAAGATGAAGTTATATTTACTGTCAATGAAGAAACAATAGAATATACAGTTACAAATTGTTATTTACATAATTATCCAAACCATAATTATAGAATTTTTAGAATTTTAGAACTTGATAAAAGTAAATTAGCAGAAAAAATATATGGATATAGAATAAAAACTGGATATTGGCCTCCTTCAAAAACTGGAGATTATCCTGCTCTTACCAGACTAGTAAAAGAATTATATAAAATAATAGAAGAAAAAGAAATTAAATATACTAAATACAATAGATTCGAGATAATGGATATATGAGTATTAGAGAAATTAAAAAATACGATGAAAGAAATAACTTAATTTATTTTAAGAATCTTTTTGGTTATACAATATGGAAAGAATATGATGAAAATAACAATGAAATTCATCTTAAATTATTTAACGGAACTGAAATTTGGAAAGAATATGATGAATATGGAAACAAAACTCATCATAAAGAATCTTCAGGTTATGAAGAATGGAAAGAATTTGATGAAACTAATAGAATGGTACATTTTAAAAAGTATAATGGTTATGAAGTTTGGTATAAATATGGAGAGAATAATGAACAAATTAGAATAACAAAAGAAGAATTTGAAGAAATAAAAACTAAAAGAGAAAAACAATTAGAAAGATTAAATAGAAATTCTAATAAGTACAATAGATTCGAGATAATGGATATATAACTACTACTCTATTATGCCACAGAACTCTCCAGATTAAACCAGAATTGAATAAAATAAGAAAGCAGTGTGAATACTCCAATATTAAGAAATTTTAATTGTAAGTGAATAACAATACAGTATAATAAAGAGAAAGGAAAAAGAAATTATGATACCAGAACATACTAAATATGGAATTGATAAATACGTTTCTGATAGAATACCACCAGGAGATTTTCTTTATGCTCTTCTAACTAATAATTTAATAGAAACAATGTCTAGAGCAGATGACATTAATCAAAGATATATATTTGATATAGTTAAATATATTTATAATGATATTCCATCTATTTGTTGGGGTTCAAAAGAAAAAGTAGAAAAATGGTTAAATAGAGAATAGGAGTAAAAATAATATGAACCTTGTAATTGTAGATCCCCAAAACTCATTTTGTGATAAAGAAAAAGGATCACTTTATGTTCCTAATTCAGAAAATGATATGAAAAATATTTCTTCTTTTATAGATAAATTAGGAAGTGAAATTAAGAATATCTTTATTTCTTTAGATACTCATCATTTAATTTCTATTTTTCATCCACTAATGTGGATTAATGATAAAAATGAACATCCTTCTCCATTTACAAGTATTTCTTCTTTAGATATTAAGAATAATATTTGGAGTCCTATCCTTCCAGAATTAAAAGAAAAATATATTAAATATTGTGAAGAATTAGAAAAAATAGGAAAACATAATTTAATAATTTGGCCAGAACATTGTCTGATTGGCTCTGAAGGATCTAATGTATCTCCTATTTTATATCCTTCTCTTTTAAAGTGGGAAGAAAAATTTCAAAAAAATATTAATTGGATAATTAAAGGAATGAATATAAATACTGAAAATTATTCTTTTATTAAATCAGAAGTACCAGATAAAAATGATATATCTACTTTACCAAATGAACTTTTATTAGAATATATAGATACTGAAGAACAAATATTTATTTTAGGAGAGGCAGGGAGTCATTGTGTTTTAGAAAGTATAAAAGATATTGTAGAATTGTCAGATAATAAAAAGATTATAGAGAAAATAATTTTTATGGAAGATTGTATTAGTCCAGTATCTGGGTTTGAGAGTACTCAAGAAAACTTTGTAAAAGAATATAAAGAATTAGGAATGAAAGTAGCTAAATCTACAGATTTTTAAAGAAAGAATAATATGAATGAAAGAAAAAAATACTTAATTATACTATTTATAAAGAAATCTTCAATATATACTTCTATAAGAGCTTCTATAAATAAGTTTTTTGAACTATTAAAAAATACATATAGTTCCATACCTGGGAAAAATATAAACGAACTAAAAGAACAATTCACTATAGATGAGTATATGGAAAAATTAATACCTGTTATAGATAAACAATTTTCAGAAGAAGAACTTGAAGAAGTTATTAAATTTTATTCTTCTGCTGTAGGAAAGAAAATGTTAAGTACATCTTTCTTAAAAGAATTTTCTCAAGTAGATAAAAATTACTTTTCAGAAATAGAACAAAAGTTCTCAATAGAAAATGCTAAATTCATATAGAAAGAAATAATAATGGGTTATTATTCAGAAATAGGAAAACAAAGAGAAGAAGAAATAGGATTTAATGAATTTGTTAATCCACCATCTCTTAACTGGTATGAATATTTATGTTTTTGGGTATATCCTTCATTCCTTTTAATCTTAATAATTGATTTTTATTTTCGAATTAAAAAATTCTTATTGAAAAGCGAATAACAATCTTATACAATTTTTATATGAACAAACCAATTCAAATAAATGATAATATTAAGTTGTATAATGGAGAATGTGAAAAAATTATCCCTGAGTTAGAGGATAATAGTATCGATTTAGTAGTTACATCTCCCCCTTATAACGTAAATTTGGGAGACAATAAGTTTAATAAAAATCCTTATAATTTATATAATGACAATAAAGAACATAAAGAATATATAAATTGGTTAAAAGATATATTCGAAAAATTATATCCTAAAATGAAAGTTGGAAGTAGAATTGTTATTAATATCGGAGATGGAAAAAATAATAGAGTTCCTTCCCATTCTGATATTATTAACTTTATGACTCATGATTTAAAGTATCTTCCTATGGCAAATATTATTTGGGAAAAATCTCAAATTTCTAATCGCTTTAGCTGGGGATCTTATTGTTCTCCTTCATCTCCTTCCTTCCCAACTCCTTTTGAATATATCTTAATATTTGCTAAAGATTCTTTTAAATTACAAGAAAAAGGAGAAACAGATTTAACTCCAAATGAATTCAAAAAATGGGCTTTCGCTATATGGAAAATAACTCCTGATACTAAAATGAAGAAGTGGAACCACCCCGCTACCTTCCCAGTTGAGTTACCTTATAGGTGTATTAAAATGCTTTCTTGGAAGAACTCAACTATCTTAGATCCTTTTTCAGGAGTTGGAAGTACAGCCGTAGCATGTGAGCAGTTAGGAAGAAAATATATAGGAATTGAACTATCGAAAGAATATTGTAATACAACTGTAAAAAGAATTAATAATACTAGAAATAAAATAGAATCAGATATATTTGGAGAATAATTCTATTTTGTAATTTTGAATTTATTAATAGGACAAGAAAAAGATAAATCACTGCTAGTGGTACTTATAGGTCTATTAATTTTATGACACATTCTTATATTATATTTTTTATCTCTTTCATTTTGAACAGAATAAGGACAAGACTTACAAATGATTAATCTGGACTTTATTTCTTTATTTCTTAATTTTTGGTTATTTAAAGACAAATTATTAACTTTAGACATTACCATGTCTCTTCTCTTAGAAGACATTTTATTATTAACTGGTTTCGATTTGCCACATCCACATCCCATAATAATAACCTTTTAAATAAAAAAATTAAAATACCTTTATTTTTTCGACATAAGGGAAAAATTTGATGAACATAATAAGAAAAATAATAGAAGAAGAAGATAAAAACATATTATTTTTACAATCTTGTTTTGATGAAGCTTTGGTAGGAACGGGAAGAGCATGTGGCAGAAAAACTGTAGCTGTTTATGATTCGAGTAAATGTCTTGAAATATTAATAAATAAATATGAGATGGATGAAATAGAGGCATTAGAGCATTTTCAAAAAAATGTTGATTATACTACTTTTGGTTCATTTAAACCAATATTTATTAATGATTTTAGAAAAATAAAAAATATTCCTGATATTGAGATAGATGAAAATAAAACTTTAAAAGATATTCTTTAGTAAGTCTATGGTTTCTTTAGAAATTTCTTTATCGTATAATCCTTTATTAATAATCATTTGTTTCTCTTCTTCTGTTGGTTTTCCTATGTCCATTTCTACTACAAATTTCCAAGGAGTACCTAATCTTTTTAAAAAACGATCCCAACCTTGTTCTTGTTCTATTTGTTTTGTCCAATTAAATCTTGGATTTCTGGTTCTTGGATTATCTATTATATTTAGTTGAGATAATTTATACCAGTTCATTTTCTTTTCCCGAAAAAAGTTAATAAGATAATTTATTATTCTAACAATCAATTAATATTCCTTTTTATTTAATTTAATTGATTGTTATTTTTTCGCGAAAAATCCTTTTAATTAATTCTTTTAATTATTGCTGTTTTAATGACGGGATTTGAAAATTCATTTCTAATATAATAAACAACTAAAAATCTATTATCATCTATTTTAGCTATTCCTGTGTATCCGAAATGATAAAGATTATCAGAATATTCTTCATCTATATCAAATATTTTTATTTCTTGTTCTTTATCAATTGGATGATAAAATAAAGATACTTTTACTTCTTTAGTGTTTCTGTAAGCACCTATAATTATATTATTATCTTTAATTGCCGTTACTCTTTGTCCTACAACGTCTCCCAGTGCCTCTGGTTCACTCCAGTTTGTCCCATCTTCTGATTTAGTATAATATATACTCCTTTGATGTCCAGAGTTGTCCCTTAAATAAGCAATTAAATATTTATCATCTATATTAACTATAGATCCTTCGCAATATTGTCTTATACTATCATTAGCAACTATGCTAGTGTCATACCATAATTTTCCATTATCTCTTGACCAATTAACTAACTGTATTAAATCATTTTTTGGAGATTTTATTTTATGATTCGCACAATATAATTTATTTTTAAATTTTATTATTTTATCAGGAACCATTCCAGGAAAAGGAACATTAATATAATTAAAAAATTTTCCTTCTGAAATAGAAGATAAAATAGAAGTTGAAAATTGAGCAGTTCTTTCATAAGTACTGCTCTTTTTGTCACAAATAATACATAAAATATTATCT
>Ga0307379_10011805_pt1 | contig 11426 bp, 21 predicted proteins | sample UN2MG_FD_202237 | JGI IMG/M metagenome (GOLD analysis project Ga0307379, IMG submission 202237) | Soil microbial communities from Risofladan, Vaasa, Finland - UN-2 | ecosystem: Environmental > Terrestrial > Soil > Coastal area > Acid sulfate soil | place: Finland: Risofladan, Vaasa | collected... | reverse complement strand
GGCCTATTTTGGTCCCTAAAGCTGTATTGATTTAATGCCCGGAAAAGAACCGACGCCTGCGGCGCCGGTCACAATTTAAGAATATGAAAGGCCCCGTCGGCTACGACGGGGGTGCCTCTGTAGCGATTTGCTCACTCTCGATCAGCTTCTTTGAGAGAGTGACATGCACTTCATCGCCTATAACTTCTTCTTTGATCTTCTCCCAGCCAAACCCGCGCACTAGATTCATCATACGTTCAATTTCGATTTCCTTTGGCATTCCAACCATTTTCTAACCTCCTTATATAACCGTGGTTTACTGCAAAAATAATAACTTACTATGCCGGCCATATACCCTATCCAACCGGCCACAACGTAACCAAAAAAGCCATCGATATTAAACATCACCCTCCTTTCGATAAAGAAGGCGCGCGCCGGCCACGGATTTGAACCGTTTCGCCGCTACCCCTCGCAACCACCCCGCGCGCCCCTTCATCATGACCTTTTTTATATGCTTCTGAAATCGCGCTTGCCACTAGATCAGTCACTTGTTCCCAGCGATGCAGCTCACACCCACTTTTACTGAGCGGCCTTAGTGCTTGATATGCCCACCGGTATGCTTCTATTTCATTCATAAGCCCCCTCTTCATCTAATTTACACTCAGCCGCGTACGCCGCCCCTTCATCACCCTCACACAAAGCCCGATGGAGCTCAATTATTAACTCGCGCTTACTTGGGTTATTTTCGAAATCTTCGCAATCCAACCACGCGCTCGAGTCGCAAGGATCACAGAAAAGGAACTCGACGCAATCGCGGCAATCCATTTTACACCCTTACCTTACCCTTCTCCTCTTATAATTTTCATGATTGCTTCGTGGCAACTCGGGCATGCCGCAATCTGTCTCATTTTCATGATATCAACGGGTTCATGGCAGAGTCCGCAGCCTTTAAAAATTATCTCGGTTTCATAAACGCCTATCTCCTCCCCGACCCCTTCGGTATCGCTTACAGCCCGTCGCAGATCAGCCACAACGTCATTCACCCACCCGCGCGCCACCGCCGTCGTTACCCCATGCTCTATACACATATCGAGTAAATATATCTTTCGACTTTCATCCGGGCACCGATGAAGTTCCTCACTTACGCCCAGGTTGATCTGTTTTTTATGCAAGGCATCTTGAATACGCTCGTGCATTTGCAGCACGCGCGTCCGTCGCAATACGACGCCGCCACTTATTCCAAGCATCTTGCCTATTTTATCCCAGCTCATGTTATGTGTAACGTGTAAGTTTTGATATTCGGCAGCTTGCTCTAACGGGCTCAGGTTGGCGCGTTGGCCGTTTTCCGTGGCTCGGTCGATCGCGATATCTTCAGCCGTGTATTTCTTTACGCAGCATCTTATCTTTTCCAGGCCCAGCTTTTTATGCGCGAGGAAACGCCGATCGCCGAACACCACTTCAAACCGCCCGCCTTTCTTGCAAACGGTAATTGCTTGAAGCAATCCCCGTTCTTTAATCGACTCCGAAAGCTCTGCAATTTCCATTTCTGGAATCTCGAAACGACTAATCCTTGTTGGGCGATCTATCAGAGAAAGCTCTATCTCCCTCTCGAACGCTTCCTTTACTTTCTTCGCTGTCAAATGCTGTCACCTCTAATCTATTACCGTTTAAAATTTTTACCTCTGCTAGATCGGCCCCGAAAAGCCCGCTATCCTCGGCTAAAGTTTTGGGGATAGTAATGCGAATTTGATTATTATAGCGACCGACTTTTACTATCCACCGAGGCATGTAGACATAATTAGTCTATTAGACTAATACTGTCAACATAAATAAACGCGGTTGGCGATCCGGAACGGCTTAATTAATCACCTAAACGATCGCAAAGCCGACCGCTCACCCTTTACCTTAGCCGTGTGACACTAATGTCACAATATACACCCTACGGGGTTAATATTATCTTAGAGATAAGGATAAGGGATGATCTGGTTTACCAGATTACAAATAATTTGAGCTGACCGTGGTTTAATAGGGACGCAAACGCCCGGTGATGACAAGCACACTTGAGCCGCAGCGACCACCGCAAGATGTGCCGGTAAGGTATGGTAATCACAACCATGATGCAAAAGCTATGCCAGGATTAAACTCTATGAGATATAATTTGATCAACCTAATGAAGAAAAAATGCCTGGTAACGTAGGGAAAACCTTTGTAAATCACTGATTTTATATCCTTAGTCTGTGGCCCTGCAGGAAAGAAGAGTGACAATTTTTGCCACTAAATGACGCAAAAATGGGAGTTTAATGACCTGGACTTATTACTTTGTATTAATCTTTCTTAATGTAGCTTAAGTGGTACAATGATTGCATATATATAGAGTAGAACCTGAATCCACTAACTCAAGGAGGAAAACAGCATGAACAGCAAAGACTTAGAGCGAAGAGCAATTAAGAAGGCGATATCACCGTTTAATTTCGTCCTATCGCCCACAACATCCGCCTTAAAAAACCTGAACGTGACTAAGGACGGGCCGGTGGTTGTTAAAAATGGTCTGGTTATTGTTCCTGTGGATGTCTTTATGTTCTCATCACATAGATCATATAAGGCACGAGTGATAATCAACGGAAACGATTTATCAGTCATTAAGATCCTCAAGTAATAAGGGTAACTTTGACTAATTTAAAAGGGAGGTAACATGATGGAAGCACAGAGACTGCGTAAACAAGATTTGATCACAAGGCTTATTGAAGCAGGAAGGCTCACACCCCTCAAGGGACACCAAATGCTCCAAGAGAATTACAAAGCCATGACGGAGTGCGAGAAAACGACTGATATATGCCGGGCTCAACTTGAGCTTGAAAATCACGATGGCCTTACCTTCGCGGAGAAGTTATTTAGGGGAGTATGAGAATAAATCTAGTAAAAAAGGGAGGCAACACAATGGATAGAAGGACATCAGTTGTAAGTTGGAGAAAAACGAGGACCGGAAAATTAGCTCTTAACAACACTGATCAGGCGGTAATGTTGGGGAATAGTTATTATTATGTTCCTGACTTCATTCACTACCTGGAAATGGAAGTGGTCCGCCTGCAGGCGATCTTTAATAAGATTACGAAGTCTGAGCGGATGAACCTTAATAAGACCTGTAAACTGGCAACAAGGTTGCAATTTAATAGGGAATGCCTGCATACCGCTTTGAGAGCTCGGCGGGCCGCAGAGATTAAAACCATAAAGGAGGATTTTATAAATGGTAACTGTGCTTGAAGCTTTTGACGCAGACGGTGGTTTGCTCGGAAGATGCAATGCAAGATGTCACACGGCTAAAGGGACTAAATGCACTTGCATCTGTGAAGGACTTAACCACGGAAAAGGTATTGATATAATAGCGCCTTATTTCACCTCGGAGCTTGCGTGGCGGAACCCGGATATAAAATATGTCACACGGGTAATACAGCAACGGCTTTTTATTCAAGAGCTGGCCGAAGAGATCCTATAATTGAACCCATCGACTCAAGGCCGGAGGGGGGACGGAACACCCTCTCCGGTCTTTTTGTGCCCTGGAGGAAAGAGCGCAGCCGGTTAATCGCCTCAAGGTATCTTGCCTTTGAAACCATCCGTAGTTTATAAAGCAGCAAATAACCTTTGATCGATATTTCATAGAGCGTTGAATGGAAAACCATTCCCCGCCCTTTTTCGCGCCGGTGCCGGCGCGTTCTCTTAATCAAACCGCCGCCCTGAATATCAAGTAAGATGCGGTTTAATTGACGACGCGACACCGTAAGACTCGCGACCTCTTTCAGGTACCTAAGAATTCGGACTTGAGAAGGAAAGCAGTAGGATTTCTTGTGGTGGGCCATAAACATATTGAGGCAGGCGAGGACGGGGAGAGCTTTCGGTGTGAGCTTCATTTTATCAACCCCTTTCACAATACCTTGTGGCCCTGCAGCTCCGCAGCGACACAATATATTGTGGTTGGGCGCCGGGGATCCGCGCGCGGCGCCCACAATATAAGCGATTTACTTATTAACGACGGAAAGGCCAGAGGCAGGGCCGAGGGGAAGGCACCTGCCAAAAAAAGGGGTTGGATCGGACACACCCCATTCATTATCTGTTAGCCTCATTGCCCTAACTTCAAAATCATAATCTCCGACCGGAAACCCTTCGAGGTCGAACCACAGTCGAGTTTCAAGAGCGACTTGAACCACTGGGGTTCCGCCGCCGACTGTCACCTGATAATGGGTAACGCCTGCTTTAGGATCACAGGTCAGCCATGGCCACCCGAAGGCGGGCCCGGCCATGAAAACAAGTAAAACTAAAAAGCCTAATAGACTAAAAGCCTTTATTTTATTACCTCTCATAAAATCACCGCCTTTCTTTTATCTTGACATCCTTACTTTTCGGATTTAACTATGTCAAGAGGGCAAGAATCATGCCAACACTTTATTAATCATAAACCTTATGAGGAGGTAAACCGCATGGCAGAGATTAAATCACTCGCAAGTATACGTGAAAAGTGGGCCAGAGTCACACCGGGCAGGACGGAAGACTACAAGCTCGGCATCCAAAACCCGAAGCGCGATTGGGAAGAGGAGGCAGTCGCAGGGAAAGCAAACTGGAAGGCTGGCATCGATGCCGCCGCCGCAAAGGATCTTTACGCGAAAGGCGTAACTCAAGCAGGATCTGCTAAATGGAAGAGCCGCTCGCTTGAGAAAGGTCCTGGTCGATTCGCCGAAGGCGTCTATATCGCCGCGCCGGACTACGAGAAAGGCTTCGCACCCTACCGGGAAGCCATCTTGAGAACCGATATTGGCCCGCGATTCCCGAAAAGGGATCCTCGAAACCTCGAGCGCGTCAAGAAGATAGTTGACGCCCTGGTAAAACAGAAAGTTGGAGCCTAAAAAAGGAGGTGCTCTAAATGTTCGGATACCTATTTAAAGCGCTTGCGATCATGGGAATCCTCGCCGCATGGAGCGACAAGGCCCTGGCAGACGGTAAGGTCACAGCCGAAGAGGCATTCGATTTAATCGTGCAGCTCGCCGGATCGCTCGGGCTACCGATCGAATTCGCCCTTCCAGACCTCGCGGCACAAATCACACAAAAAGGTACCATAGGAGGTGAAAACTCATGAAGTACAGGGATATAGAGTTATACTATCAGCAAACACTTGATGATATCGGCACGAAGATCGTAGATCTTCGGACCGCCGACCCCATCAGCGCGATTAGGCTGAATTTTCTCGGCACAAACGGCGGAACCTATTGCAAGGATAATCGGCTCAACGACGTCATCACAAAGATTGAGCTTGTCGATGGAAGTGACCAGCTCCTTTCATTGACGCTGAAAGAGGCGCAGGCCCTTGAGTTTCGAAGAACAGGGAAAATGCCTTATATGAGACCCGGAGAGTCTGCGGACGGAGCACAGGAAGAATCGGTACTGCTTCTCTTCGGCCGGTACCTTTGGGATCCGGAGTATTACATGGATCTCACGAAGTTCAGAAATCCTCAGCTCAAGATCACCACGAACATCGCAGCGATCGCGGCTGCTTCCGCGACGGCTTTTCTTACCGGGTATCTCAAGGTATCTATTGATCTCTTAGTAATTGAAGAGGGCGCCGTCGCCGCTAAGGGATTTATGATGGCCAAAAATATCTATGGGTTCACTTCCGGGACCGCCGGAGATGAACACATTGATATGCCGCTTGACTACCCTTACGTTAACCTGATGATGCGAGCCTTCGTTGCAGGAAACGACGTCAACGAGAATATTTCTCACCTTAAGCTCAACTGCGATGCCGGCAAATACATCCCCGTAGACAAGTACGTCAAGGATCTCTGGAAAGCAGAGGAGCAGGATCTCGGCCCGGCGGAGATGCACTATTACTTGTTCCGCGTGCATGGCGAAACCGTAACGCATGATTTGAACCATGATCCGATAATCAGCCTACTGACATCGGCGGCAGGACATATCGCGGGTGCAGCATGGTCGTGGTCAAGCCGGTTTTATCTCCTTCTTACGGACGCGGATGCGGCGGCAATCACAAGTGAAGAGCTTGTGGAGCTTATCGTAAAAGGAAGCTGTCCTCACAGCACCGTCAACGTTCCATTCGGGATAAGAAACCAAGTGGACACTTATTTCGACCCAACGAAATACGGCGACATTGACCTGGTCCTCGACCAGGATGCAGCCTCGGCCGTTGCGATTGTTTTGGAGCAGCTCCGCCCTTACGCAGCTTAACGTCTGGGTAAACCATCACCGGGAGGCCGCGTATGAAACTGAGAAACATTATCACGGACGAGGTTTTAAAGCCTTCGTCCGGGGGGGATTATGACGACCTCGAATCCAAGCAGGTAGAACCCGCGACGATCCTTGAGGTCAGGCACGTTTCAGTTGAAAACCGCACCACAGCTTACACCCGCCTTGTAATCGGTATAGCGGATGGGTTGTCCTTTTTCCGGAAGGAAGAGGAAGACAACCCGGCCGCTGATAATCTCTATTGGACAAAAAGCCCTTTCCTTATCCCCGCAGGCAAAAAGCTACGCGCGCGCCTCACCGGATGCACAGACGGAGACGACCTCCATATGTGCTATGAGGGGTTTTTGTACGAGGTGGATTAATGACCGAAATCGGCACTCCAAGGAATCCATACACCGCATGGGTAGGCGTTGCTGATCAGCTTGCGGACGAGACCTACGTCTATTCCCTGGCGGTCTTTAATAATAACCTCTATGGGGGGACACAACCAGGTGGACGCCTCTTTGAGTGGAACGGCGTCGATGCATGGGTAGAGGTAGCCGGCCTACTAAACGCGCAGACCTTTATCCGCGCACTCGCCGTCTTTAATAATAAGCTATATGGCGCTACATACCCGGGCGGACGCCTCTTTGAGTGGAACGGTGTTGATGCATGGGTGCAGGTAGCCGGCCAGCTAAACGGGCAGACCCTTATCCTTTCACTGGCGGTCCTTGCTAATAAGTTATATGGCGGCACAGGCCCAGGTGGACGCCTTTTTGAGTGGAACGGCGTTGACGCATGGGTAGAGGTAGCCGGCCAGCTAAACGGGCAGGCATACATCATGGCACTGGAGGCCTTTAATGATAAACTCTATGCCGGCACATACGCAGGTGGACGGCTTTTTGAGTGGAACGGCGTCGATACATGGGTAGAGGTAGCCGGCCAGCTAAATGCGCAGACCTTCGCCCTTTCAATGGCGGTCTTTAAAAACAAGCTCTATGCCGGGACCAACCCAGGTGGACGCCTCTTTGAGTGGAACGGCGTCGATGCATGGGTAGAGGTAGCCGGCCAGTTACTCGGGCAGACATACATCCACTCACTTATGATGTTTAATAATAAGTTATATGGCGGCACAGCGGAAGGTGGACGGCTTTTTGAGTGGAACGGCGTCGATGCATGGGTAGGGGTTGCGGAGCAGCTTGCAGCTCAGACCTATATTAATGCATTGGCCGTCTTTAATAATAAGTTCTATGCCGGGACCAACCCTGGCGGGCGCCTTTTTATCTTTTGCTCTTGCACCGGCGTCTTTTAAGGAGTTACTAATATGTTCTATGTATTTGCACACGAGATCACCACGGGCGACGTGGCCGCTCTGAAAAAACGACTCGACATGCCCCTTACCTCCGGCGTCATACATCAAGTCGACGTCCTTTTCCAGGCCGGTTGTCTCCATAAGGTAAACGTCCAGATCTTTCAGGGTAACTTCCAGCTCTGGCCTTCAAACCGCGACGCGACTATGAAAGGAAACGCTACGGCCGTAAGCTTTCGCGAATTCTATCCACTGGCCTCGGGGGGCGCATTCCTCCACGCGCTTATATGGGGAGACGGCGCAATCAAGGAGGTAGATGTTATTATACAGATTGGCCTCTTGCCTAAAAAGATCTTGCAGCCGTTAAGCTTTGAGGAATTAATTGCAGCCGCGACGGGGTTATAATCATGCCGGCCGAAGAGCACCCTTGCGCCCGCGGGCTGACCCCCGAGTGCTTCAAGGAGTATCCCGAGTGGGCAAAGCGCGCCTTTGCTTACAGGTTATTCCATACCCTTTTCCCACCAAATATTACCAGACGACTCCCTAAAAGTTTACGCGGACCTTTGGTATATCCGGGTGTTGTTATTCCGCCGGATATCGAGTTCCCTCCGGGAACCATAATTCCGCCTGATACAGAGTTCCCTCCGGGCTGGACGCCGGACGATCCTGCGCCGCCCGGCGTAATAATTCCACCTGAAACAGGATTTCCGCCGGGCTGGTCCCCCGGGGATCCTGCGCCGCCCGGCGTAATAATTCCACCTGGAACTGTCTTTCCTCCGGGCTGGTCCCCGGGCGATCCTCCGCCGCCAGGCGTAATAATTCCTCCAGGAACACTTTTTCCGCCGGGGTGGACGCCTCCCGAGCCCCCTCTTTACATCGCCCCTTGGCAGCCTGGGCCTGCGCATCCATCCCCGCCTGGCCCCGTCACAGCACCGCCCTGGTTTTACGACCCGTTCACCGGCCCTGCTATAGATTGGACGGTATGGACCGAATATAATTACCTCAACGGTTTCAATGTAATATCAGCCGGGCGCTTAAAACAGTACTGCACCGACGATTGGTCGGCCGCAGAAATCGACACCGCAGAGGACGCCACGATGCCCGCCGCTTTTACCTTAACCTTCCAGTTGGAATATCGCGGCGCTGCAGAGCATAGCATCTATATATACACCGGCGCCCATAACCTTGAGTTAACCTTCGAGCCTCCCACAACGACCGTCGAATTTTACACAGCAACTGGCAAGGTTCAATATGCCTGCGCTCAGTATCTTAATCTTAGAGCTAACTGGAAATTAATTTACGACGGGACCCTCGCGTCATTATATCGCGGTGATGTTCCGGTTTTCACCAACGTGGCGCCCCGCGTAAAAATCGGAAGCCCTGGTATAATACACGTCGTCACATACGAAACCACGACCATTTATCTTGACGACCTCAAAATTGAAGCCTTGTAACGGTACTCTTATGGATGTCACAACCGTATTTAGTACAATCGTAGGCACTATCCCTTTGCTTGTTGTCCTGGTCGTTTACTTGCTCCGCGTCGAACACCGCTTGACCAAGCTCGAAACTCTTTTACTAGATCCGAACACGTTAAAAAGATATGCCAACGGTGTTAGGTAGGCCATATTCTATTTTTTGGGGCGGAGATCCGCCCCACATGCTCAAACCGGATATCCCCGTTTGGGCCGACTTCCAAGCAAGGTACTCAATGTACTGGGACGCGCTTTATCTTGACTGTAAGCTCGGAGGGCCTTACTACACTCCGGAGCAGCTCGCCGCCCCAATGACGAAAATGTGGAGGGACTTACTTGTAAAACGGGCCGACGCCATCGCAGACCTGGAAGACGAGGTTTGGATTATCGAGGTTTCCGCAGATCCGGGCCTCCGCGCAATCGGTCAGCTTTTCGTTTATCAATCGTTGTGGATCAGGGATCCCCCGATTGCCAAACCGGAAAAGCTCGTTTTGGTATGTCACACTATCGAGCCAGACCTACTTGACGCAGCCGGTATGAGATCGATTCAGGTTTATATCGTTTGACCCTTGTTACCCCCTTCGCCTATCATAGATCGGCCAACCTCGTTGAGATTTGAAAGCCGGCACTCATGGCACACCCTTACGAATCCCCGATAAACTTACCTCGCTTCACAACGGAAGAATTCGAGAAGAAACGAGATGAGTACATCGCCCTCCATGGCTACCAGGTCCATATCCCCGCTTTTGATGAAATATTCGTGTGGAACGTCATTAAAGAGCCCGACGCCATGGAGCTTCGACTCTTTAAAAGGGAGGACGTGGCCACGCTCGGAGAGAAACGATATTGGGACATAAACACCCTGCTTAATCAAAAGCGCGCCCGGTATGAAAGAGTTCTCTCCTCGCCTTCACCTGAATGGATCAGAAACGCTTCAAGCGCCCTTACTTTCATCGACGACGTAAACGACACGTTAGGCACCCTTGGAGTTATCGCGCGCACGCTCGCGCATGCCTTGCCTAAAACGCTCTCGAGGTTTGTTATGGGGCCGGCAGGTTGGTTATTTACCGCCGCCGATATAACAAATATCGCTATGACGCTCTCGCGCCTGCCCTTTAAAACCCGCCGCCTGCAGCATGAACTTCACCACACATTGAAAGACCACCCGCTTTCGAAAAAAGGCCGGCTCAGGACCGCAAAAAAGCTCAAGAGGATTGGTTTAAGTAGGGCCGAGGTGATCGAGGGCCTGCAGGTCACTCAGAACATGTTCGGTTATGGCCTTTGCCTTGGTGGAATAATGGGCCTTTTATATGATATCCCTTCGGGCCTTTACCACCACATAAGAGGTGAAAAGGTTGTCATTACCGGCCTACCGACGCCCCTTCTTTGGTTCGACCGGATATGGTCAAATGCCATGAAATCAATCGTGGAGTTATATTATGGCTTTCCACCTATCCTGGACGAAGAGCTTGACAAGGCGGCCGTTGCTTTTAATATGGGAACTCAGGTCATGCAGACCGTTCACGGCCAGATTGCAGCGCTCGACCTTTATCCGGAGATCGAGGGAATTCAGCTACGGCCGCGCGTACCTGAACACCCCTCGACTCGAGAGATCATCTCCGAATACGGACATGATCCGGACAAACAAATTGGCTGGCCTTCGACCGACACTTTTTATATCGATGCTTCGCATCACTGGGAGAACAATCGAGATGAGATAAACAAGGGAGTTCAATCTTGGATGGAACGAGGTAAGCACAGCACACAAACAATGATCGCCGCGCAAAACGCGGTTGCCGCGGGCCAAATGGCCCTCGCCAACCTCTGCGGCGTGGAAGCGCTCGAGTGGGAATACGACCCGGTCACGGCGACATTGCTAAAACTTTACAATGAAGGTTACACTTTTCCGCCTACCGTGGAAGTTGCAGACGCCCAGGCGTGGGCCGCACACATAACAAAACTCGCAATGTCAGACGGCACGGTTGATATTCGCGTTGCCCTGGACATCGCTAAGTATGAACATAATTTCTATTTCACGACGGAGATCCCTGAGCGCCCGCCGGTCGTTATTACAATCCCGGTAGATAGCCCAGACCACCCGCTTGAAAAGCTACGCCTTTGGTATGCTAATCAAATCCGCGTGACACTCAAGCAAATACAAGACCTTCCTGTGCCGCCTCCGCCCGGAGTGCTCGGAATCTTGCAGGAACGCCTATCAAAATATGCACAGTGGCTTGATCGTTACGGTTATCCCGCCCCGATCACCTAACAAGCGGAAGAACCCCACCGCCCCACCCATGAATAATCGGAACCCCTCCGGAGTGACTACACAGGGAGCCCCTGGTCATGTTTGGCTTAAAGTGGCCACCTGAGATTCAAAAAAAGCAAACTATAAGGAATTTCCGGGCAAAAAATCAATACGGTACCAAAAGAGA
>Ga0307379_10011800_pt1 | contig 11427 bp, 7 predicted proteins | sample UN2MG_FD_202237 | JGI IMG/M metagenome (GOLD analysis project Ga0307379, IMG submission 202237) | Soil microbial communities from Risofladan, Vaasa, Finland - UN-2 | ecosystem: Environmental > Terrestrial > Soil > Coastal area > Acid sulfate soil | place: Finland: Risofladan, Vaasa | collected... | reverse complement strand
CGGTCTACTCACCCACGCCCGACGACGACATGTTCATTTGGATCAGCGAGGAGTACTCCCAACACAACCTGCCCATGTGGAACAGCCCGGTCTTCTACCACGGCATCACCAACGGGGCGGCCTGGTACGCGATCAGCGGCGGGATGCAAGATTGGAACTACCGCTACATGGGCGATAACGACGTGACCATCGAGCTGAGCAACACCAAGCGCCCGCCCTACTACCAGATCCCCCAGTACTGGGAGGACAATCACGAATCCATGCTGACGTACATGGAAACCTGCCTGATCGGCGTGCGCGGAATCGTCACCGACGCCGACACCGGCGCGCCGCTGGCGGCGACCGTGACGTTGGTAGGCCGCGACCACGAGATCTACACCGACCCCGACGTGGCCGATTACCACCGCATGCTGCTGCCCGGCACGTATGAGCTGCGCTTCGAGGCCGAGGGCTACGACCCAATGGTGGTCGGCAACGTCGTCGTCAGCACCGGCGACGCCACCCGCTTGGACGTGAGCCTCGGGCCGGCCGGCTGGTGCGTCGGCGACCTGGACGGCGACGGCGATACCGACCAGGCCGATCTTGGCATCCTGCTGGCCGACTGGGGCTGTGACGATCCGGTAAACGGTTGCGCGGGCGACCTCGACGCCGACGACGACACCGACCAGTCCGACCTGGGCATCCTCCTGGCCGACTGGGGCTGCGTTCCATCGTAAATGGCGGGCCCAGGCCCACCCTACGTGGCTGCTGGCACCGATGATGGCTCTCGCGACGCCGGAACAAATCCACGCCGCGTATCGCGAGGCCATCGACCGGCACTACCGCTTCTACAGCTACGGCGACGCGATGCTGATCCTATAATCGTGTGCCGCCCTGCCTGAACACCTGGCTCGCCCACCAGCAAAGGCCGCATACGCGCACAGTCCGGTAGGATTGTCCTTCCAGGTTTGATATAATGAGGTGCCACATCGAAATGGAGGAAGGCAATGTGCAGGCGTCATCATCCAGCGGGGCTGGGGCCGTCAGCTCTGTTGATCACACTCGTAGCTGCAATCTGCTCGGCCGCGGTTGAGGCCCAGATCCTGTACGTGGACGACGATGCCCCGCCGGGCGGCGATGGGCTGAGCTGGGACACGCCGTTCAAATGTCTCCAGGACGCGCTATACACGGCTGCCGGCGACCCGAGCGTCACAGAGATCCGCGTCGCCCAAGGCACGTACAAGCCCGATCAGGACGAAGCCGGCAACGTCACACCCGGCGACCGCGAGGCCACGTTTCAGCTCGTCGGCGGCCTCGCCCTCACGGGCGGCTACGCCGGCATCACTGAGCCCGACCCCGACGAACGCGACATCGACCTCTACGAAACCATCCTGAGCGGCGACCTGGCCGGCAACGACGGCCCCGACTTCGAAAACTACGACGAGAATAGCTACCACGTACTCACGGCGGTCGGCACCGATGTCGTGGCGCTGGATGGCATAGTGACCACAGCGGGGAATGCAGACGGGGAGGGCGAGCACCACTTGGGGGCCGGACTGTTCTGCCACACCTCGGAGCTAATGTTGGTGGACTGCACGGTCACCGCTAACAGGGCGCACAAGCTTTGCGCGTTTCCGTCGGGGGCAGGGCTGTATGTCAGGGACGGCACGGCGTACTTCACGAACTGTGTGATCACTGAGAACCGTGCAGGGTACGGTGGCGGTGTCCACGGTGTATCGGCGGATCTGGCATTTGACGGGTGCGAGCTGAGCGGTAATCACGCGGGCTGGGGCGGTGCAGTGCTTGCCGAGTCCTGTGACAGTGTGGTCCTGACCAACTGTGCCTTTACGGGCAACTCGGCGACCAATGTGGGAGCTGGAGCGTTCGTTAGGTTTACTACCAATGTGTCTGCCAGCAACTGCGAGTTTGCCGGGAATTACTGCACCGACCACCCTATCCCCTGGGGCGCGGGAATGGCCGTCCGCGAGAGCCGTGGGACCATCCAGAACTGCACGTTCCGGGAGAATTGGACCTGCGTCAACCAACCGTGGGGCCCGCTCCACTACGCGTCGTCGGCGGGCCTTTCCGTCAAGGGCGACGTTGCCGTCACCAACTGTCTGTTCATCGGGAACTCCTCCACGAGTGAGGTGGAAATTGCCGAGGCCTCCGGGGGCGCGGCCTCGTTCGGCGACCAGACGAAGGTCTACAACTGCACTTTCATCGGCAACCACACGAACAACATGGTGGGTCCGACCAGCGCCGGCGGCGCAGTCCTGTTCCTCGGCTCGGCCACATTGACCAACTGCGTGTTCATCGGAAATGTGGCCGAAGGCGATACGGGGACCGGCGGGGCCGCGTACGTCCTCGAGGGTGTGCCGACGCTGACGAACTGCACATTCACCGCGAACACGGCCTCTGAATGCGGCGGCGTGTGGGCCACGTCCGACACCCGGCTGACCAACTGCATCGCTTGGGGCAACAGCGACGACGGCGGCACCGACGAATCGGCCCAGGTCTTCGGCGCCCCGATCGTGAATTACTGCTGCATCGAGGGCTGGACTGGCGAGTTGGGTGGTACCGGCAACATCGGCGGCGATCCGCTCTTCGTCGATCCCGACGGGCCGGACGACATCTATGGCACAGAAGATGACGACGTGCGGCTGCTGCCCGGCTCACCCTGCATCGATGCCGGCTGCAACGGCGCCCTGCCTCGGGACTGGGCCGACCTCGACGAGGACGGCGACACACGCGAGATCACACCGCTGGACCTCGATGGTGAAGGACGATTCTTCGACGATCCGAACACACCGGATACTGGCTGCCGCTGCCCACCTATCGTGGACATGGGGGCGTACGAATTCGGCGACACGGGCCTGCAACCTTGCCCTGGCGATCTCGACTGTGATCGCGTCGTGGGCCACTCCGACCTGGGCACCCTGCTGGGGGCGTGGCACAACTCCGCCGAAGGCGATCTGAACTGCGACGGCCTGACCGACCACGCCGACCTCGGCATCCTGCTGACGAACTGGGGCGCGGTTTGTCCATAGCAAATCTCATGGAGCGAAACCCCGCCGTCTGGTATAATGCATCTTAGGTGCCGGCAACGGACGGGGTTCGGGGGAGTCGGGGCCGGGAGCGGACGGGCAAACCCAAGGCATGTTCTTCAGGAGGTGCAAGATGAAACGCGCGGGACATTTGACAATGTTGGCGGCCGCAGTGCTCGCGGTCGGGTTGACGGCCGGAGCGGCACGCGGCCAGGACGTCACTATCGTCGAGTTCCCCGATCCGGCGGGGTTCTATCAGAACACCACGTTCGTCATCGACGGTGACGCGGGCTACGTGCCGAGCACCGACAACGACGTGCTCTGGTCGTTCTCGCTCGTCACGGGCGAGTTGCTGGATCCCGACGGGCTGACCCTGCCGGCACCGGGAACCTCCAGCGATCCGTTTCTGTTTGCGAATGATCTGCTGGCGATCCCCGGGTGGTTCCCGAGTCAAGGGGTCTTCGTCGCCGACATTTCTGATCCGACCAATCTGACGCAGGTCGGCATTATTGCGTTCCCGCCGACGACAAACATTCAAGGGCAGAACGTCGAAGTGGACGACGACGGCGTGATTGGCTACGTCGCCGGCTTTCCGAACGACACGCTCTACTCGTTCAACGTCAGCACGCTCAGCCTGGAGGACCCGGACGGCCTGGCACTGCCGGGTAACCCGGACCGCATCGCCCGCGCCGGCGACCGGGTCGCCATGGTCGATACCACCAACGGGCGGATCATGGTCGCGGACGTGAGCGACCCGGCCGACCTGGCCTTGGTGGGCGTCATCGAGCTGCCGGGGTACAACACGTTCGGCTCCAACGACAACATCGTCTTCGCCGACGACGGGCGAACCGGGTTCGTCTCTACCAACGAACGCGTGCTGTACTCGTTCGACGTGCTTACGCTGAGCCTGCTCGATCCGGACGGGATCGCCTTCGGCACCCAGTCCTTCGCCGACCACGTCGCCCTCTACGGCGATACAGCAGCCTGCATCTGGTCGCGTGGGCTGGCGTTCATCGACGTAAGTGCCCCGACCGACATGACGCTGATTTCCAACGCCAACTTCGGCGGCACCGTCGCCCCGCAGGGCGACGCGACCGTCGCGTTCACCGCCGACGGCACGATGGTCGCGACCCCGGTCGTCTATCCCGGTAATTACGTGTACACCTTCGAGGTCGCGACCGGCAACCAGGTCTCGCCGCGACTTCTCGTCGATGACCAACCCAACTACCTGACCGTTTTCGACCCGAGCGACCGCGTAGCCGTGATCTGCTCGGGGGTGGACGCGGACAACATCTGGCTAATCGACGGGCTGTTTCCGGTCGTGTGTGTGGGTGACCTCGACGGCGACAACGATACCGACCAGTCCGACCTGGGCATCCTGCTGGGCGACTGGGGCTGCGACGATCCGGCGAACGGCTGCGCCGGTGACCTGGACGGCGACGACGACACCGACCAGGCCGACCTGGGTATCCTGCTGGCAGATTGGGGATGCCCTAGCAGTTGACCCGGCAGTCCCGGGCAGAGTAAACTGTTTGTAGAGAGGGCCCGGACGAAAAGTACCCTTTGTCAAGCGCGCCATTCTGGAGAATGCGGGTGACCGCTTCAATGTCAGCGGAGCGCAGGCCCGCGTCCGCATGGCGTGCTCCAGGGCGAGGCTACAAAACTGGGAGGAGTATGATGAAGACACCACTCGCCATGATGCTACTGGCTGTGTTCGTGGCCGCCCCGACGGTCGCGGACGTGATCGTGGAGCAACCCTACGACGGGTCGTCCGAGGCGCGAGCTTCGCAGGATATCTGGGACTACCCGGATTTCTCCTTGTACCAATTGGACGACTTCACGACCGCGCAGGACTGGCTGGTAGAGACGCTGACCGCTCCGGGAACGGACGCCGGCGACCCCTTCTTCAATATCGACGTCGTGGGCGAAATCTGGACCGACCTGCCCGAAGACCCCAATTGCGCCACCACCGGTCAGCTCGCGATGTCAGGCCAGGGTACGGAAGACGACGACACGGCAACGCTCACAATCGACTTCGGCGGTCAGCTCCTGCCCGCCGGCAGCTACTGGCTACGCACGTACGTGGTGCGCGATTTCGGCGACCACGGGCTTTGGAAGTGGTATTCAACCACGCCGGTGAGCGGCAGCGAGGCCTACTACTACAACCCCGGCGGCGGGCACGGCTACGGCCTCTGTCCAATCCCGGGTTCTGAGCGGTACGGCGAAGTGCGCGATATGGCCTTCACGCTGGAGGGCACGCCGGCCGCCGGCTGCGTCGGCGACATCGATGGCGATGGTGACACCGATCACGCCGACCTGGGGGCCCTGTTGGGCGCCTGGGGTTCGCAGCCGGGTGACCCTAACTGGAATCCGAACGCCGACCTCGATGGCGATGGCCAAGTCAGCCACAGCGACCTGGGCATCCTGCTGGGCGACTGGGGCTGCGGCACCTAGCCGTAGCGAGCGGACAGTCGCCGACCGAACAAGTTAGCAATCGTGACGCCGCCGGTGGAAACATCCGCGGCGTCACTCTTGCGCTTCGCGCGTTGAGGGGGTAGGCTATGCTCGCCATAAGAATCGGCCGACGGGGGCGCGGGGCCGGGTGCGAGAATCCCGATGTACATCGGGACTCGCACCAGCAGGATTCCCGCGCCAGCGAGCCCCGGTCGCTACGTTGGTGGAGCTGGCCCATGCCCATCATTGTGCAGAAGTTCGGCGGGACTAGCGTTGCCGACGCGCATCGCGTCCATCTGGCGGCGCGGCGAGCGGTACGAGCCAAGCTGGCTGGCAAGCAGGTCGTGTTGGTCGTCTCGGCCATGGGCGACACCACCGACCGGCTGGTCGAGCTGGCCGGCCAGGTCAGCCGCCGACCCGCCAAACGCGAGCTGGACGTGCTCGTCTCCACCGGCGAGCAGGTCAGCATCGCGCTGATGGCGATGGCGATTCACGAAGCCGGCTATGAGGCCGTCAGCGTGACCGGTGCCCAGATCGGGCTGCTGACGGACGGCGTGCACACCGAAGCCCGCATCCGCTCGATCGATACCGCCCGCATCCGCAAGATGCTCGACCGCGGTAAGATCGTGATCGTGGCCGGCTTTCAGGGCGTTGACGACAATCTCAACATCACCACGCTCGGCCGCGGCGGGAGCGACACGACCGCGGTCGCCCTGGCGGCCGCCCTGCGAGCCGAGATGTGCGAGATCTACACCGACGTGGACGGCGTTTACACGGCCGATCCGCGGCGGGTTCCCACGGCCCGGCGCATTGAAGCGATCAGCTACGAAGAGATGCTCGAGCTGGCCGGTCTGGGCGCGCAGGTGATGCACCCGCGTTCGATCGAGATCGGCAAGAAGTACGAAGTGAAGATTCACGTGCGCAGCAGTTTCACCGACACCCCAGGGACGCTAATCATGAACGAAGTACCCGGCATGGAAGAGGTGGCCGTCAGCGGCGCGACGCTCAAGCCCGATGTGGGCCGCATCACCTTCATCGGCCTGCCCAACCGACCGGGGATCGCGGCCGAAATCTTCGGTCAGATCGCCGATCGGCGCGTCATGGTCGATGACATCATCCAGAACGTCACCCACCAGGGGCAGATGGTCAGCGTGTCCTTCACCGTGGACGGCAAGGACGTGGGCGCGGCCCAGGCGGTGGCGGAGTCGCTCGCGCAGCATTTCACCAACGTGGCGGTCGAGTTCGACTTCCAACTGTCGCGGCTGAGCATCGTGGGGCTCGGCATGCGCGCGCACAGTGGCGTGGCGGCAAAGATGTTCAAAGCCCTGGCCGACCAGAACATCAATATCGAAAACGTCTCCACCAGCGAGATCGCCATCAGCGTGCTCGTGCGCCGGGACGACGGGGAGCGGGCCCTCAACGCCGTCCATCAGGCCTTCGAATTGGACAAGTCAACGTAGCTCTCTGGAGAACACATGGTTTCGACCGGCAGGCAAAGCCCCGCATGCCACGCCCGTCCGAAGCCCCTTACCGGCCGGCTATAATGCCAAGCAGGGCACGGGCCGGGTCGAACGAACGTCCACGGATGAGAACCATGGTCTCGTCTGCCAACGGTCCGCTGGGTGAACGCGTCAGCAACGAGCTGTTGCCGCGCGTACGCCGGCCGGCACAATACGTCGGCGGCGAGGTCAACCAGCTCGTGCAACCCGGCGACTGGGAAGCGGCGGAGGTCCGCGTCGTGATCGCCTTCCCGGACGCCTACCCGATCGGCATGTCGCACCTCGGCTGCCAGATCCTCTACTGGCTGTGCAATCACACGCCGGGCGTCTGCGCGGAGCGTACGTATTGCCCGTGGATCGATGCCGAGCAGGTCATGCGGGAGCGGAAGATCCCGCTTTTCACGTGGGACACGCGGCAGCCGGTGGCGGACGCCGACATTCTGGCGATCTCGCTGCAATACGAGCTGTGTTTCACCAGCGTGCTGAACCTGCTCGATCTGGCCGGCATCCCGCTGCGCGCCGCCGACCGCACCGACGAGCATCCGCTGGTCATTGTCGGCGGACCGCAGGCCGACAACCCCGAGCCGATGGCCGAGTTCCTCGACTTGGTCGTCATCGGCGACGGCGAGCACGCCATGGCGGACATCCTGGCGGCTTACCGGGAGTACAAGCGCGAAGGCGTACCGCGCCGTGCGATGATCGCGCTCATGGCCCGCCGCTTCCCGTGGATCTACGCGCCGAATCTGTACGAAGCGAGTTATCACGCGGACGGCACGCTGGCCGGGCTCACCGCGACAACCGAGGGCCTGCCGACGCGGATCGAGCGCTGCCAGACGCCAGACTTCGAGAGCGCGCCGTTTCCGACCCGGCCGCTGGTGCCGTGGGTCGAGGCGGTGCACGATCGGATCAGCATCGAGATCATGCGTGGCTGCCCGCAGCTTTGTCGGTTCTGCCACGCGGGGTACACGAAGCGGCCGTTGCGGCTGCGCAGCGTCGAGCGCATCCTGGAGATCGCCGAGCGGGCTTACTGGGCGACGGGGCATGACGAGATCGGTCTGCTGTCCCTCTCGACGGGTGACTACCCGCACCTGCGCGAACTGGCCGAACGGGTGAACGAGCGCTTCGCCGCACGGAAGGTCAACATCAGCCTGCCGTCGCTGCGTGTGGACAGAATGCTCCAGAACATCCCGTGGATGGCCAACTCGGTCCGCAAGGGCGGCCTGACCATCGCGGTCGAGGCCGCCAGCGACGAGATGCGCGCCGCCATCCGCAAGAAGGTCAGCGACGGCAACCTGCTGGACGGCGTGCGGGCGGCGTACGAGGCCGGCTGGAACCGCGTCAAGCTCTACTTCATGGCCGGCTACCCCGGCGAACGCGAGGAAGACATTCGCGGGATCTGGGAACTCAGCCGGGCGGTCAGCGCCGAGCGCCGCAAGCTCGGCAAAGGCGCCGCGCGGGTAACCGCTGCGGTCGGCTGGCTGGTGCCCAAGCCGTTTACGCCCTTGCAGTGGATGGCCCAGCCGCGGGTCGAATACTTCCACGAGGTGCAGCGCGAGCTGGTGGGGGCGGCCCGGCGCAAGCGGTCGGCGGTGCACCTGCAATTCCACAAACCGGAGCGTTCGGTCCTCGAAGCGGTGTTCGCCCGCGGCGATCGACGGCTCGGCCCGGTCATCCACGAAGCCTGGCGGCGCGGGGCCCGCTTCGACGCCTGGGACGAAACCTTCGATAACCGCATCTGGCTCGATGCTTATGAAGCTACCGGCATCGATCCCGACTTCTACGCCCACCGCGAGCGCGGCTTCGCCGAGCTGCTGCCCTGGGACCACATCGGCCTGCACCTGAAACGCAGCTACCTCGAGAAGAGCTACGCCGACGTCCTCCGCCAAATCAACGCCCCCGCACACCCTCCTGGTCATGCGCGCACTAACCCGAATCTCTCACCGCCAAGACACGAAGGCACGAAGTAAGACCGTATTCTTCCGGGCGATCCCACTCTTGGCGGAGATGAACGTCCGTGACAGCGTGTTTTCTCTGGCGCGTGACTCGCTTAGCGCCAGCCCTTTCTGGCGCAGCCCTTTGTGTCTTGGTGCCTTTGTGGTTGGTGAAATATGCGGCCTAACCCCACGACCAGGCGAAGCGGTGCTTGAAGTGGTGGTAGTACAGGCCGATCACGCGCATCGCGAGGATGGTGGCGTAGATCTCCACCCCACTCAGGAAAATGCCGATCACCACGGCGGCGACGTCCGACTGTTCCGTCGCCGCCAAGCCCGCCGCGGCGTAGATCATCGGCAGCGCGAGCGCGACATACGTGAGCACCACCGTGCAGACGTAGGCTGGAAACGATTTGATGATCGTCGTTAGGATCAGGTCCACGCGGACGAGCGAGCGGACCGCCCCAACGGCCACCACGAGTAGGACTATCGGCCAGAAGAACGACCCGGCGAGATAGAGCACGGTTAGGGTGATCAGCTCGGCGGAGGCGGATTCCTCGAAGATCGGGCCGAACATGCCGAGCAAAAGGCCGTTTAGCATCGGAGCCGCATCTCCAGACGCGAGCTTCCTGGCGCTCAACATCACCAGCAAGTAGATTATGGCCGGGGCGCGGACGAACAGATACGCACACAGGAACTTGATCCCGGGCCAAACGATGCCTTCGAGCCACCCGGCGGTGAAGCTGGGCTGGTCGAGGTCCTCTTCTCCCGCCGCAGCATCCACAACGGCGTTCATGCAGAACGCCATGAAGTAGAACTCGAGGATGAGGATCCCGATCCAACCGAAGCAGCCCGCGAACATGAGCGGAAACTGAATGCTCATGATGATCCAGACCACTATGAGGGTAGCCAGGTTGCCGAATTTGAAGTTGAGCAGGCAGTTCCGGCCAATGGAGGTGAAGTAGAGCTTGGCCCTTTCGGCCGCCGAGACGTACCCTTCCGGGGACGTGGGCGGCTGGATGGCATCTACTGATGTCCCGCCGCCGAGGGCGGCCGCGTAGTCGGGCGGCGGGGCGGACGCTCGCGGCGTGGCGGGCCGCCCGGTTTCGATCGCGGCACCGTCGGCCAGGGCGCTCAAGTCGTCCAGGGCGTCGGGGGCGGCGGGTTTCGCCGCGGGAACGGTGAACGCCTGGCCGCACTTCTTGCAGCGGACACGTTTACCGCGCGCGGAATCCGGGACGCGGTAGCGGGCACCGCAACCACAGCGAACGACCGGCATGGCTCGCTCCCTTCACCGGCGCTATGTCCGCGTGCTGCGAACACAGACAGTCAGATTTGTCCACGGCCCCGTGGGGCGCCGACAAACGGTTTTATCCGTGGTATCCCTGCACCGGTACAATTGACACCCATAACGGCTACACGAGCCGGGTCCATTATAATTCCGCCGACAATCTCAACCGCACCGATCTCCCGATGTGTGAATGTGCGGACAGAGCTCACCGCGCGCAACGTTCTTCACAGCGTCAGTCGGTCCAAAGCTGCTTCAGGCGCGCCTGCACTTTGTGCCGCGAGATGGGCTCTTCCTCCCCGGTGTCGATGGGCGCGGTGGCGGTCTGCTGCTCGAACAGCGCGCGGACCGGGTCGGAGATGAAACGCGTCAGTTGGGCGTAGTGGTGCTTGTCACTCAGGCCCGACGGCCGACGGTAGTAACGCAGCGGGAAGTACACATATAGCCAGTCCTTCGCGCGCGTCATCGCCACGTAGAACAGTCGTCGCTCTTCCTCCAAACCGGCTTCGTCGCTAAGTGCCATGTCGGAGGGGATCATCCCGTCGGCGGCATGCAGGATGTGCACCGCGTCCCACTCGAGCCCCTTGGCCGAGTGCATGGTGCTGAGGATCAGAAAGTCCTCGTCCAAATACGGGGCGCCGGCCAGATCGGACGTGGCCGTCGGCGGATCGAGCGTCAGATCCGTAATGAAGCGGCCGCGCGACCTGTACCGGGCGGCAATCTGCTCCAACTGCTCCAAGTCCCGCTGGCGAATCCGCCAGTTGTCGTACTTGCGCTCCAAGAGCGGTTGGTAGAAGTGACGGACCCGCTCGATCTGGCTGGCGACCGGTGGGGCGCTGCCGCGGCGCTTCGCCGCGGTCCGCTTGTCCTCGTCCGCCGGCGGCTGGCCCGTAACGCCGCAGCAGTGCGCCAGGGCGGCACGCAGCTCGGCAAACGCTTCGCGGGCCGCGGGCGGTACGTCGGGCGGCTCGGCAACCATACTCCGTAACGGCGTGGGCAATCCGGGAGCGGTGCCCTGTTCATCTCGTATCGCCGGCAAGGCTCGGCCGATGCCCAGTGCGCCCATAATCTGCCGAGCAGTCTTCGGGCCGATGCCGTCGAGCAGTTGCAGCACGCGGAACCAGCTCACCTGATCGAAGGGGTTCTCGACGATCCGCAACACGGCCAGCAGGTCCTTGATATGCGCCATCTCGACGAACCGGAGGCCGCCGTATTTGTGAAATGGGATGTTC
>Ga0307379_10011798_pt1 | contig 11428 bp, 13 predicted proteins | sample UN2MG_FD_202237 | JGI IMG/M metagenome (GOLD analysis project Ga0307379, IMG submission 202237) | Soil microbial communities from Risofladan, Vaasa, Finland - UN-2 | ecosystem: Environmental > Terrestrial > Soil > Coastal area > Acid sulfate soil | place: Finland: Risofladan, Vaasa | collected... | reverse complement strand
TTTCTATTTTGCTTTTGATGCTTTGAGCCTTATCTAAATTAGCGGCATACTTGCAATCAGGGCAATAGATAATCTCATCCTCACCACTTTCGGTGATAACCATAAACTCGTGGGAGTCCTTGCCACCGATGGCGCCACTATCGGCTTCAACAAGGAGGGCAGGTAGCCCACAGCGAACATAGATATTTTTATATGCCTGGAGCATCTTGTTATAACTCTGGTCTAATCCTTCTTCATCGGCATCAAGGCTATAGAGGTCCTTCATAGTGAACTCACGGACTCTAAGCAATCCGCCTCGAGGGCGGGGTTCATCACGAAACTTGGTCTGGATGTGATATGCCATGAGTGGCAGGTCACGATAGCTCTGCACATTGGAGCTAGCCATCTTAGCCATAACCTCTTCATGGGTTGGTCCCAAGGCTAGCTTGCGCTCTCGGCGGTCAGGAAAGGTAAATAAACTCTTGCCAAAGGCAAGGTCTCGTCCTGTTTCCTGCCATAGTTCCAGAGGCTGGAGAGCTGGCATCATCAGCTCCTGTCCGCCAGCCTTGTCCATCTCATCACGGATTATATTTTCTATTTTTTTAAGCGCCCTCCAGGCTAAAGGTAGGTATGAATAGACACCGGCCGCCACCTGAAATATCATTCCTGCCCTCAGTAGTAGCTGGTGGCTTATAGTGTCTGCCTCAGCCGGCACCTCTCTTTGTGTCTTGCCAAATAGCTTTGATATACGCACTTTTTGACTCCCCTCTACATTCTTATTTTAACCATTGTTTAATAAGTTTACCTTCGCTGTCTTTCATGATTCCGGAAACAGCAAATATAAAGTCGATGAATGTCCAAAGTCCCGCCATTGCCAGAGGGATAACCATAATCATTCCCCAGAATCGCACAGTGACAAGGTACAAAATGCTCAAGAGGAGAATCACCATTGCCGTTCTGGTCCTCCCGATGTAGAATCGGTGGGCACCGAATATGCCGAGAAAGCAGGTCAGCAAAACAGCGGTCAGCCTGGACTTTGGTGATATTTCTGCCATGTTTATCTATCTCCTTTGGTTTTACCGTATCCCTTGCATCCTCCTCATTCCTTTTAAGGTAGGCATGGAAGTGCCCGCCTTAAAATGTTTACTGCTGCACGGACTCGGCAACCCTTACCAGTTCCTCTTCTGGAAAGTCTTTACTGACTGATATTTTCAACTCAAACAAGCCTTCATCATTCGGGTCAGGATGCCATGTCCACCAGAGGTCATTACTTTCCTCCCCCCATATTAGGAGCCCACTACCTCCATTAATGTTTACGCCCCTGCCCATGCTGCTAGAAATTTTAGGGGGTAGTAAATGTCCATCACTATCCCACCTTACGCTCATTGTCATTCTACATTGAAGATCGTAATGCTGGCGGGTACCGGTAGCATCGGTATGGGTTACCAGTTTCTTCTCTATCTCTCTGTCGGAAATAAGAAATATTACCCCCGGAGGTCCTGGCATCATAGGTCTAAGATAAACCTCTCGAACTTCATAGCTTTCGGGCAAATAGGTAGGCACAGGAACAGCGAGTCCTACGATGTTACTGGCTTCTTCAAGTGTTGTCTTTTGAACGGTAAGCTCAAGCGGAATGGTGAATGTACTTCCCACTTGGTCAACGTTCTCCGAGGGAGTGCTACAGGCAGAAAGACTACTCATTACCAGTATAACCAGTATCAGTCCTATTATCAGCTTTTTCATTATTTAAGTCCCTGAGTGAGTTCTAAAACCTCTCTACCTCTGCCATCAGCGCCGTTACAAAATCCTTTTCCTCAATAGTTCTAATCTTTTTACCTTTCTTAAATAAGACGGCTCTGCCTTTGCCGCAGGCAATGCCGACATCGGCGTCCTTAGCTTCGCCGGGGCCGTTGACCACGCAGCCCATCACCGCTACCTTTATTGGCTTGTCAATCTTTATTAGCTGGTTTTCTACTGCCTCGGCTAATTTTACAATATCTACCTCAGCCCGACCACAGGAGGGGCAGCTGACCAGTATCGGGCCGTGCTGGCGCAGATTCAGGCTCTTCAGAATTTCGTATCCAGCGATTACCTCTTCTCTAGGGTGAGCCGTCAGTGAGACTCGGATAGTGTCGCCGATGCCCATGTAGAGCAGGGTACCGATGCCTACCGCACTGCGGATAATACCCGTTCTGGGCGTGCCGGCTTCAGTAATACCTATATGCAGGGGGTAGGGTATCTTTTCGGCAATACTGTGGTAGGCTTCAACAGTAGTCGGGACGTCAAAGGCTTTGAGGGAGACCTTTATCAGGTCAAAGTCAAGGCTTTCCAGTAGTCTTATCTGCTCTAAGGCAGCGTCAACCATTCGTTGAGCAATTGTTAATTTGGGGTTGGCTGTTTCGGGCAGGCTGCCGGCATTTACCCCGATGCGAATAGGAACATTCCTTTCCTTAGCTGCCTGCGCTATAACTCTAACCTTTTTCGGTTCACTGATGTTACCCGGATTTAAACGCAATCCGTCAGCGCCAGCCTCCAATGCCATTAGGGCAAGTCGGAAATCAAAGTGGATGTCAGCAATTATGGGTAGGGAAACACCTCTTTTTATGGCTCGTATAGCCTGGGCGGCTTCGGCATCAGGCACGGCCACTCGCACCAGCTCGCAGTCACAGTCCTCAAGCTCCTTTATCTGATGAATGGTTGACATAACATCACGGGTATCAGTGTTAGTCATTGACTGCACCACGATAGGGGCGCCACCGCCGATGGTTACATTACCGATTTGAATTGCTTTACTTGCTCGTCTTTTATTCATGGGATCAGGCTTTCTCCGCTTATAATGCGTATAATATCCTTGTAGGTGATTGCCGCGAAGGCTGCCATAAGCAGGGCAAAACCAATAGCGTGGATTAAACCTTCTCTCTTTGGTGAGATACGTTTGCCTCGACGTACCCACTCCAGGAGGACAAAGACAATTCTACCGCCATCTAAGGCTGGGAGCGGGAAGATATTAATTATAGCTAAGTTTATACTAAGGAAGGCAGCAAATTCCAGTAACGGGCTAATCCCGGCCTTGGCTACCTCTCCGGTTAGCTGAGCAATGCCTACCGGACCGGCTATTTCTACTGGTTCTGACCCTATAATCATGCTGATAATCCCGTTCTTGAATAAAACAAAGGTTTCTATACAGGCACTTGCTCCCAGGGGTATGGCTCTCCAGAAGGGTTCGCTTTGGCTAACTATAGTCGGGTTAGCTGTTGTGGCAACAACACCCATTGCCCCTCGACCTTCCGGGGGCTTCCATCTGGGTATTACTTGAACATTCTCTATGGTGGAGTCGCTGTGTTTAACCAGTATGGTCATCTCCTTACCCAGATTGAGCTGGATATAGCGGTACAGGTCGCCGAGGTTGTCCACTGGTTTCTCATTTACGCTGAGCAGGATATCTCCGGGTTCAATGCCAGCTCTGGTGGCTGGTGAATCCGGGTCTACTTCTCCTATCATTACCTGCCCCATTACCAGGTTATGGGGAATCATAAAAGCAATTGAGAACAGGAGGAGAGGCAAGAGAAGGTTCATCAGTGAGCCAGCACTAAGAACCAATAGCCTGGTACCAATACCCTTACTGGCTAGACTCCTTGGCACCTTGGGGTCTTCTTCGCCAGCCATTTTGGTAAACCCACCTAAGGGTATTGCGTTTAGTGAGTACAGTGTTTCCCCCCGTTTTACTGATAATAGCCTTGGGGGGAAACCCAGGCCGAACTCCTCTACTTTTACCCCGGAAGCTTTAGCCGTAATGAAATGTCCCAGTTCGTGAGCAAGAATGAGTACTGCTATGACAATGAGGAAGGATACTATAGAAAGAAGTATTGTCATACATTGTCTCCGTTGATAAGCTGCATGACCTTGTCTCTTGCCCAGGCATCAGCCGCTATAATTTCCTCCAGGGTGGGGTGGACTATGGCTTGATGCTGTTCCAGCGTTTGCTCTATGAGATTGGGAATATCAGTAAATTTGATGCGTTGAGATAGGAAGAACTCAACGGCTATCTCATCAGCGGCACAAAGCACTGACGGGTAGGTTCCTCCCTTTTCCCCAGCCTCGATAGCTAGCTTGAGGCAGGGGAAGGCATCAAGGTCGGGCGGCTCAAAGGTAAGGTTATTAATACAGCTCCAGTCAAGCCTGGGGAGTTGGGGATTGGATAGGCGTTCGGGGTAGGACAGGGCGTATTGAATGGGGAGGCGCATATCAGGATAACTCAGCAGGGCTTTAATTGAGCCATCTATAAATTCTACCATAGAGTGTATGATACTCTGGGGATGGATTAGAATAGTGATATGGTCATAAGGCGTGTCAAATAACCAGTGGGCTTCAATTACCTCAAGCCCCTTGTTCATCAGGGTGGCCGAGTCGATGGTAACCTTACTGCCCATCTGCCAGGTGGGGTGTTTTAGGGCTTGCTTAGCCGTAACCTCCTTTAGTTGTGTTGGTGAGTAATGGCGGAAGGGACCGCCTGATGCTGTTAGGATAAGCTGGGCGGCTGGCTGTGTTTCACCGTTGAGGCATTGCCATATAGCGCTATGCTCACTATCAACGGGCAGAATCCGGGCGGCATTCAGCTTTGCCTCTTTGGTGATAATCTCACCAGCCATAACTAATGATTCCTTGTTGGCGAGAGCCACAGTTTTGCCGGCTTTTACTGCAGCTAGGGTAGGGCGTAGCCCTGATTTTCCCGAGGTAGCTATAACCACCGTGTCCACCTCAGGATGGCAGGCAATCTCTTCCAGTGATAGGGGTTCGTATTCGGCATTAGCCGGGTGAGCCTTTGCACTCTGGCAATAAACAAACCTTGGTTTGAATTCATTGATTTGCTTGGTCAGTAAACCAATGTTCTTTCCTGCTGCCAGTCCAACTATGTGAAACCGGTGGGGGAGGGCACGGACTACTTCAAGTGTTTGCTGACCTATGGAACCGGTTGAACCCAGGATGGCTAATCGCTTTACGGTATTGCCCATATCACATAATAGTATACCACTATACCAGCAAAGACAATGCTGTCTGTTCGGTCAAGGACGCCCCCGTGTCCTGGTATTAACCTGCCTGACTCTTTCACTCCCATATTGCGTTTGAGCAAGGATTCTACCAGGTCGCCAAGTTGACCAAAAACGCTAACCAGTAAGCCCAAGAGTATTGCCTGCCAGTAGGTGAGGAGTAACTGGAAAGGCGTGGATATGGTAAATAGCAGGCTGACTATGATGGCACCACAGACTCCGGCGATAGCCCCCTCCCAGGTTTTGCCTGGACTGATACGGGGGGCAAGGTGATGCTTACCCACGGCTCTGCCGACGAAAAAGGCAGCCGTATCAGAAGCGAAGGTGGCAAATAGAGCCAGAAATACCCAGTTTCTGCCGTCATCTAGACCTCGCAGCACCACAAAATGGCTTAGTAGCCAGCCGATATAAAGTATGCCGCCCATTGTCCACGCCCAGCCAATGAAAGCTCCCTCTTTCTGTCGGCGCAGCAGGAGCCAGATTAGGGGCAGTATTACCGCTGAGGTTAATAGAAGCGGGGTAGTAAGGTCATAATCAAAATGGGGACGCAGAATAAAAAGTAATACCCAGATTAGTCCGAAGCAGGTAAGTGGTGACACTTTTGAGGCAGCGACCATCCTATAGAATTCAAAAGCAGCCAGCAGCCCCCAGATAGCCACCAGTATGGTAAACCATGGTTCGCCAAACCAGATAACAGCGATAAGGAGAGGAAGACCAGCTAGTGCGGTAATGATCCTCTTTTTGAGCATAAGTAATCTCTCGGTTACAATCTGCCGAAGCGCCTTTGCCTTTGGCTATAGACTAGTAGCGCTTTCTCGAGTTCTTTTTGATTAAAGTTGGGCCACAGAACCTCAGTGAAGTAATATTCGCTATAAACTGCTTGCCATATCAAGAAATTACTAATGCGGAACTCACCACCAGTGCGAATGAGCAAGTCGACATCAGGTAAACCTGCAGTATAGAGGTAGCTATTAAATAATCCTTCGTCTATGTTTTGAATTGGGATGCCTTCGGCTATAATATGGCGTATCGCATCTAAAATCTCAAAGCGCCCCCCATAGTTCAAGGCGAAGCTGAGAGTCATTCCAGTATTGTTTTTCGTTAGCTCTATAGCTTTGTTTATGGCTAATTGCAGGCCTTGCGGGAGTTCTTCGAGATGACCAAGGTGACGGAGTTTAATGCCATTTTTATGGAGCTCAGAAACATAGTTATTTATTGATTCTTCAAAGAGCCGGAGTAAGCCGGCGACTTCATCTTCAGGGCGATTCCAGTTTTCCGTAGAGAAACCATAAATCGTTACATATTTTATATGGTATTGATTAAGGTATTTGATTACAGGGCGTATATTCTCTGCTCCTGCCTGGTGTCCCTCAAGCCTGAGTAACCCGTGCTGCTTTGCCCATCTACCGTTACCGTCCATGATAATGGCTATATGGTTTGGTAGCTGAGCATTTTTTTTTGTCGTTGATGAGGTAACCATCTTTTTACCACTTAATATCTGGTAAACTTCTCTAACCTGGGCTACACCTCCATTAGTTCGGCTTCTTTAGCTCGTCCAATTTGTTCAGCATTGGCTATGAAGCTATCGGTAAGCTTTTGTAACTGGTTCAGGGCTCGCTTATGCTCATCCTGTGATATATCCTTGTTTTTCTCTAACCTTTTCAATTCATCCATAGCTTCATGCCTCAGGCTACGTATTATTATCCTGCCTTCTTCAACTCTTCTTCGCACCACCCTGGTTAATTCTTGTCGCCGCTCTTCGGTGAGCGGTGGGATATTTAAGCGGATTACGTTCCCGTCACTGGTTGGATTTAGCCCGAGGTCGGACTGCAGGATAGCTTTTTCTATATTTCTTATACTGCCTCGGTCCCAGGGTTGGATAACGATGAGTCTTGCCTCAGGTGCAGAAATGCCAGCAATTTGATTAAGTGAAGTGGGAACACCAGCATAATCTACCTTGATATGGTCTATTAAGGCGGGTGTGGCATGCCCAGTACGGATGGCGGCTAACTCCCTCTTTAAAGCTTCAACAGATGCTTGCATCTTCCCTTCAATATCCCGCGAAGTGCTGTCAATCATTTCATTTCTCACTACATATTAAAGTGCCAATAGGCTCACCGATTATAGCCCGTTCTAAACTGCGGTTGGCTTGAAGGTCAAAAACAATTATGGGTAGTTTGTTTTCTAGACATAGGGAGAGAGCAGTAGCATCCATCACTTCAAGGTGCATATCTAAAGTTTCAAGGTGAGTAAGTTTGTCAAACTTCTTGGCGTTAGGATTTTTGAGGGGGTCAGCACTATAAACACCATCAACTTTATTTTTGGTCATAAGTAGGACATCTGCCTCAATCTCTATCGCTCGCAGGGCAGCAGCGGTATCAGTGGTCATATATGGGTTGCCGGTGCCTCCAGCGAAGATAACGGCTCTGCCTTTCTCTAGGTGACGAATAGCTCGGCGTCTGATGTAGGGCTCAGCCACCTGTTGGATGTTAATAGCTGACAGTGTTCTGGTATTTACCTCTTCCCTTTCCAGTATATCCTGGAGGGCAAGGGCATTTATCACTGTAGCCAACATACCAGCGTAGTCAGCGGTAACCCTATCCATTCCGTCCTGCTCAGCCTTAGCTCCGCGCCAGATGTTACCACCACCGACAACAATGGCTATATCCCCTCCCATTTCCATCACTTCCCTAATCTGCTTGGCTATCTTGGTTAGGGTAGGCGTGTCAATGCCATAATCTGTTTCGCCGCTGAAAGCCTCGCCGCTAAGTTTGAGTAGAACCCGTTTGTATTTGATGGTGCTCATTTTCTTAATACCTAGCTACCCAGTTCAAATCTAGCAAATCTACTTACTTTGATATTCTCTCCTACCCTGGCAATAGTTTCGTTAATAATATCTTGAACGGTCTTATCAGTGTCCTTAATGTAGGGTTGAAGAAGCAGGCAGGCTGTCTCAGGTTCTATGATGTCATCATCTCCGTCGGGGATTTCCTCTATTGAGACAAACTGAGGGCCTATGGCGGCTACTTGCATTGCTAGATGATGAGCCAGTTCCTTGAATTCACCAGTGCGGGCAACAAAATCAGTTTCACAGTTTACTTCAATCATGGCACCTATATTCCCTCCGGTATGGATATAGGCTTCAATTAGCCCCTGGGTGGTGGAGCGTTTTGCTTTTTTCTGTGCTTGGAAAAGGCTTCGCTCTTTCAGAATCTGGAGTGCTTTTTCCATGTCTCCTTCTGTTTCAAGTAGAGCATTTCTGCAAGCCATAATGCCAACTCCAGACTGCTCTCTTAGTTCCCTTACCTTGTTTATTGGAATTTTTAGACTCATCTGTCTTGCCTCATCCATCATTAGGAGTAGGAACAAGAGGCTCGGTAGTTTCTGTTGCCTCAAGTTCCTCCTTACCTTCTTCTTGTTCTTCCTCTGTTGGAATCACTGCCTCGCTGATTTTAGCTTCAATAACTGAATCAGCGATTTTACTGCACATCAGTTTGATGGTTTTAATAGCATCGTCATTAGCCGGAATAGGGTAATCTATATCATCGGGGTTACAATTAGTATCAACTACAGCTACGACTGGTATTCCTACCCGTTTAGCTTCAGCCAAAGCGATGTTTTCTTTGGTGATGTCAACGATGAATAGAGCTGCCGGTAGGCTGGTCATCTCTTTGAAACCACCTACCTGTCGATTGAGGCGTAAAATTTCCTCCCCAAGCTTAGAAGCTTCCTTTTTGGGTAAGCGGTTAAAGTCTCCCCTAGTTTGCTGGTCTTCCAAGCGGACTAGATGGTCTATACGGGCTTGGATAGTAGCGAAGTTAGTCAATACTCCGCCTATCCAACGTTGGTTGACATAATACATATTACAACGATTAGCTTCCTCTTCTATAATGTCCTGAGCCTGTTTTTTGGTGCCGACGAAGAGGATTTTGCCACCTTCAGCTACTATCTGCTGAATAAAATCGCAAGCCTTGTCTAACATGCTAATCGTTTGTTCTAGGTCAATGATGTGAATACCATTGCGCTTAGTAAAGATATAGTTTTTCATACGAGGGTGCCAACGGCTGGTCTGATGCCCGAAGTGGGCTCCGGCTTCTAGAAGTTGCTTAATAGTAACAGTATCTGGCAAACTTGAACTCCTCCTAATTATTAAACGATTACCTATAATCAGTTTAACAGTATAACATACCCTTTGGTATACAGCAATAACACAGATTGTTTATCGAGGAGGGATTGAAGAGGTAATCCACTAATAGCAAGACAGGCTAAATATAGCCTTTATTAAGTTGAGTCTGGAGAAGTAGTAAGATATAATAAGTGCGATGAAACAGATAAAGATTATACCCTGCCTTGATATTAAAGATGGACGGGTGGTCAGGGGGGTAAACTTCACCAATGTGCGGGATGTTTGTGACCCTGTGGAGACGGCTGCTGCCTATTGCCATCAGGGTGCAGATGAGCTTGCCTTCTTGGATATATTGGCTTCTACGGAGAACCGAAAAACGAGACTGGAATGGGTCAAGAGAGTCGCCGATGTTGTGACCATCCCGTTCACTGTTGGCGGAGGCGTCAGGAATATCCAGGATATGGAAGAGCTATTTGAAATCGGGGTGGATAAGGTTTCCGTTAATACTGCTGCTTTCCAGAACCCTGATCTCATCAGGAAGGCGGCAAAGAAGTTCGGAAAGAAACGGGTAGTAGTCGCCATCGATGGACAAAAGAATCCGTCGGATAGTGGTCGGCCACGGCTAGAGGTACTGATTAGGAGCGGGGGCGGTGGTGAAGCTACAGGCATGGAGATTGTTGAGTGGGCAAAGAAGGTGGAAGAGTTAGGGGCAGGAGAGATTTTACTCACCAGTAAGGATGCTGACGGAACAAGAGAGGGTTATGACTTGGAGATGACTAGGGCTGTAGCTGAGGCGGTCAGCATCCCGGTTACTGCTTCGGGCGGTGCTGGCAAGTTAGAGCATCTTTATGACGCTGTGGTAACCGGTAAAGCATCGGCAGTTTTAGCCGCTTCAATCTTCCATTTTGGGGAGGTTTCAATTGCGCAGGCTAAGCAATACCTAAAAGAAAAAGGGATATCAGTAAAAATATAATACATAATAGTTAATAGAAAGGAGACATTTTGTGGCGGAAAAATTAAGTTTGTTTGAAAGTGGGCAAGTCCAACTGGATGAAGCGGCTCGTATGTTGAATTTGGAGCCAGGTATTCATGCTATTCTCAGGGAACCTATGAGGGAGTTACATGTGTCTATACCGGTAAGAATGGATAACGGAGATGTGAAGATTTTTAAGGGGTTCCGGGTTCAGTATAACAATGCTCTTGGTCCGTGTAAAGGAGGTATCAGATTTCATCCCGATGAAACAATTGATACTATTAGGTCGCTGGCTGCATGGATGACCTGGAAATGTGCGGTAGCAGGAATTCCACTGGGAGGTGCTAAGGGGGGTGTTATCTGCAATACAAAGGAGATGTCTCCTAGTGAGGTGGAAAGGTTAAGCCGAGGTTATGTGGATGCTGTATGGCAATTTATTGGCCCTGATGTAGATGTCCCGGCGCCGGATGTATATACTAATCCGCAGATAATGGCATGGATGATGGATGAGTATTCGAAATTAAGGGGATTTAATTGTCCCGGGGTAATCACTGGAAAGCCCATAGCGATAGGCGGTTCTTTGGGTCGTGGCGATGCTGCTGCTCGAGGTGCAATGTTTACTATTATAGAAGCTGCTAAACATTTAAATGTTGATTTAGCAGCAGCTACAGTAGCTGTCCAGGGTTACGGCAATGCTGGTTCATATATAGCCATGTTGATGAATGATATCCTGGGTTCTAGGATTGTAGCTGTTAGTGATTCAAAGGGGGGTATCTATAATAAGCAGGGGCTAGACCCGCATAAGGTTTTTCAATATAAGGCGGAGACTGGCTCTGTAGTGAACTTTGGCGAGGCGGAAAATATTAGTAATGAAGAGTTGCTGGAATTAGAGGTTGCGGTATTATGCCCTTCGGCGTTGGAGAGTGTAATAACAAGAGAAAATGCTTCTAAAATCAAAGCGAAGATAGTAGCTGCGTTAGCCAATGGCCCAATTACCCCGGAGGCAGACAAGATATTAGTTGATAACGGGGTATTCATCATCCCTGATTTCTTGTGCAATGCTGGTGGGGTAATCGTCTCCTATTTCGAGGGAGTTCAGAATGCATATAACTACTATTGGGATGAGGAAGAGGTTCACGAAAGACTTGGCAAGAAAATGGCCAAGGCATTTCAGGATGTTTTGGCGGAGTCCCTGAAGCGTAAAGTTAGTATGAGGGTGGCTGCCTATGTTGTTGCTGTGGCTCGGGTAGCAGAAGCTATGAGGTTAAGAGGCTGGAGGGTATAATTAGGTTTATAAATTCA
>Ga0307379_10011794_pt1 | contig 11433 bp, 10 predicted proteins | sample UN2MG_FD_202237 | JGI IMG/M metagenome (GOLD analysis project Ga0307379, IMG submission 202237) | Soil microbial communities from Risofladan, Vaasa, Finland - UN-2 | ecosystem: Environmental > Terrestrial > Soil > Coastal area > Acid sulfate soil | place: Finland: Risofladan, Vaasa | collected... | reverse complement strand
GTGGCCGCGAACGGAGTGGCTACCGGTATCGTGACGGTGACAGATTCGCGTGGTGCCGACGCATTAGGCAAGACCGTTAGGCTCCGAATTCCGGGCAACGTCAAGGTCCAGGTCAACTCGGACGCCTTCGTGCTCGACGGATCGGGCGAGGCCGTAGCGGTTTTCGGACCTTCGTCTGGTATTTCAGGAGAGATCGACCTGGAGTTCTACTACGTGGGTGGCGAAGCCGATCCAGCGTCATTCAAGGTGAGGTTCGGAACGTCATAGGAGTGTTGGTAGCGTGCCAAGTGAATTTGCAATTTCCGAGTCTTCGCTCTCCGACGCCGCGTCACTTGGTGCGGCGCTTGGGCCATCCTTCGTCTTCGGCCAGGAGGATGTGAAGTACCGGCACGGAGAGCGCTACACATCAGAGGCTTCGAACCGCAAGTTCCTGGGGATCCCACTCGGCGTCTACCTCGGCTTCGTTCCGAACTTCAGCAACGACACCCTGACGCTCTCTCCCGACACCGACTTCGGCTACTGCTTCGCTCGCGTCGCCTCTCAGGATGACCCGCTCTACATCTTGGATGTCATCATTCAAGAAGCTGCCACTCTGGACTTCACGAATCACAACTCCTTCCCAGTCAATGTGGTCCTCAAGGTCTATGGCAAGCTCGGGAATCCGCACTCCGCCGAAATCGTGACTCAGACAGCGGCACCGGTCTTTCCGACTGACGTTCTGATCGGAGTGGTCACAGCACCCAATACCATCAACATCGCGGAGCCGTTCAGTCGAAACACACCTTTCGCCTACTCAAGCGCCCCTCTCGGCTACGGCTTCATGAAGAGCGGGGCTGTCGAAGAACTGATTGCTGCTATCTCACTCAACGCTGAGGTTGCAGCGGCTCGAACCGATCTGACCGGCTTCACTCACCCGGACCTGAAGACCCGGATCGAGGCTGATGGAGCGGCTTCGGCGATGGCGGATCGTCTCGGAAAGGAGATGAAGACCATCCTGGCGGACGACTTCGTCCTAGGCGCACCTACAGACACGATCAACGTCAGTCGAGCCTTCTCTCGCTTCCATCGGAGCATCACCGGAAACACGCCAATTCAGGACTTTGACGGTTTCGCTTCAGAGACACGGGTGGGAGCGATCACATCAGGGACCGTTCCTGATTCCGCTCCGGTAGGGGCTCTCACCGACCCGGAGCGCAACGCCTGCGCCATCATCGACGCAACGACCGAAGCCCGGCTGACCGACTCGACCCGGCAGGTCGCCTACGGTCGTCTTGACCATGACGAGATCACTCTTTCTGGGGCCGACATCACATTCAACGTCGGTGTAACGACCGTGACCGGTGGCCTTGGCGCACTCTTCACAAGTCAGGTTCAGATCGGTGACATCATCCAGGACCCAATCAGCCTGGACTACTTCGAGGTGGGCGGCATCACGTCCGATGTCTTGCTCGACCTCTCGGTTCCGTTCCCCAACGCCACTACTCCTCCTGCTACTCCTCCCGCGCTTCGTCGGCGTTTCACGCTCAACGCCAAGACGCGCTCCGGATCGGACTCCGATGCGCTGTTCAACATGCCGGCAGGGACCGTCAGGGTCTACTTCAACGCATGGTTATCGGTCGAGATCTCTCATTACGACTACATGACAGATCTCTTCCGCGCCTTCGAGGAAGATCCGGTCATCACCGCCACCACTGCAAGCGCCGGCAAGGTGCTTGTCACGTCGGGTCTGTCGGAAGGTAAGGCAGGCGCCATCTTCGCGGTCCAGCAGGTCGGCTCTCAGGTGGGGCAGCCCCACGTTCACACCATCAACTTCAACGGCGCCGTGAGTGGTGGAGCAGGAGTCATCAATGTCACACAACGAGGCCCGACCGGACCAATCGGCGATCCGGGAAGCGGCGGTGCTCCAGGTCCAGCAGGTCCGCAAGGTCCACAAGGTCAAGGATTCACGAACTTCTCTTCGGCGAACCTGTTCCGTGAAAGCTCCCTTATCCTGCCACCAGGATCCGGTGTCCAGTTCAGCTTCCAGACGAACATGAACGGATCTGAGATCCTCTTCCTGACCGGTGGAAATTCGGAGTGGTATTCACCGTTCTGGTTCGACAGCGACGACCATTGGCAGATTGACGACATCTTGGTCGTGAGCGGGACGACTGTGCGCCTCGATGCTCGATCCCCAACTGGTGGCTCCCCAGCCGCCCAAGTAAGGTTCTTCTTGAACGCAGCGACTAGGTAGAAGAGATGGCCGTTTTCCCACTCCAATCCTTTACACAAGACAGCACTCAGGTTGGCTTCGATGAAGCCTACCAGTCGTCTCCTCTTGGGATTCGCTACGCCGGACAACCAAAGGGCGCCTACATCGGGTTCTCTCCGTCTGTTCTAGGCTCCGTGCTTACTCTCGCTGTTGATGGAACACTGGGTTATTCCATCGCCAAGGTGGGTTCGAGCATAGATCCGGGCGGTATGGACGTGATCGTCGACAGCGACGTCACGCTCGACTTCGCCGGACAGCCGGACATTGACTTTCCGATGAACGTGATGGTCCGCGTGCGTTACTACGCCGACGGAACTGCTCCAACAACAGGTGAGGTCTTTACCCGTAGCATTACCGTGGCTGTTGGCGACACCGAAGCGCTTCTTTGTGTCGTCGATGGTCCATCAGCTACGTTGACGGTCGCATTTGACGCTTCAGTGGGGGAGCGCGATACACCGCTGGCCTACAATCAGGTCGATTTCGGGTTCATGCCAGGCGGCTCGATTGAAAATCTTCAGGCGGCTGCGGACATCGTCAACGAAGTGATCGCGGCGCGCGTCGGACTCGACAGCGCGGTTCATCCGGACATCTCAACGCGGATTGCAGAGGACTACAGCGCATCGGCCATGGCGAGTCGTCTCGCTTTGACCTTCCGCGCTCTTCGCAGCAACGACTACAGCATCGAAGCAGGTGAGCAGGAGATCACCGTCTCCGGCTCTTTCTCCGAGATCGACCGCGATTTCGAACCAAGCATCACACTGGACGGAAGCGGGAGTGAAACCGCCGAAGGGGTCATCGCAGGCCCTCTCGACTCTGTCCGCAACGTGGTGCTCCTGGTCGATGCAGACACCGGCTATCGGCCCGTAGACGACCCCATCGACCGCCAGGTCATCTACGCCAGGATCGTGGGAACAGGGCAGTCTGGTGTTGCTGGCGAGTGGCGGTTCCTCAACGCCTCCAAAGACGTCACTGCAACTGATGGCAACGGGCAGGCCACGGTGCAGATCGAGGTCCGCGACACGATTCTCGGACCGGACGGAAAGTACTACGAGGTTTCGGGCGTCACCAACGACAACATCATCGAACTTCGTACGGCCTTCCAAGGCACATCGGCTTCGATCTCTGGAGCATCCATCCGTCGCTGGAAGCTGCAACTGAAGAAGATCGACGGCGGGTCTGAGACAGACGCGTCACTGCCCGCGAACGCGAACATTCGGTTCTTCTTCCCCACCTTTGTGTCGATGGAGCGCAGCAACGCCGACTGGCAACTCGCGATGCACACAGCCGCCGAACGAGAGCCTCTAGGCGCAGCGACGACGGCTGTGCCCGGTATCGTCCGCCTTGCGAATTCCGGGTCACTCCTCGGTTCGGTGAGTATCCAGAACGTCGGCGTGCCGCTTCCTGGAGGGCCTTTCCACACCATCAACTTCAACGCCGCCAATGCATCCGTCGTTCCTGAGAACACCAACCCAGGTGAGGTCCAGGTCGTGGAAGTTGGGCCACAGGGTATCCAAGGAGCAACTGGAGGGGCTGGTGGAGCGGGTCCGACGGGCGATCCAGGACTGGGTTTCAGCGCGCTGAATCCCTTCGAGCCCAGCGGGGAGTTTCAAGGTACTGCTGGGATGACCATTCCCTTCTCCTTCACCTTCGACATGGGGCATAATGTCCGCTACATCCACGGAAACGTGGCGAAGTGGCGCGACTTTGGACGCTTGACTACACCTGGGGATCGACTTGAAGTCCTCAACGTCAGTAAGCCCAGCGCTACGGAGGGACGAATCGAGGGGACGCAAGGCGGCATTTACGGCGACAACGCACTCACCGTCTTCTTGAGTTCAGCAGGTGATTAGGAGAGACCATGCCTCTTGTCTTCGGTGATCGGGTCAAGGAAACATCCACTTCGGTCGGACTTAGCAGCTTCTCGCTTGATGGTGCTTCGCCCGGCTTTCAGACGTTTGCCGCAGGCATCGGCAACGGCAACCAGTGCTTTTTCACCATCGAGAACGATGCTGACCTCACCTGGGAAGTCGGAATCGGAACAGTCAGCGGAGCCAGTCTCTCGCGCGATTCCGTGCTCAGTTCCTCGAACGGTGGACTTCCGGTCAACTTTGCAGCAGGAACCAAGCAGGTCTTTGCGACGGAGGCTGCTCAGCACTTCAACAACACGCTGGACACGGCGGGTCACAACGTGCTCAACCACACTGGAATTCCTGGTGTGCCAGCCGCCGAAGTGTTCACCTCTCCCGTCCACGCTACGACCAACCATGCGGGTCTTCCTGGGGTCCCAGCAGCGGAGACCTTCAACGCAGTAGCGCACCAGGCCGAGTCACACCTTGGGCTGCCCTGGAGCTTACTGAACGAGGCGGCGCACGATCTGCTCGACCACTCGGGACTAACCGGGGTAGGCGGCAGCGAGGCTTACGATCAGGCCGCGCACGACGCCGATGACCACACCGGAACGACGCTAATCGCCCCTCCGTCCCAGCCAGAAGCGGAGGCCGGTGTTGCAACAACCGCTCGACTCTGGAACGCGCTTCGTGTGGCACAGGCCATTGCAGCACAAACTGGGCTCCAAGTGGCGGCACAGTTCTTCACCGCCGTTGGCACCATCTCGATTGCGACCGGCTTTCAACCAAAGCTGGCGCTGTTCTTCGGACGTTACGGAACAACACCCGGGTTCGAAGCCGGAACGTTGATGGCCGGCTATGCGCTTGGAACCGCATTCGGTTCCCAAGGATGTGCGGGTGCCGGGCTTGGACGCGGTGCCCAAGGTGCTATCGCAGTCGATACGGACGCTGACCTCAGCGTCGATCAACAACACGACTGCACTACCTTCAACGCGACCCAGGTCGAGGCGACTCAGACGACAGGCGCGAACCCGTGGACGGGCATCGTGATCGTGCTTGGAGGCTAGTCTATGGCTGCTGTTTTTCCTACTGCTTCTAGCCCAACTGCCTCAACCCCAGCGTTGGCTACGCCACCGCCGGGTGTCGGAACCTTCCCTGCCATCAGCTTCTCCAACGAATTCGTGAAGGTACGTTGGTTTGAGGAAAACGTGGCGGAGGCGGTCAATCGACGCTGGATTGGTATGCCGCGCGGCGTCTATCTCGGCTTCGTGCCTTCGACGGCTCCGGGATCGCGTCTAGTCACACTAGGGGTGGACCCAGAACAGAACTTCTCGTTGCTGAAGGTGCCCTCCAGCAACGAGCGTGTCATGGTCGACATCTTCACTGGGACAGACGTGGTGCTGGACTTCACGGGGCACAACGTCTGGCCGGTCTACGTGCTGGCTACTTCTTCCTATCAAGAACGATCAGCAACCCAGGGGAAGATCTTCACACGGGCTTCCAATACGAGCGGAATCGACGAGATCGTAATCTGTCGAGTCGACAAGGTCGGGGACGATCTGGTCATCGATACCACAGAGCCCGCGAACAGGCAGCAACCCGTCGCCTTCCAGACACAGCCCTATGGCTACATGCCCGACAACTCCATCGAGGATCTCGGGACAACGAACGCAACCGTGGTGGAGGTCATTAACGCTCGGGCCTCGACCTTCACAGGCCCTCATGGACTTCTCAAAGGCCGTCTCGACGCAGACATGGCCGGCTCGGCCATGGCCGACAGGCTCGGCCTTCGGTTGGTGCATCTGATCTCAAACGTCCATCTGGACCGCAGCGGTACCTCGGTGAACGTGTCCGGTTCCTTCACGGAAACCGGTCGTAAGATCGGCCCATTCGTCACTATCGCCAACAACGGAAGCGAGTCGGTGGAGGGCGCCATTACGGATGGCGTCAGGAGCTTCTGCTTCGTCGTTAATGCAACGACCGGGCAGCGCCTCATCGATGAAACGACCCGAGAGCCGATCTACGGCCTTCTCACCTTCTCGACCGCCTTCATCGGCGCTGGAGAGGAGATCCACTTCGTCAACGCTTCGACCAGCGTCACCGGTAACGGAACCAATCCCTTTGGGTCTCCGCTCCAGAAAGGGGATGCGGTCCAAGGTGCTGACGGCTTGTTCTACGAGATCGTCAATATCATCGATCCCGACAACGCCACGCTGGGGGCCGCCTATCGAGATGCCGACGACTTCGTTACGAGTCCTCCCTTTCAACGCTGGCTGATCTTCTTCTTCGATTCGTCCGGCGGTGTCTTCAACCTGGTCGCCCCTACAGATGTCCAATTCGTTTTTCCGAGCTTCTATCGTCTCGACCGCGCCATCTTCGACGGGCTCCTGCTCATCAAGGCAGATGGTGAGCGCCCACAGTTGCCCTCAGCAACAACATCAACGCTTGGCAAGGCGTTGTTGGCCGTAGATGGTGGACTGGTTGGGGCCTTCCGTACGATCAAGTACGGCACTAGCGTCATAGGTAACGACATCCATACCCTGAACTTCGTCAACGGCGGTGCAACGAATGCGGGAAGCGGTGTTGTCGCCGTGTCTGTTCCAGGTTCGCAGGGTGCAACTGGGCCTGCGGCAAACCAAGGACCCAAGGGCCCGACCGGTGCGGCTGGCTTCGGCTACAGCGTCAACAACTCCTTCGAGAACGGACCTGAGTCAGGGGATACGGTTACTGCGGGAGGGATAGTCACTGTGTCGTTCACCAACGACTGGACTGCTTCGACCCCTACGCTTACATCTGGACCTCTGTTGTTACCTCCACAAGTCAGGACTTACGCACACGTCAGCGGAGGTTGGAGCATCATCAACGGGTTTAGCTGGGGCGGGTATGAGCGGATCCATATCAACGACATAACGACCGTCGACGACGATAGAACTCGGATCAGCTACAGTATTCAACCCGATGGGAACCAGAGCAACACGACGATTGCGTGCTTCATGGGAGCCTCACAGTGAGACACTACTTCGGCTACGACATTGACGGTGTCCTTCGCTCTATGGAGACCTACGGTCCTACGGGGTGGCCGTCTGACGCTTGCATGGCAGATCCAGACTGTGCTGCCGAAGCCGCCCTGTCCTTGCGTGCATCCCGGTCCAACAAGAACCCCGAGATCATCGGCTGGGTGCTATTCGATTGCTGCTGCGACCCAAGCCAGGGGTGCTGTTTGCGAGATTGCCACTGCATCGGCGACAAGTTCGCTGAGAGTTACGTCGATGTATCAACCAAAACGATCAAGGCAAAGCCGATGCGGACGGTCTATGTCGATGATGTTGTGGTCAAGAGCAGGGACACCATCACCAAGAGCCCCGGCACCGTTGTCACACTCAAGATCGTTTCCGCCAACATGCCGGACGGCGAGAAGGTCAAGTGTGTGCAGAAGGGGGTGATCGACCTCGCTCTCGAAGACGAGTGGGAACTGACCTTCACGGGAGGAGAAACAGACACGAAGACACTGACTGCTCCTTCGCAAGGAACCAAAGGCGGTGTCCATCTCCACGGTCGATACATGAGACCCCACCACTTCCTCCTTCGGGGCTTTGCAACGTCGTAGTGAGCAAGCTAGACGACGTCCTACCGCTTCCTGCCCAAGTCGAAGTTCGACTGGTCTGTCCCGACGTGTTGGTACTCCGTAACGTCATCCCTGATTGGCGCGACGAACTCATTCGAGTCGCCGAAAAGACCAATCGTTGGCAACAGTCCAGACAGGCTCACCCCAACGGAGATGGCCTCTACGAGCGGGTCTGTCGAACAAGCCACAGCATCATGCTCTCGACTGCGGACCCTGATTACGGTCCATGTTTCAGACGTTTTGAGGTGGGGCTGCTAAATGCCTTCCACTCAGGGCTGCTTGCTTACAAGGCTTACAACGACTTCCTGAATGTGACGCACGACTCCGGATACGAGTTGCTGCGCTATCAAGAGGGTGGCCAGTTTGGGGCGCACAGCGATACCATCCTTGGGAAACCAGGTGGTTTCCGGCAGCTAAGTGCTGTGATCTACCTCAACGACGACTACACGGGTGGTGAGACCTACTTCCCACGGCAGTCGCTCAAGTTCAAAGCAGAGGCCGGGGACCTTCTGATGTTCCCGTCGACTTTCTGCTATCCTCATGAATCATTGCCGGTTATCAAAGGCACGAAGTACGCCATCGTTACCTGGTTCATGGCTAATCCGACAAAACCAACAGAACAGATCGAGGAAACTCATGGTGAGCAAGGTGAAGGTGACTCTGGCGGCGGTGATCCTGCTGCTGATGGCGGGCTGCGCCTGCACGAATCCGCCGGAGGCGGACCTGTTGCGGGAGAACAGGCGGCACCTGATCGAGAGCATCCGGCCAGCGTTGGTGGACGCGCTTCATAGGGCCGTTGACGAGGATGGTCAGCCGCTCTACATCGACCCCTACCGCGATGAGAAGGTGAACCTCCTCGACCGGATCATCGAGGGCAGCGCACGGGTGGCCCCGACCGACGAAGACGGCGGACAGTACGCGCCCGAGCCCCTGCCCTGGAGGCAGTAATCATGGCACTCGATGCTGACAAGATCCTGGCGGACCTCAAGGCTGCGGCCAAGCCCGAGTTGGAGAAGCGCGCCGAGGATCTCCGCGCCACGTTCCTGAAGAACGTCGATGACTTCGTGGACTCGACCAAGATCGGCGTCCTCGACGACCTCCTCAAGAAGGCCGCCGATTACGAGATTCAGGCGGTCATGGAGTCAGACCGGGGCAGGGCTGAACAGTACGCAACCGCCGCAGAAGACGTCCTGCGCCAGGTTTCGGTGATCCTCGTGACCGAGAAGGTGGTCGCCGAGAAGCAGATCGCCGCCATGATCGAAGCAGCAGCCCTCTCGGTCTGGGAGGGTTTCAAGTCAGTCGCCACAGGTCTCCTTGGCGTTGCCGTCAAGGGCATCGTATCGGGGCTGCTCGGCCCCGCAGGAGGTGCAGTCGTAGAAGCGGCGGGCACCTTTCTCGGAGACGCTGTCGGATCTGACGACCCCGACACCGCCTGATCCCATCTCAGGACACAAGGAGCGCATCATGGCTAAGTTCACAGCAGCACAGATCCAGGAGCACGCCGAGAAGGCGATGGAGGCGTTCGAGGACGGCTTCCAGTGGACCGACCTCATCACCTTGGTCCCGGCGGTCATGGAGATCGTCGGCTCTGTCAAGGAGATGAGCGGTGCGGAGAAGCAGGAGTCGGCGGAGGGGATCCTCGACTATGTGATCGACGAGACCGACATCCCCTGGCTCCCCGATTCGTTCGTGGACCCGATCCTCAAGAAGGGCGTCCGCGTCCTCATCCCGATGCTCTTCAAGGCGCATGAGGGTGAGTTCAAGTTCAAGCCGGACGAGACCGAAGTCGACGACTAGAACCTCCCAATTTGGGTCAGGTTTCGCTTTGAGCGCTGGGCGACTGGCGCTCTTTGCGTGTACAATCCCCCCATGAACTTGGGACGTACCCCTCTTTTGCTCGAACGACGACGAGGTAACCGTAAGAGGCGGACGGCTAAGTTCATCGACCGCGTCAGGGCGAAGGGAAAGTTCGTCCGTCCTCCATCTTTCGCGGTTGCGATTCGCGGTGACCTGTCGCCCATTGGGGCCCTGGCCGGGAGCTTCGGCCCCACCTCGGTTGGTGGGATCATGAGGCATTCGTGAGGCGTCAACCCTTGTTGATGGAGTCCCTCATCACGCGCAACATGACGCGTCAAGGGCGCATCTACATGTACCGGCGCCCCACCGGTCCGCCCCCAAACGATGCGGTGGATCGTTGGATCCATAAGGCCACCCAACTCTTTGACTTTACGCCACTCTTCAACGGAGATCAGCAGCAGGCTCGTTGGGTTGCCCAGGACTTCCTTCAGCACATGCAACAGGAAGCCAAGCGAGACCGCATGGACTGGAATGCGATTCGAGATCGTCTACGCCAAACCAGCCCCTATCTACGCCGTGGACTCCAGACCTTCTTCGTCTACTACGATGGGAAGATTCGGTCCGGAATCTGATGCTGGCTGGTAAGTCCCTCATTCGCACCCTACAAGGTCCCCGCTTCGCTTCTGACCTCGTCAACGAGGGCATGACCTTCGTCTTCACTTGGGATGGGGTCAAGGTCACGGTCGGTGAGATTGAGGTCTTACCTGGCGGACTCTCAGTCGCTCGTGAAATAACGCTGGACGATGACGAGAAGATCTACGTTTCGAAGGACACGTCGGTTCTCCTCCGATCTGGCGGTCTGGTAGCTGCTGACGGTTTGTCAGCAGGCACATCGCTGCTGCCGCTCTACACCAAGCTCGACTCCTCTGGATACCTGACCTACCAGGAGCCCGGTTCGTGGCACAGAGGGGCTAAGACGACGCGTGACAGCTATGCCTGGAGACGCGTGAGTCGCATGGTCGCTGAGTGGAAGACACGCCGAAGGTGCGAGCCCGGGGACGTCGTCTCCTACCGGAACAAGAACCGCACCGACTGCCATCCAGACAACTTGAACATTGAGAAGAAACCTCCAAGGAAACCGAAGAAGAAGGTGAAATTTGCCGAGCCGGTCTTCAAAGCAGACCAGTTCGTCCAACGCCATAACCACAAGTTGCTCAGGGTGCGGGTTGACACAAGTCGGGAAATGTTCTCGATTAGAGGTCCAGAAGCAGCTAACCTGGCGGTAAACGGCATCTTCCTCTCCGTAGATACGGAGTAATTACCTATGGCTATCAGAGATCGCGCACTCGGCGCACTTCGACGCGTTTTCGGTGACGAGCGAGACGCACGAGAGAAGGCGGAGTCGCCCAGCGCAGATGCGCTTCGACACGCTCCTTCCTCAACCTACGCCATCTGGGGTCGTGAAGACATCGGTGGCCTTCTGTCGGTTTCGCAGAACCTCATGGACCGCTTTGCGGACTACGAGGCGATGAACGACTATCCCGACATTCGCTGCTTCACCGGCGACATGAAGGTCTACACGGTCGGCGAACGCAGCGTTGTCACGCCGACGACGATCAAAGAACTGGCCGCCAGCGACGAGTCCTTCGAGATCCTCGCCTTCGACTCCAAGAAGAAGATGCTCGTCAAGGTTGCAGCAGAGAATCCAAGGATCTCTGGTCGCAACGCTCTCATCGTGCGGCTCGAACTCAGCAACGGCGAGACGCTTCGAGTCACCCCCGATCACAAGATTCTGGTCGTCGAAGCCGAGGGCTTCGCGCCCGGTAGCTACGTGGAGGCGGGCCGACTCAAGAAGGGCGCATTCCTGGTCGGTGCTCGCGGAGGGTTCGACACCAACAACAGGAGCATGTTGA
>Ga0307379_10011793_pt1 | contig 11434 bp, 11 predicted proteins | sample UN2MG_FD_202237 | JGI IMG/M metagenome (GOLD analysis project Ga0307379, IMG submission 202237) | Soil microbial communities from Risofladan, Vaasa, Finland - UN-2 | ecosystem: Environmental > Terrestrial > Soil > Coastal area > Acid sulfate soil | place: Finland: Risofladan, Vaasa | collected... | reverse complement strand
TTTCACCAGTCTCTGCTGGACTTCGGGATCCGCGGTCTTACGAATACCAAACTCATTGTGCGTCGAGCCGGTGATCAGGAGCCGCTCGCCCTGGCCAAAAGCCGGCATGGGCGGGACGCCATCCTCTTCCTCGGTGCCGAAGGGCGGGGCTCCCGGCAGTCTGATCCGATCGAATAGCTCGACTGTTTCCTCCACGTGAAAGCTTTCCCGAAGGTGGCCCACGATTGCGTCACCGAGCAGGATGACGGGTACCCGGAAACGCTCTGAGAGATTGAACGCCCTGATGGTTAGGTCGTACATCTCCTGGACAGACCATGGGACCAGGGCGATGATCTCCACTCCCCCGTGGGTGCCCCACTTGGCCTGCATTATATCGCCGCTGGCGGGCCGGCTGGCTTGCCCGGTGCTGGGTCCTGCCCGCTGGATGTCGACGACCACGCAGGGCGTCTCTGTCATACAGGCGTAGCCGATGTTCTCCATCATGAGGCTGAAACCAGGGCCCGCCGTGGCGGTCATGCTCTTCAATCCAGACCAGGAGGCGCCTATCACAGCCGCCATGCTGGCAATCTCGTCTTCCATCTGCACGAACACGCCATCGGTCTCTGGGAGGCGGGTGGCCATCCGAAGCATGATCTCTGAGGCTGGGGTTATGGGATATCCCGCGTAGAAAGCGCACCCGGCCGCGATAGCTCCTTCCGCGCAGGCGTCATCGCCCATCATATAGTGGGGGCCCGGCTTGAGTGCACTTGGTGACGTGGTCCAGCCTCCGCTGGCCGGACTGGCGGGTTGTCTCCGACCGCGGGCCGGAACTGCAGTCGCCGCTAGTGATGTGTCGCTGACCGTGATGGCCAGATCCGGGCACATGGTCTCGCAGATCCTGCAGCCTGTACAGGCATCCGGGTCCTTGACCTGCGCGGGGCGGAGCCCTTTGGAAGTTATCCTCTCGCCCTCGACCAGCACACCTTTGGGACATGCGTTCACGCAGATGTAGCAGTCGCTACCTTTGCAGAGGTCTTCATCCAGCACTACGCTAAACGTCTTGTCGCTAGACATGTCAATTCCTTGTGCTACCGGTTTCTCGCAGGATCAGTATACTCCAATGTCCGGGGCCTTGCAGGCCGAGGATTCTAAGGTCGTGCCTATAGGGTGGACTTGAAGGTCACGAGATCTCCGAGGGCAAGGCCGAGTTCGAGGCCAGTCATGCGCTCTGCGGCGCCAAGAAGGATGTTCATGTGATTGGGGAAATGCGTGTGATCAAAGCCTACCACCTCTCCCAGTTCCGCGTCTCCCGATACCACTCTGTCTCCCACGAGCACGATGCCACCTTGCTCAACGCTAAAGAAGGCCAGGTAGGCCACCTTGTCTACGGTGTTTCTGGGCCCAGCCTGGGGATCCTCAGTGATCGCTATCTCGTGGATCTCTCCCTGGCACAAGGCTCGCGAGGGATGGATCAACAGTTCCATACCTCTCTCCTCTGAACGGGCATCCAGGATGCAGACCAGTCTGCCCACAACGTCGCTCTTCGCCGCGTAGGGATGCTTGTCCAAGATTCCACTGCCGTGCGGCTCCTTTGACATGATCGAACCTCCGAGCTACGTGTGTCGAGAGAGACCGGCCGTCGAACCTTGCCCGACCGGTTGGTGCCGTGGTCACTCTTCATCCAGGCAACTGCGCGGTGGCTCGGTCGCTGGCACGAAGATTCCGACCATCACGGCAATTGTGGCCGCGATGGTTACCAGGGAAAAGTCTGCGCGGAAGGCGGCGGGTGCAGATGCTGTGCCCGAGGCCAGCAGCACGAGCGCGAAGACAACCGGGCCCAGTGTTCCCCCCAGGAAGCGCAAGAGGTTGAACAGACCCATGGCTATTCCCAGCCTGTCAGGCTGAACCGCAAGACTGATAGCTGCAGGAGCAGGTGCCTGGACCATGCCCATGGCGACACCGGCGAGTGACAGACAGGCTACGGTGTACCAGGAAGGAGTGGCCGGACCGAGGACGCTCAAGGCCATCCCTGCTACGGCGAGGATCGCCATGCCCGAGAGGCAGAGCAATCGACAGCCATAGCGGTCGGCCAGTCGTCCTGCGAGGGGAGCGGCAATAGCCATGGTGATCGGAAGAGAGGATAGGATCAGGCCGGTCTGCACTGCTTTGTAGCCCTGAATGTTGATGAGAAAGAGGGGCACTAGGAAGAGCAGACCGAACTGGCTGAGAGTCTGGATGAAGGCGATTGTTGAAGCTGCCGTAAGTATGCGCACGACACCAGGCACATCCTCGGCGGTGGTGGTATCCAGGCTCTTGATCAGCGCGTGGGGATGGGCGCTCCACAGAACCTTGGCGTGGAGCATTCCTGAAAGGTAGAGGTCATCGGCAAAGCGAAGGCTACCCTGCACCTTGGCCACACCGTCCAGCTCGATCACCGATTCTCCATAGCTACCAACCAGGGTGATCTCCATCTCCTCCGGATGCTTCGACCAGCGGGCAGCCAGCTTGACAGCATCTATGATCTTCACGTAGCCGGTGCAGCGGCAGATGTTGCCCTTGAGTCCCTCGCGGATTTCCGCTTCGGTGGGACTTGGCTTGGCATCCAGCAGTGCCTTGGTAGCGATGATCATGCCCGGAGTGCAGAACCCACACTGCACGGCCCCAGCTGCTAAGAAGGCAGCCTGGATGGGATGCAGGAGGCCGGGTTCAGATAGACCCTCGATGGTCACGATCTCGGCATCGTGCAGTCTGCCGACCTTGAGGAGACACGACTTGGTGGCTTTGCCGTTGACCAGCACCATGCAGGCGCCGCAGTGGTTGGTGCCGCAGCCATTCTTGGGCCCCGTCAGCCTGAGCTCGTCTCTCAAGAATCTGAGCAAGGTCATCTCAGGCGGCAAGGTGACGTCCATCTCCTTGCGGTTGACGGTGAGTGGGATGGTAGCCATTTCGAACCTTTGTTGATCCTCCGGCCAGACTCCATTGTCAGGGAAACGGACCTCAACGAATCCTCACGCGTCGGACTACCGGGCGAACTCAGCTAGCTGCCAGCGCCTCGGTCTTGGACAGTCTGCTGCCACTTGTGGACAGGAGGAAGTTCTGTCTCCTCCGATTCGGTTACCACGTCTAGGAAGGTCGGTTTGCCGCTGCGGATGGCTGCTTGGATGGCGGGTCCAAGGTCTTCTGGTCGCTCGACTCGCACCCCGCGTAACCCAAACCCTCTGGCTATGGCTGCGTGGTCGGTGTCCGCAGAGAAATCCACAGACACGTATCGAGCATCATAGTACAAGCTCTGGAGCGCCTTGATCCATCCGAAGCATGAGTTGTTGAACTGTAGAATCGTTACCGGCAGCCGCAGACGGGAGATGGTCTCCATCTCCCCAGCCGACATGCCGAAGCTCCCGTCACCGATCAGGCCCACGACGGTGGCTTCCGGCCTTGCCAGCTTGGCGCCTACCACTCCGGGTAGAGCATAGCCGAGGCCACCGTAACCTCGAGGGATGATCACGTTCCTACCGGCCGGAGATTTGTAGAAGGCGGAGGTGAAAGGCGTTGCAGTGCCTGCATCAGCGACGATGACGCTATCCCGCGGCAGTATGTCCATGAGTTCCTTCATCACTCGCTGGGGCTTGATGGGGATGCTATCGCTGAGCCTCTTCGGCCGCACTTGCTCCCACCAGCTAGCGGCCTCGCCTGAGATCTCGTCAAGACGAGCCTTGACTGGAGATAGCCGTTGGTGTTTTGCCGGTAGTGCCTCGAGCAGATCGGCCAATGCCAGCTTGGCGTCTCCCACCAGTCCGGCGGCCGTGGGATAGTTGTTCCCAATTTCTTTGGGATCCACGTCGACGTGGATGATGGTAACGCCCGCTGAGGGAGAGGGGAGGGTCCAGTTGAGGGTGGTCACGGAATCCGTCTTGCAGCCGACGAAGAATATCAGATCAGCCGCTTCCACAATACGGTTGGCGTAGGGGCGGGCCCCGTTTCCTCCGACGATCCCGATGCTGAGAGGGTGATCCTCCGCGATGCTACCCTTCCCGTTGATGGACGTGCCGACGGGCATAGTCAGCGACTCGGCGAGCTCGGTGATCTCATTCCACGCCTGGGAGATCACAGCTCCGCCGCCGGCAACCATCGCCGGCCGCTGAGCCTCCAACAGCAGGTCTGCTGCCCTTTGCACGGCGGTTGGATCAGGTCGTGTCCTGTGAGCGGGGTAGGTCTTGCACTCCTCCTCTGCGTATAGGTCGAAGGAGCCAAGCTCCTCGTTCAACACGTCATGCGGGAGAGTGATCTGCACCGCTCCTGGGCGCCCGCTCGTGGCGACGCGAAAAGCTCTAGCCACGGTCTCTAGGGTCTTGTCCCCTCTCTTGAGTCGCGTGCGCCACTTGGTCACAGGGGCAAAGAGCGCCTCCTGATCCAGCTCGGTCAGGACACCCTTGCCGTCAGCGGAGAGAGGAGTATCGCTGGTGAGGGCGATGACAGGTATTGAGGAAGCGTGTGCCTCGGCGACACCAGGCACAATATAGGTGGCGCCTGCTCCGCTGGGTCCCTCGCAGATTCCAGGCTTGTAGCTCAATCTGGCATAGACGTCGGCCATGAAGGAGGCTGACCTCTCATCTCTGGCCAGAATATGCTTGATACTGCCGGGCGCATCGTACAAGGCATCATAAAACGGCATGCTAGTGTCGCCTGGGACTCCGAAGATGTACTCAACACCATACGCCTCCAGGAGACGCACAATGGCTTCACCGACTTTCACGGGGATTGCTCCTCTCCGGAGGGATACGTGTCCGTGGGCTGCTCGGCTGAGAGCTCTTCCAGGACACTGTGCAGATGTTGCCTGACTCTCTGCTCTGCCAGTTTCGGATCTCTGGCCTCGAGCGCTTCCAGGATTGCCTCGTGCTGGCCCAGGGACTTCTCCAAACGTCCAGAGATCTGGTCGGAGAGCAGTCGAAAGCGCCGGGTGTGGTCGTCCAGGTTGCGCACGATAAGCAGCAGACGTTGGTTGTCTGCCTTCCGGCGGATAAGATCATGGAACTGTGCGCCATATTGGGAGGCGAGTGCTCTATCGCCCGTTTCCAGGGCGGTCTCCGTGGCACTGAGAAGCTCCCTCGCCTGAGCCAGATCGCTCTCGTCTAGTGCCGGTACCGATAGCCGCGCGGCCAAGCCTTCGAGCACCGCTCTCAGTTGGAACACTTCCCTGATGTCGTGGCTAGTGATGCCTGTGACGTAGGTTCCTTTGTAGAGAACCTTGGTCACAAGGCCGTCGCGCTCAAGTTCCTGCAGTGCGGTTCTGACCGGGGTCTTGCTGATCCCCAGTTGCTCTGCCAGCTCACTCTCCACCAAGGGGTGTCCAGGCTCCAGGTCGAGGGAGAGAATGGCAGCCTTGATGGCAAGGTAGGCTTGGTCCTTGAGGGAGACAGGGGCGGTGACTCTGTCGAGGTGTAGAGGGGGTACGGTTCTGAGCTTGCGGTTCGGAGTGGCCAAATCGCCGCCTTTCGTGCTGTATATGATATATGATATACGGAACATAGTATATCACATTGGCGAACGTCTGTCAAGTCGGGGTTTGTGCGGCTTGCGCCGCCAGAAGGAGCGGCGGCTTTCGAGGTTGTCAAGCGCCAGTCTTGGCCCGCCGTTGCAGCATGCAACACCTGCATCCCGGGTACCTGGGGTATCTCATGTGACCGCTCGGGAATGCCTGGTCAACTGGAATCCACCCGGCAGCCGTGTTGGCCAGGCAGCCGTCGCTTACCCTCTCGTCGCCGACGTTCGACCAGAACTTTTCCATGTCCATACCGCGCCCCTGCACTGCCAGGGCTTGCTGCAACTCGGCTTCACCGTAGGCGTTGGCCGACTCGTTGATGGCCACGAGGTGCGCCCTGCTCCTGATGTGCTTATAGGGCGTGCCTACGGCAAACTCCGGGAATTGCTCCGTAATCGCCTTGGCGGTCGTGTCATAGCTCCAGCCCTCTTGGCTGCCCCGTACGAGGATGTTGTGGATGGTTGCCCTGGTCGTTTCGTTAATTCCGGTTATCAGCTCCGCGCCGTGCTGCATGAGGTATGCCGTGGCGCGTGGATTGCTCAGAGAGAAGGCTCCTTCGGGGGTGAACACGTCGTTTGCCATGATAGTCACCTCCGGTGCGCTGTCCTGGCTGGCGCCGGCGGTTGCTGGCAAGGTCGCCATTTTGGGAGCCAGGTCGCTGTCGGGAGAATTCTACGCGAGGACCGGAGCCGTGGCAAGTCGGGCGGTTCACTGTGGAGCGCTCTAAGCCGCGTTGTGGGGTCTGCGAGGGGTGTCCAGGTAGGGTCATTTCGGGCGCAGCGGTGGCGCTGGGCACTTGCTGTCAGGGGGGCATCATGTATTGGTGATTACTCAAAAGGATTATTGACAATAGCGTGAAACCTGTATAAGCTGGAGGTAGATGGGGCTGTCAGGCCCGCCATCGAGGGGCCGCTATGTTTCAAACGCCGTGAGGAAGTCCTGAACGACGGCGGGGCTTCTCCGGTTGCCTGGCAAGGCAATTGGTGTTACAATCGCGAGCGATGAAGAAAGGAGGAGGCCATGCAAACGTGGGAGTACAAAACGCTCCTTGCGCCTGACACTACGCTGAAGGAGTTTCAGGAGAAACACTGGTCCATCGACGCTCTTGGCAACATGGTCGAGCTGGACCGTGAAGGAGAGACAGAAATCTCGACCGCGCTCCACAATCTGGGTCGGGACGGCTGGGAACTGGCCACGGGTGTCATGGTGGAATCGCTAGACACACCGACCCACGAATTGCTGCTCATCTTCAAACGACCGAGAGACTAAAGCCGCATGGCCCGCTGGCGAGGGTCATATACAGAGCGGTTCCTGGAGGAAAACGCCGGGTCTTTCCGGTGGCTCGCCCTGGCGCTCGGTCTTGGCCTGGCGGCGAGGTTCCTGCTGGAGTATCTGGGCGGGACTACCTGAAAAAGGGAGGCGGAATACTGAGATGCGGACCTGCGAGTGCGGTTGCGGGGCGGTCGTGGCCAGACGGTTTGTCCGTGGCCATAATCAGAGGGGCAAGCCTAGCGTGCTGCTAGGGCGCAGGCACTCCGCGGAATCACGGCGTCGAATGTCCGCGGCGCAAAGGGGGCGGGTCTTTTCGGCGGAGCATCGACGTCGCATCTCTGAGGCAAAGACCGGGCGGAAACGGACCCTTTCACCGGAGCATTGTCGGGCGATCAGTGAGGGGCGCAAAGGTATCACGGTTGGTCCATTGACGCCAGCGCACCGGGCGGCAATCAGCAAAGCTTTGACCGGGCGCAAGTTGCCGCCCGAACACCGGGCGGCAATCTCGAAGGGTATGCGGAAGGGGGGGCCGTAGCTCTGATTCGCTCCCTGCGTGTCCCTAGCGGTCGCCGTGGGGCTGGTGCTCCGGTTCCTGTACGGATGACCTGAGCGGTGCGCCCTGGTGATCGTGGCCGCCGGTTCCTGATACCAGTCAGAACCTCAGCTACTCCAACTCGCGACCCATGTAGCAGACGCCGTCAGCAAGTTCTGAGCCACGGCAGAGCCTCGCAGGGATTGAGGCACGGTCCAGCACTGACAGGCATCTGACATTCCCTCGAGAACCGAGAATCAGCGGAGGCGAATCTCGGCGACCCGATATTGGTATGTTCCACCAAGCCTTGACCTTTTCATGACTAGCCTAGCGTCACGGTAGACCCATGCCACTACTAGCCCCTCGGAATCTTGTCCTAACACCTCTGTTCTCACACCTTGGCCCCAAACTTTGAGAACGTCATCTGCAGGCATCCCGATGTGAACGCCCCTCAACTGCTGAATCGGCGTGGGACTTGGCTGGCGTGTCGGGGTGGGGGGGCGCGGAGTCGGCGTCGTCACTAGCGCGGGTGGTGGCAGAGACGAGTCCAGAGGGGTGTCGCCCGCGGGAATGAGCAACTCGGTCCCGCTATATATCGTGGTACTGCTCAAGCCATTCAACTTCATGATGGCCTCTGCTGTGGTTCCGAACATAGCTCCGATGCTGCTCAGCGTGTCCCCAGACTGCACAGTATATGTGAAGTACGATGGGCTTGGAACGGCGGTGCTGACATCGGGGGGAAGGCGCGTCGCAGTTCCTGTTGGCTGTGCCGTGCTGGTTGTCTGGGTCATGGAGGTCCTGGTCGCGGAATAGCTTGGAGATTCCGGCATGACAGCGGCCATAATGCAGCAGAAGACGGTCACGCCTGCGACAGCCAGCCCTAAGACTACTCCCAGAACGCGAAAAGCTGGGTCTTTACCTTGGGTGGTCTCCGTCGGCCTTCGGTCGACTGGCTTGCCTTCGCGCTGGCCGCCAGTCAATCGCCTCGCCGACTCAGGTGAGACCCTGACTTGACCATACGGGTCGACCTCAAGGTAGACTGTCTTGTCCTTCTGGGCCAGGTAGTAGAACAGATAGACTAAGATGCCGAGCCCAAAGACACAGAGGGTCACGAGCAGCCACAGAAGTGCCCACAAGAGGCTGAATTCCTTGGGTTTGACAAGCTGGGCAGTTGTCTGGGTACGGGATATGACGCGATAGCCCTGCCTGACCAGTTGACCAATCTGCTCCTCCAAAATGGCCGTCCTCTGTTCAATTGAGGGCTCCTGGGCCATGTCGCCTGCCTGTGTGCTCTCGGCGTCAACGCGAATGACCAGACCACAGTGCGGACATGTTGAGAGAAGGGTAAAGCCATCCGTCTCAAGCTGACGCCCGCAATCCGGGCATCTCGCTCCCAAGGGCTCAGCCATTGGCTACCTCCACACGGGTCCCACCGCGCTGGTCGGACCGAGGAGTGAGGTCAATTGATTGTATAACAAGCCGGTAGGATAAGCAAGAGGGATTGGCGATGACAGAACGACGCCCCACTGTCGCGAGGTGGCGGATGTACCACACGCCGTCAGGAAGTCCTGAACGACAGCGGGGCGCCTCATAGCATCTACACTGTACGACACACCCCCTTGTTCAGACCCAATCCATCTTGTCCAAAGCGGCGGCGATGTCGTCGACGCTGGCAGCGTGAACGTATCGCTCCGTTGTTTTGATGTCCGAATGGCCCAAGATGCGTTTCAGGGTATACACGCTGCCGCCGTCCCGAATGAATTGCGTGGCGAAGCTGTGGCGCAGAGAACTTGGCAGAAGCGGGCTGCCCGTGTAGGAAACCAAGAGCGTATCGGAGCCATTGGCGTATTTCGGGCGAAGCTCTGAGACGTAGGTTTGGAGCAAGTCGGCAAGCCCGTTGCGAATGGGCAAACGGCGCTCTTTCTTGCCCTTGCCCTGGACGAACAGCCACCCCGTTTCCAGGTTCACGTCGGCCAGTCGCAGGTTGCACACCTCAGAGATGCGCAAGCCAAGCCCAGCCATGAGGCTGAACGCGACAAGCAGCGTGCGCTTCTTTACCTCTGGCTTGTCCAACAGGTCCAAGAGCCGCCCCACCTCTGCTTTGCTCAGAGTCCGAACCTCTGGGCGGTTGCTGGCCGGCTTGGGCACGTTCTCCATCGGGCGATAGCCATTCAGCAGCCCTTCGTGTTCGGACCAGCCGAAGAAGCTGCGAAGCGTCCAGAAATAGTGCCGCATCGTCTCGGGCGCGAGGCCGCCCTCTGGCTCCGTCCGGTGCTGGTAGCCTGGACGCTTCGGGCGGCGTTTGAGGTGTAGCAAGAAACCCTTGACCTGCGACGATTCAATCTCATCGATAGCCAAGGGTTTGTCCAGCCAGTCCTCAAACTCGGTCAGGTGCCGACCGTAACTGTCCAGCGTCAGCGGTGATTTGCCTGCCAGTTCTAGGCTTTCCAAAAAGGACTGTGTCGCGTCTCGCAGTGTCGCCACGGGAAACCCCCTTGGTGACACCGGCCAACGTTTAAACAGTCCTTAGCGCTTGAAGCCAGTCAAGTGACCGGATTCCTATCGAGCCATATCGACCCGATGGCGCGGCGTCGGTTATTCTGTTATGCCCGGCCCCGCTGACGAGGCCAGACACTCAGTGCCGGCGACCGGACTTGAACCAGTGACCAAGGGCTTATGAGTCCCCTGCTCTACCAACTGAGCTACGCCGGCAACACACCGCGGCCGATGACCAGTGACGGTCATCGGCCTGTGGAGATGGTAGCGGGGGTTGGATTCGAACCAACGACCTCCGGGTTATGAGCCCGACGAGCTTCCACTGCTCTACCCCGCAACGTCATCATGGACTATTATAGCCTACTCTATTCCAGAAGTCAAGTTGACGGCCGCTGCTACTCACTTCCCAGCAGAAGGTTTGCCCATTGTTGCCAGTATGGCAGAGCTTCCTCCTCCTGGATCCCCGCGGCAGGGGAGTGACTGGAGGCCGACGGCGCCTCCGCGGTCTGCGGCACCACAACCACGGCCGCCTCTCCAGGCTGGACCAGCTTGAGCCTCTCACGGGCTATCTGCTCCACGTAGGCGTCGCTGCTTACGTAATCAAGCTCCTCCTGGAGCGAGTCGTTGGCCTGCTGCTCGGTGGCTGTCCGCTCCCTTAGCCACTCCACCTGGCGCTGAATCTGGTAGTTGTCGAGGGCCTTGCGACCGAAGTCAACCATCAGAGCAGCGACCAGAGTGAAGGTGACAATAGCTACCAGCCTGGGCAGCGGAATGATGCCTTGGCGCTTCTTCCTGGTCACTCGATACCTCTGGGCGTGATCAAGGGCTCCGGAATCTTCCTGTTCTTCGGTTTTAGTGGAGATGGCGGGAATCGAACCCGCGTCCAGAGAATTAGGGCGAGAACTTCTACAAGCTTAGTCGGCGTTTTGAATGAGTCGTCCCCCAGGGCCTCCTACCGACTGAGTACCTGGGCGACTAGCCGATGCCGGGTTTCCCCCTTTGCCAGACCTTATCGGCCTCGGGACTGACGCACTCCAGCGTTATGGCGCTCGATCCCGGCTTGCCAGAGTGAGGCCGGGTGAGCGTGGCTGCCTAAGCAGCCAGTGCGAGTTGTTGCTCGCCGTTTATGTTGGTTTGCCCCTGTTTAACGAGGCGGAGCACCTCGGCTTGCCACTCCCGACCAGCCTTCCCTGTCGAAACCTTTCATCCCCGTGACAGCGTGGACAATGGGCGAGCAGGTGTACCCCCGATTCTGTTTACACCGTCATCTGTCTCAGGGCCTGTGGCCCTGGTGATGGCTACCGCCAGGGGTGTTGCCCCTCTTGGTGCCATCACTGCGGCAGGAGCAGATTCGCTGTGCGAACCCGCCCCACCTGCCTTGCTCCCAGTCAGACATTCACCTAGCCGCCGCCGTCACCGACGACGCTGGTGGTCTCTTACACCACCTTTGCACCCATCACCCACGGGCTGCAGCCGCGAGGCTGCCACCTGTGGGCAGGTTCGTTCTCTGTTGCAGTTGTCGTCAGGGTCGCCCCTGCCTGGACTTACTGTTTCGTCCAGTGACCTTGCCCGCAACGGGCTGGGAGTCGGGAGGTTCCTCTGGGACAGATGCCCCA
>Ga0307379_10011791_pt1 | contig 11435 bp, 8 predicted proteins | sample UN2MG_FD_202237 | JGI IMG/M metagenome (GOLD analysis project Ga0307379, IMG submission 202237) | Soil microbial communities from Risofladan, Vaasa, Finland - UN-2 | ecosystem: Environmental > Terrestrial > Soil > Coastal area > Acid sulfate soil | place: Finland: Risofladan, Vaasa | collected... | reverse complement strand
CCGAAGTCGTGCGGGCTGCGTGGGAAGGCTTCAGGCCGCACATTGAGGAAATGAAGACGGCCCTGCGAGGGTTCTGGACTGAGATACAGCCCCGGCTACAAGAGGCGTGGGCTACGATTCAGGCGGCAATGGAACCTGTGGCAGAGTGGATCAAGACAACGTTGATTCCTGTTCTGGAAGAGTGGTGGGAGAAGCTAGAGCCGGTAAGAGTCCTGATTCTGGACCTGGCAAAGGCCATAGGGAGCTTCCTGGGTAGCGCCGCCGTGAAGGCCCTCAAGGGCTTCCTGCTAGGAATCATCGTCACCTTTGATGCTATGGCTGGCGCGATCGGCGCGGTCATTGACGCGATTCAGGACTTCTTGGGTATGGTGAGAAGGGCTATTGACGCCTGGCATCAATTCACGTCCGTTACAGCAGGGGCGGAGCCAGCGGGGCCAGGCGGCGGGATGGCGCCTGGTCTGCAACACGGTCTTGCCTACGTGCCCGCCACGATGCCCGCAGTGATACATCGGGGAGAGGCAGTTTTGACCGCACAGCAGGCCGAAGTGTGGCGCAGCCAGTTCAACGTCAACGTGGGCAATGTCTACGGGATGGACGGCTTCGAGGAGCAGATGGACAATTACTGGTGGAGATCGGGGAGTAGACGATGACAGAATACTTTCGGATAACAGGCCGGAACCTCATACCGTTTGACGCACTGGCTACAGGTGCGGCAGATGACCGGTATCACCTTAAAAGACCTCAAACTGGCATGGACGAACCGATGACAGAGGCCGAAGTTAAAGCCGTGATCGGAAGGTTGCCGCAGAAGATTCGGGGCCATGCGCTGAAACGCGGCCTGTCCAAGATCACCTTCCCATTCACGATACAGGGCTCTAGCGACCCCGATATGGAAGACGCCCGGCATGACGTGACAGAGACCTTGGAAGACGGGCAGCTCTACATCGAGACGAAGGGAGCCAGGGGCACGCAGGCGGTACTACAAAACAAAGCGGATGCTGCGGTCAACCAGAGCTACAAGACCATCTTCTACGGCGAGGTTATGGAGCTGGGGGGCAGGGCGGTGCTGGGTGCGCCGCTCAAGGACCACTGGCTGGAGAACCTGCAAATGGTTCTGTACTGCGAACCATATTGGAGACCTGATGCGGCGGTGACGTTGGGGCCGAATGAGATATACTGCCCTTCCTTCGAGGAAGACGGGAACGCCGATGGACTGGCTGACAACTGGGAAGTGCCTCTTGGGGCCGAACTCTTGCTCAATACGGGGTTTGAAACGCCGGGCGGAGGTGATCCCGACTTTTGGCTGAACTGGGATGAGACTGCCGGCACTGGCGCATTAGCTCATACAGCCGTTGTTCATGCCGGAGCCGATGCCTGCCAAGCTACGGCGGGCGCTACGGCCAATACCTACGTCAAGCAGGCCGCCGTGGTCACGGCTGGCGAACCTTACTGCCTATCGTTCTGGACAAGGGGCAGCGGGGAAGACGATGGGCGATACAAGGTATATGATGCCACGGCCGGCGCAGACATCATTGTCATTACGGATACGGGGGTACGGGGCACTATTTATGTGGAAACGACCGTATTTTTCGTTGCCCCTATTGGTTGCGCGTCTGTGGAAGTCTACCTATATTGCCCTTTAGCCCCTGGCCAGATTGCCTATTTCGATGACGTGACCATCAAAGAAGCCGCCGGGCTTCCAAGTCTCGAAAGCACAATAGTCCTGCACGGCTGCGACAGCCAGAAATTTACCACGAACGCAGCCAATGAGAGAATAGAATCGGAACCTACAATCGCGCCGGACTGGACGCCAAATCTACAGAGTGCGGTGGCTTATGCCTGGATATGCAGACCAGCAGCGGGTTCGGACATTACGGTCACTATACAGGAGACAGTAGGTGCCCCCGGACCCATAGCCCACTCCCATTTAGATGCGGGTGGTTGGCAAACGGCAGTGGGCAAGGGCGGCCAAACATGGTCCTGCGTTGTCGTGTCTACAGCGGCGGGAATAACCGAAGGCAGCACCTATGAATTATGGATCGAAGTCACGGCGGTTACAGGGACCGTCTTTTACGTTGATAAATGCTTCTGGAAGTGGGGAACGACGACGGTTCCCGATGAGTGGTGCGACCATTGGCTGATTTACAATCACTATGATACCGACGAAGGCCACCAAAACTATTTCGACGTGGATGATCTCAAGGGTGACACGCCGACGAGGGGGCTCATGCGGGTAGAGTTTGAGAAGATAGCAGACCAAGCGGGTGCTCACAAGCTCTTTGTCGCCAGGAGAACGCGGCCAGAGGCGGCCTGTTTCCCTTGGTGGCTAGAGGCGGAAACCGTGCCCGCTGACCACCGGGCAGCTTGGGCACCGATTGTTCTGGCCCGATGCTCTGGCGGATCACGCCTTACCGATAGTGCGAATCTGACGGGATACGTGATCTTTTCCTCTAGTTCTGTCCCGCCAGCCTTTGCCCTCGATTATCTCTACGGAACTTATGACATCTTTGCCGCACTATATACCGACGATCCTGTCAATACTCTCTGCCGCCTGAGCTATAGCTGGGGCGGCCAGCGATACTATAGCCCGTGGGTGCGCCAGGTCAACACGAGCAAATGGGAGCTGGTGAAGCTGGGGAGCTTGGACTTCGACCCCTATCTAGGGGCCACCACTGGCGTCTCCCAACTGAGTATTTACGTCGAATATCAAAAGCAGGCTGCCGACACGATAGAGATCGACTTTGTTTGGCTGTTTCCCAAAGACGAACCTCAAATGGTCATCACCCCTGAATATGAATCTAACATCGGAGTGGGCGAATGGTGGGCTGTCGGCAACAGCACAGATTTCGACTACATAGCAACAGAGTGGGATGTTCCGCCCCTTAAGATACTATGGCCCACATCTCTTAGGGGCGGAATCACATCAATGGAGCCGTCGAAGGAAAACAGACTCTACTTCGTGTGTTTGACGCACTACGTCGGGGGGGCACCTGACTATGCCTTGCGCTATGAGGCGCATGATACCGCCACTGGACCCGGCGATGCGCTAGAGATGGTCGTCAACATCGACTACCTACCACAGTACACCAGCCCGTTAGAATGATGCAAGTAGAAATCTACAACAACGATGGCCAGCAATACCTCCCAGCCTACCGAGGCCTCCGCTTCGACAAGCTGGCCGAGGGCGGCGAGGACGTGTCGCTTGGATTCGTCCTAGACCGCTCTAGCCGCACTGATTGGCCTGATGTGGGGGATGGATATGGAGTGACGCTGAGAAACGGCCTGACGCCCTTCTGGGACGGCCACATGCGACACATAGAGCAGGACCGGGAGACCATCACCGTGACGGCGCTGGGGAACTGGACTCACCTGAACGACCTGACCTACATCGGCGGCGCACCGACGCCGGGGACGATAGGCAGGCTGTGGAGCGATACCAGGTATGGGAAGTGGAAGCCAGTAATACCCGATCTCTTGGTGGGCCACACGCCGGAACGGTATCAATTTGACCAGCAAAACCGCCTCTACATTGCGCCGAGAAAGAATGAGAACTTTGGTCCGCTGGCTACTGCTCACGGCGGCCTTTACTATTTGACGCTCTATGATGACGTGAAGCGAGTCACTTTTAGCTACGACTTCGTGGACCCTAATAACTGGGTTGGCAGACTTGGTTCGATGAATGCGGCATGGGGTCTTTACAACCCCGAATGGACAATCGCGGCCACGGGCGCAGGTGCCGTTGATAGAACGCTCCCAAACGCCAGGGCGATCCTTGCTTTCGATATGCACTACAACGCGGCGGCGGCGGACTACCTGGGCGAGACGGGTGCGTGCTATCTGAAGATCACCAACCTCAAGGTCTACGGCACGGCTGACGTTACGTCCACAGTCACAGACGTTGCCACCGACATAGCGGCCCAGCTCACCGCCGGGCTGCTGATTTCGGCGGACACGTCTCTGATTGAGGTAGTGGCCCTGACACTGGAGCCGTTGTTCTACGAAAGCGGCGAGTCTTGCTACAAGGCGCTAGAGGACGCGGCCAGCTTTGGAGACGCCGCCTATAGACGCCTTGCCTGGGGCGTGGAGTCTGGCAGCAACCGCATCTTCGTCCGTGCGCCGGACTGGAATAGCGTGCGCTACGTCGTGCCTGCCGAACATGCGATCAACCTGTCGGCCAGGGGTCAAACCGGTGAGGACTTTGTGACTGAGGGCTGGGGCATGTATACCGATGAGGAGGGCGTGAACCGGTACACCGCCAAATACTATGCGCATATCACGAACACGGGGGTCGTCGCCAACGTGACCGGGGTTGGTGATGACCTGGCTTCCGCTGTCTACGGAATACAGCGGGATCAGGTGGTGAACTTCGGCAGGGTTGGCGCGGCCCTGGCGACGGCATTCATTCAGAGATACTTGACAGAACACGCGCACCCGCAGGTCGCCTCGCGTTGGGAAGTGGCCGGGCCGGTCCAAGACCTAATGCGTGGCGGTGCGTGGATCGAGGCCTACGAGATGGAATGCGGCTGGTTGGTCCAGGTTCCCCACTTCCGGGCGGTGGAAGCCGAGGGTGCGGCTGGCGTTGATTTGAGGGAGTGGGAAACGACCTTCATGCTGGCGGGGCTCAGTTACGACGGTGACAAGCAGACCTCAAGATTGATACCGGGCGGCGCAGCGATGGACATTCAGAGAATAGTAGATTTTGCAAGGCGGTTCTGGCAAACCGAAAGCGAAAAGGACTTGGCGAAACGGGCAAGGGTATTGGGGATGTGACAATGGACTATGACAAAGTGAAGGCAGACCTGCGGGCAGAGGCGGAAGAGTTTGCAAAGGGCAAGACGACGGATGAGCTGGCAAAGTGGGGATTTATTCACTCCTACATCGCCAACCACATGAGTACGGACCTGGCGCTGGTTGTTGCAACCATGAGGGAAGTGCTCGAAGAGCGCATTGAGAGCCTGCGGCGTCTGGTGTGGGGTGTGCTCATTGCCCTTGTGCTAGGGGTGATCGCTACTATGATCGCTATCATACTGACCAGACTGATTGGGTAGGAGGGGAGATGTTTGACTGGTGCCCAAGACCAGAAGGAGACAACGGTATTGGCCTGCATGATGACGGGAACTCAGGTGATGACGCCGGCACGATAGGCTTCATGCACAGCCTCATCGACGCTATGGCAGACCTGGGTTTCTCGTGGCTCAAAGTCCTGACGGACGTGAATCACAAGAGCGGTCGGCTGGCCCTCATTGAACACGCCAGGCGCAAGGGCATCATGCCGATTGTGCGCCCGTTTAGGCAGCCATGCCACCCGAGGGGGTTGGACCTCTACGACGACTATCTGAAAGCAGTGTTTGATGCTGGCTGCCCCTACGTAGAGGTGGGCAATGAACCGAACCTTGCAGCCGTGGAGTGCTGGAAGCTCTACCTGGCCTACACTTATGGGGATGTCAAGGGCCACGCCGCCTTTGTCAACCTCTTGTATGACCAGTGGTGCAGTGAGGCCGATAGAATAAGACGCTTGGGCGGTATCCCATTATTCCCCGCCATGTCGCCGACGGCTTACACGAACGATGAGGTCTTTTTCCACCATGCCCTCTACGAGCAGATCATCGGCCTGGGCAAGCTAAGGGGAGACCTGGGGTGGGCCTTCGAGGGCGCAGGCATAGCGATTCACAACAGGCCGAGCGCCAACCCACTTGACGCGGTTGACAAGTGCGCGTTCAAGGACTACGAGTGGATTGAACAGCAGTTCAGGGATGCCCTGGGCAGAGAGATGCCCCTGTTCGGCACCGAGGCTGGGTATGAGGACGGGATGGTTGGCACGTACATCCTGCATCAGCTCGGGAATCTGTACCCCAACAACGAGGACTACATACGCTATCACAAGATTCTGAACCATGAGATGTTTGCCCGGTTCAACCCGCAGCACCCGAAGGCGTGGCATGACTACCTGATTTGCGAGTGCGCTTGGCTGGCAGCCGACGATGGATGGTACGCAAGCGGATGGGCTCGGAATGCCAGGGTAGGCGGGGGGCGTCTCCCGAGCTTCACAGACATGGGTGAAATCTCTAGGTTCACTAGAGCCGAGGGCGTGCCCTACGAGCCGCCAGAGGAAGAGGAGGAGCCAGTGCCAGGGCCAGATTTGCCGCCAGGAACCGATGAGGTGGAGTTCGTCAACCTGAGCCAAGAGATGATAGACATGCTTTCCGTATCCGGGCCGCCGGATCCCAACCAACCATACTGGAAGGTGACGGCGGTGGAGGTCCAGCCACAGACGGACAACATGAACGCCTGGGTGCTAGTCCCGGACAAGCCGCACCCGACGCCAGTGTTCTTCTGGCCGGGGATGGAAGTACCGATGGAGTGGAAGGGGCCGGACCCCCTGAGTCCTCCTGGTTGCCAGAATGGAGCCTATGCCCAGGTGATGCACCACTGCTGGGGTAGCTTTGGGGTGCGGATGGACGGCAATACTGAGACGTTATTCGGGATAGGGCTCTACGGTGCCAACCTGGAGACAACCTATACTGGGCACCATCCCGTGCTCGTGTACTTCGAGCAGGTATCGCCTGCGGAACCAGAGCCAGAACCGCCTACGCCGGAACCGGAACCGGAACGGTATATCCTGATAGCGCGGTTGAATCAGGCACCGCACGGATTCAAGGACTATCGGGAGCAGGTCAAATCCGTAGCGGGCGTGGACATGAAAGCCGTAACGCTCGAATCATTCATGGCCGGGCGAATCAGTGAATCCGGTGCGCCTTTGTTCGACAAGATGGAGACCGTCGTTCTGCACCATCTGGGCGGCCCATACTACGGGGCGCTGGAGCTGGTCGAATGGGCCGTCAATGACTGTGAGGACGTTGACCACAAGACCAACCCCTATCACTTCCTCATCGAAAAGAGTGGGCGCGTCCTGTTCATGGTCGCCCTCAAGTATCTCACCCACCATGCCTACGGTGCTAACAACACAGGCATCGGGATCGTGTTTGAGGATGAAGCCAACGACAAGCAGATGGAGTCGGGGCGCTTCCTGATTGCTGCCCTGGAGGAACTGATGGGTGGCGACTGGGGCGCGAGTAGACACCTGGGCCTGATGCCGCACTCGATGGTCTGGAATGGCAAGCCGGGGCAGACGCTATGCCCAGGCAAGGTCTGGCCGAAGATTCTGCGGGGGGAGAGGCCGGACTTTCGGAGGGATCTTTGACTCGCGGTTGGTCAGCGACTGGATGGATGAGGAAAGGGCCATGACTTTACTTTCAGGAGTAAAGCGACAGGGCTTTCCGTGCGGCATCGAACGTCTTGACAAGTGAACCTATCGGGAGGGGATGAATGGAGATTGAGCGGAACAGTAGCGCGGTGCTCACGGCGCGTTTCCCAGACGTGGCGCAGGGGTGGGAGCACTGGGTTCTGCTACGCTCAGATGCTCACCACGACAGTCCATCCTGTGACCGCGCACTAGAAGAGCAGCACCTTAAAATGATGACTGAGCGAGACGGGTCGTGGGCCGACTTTGGGGACCTCTTTGACGCCATGCAGGGCAAGTTCGACCCCAGGCGGAACTACGACGAAATCCGGCCCGAGGACAGGTGCCAGAAGTATTACGACTCAGTAGGAGATCACGCGGCGGAGTTCTACGAGCCATACGCTGACAGGTGCCTAATGTTGGGCACAGGAAACCACGAGACGGCAACGCTCAAGAATAGCAATACCGACCTCACTGACCGGCTAGTGAAGGCTCTAAACGCCCAGCTCAAAGAACGGGGCAGTGGGCACGAGATCCGAATGGGTGGGTATGGGGGATGGGTTCGGTTTCTGTTCACCATCAACAGGACTAAGGGGCGCAGCATTCTCTTGAAGTACATGCACGGCGCCGGGGGAACCGCGCCAGTGACGAAGGGTGTCATACAGACCAACAGGCAGGCGGTATTCCTGCCTGATGCCAACATAGTAATCAATGGACACAACCACCAGGGCTATACCCTGCCGCTCGCAAGGGAGCGGGTGTCTCGTGGAGGCAAGCAGTTCAAGGACATCCAGTGGCACGGGAGGATTCCAGGGTACAAGGATGACTACGGTGATGGTAGTGGTGGCTTTGCGGTGGAGAAGGGCCACAGTCCAAACCCGCTAGGTGCCCTGTGGCTCCACTTCGAGTATGTGCGAGATGGGGTCAAATACAAGCTGGAGACTGAGATTCAATAGGGAGGAGGTGATTGATGACCTTTCATACATCGGATGGTAGCCAAGAGCTACCGCAGAATATATAGGAGGTAAGAAGTGAAGAAGGTAAGCGGAAACATCAGCAAGACCATGCTATTCAATGTGGTCTACGGGCTGCTGGCACTCTCTGTGATTTTGCTGGACTTCGTGGGGTATGGCGACTTTGTACCCGACGCTAATGTCGTCGCCCTGGTGTCCAGCATCATCATACCGGCAGTGAACCTCATTCTTCGCAAGTACTTCACTAGCGAAGCGGTTGCATAAAACCCCGCATCGTGCGGGGCTTCCCTCTGTGGGGGGCACTTCCTCCTCCGGTGCCCCCCTTTGGGCCTGTTTGACAACGGGTGGAGGATGGGGTAGAATAGAGGTGTGGGCGGTGGCGTCTGGAATGAGACGCGCTGGGAGTGCAGGCCCGCGAACTGTCGTCGCATCACGAGAGTTGTTCACCGCTACCCCTACAGCTCCCCGGTGAACCGAAAAGGGCCGGGGATTCGGGCAACGCGACGGCGACCCGAAGGGAGGCCACATGCGGCCCGCCCACTTTCTTGATTTTTACCGTGCGGTAAAAGACGCTGTTTTGGTAAAAATCCAGTCTGGGGTAAAAAAGGCAGCGATGCGCCGCGATAACCTCCACGTCGCCATAAGGCGGCAGCACATCACGGGATCGTAGAGGGCGGGGCGCTGCGAGATGTCCTTTACTTAGGTAGGGGATCTACAAAGGCTTCGCTGGCTGTGCCGCAAACAGCCAGTTTCTTTTTGTCCACTGCATACCATTTCAAGGAACTATACGCGGCAGCCCCAACTCTACTGTGGCAACGCCGCCTGTGACGGTGATCCGCACCCCCAATCGGCGCAACTCGGCTTTCGTCGCCAGTGCCACATCCTTGTCCCTCCACGATGCGGCCAACTCCTCCGGTCCCGGTAGGGCCAGCCGGTCTAGTGCGTCGCGTGCCTGGTCCTCGGTCGGTCCCTCTGGTTGCAGCCGCTCCAGTTCTGTGGCTATGCCTTCGGCCTCCTGACTGAGGCGGATTCTGTGCTCGTAGAACTCCGCCCTCTCAATGAGTCCAAGTTCGTAGTCCTCAGTCCACCGCTCCAGGGCCGCCGTGGTCCGCGACAGGCTGGCCTCCAGCGCTCCCCGCCGATCATGGCGGCCCCGTTCGTCCCTGTGGCGCAACTCCGCAAACACACCTTCGGCCTCCTCTGCCCCCTCTGCCACGCTGCAAATCCATTCCGCTACTAGATACTCCAGATCCCCTAGATTGACCGACTGGCCCCGGCACCGACAGGTATAGTACCGATACCGCTTCCCCCGACTCTTCGTGGTCTGGACCGTCATAGCGCGGCCACAGACGCCGCAGACGACGAGCCCGCTCAATGGGTATGCGGAGTAGGCTCCCCTCTGCCCACTGCCAGGGCGGGTGCCACGTTCCCTCTGGGCCTGCTCCCAGACCTTAGAGTCAATGATAGCTTCATGCAATCCCTCCGCAATGACCCACTCTGACCGGGGTTTCTGTCTGCGGGTCTCATCTATCCGGCGCCAGGTCACCATGCCGCAGTAGAAGGGGTTGGCGATGAGGCTGGCGATCCCAGCGTCAGACCGGGGGTAGCGGCCGTTGGCGTACTGGGGCAGGCGGTCTCGGATAGCGCGGGCAGACACGCCAGCGATGTACCAGTCGAAGATCAGCCGCACGAGCCGGGCTTCTTCCTCTACAATGACTCCAACCCCGTCAGGCCCCTTCCTGTAGCCAAGCGGCAAGTTGTTCGGATGCAGACCACCTTGCACCCTACCCCGCATCCCAAACTGGTAGCGGGTCTGGAGCGTGGCAACCTCATCCTCGGCTTTGGCTCGCTCTATGGCTGCGGTCCACAGGCCGGCTTTGTCCCGGTTGCTCCTGAACTCCTCGGGATCCTGAATGCGGGCTGGCATGTCGAGGGAATACACTTGGCAGCCGTGGGTGCGCAGATAGCCCTCGATCTCACTGACCAGGACGTCGGTGCGCCCCAGTCTGTCCCTTGAGCGACAGACCACGATGTCAATAGCGTCAGCGCGGGCCAGCTCAACGAGGGTGGCATACTGAGGCATGTCGGCGCAGGCGTCCAAGAGGGGGCTAATGCCGGTGTAGGATCGGGTGTGGCCGTCTACTACTAGGGGAGGGTGGACCTCGGCCCACTCATTGCGCTCGATGACGCTACGGCTGTCTGTGATCTGCTGGGGCAGGGAGGCCTTGGATTCTTCGGCCTGGGGTTTGGAGGAGACTGCGGCCCAGATCAGGCATCGCATAGTCTATTCTGTGGCGAAATAGTAGCTTTGCTCAAGCCTCACTGTGTAGATTATTACCATGTCGGTTCCGCCAACGGGTACTTCAAACACTAGTGGACCTTCAATAAGGCCACCCGGAAACATCTCGCCCTGTAACTGGTCTTCTTCGCAGCATATATTGCTGTGGTCGAGAATATTGCCATTGACCACGATTCTAAAATCAAGATATGGTATAACCTCCAATGTTTCCTCACCGTTGCCCTCATAGCCCACACTGCCGGATATGATGACATACTCCATTCCCTCGCGCGGATCATGGTTGAACTGATTCCATTGTTTCGTTAATTGAGTCGCTTCTAACCCTCTCTTGCTGACGCCATGAATCGTAATAAGCGCGCCATTAGAGGCAATCAATGCTTGTCCCAGCGGGACGGGATTGCCTATGCTTAGACCCGTGGCTGATTCCGTCGGCGCCGGCTGCGGCGTTGGGCTTGGAATCGGACTCGGCGTCGGCACAGGCGTCGGCGGCCCCGGCGTATTCGTCGCCTCCCTAGCCGCTGGTTGTGTTGTCGGCGTCGTTTCTGGCGCCCCATTGCAAGCCAAGATGCCGACCACGAGCAAGCCCATCACTAGCAATGCCGCCCTCTTCATTCACATACCCTCATACCCGCGGTAAACAGTGGCGTCAGAACCCAGATCACGATGCGATAATGACAGATGACCGGATGCAGGTACTCTTCATCGGTGAGCCGTGCCGGGTTGCTCACCATTGCCAGTAATCTCTCGCAGACCTGCCTTCGTACCTGAGGCGGGGTGTCATTGATTGCTCGAAGGGCCTCACGATACCGCGCTTCCCCCGTCTTCGTTGGTGGTTTCCTTTAGAGCGTCGTCATTGAGTGCCCTCAGTACGTGCTCCATTGTCTCCCCAACGGTGGTGATGATCGCCCGCATGTTTCCTTTC
>Ga0307379_10011790_pt1 | contig 11436 bp, 14 predicted proteins | sample UN2MG_FD_202237 | JGI IMG/M metagenome (GOLD analysis project Ga0307379, IMG submission 202237) | Soil microbial communities from Risofladan, Vaasa, Finland - UN-2 | ecosystem: Environmental > Terrestrial > Soil > Coastal area > Acid sulfate soil | place: Finland: Risofladan, Vaasa | collected... | reverse complement strand
CCCGAGCAGGTATTCTCCGAGATAGGGAATAATCGAGTCGCTCAGCGTAGCGATGCCGACAGACCCCAGGTATCCGATCAGGACCGTCGCCCCGAACCCGCCCTTGCCATGAAGACGGTACATCGCGGCCGTGACCAGGGCGCTGAGCAAGACGTGCATCGGATGCAACGTCCAGAATAACGTGCTCGAGACGGAGCGGGGTATCTGAGCATAGACGATCCCGGCCATGATGCCGATGCCGGTCAAAGCTCCCACCGCCGTAAACGGTGCATGTGCCTTCAGTTCGTCGGGGATGTTTTTCAGCATGTCGCTGGTTCACCGTCGTCGTTTCGGATAAACAGATGTTGGTACTTCTGCACTTCACGGATCACCGCCTGCACGCATTCGCCATTGCCGGTGCACGCTAGGTTCCGCAGATATTCCAAGTCCACATCCGCCAGGGCGCGGCCGACAAGGTATTCTCGAAGCGTGTCCTCCATGTCTCGGCATGTCGGAGCATCTCGGATATCGAATTCCATGAAGCGAAGAACGCCACTGTGATCGTTCAGCCGAAACCGCAGCTTGTCCTGACAATCCTCTTCGAACATGTCGGTACCTTTCCTCCTTGCTCAGCATCCCGAGGCTGGTTGTCGACCTGGCATTCGGGCGGCACTTGGAATCAGCGGGCCGCAAAGTCGGGCACTGCAACTAGCCGCCCGTACCGCGGCCTCGCCCACGCCCCTGGCCCATGCCTCCTCCCCCTCCGCGCCCACCGCGTCCTCCGCCCTGGCCTCGTCCCATCCCTCTGCCCATACCGCGCCCCCGGCCTTGACCTCCGCCGCCCGGCGTCGAAGGCTGCGCGGATGGTGCGGATTGAGCCGGAGAGACGGGCATGCCGGTCATGCCGGTGTGACCGGCTACATCCGGCCCACCGGGCGCGCTCAGCTCTCCCGCCTTGAAGCGATCAATGGCACCGCGAACGCTCCCCGTGCAGCCGAGAATCACTCCGATGCCGGCCGCGGAGAGCGTCTCATGGGCATTCGGACCGCAATGGCCGGTCAATACGAACTTCGCCCCCTTCTCCGCCAGCAATTGTGCGGACTGGATACCGGCACCCTGGCCGAGCGCGACGTTCGGGTTCTCAACGGCTTGAGCTTCCATCGTGTCCGTCTCGACGATGAGGAAGTACGCGCATCGGCCGAAGCGGGGGTCAACGTTCGCATCCAGATTCGCCGCCGCCGCCGTGACTGCTATTCTCATGACAACCCTTTCCTTTTCGCGTGGTTTGCGTGATCCGGCACGCCCGGCCGGCCGCGCTCGCCGCGCTACGGAGAACCACTTGCTGCAGAGAGCATGAGGTCCTCCATCGCTTCGGCAATCTCATCGTTGAACCCCGAGAACGCCTGCCCCTCATAGAACACGATGGGCAGATACTCGAAGCTCGTTGACACACCCTGGCTCGTCTGAAACTGTGCCTCGAGCTTTAACAGAAGCTCGATCTCTCCGGCTTCGTAGGTCAGGTGCTCTTCCACCACCAAAGTCGGATGCTCCGGCTTCACACCGTCGAGCCAGTCGAGCGCCTCGAGGCACATTGGACCGCTGTTGTTATGGAACATGACGAACGTGTTGCCATCGTCATCTCCTTCGCTCTCCTCTTCGCCTTCCTCATCTCCTTCGTCGCCTTCGCCCTCTCCCTCGCTTTCTGCTTCTCCGTCTCCTTCGGTTTCTCCGCCTCCTTCGCCTTCGTCCGGCCCCTCACCTTCTTCTTCACCTTCCCCCTCGCCTTGCCCCTCTCCTTCCGCCTGGTTCTGGCCTTCTTCCTCGACCTGGCCTTCTCCCTCGCTTTCAGGCTCGTCTGCGTCTTCGTTCTCGTTCTCTCCTTCGGCCTCGTCTTGGTCTTCTTCCTCGCCCTCCGTGCTCGCGTTTCCCTCGACTCCTGCGCACACGTTAGCAAGGCATTCGAGCCCTTGACCGCAGGTGCCATCCGCGAGGCACGTCGCCCCCTCTTCTCCGGGCGCGGGCAGGTCCTGAATGCCGTCCCGGTTCGCCGGCAAACCGGCAGCGCAGCCGAGGAAAGCGATGGGGATCACCGCGCCGAAGGCACAGAGGAGAACTACTACCCTGAGACCGGTCATGATTGATGACTCCAGACGCCCGGCCGCATGCTCGCGACCGCCACGGTCTTGCCAACGAGTCTCACGGCGCAGCACACGGGTTATACATCTCGTCTACGTCCTCCAGCTCATCCAGGGGAACGGCAGGCGTCGGCGTCGTGTACTTCACCTCGCGGTTGTCCGGAACCATGCTGAATGGCACCGCGATATTGACGCCGTTCTCCGGCTTCACCCATTCGTCAAAATCCGCCACCCATTCGACCTCGCCGCCGTCCAGCAGTTCCTCGTACGGCTCCCACCACTCCTTCTTCATGCCGCCAAGGTAGGCGTGGGTTGTTACCAGGAGACGCTTGGGGTACTTCGCCAGCGCCTCATCCAGAATCTGTTCGAAATCTGCCCCGGTTGCGCCGCGCGCGTATAGCGAGTAATCACACAGGCTGCCGCGGCCCATGTCTTCGAAGGTCACGTTGCTTTGTGAGATGATCTGGCAGTTATACCCGTCCGGCTTATAGATCAGGGCTTCGACGTCGCTGGCGCCTCGCGCAAAAACGTACTCCACACCCACTTCGTCGGCCGCCTTCAGCGTGTTCTCGTCCCAGGCAGCATAGGCGCTGCTGAACGTACGCATCGGCTTGCCCGTCACCCGCTCGATCACCTCCTTCACTTCCTGCATGCCCTGAAGCTGCTCCTCGTACGGCACGTCCCACAGCGGCCCTCCGTCGTACAGCCCCATGATTTCGTGGCCGTGATCGGCCAGCCAGCGGATGTCCTCGGGATGCGCTTCAACGATGGCCTTCTGGACGTTGACGATCGATTTCAGACCGCGTTTTTCCAGCTCATAGGCCCAGTTTCTGACGCCCTGGATGTCATCGTGGAACTCGATGAGCTGCATGAACGCTCGCGGTTTCTGTGCACTGGCGGACTCGGCCTCGCTCTGCCCGTCGGCGACCCCGGCCTCGTTCTGTCCACCGGCGGACCCAGACGCCGGCAGGGCCAGACCGTTGCAGCCCCCAAGAAGCGCAACGAAAGTCACAAGAACGACTAGCTTGCCGATCATTTGTCGACTCCTTGCTAAGGACAATCGTTTCCGAGCCAATCACGCAGTAGACTTCAATCCTCGCAGGCAGGCACCGGCACCGTCGAACTCGTCCGCTGCCGCGTCGGGCGACTGTGGCAGACGAGCGACCGGCCTGCATCACAGCCGATGCTCCGGGCAACGACCGGGCACTTGACCTTGAGGAGGAAAACAACCTCCCGGTCTCCCCGGCCGAGCGTCTCGTAATTGCCCTGACCTTTGGCGATCACCAGGTCGCTTCTCGCGAAACGATCCCGGAACTCTGCGGAACACGTGTCCAGGATCGTGCCCGGGGCGTCGCTGCCGTTGTCCATCACGGTTACCAGGGAAGTCAGCCCGGTGGTTTCCGCGTCCTCTCGGGTCGCATCGTTGATCACCGGGCCGCCCCTTACCACGGCCGTAACCCGGTCGGTCTGCATCTGTTCAATCAGTAGCCGATCGAGAACGATCTCCCCGGCGTTGTCTGTCAGGTACAGGATGTCCTTCGCCTCCTCGACCCTGCGGCGCAGGTCTTCGACCACGGCTTCATCCGATGTTTCCTGGAGGGCGTCTTCGATGGCCTGGTGGATCTCGCCGTCGCCGACGTGGGTCCTGCATCCGAAGTCGATCACGTTCCCTGCGATGGCCAAGCGAACCGCGGTCGTGAGCGAATCCACCGAATCGCGTACGCGCCGCCTCAGGGTCGGGTACAAACCTAGGGCAAGCGTATTCGAGTGCCGTTTCACTCCGCGGTATGGATCGGAATTGCCCGTTTCCTCGCGCAGAAGCCGGTGAATCCGCTGCCCCATCCAGGGGGGCGAACAGTCGAAGGGCATGCCTGCCACCAGCCGAAGCGTCCGGCGCATTGCCCGCTCGTGCGTCGCCCGATCGTCCGTAATCATGCGGCAGGCATCCAGCGCCTGACGCAAAAAGCACGGTACGCACTCGAGGTGGGTTCGCATTCTTCGTGACCGTTCCTTTCCTGGAGGTGAAACTCACCTCTTCGGAAGGCTTCGTGTCGGAGCATTACAGGCACTTCTCAAAGAACGACTGAAGTACTTCTGGTCCGCCTCGTAGTGACACCGCTTGTATTTCCTGCCGCTGCCGCACGAGCATGGATCGTTGCGCCCGAGCTGGGCGGCCGCTTGTGGTGGTTTGCGGCGAAAAAGTCTGGCCAGAAGCCCCATGCGTCACTTCCGTCGTTGTTGTTCCGCGTCAGCCGTAAGGCGCGGACTTCTCGCCGAATGCCACTTCCTGACCGGCGCTCCGATTGGCGCCAGGTGGGTCAGTTCAGCCTGATGGCTCCGCTCGGGCAGACGGCCACGCAGGCCCCGCAGCCGCGGCACAATTGGGCGTTCACTCTGACGGCGGTCTCACACAACGTGATCGCTTCGGTGGGACAGACCGCCTGGCAGGCAGCGCACGGCGTACAGGCTTCCTCATCGACGCGAGCCACCGGGATCGTCATGGGGGCCTGGAGGTCGGCGCCGCCGCTCCCGGCCAAAGGCGGACTCCGCCGCACGTCGACCACCTGCCTTGCCATGCGTTCGAGTGTTTCCACCCTTGCCGGCGGAGGCGGACCGCGGGAGTTGACTGGTCGGACTGCTGGACCACCACCGCCGGCTCGATGGCGTTGCTTGGCAGATTGGCCTTGTCCTCGGCCTCGGCCGAGGCCCATCCCCCGCCCGACACCACGACCGCGTCCGCGCCTGCCACCTCTTCCTGGTCCCGTTCCGTCGCCCTGTGGCACGATCAAGCCTCTTTCTCGCGGGCCGCTTCGAGTTCGGCGATGCGTTTCCTGATTTCGTCGAGCGTGCCTTGAAGGTGCTCCGCCTGAGCGCGGAGAGCCTGCCTCTCATGCTCGGCCGTGCGTGGTGCAAACTCAGGCGCCACTCCATAAGCGGGGGGGATGCCGGGAACGGGCATCGGATAATACCCGTGCCGCCCGCCGCGCCCGCGACCCCAGCCGCGCCCTCGGCCCCATCCTCGCCCCATGCCCCGACCCAGTCCGGGCGTCGGGTTCACGTAACCAGGCATCGAAAACCCGGCGCAGTAACCGGCCCCTCGTCCGGTCATTGGGCCGAAGCCCATCGGTCCTGTTGTATCTCCACCTGGCATGATGCTACTCCTCATCTGTAAGAGCCTGACTGAGTGATCCTATTCTGTTTGTCCGCGTTCGAAGTTGTGGCTTTGGTCGTGGTCGCCGCCGGAATAAGCGTTGCGGCGTTTATCATCACGCGTCGGTCCCTACCTTCGCTCCAGCGTCACACCGCATTGTGGACACTGCTGTTGGTTGCACGGACGGCCGGCAACATGCTCGAAAGTCTTCCCGCATTGTGGACAAACGCATTGTCCGCCGGGACCGGCTGCTTTCGGTCCGTCCATACGCCTGCGTCCTTGCTCGGGAGGGCCTGTTCCATCACCTGCCGGCATTTGAACTACCTCCTTTCACGACTCTCTACTCGAGAGAAGGCTTCGTTCCCCAGTCACCTGCATCCAGTGTGCTCCACGTTTGCCTCGGGGGCCGATTCCGGCCCCCGCGCATGAAGCCGTGGCGCTCAGGGCGGGTTTCCCAAAGTGTCCAGCCTCCTTTGGCCGCCGCGACGCCGGCCTCGCCGCCGCCGCCCGCAACAGCCTGGCATCAGGAAAGCCGCATCCGTGAACCGGCCGGACGCGAACGCCCGGAGCACTTCTTCCGCGGACCCGCACGTGTGCGGGATGACCCGCACTCCCGCCGACAACAGCATGGTCTCCAGCGGTATGGAGATCGCCCCGCAGATGAGCACCTCCACGCCCAGTTCAGCCACACGCTCAACTCGACGCGCCAGGTCGGTTTCGTCGATGTCCGCCTCTTCCCGGCGGGCCTCCCGGCCGTCCTCGATGTCAGCCACGACCAGGCGTTTGGCGACGTCAAAAACGGGCGAGACCCGGCCAGACCACATTGGAACGGCGACCCTCATGCCTGAGCTGAGGGCAGGAGCCGTTCCAGCTGAACGCCAGACTGCACCAATGTCCTTATCTTATTGTTTGAAAGTGGTTTACATCGCCCAGCCTGCGTGGCCTCAAAACGCAAGTCTTGCATTATGCAATGCTGGACGGGCCGGTGACCTTGCATAATGCAATATCGACTATTCCGCTTTTGTCGGGGCGGATCCTAAGGCTCAATCGCCAGAGACTTGATCTTGCGATACAGGGTGCTGGGATTGACACCCAGCTCCTTGGCGGCGGCCGTCCGGTTGCCACCGTGCCGCCGGAGGGCATCTGCGATGTGTATGGCCTCGAGTGCTTTCAGCGTCAGGGCGCCCCTGCCGCGCCGAGGCTTGACGGCGGTGTTGCCACGGATCGCGGGCGGCAGATGGTGCGGCTCGATAAGGCCGTTCCGGCAGAGCACAAACGCGTGCTCGATGATGTTCTCCAATTCACGCACATTCCCCGGGTAATTGTGCTCCATCAGCAGGGCCATCGTTGCGTCGGAAGCTCCAGCCACATCCTTGTTCTGGAGGCGATTGAACTTGCTGATGAAACGCTCCACCAGAAGCGGAACGTCCTCCCGACGGTCGCGCAGCTCGGGAAGCTTGAGCCTGATCACGTTGACCCGGTAGTAAAGGTCCTCCCGGAAAACGCCTTTCTTGACCAACGCGCCCAAATCCTGATTGGTGGCGGCCACAACCCGTACATCCACCTCGACCGGTTCGGTGGAGCCCAGCGGCTCGAAGGTTCTCTCCTGCAGCACGCGCAGCAGGCGAGCCTGCATGGCGGGTGAAACATCGCCGATCTCGTCCAGCAGGATGGTGCCGCCGTTGGCGACCGCGAACCGTCCAGGCCGGTCGCGACGGGCGTCGGTGAACGCCCCGGCCTTGTACCCGAACAGCTCAGATTCCAGCAGCGTATCAGGAAGGGCGCCGCAGTTGATCGCTACGAAGGGCTTGTCCCGACGGGCCGAGAGGTTGTGTATCGCCCGGGCGAACAGTTCCTTGCCCGTGCCGCTCGGGCCTTCGATCAGCACAGTGCTGTTGCTCTCGGCAACCTGGGGCAGCAGATCGAAGAGCTGCCGCATGCCGGGGCTCCGGCCGACGATATCCGCAAACGTGTACTTGCCCTCCAGTTCCTTGCGCAGCTCCTCCACCAGGCTGAGGTCACGAAACGTCTCCACGCCGCCGATCGAGTTGCCCTTGGTGTCTTTCAACACCGCTGCCGAGATACTGATGGGAACGCGACGACCATTTGCGTTGACGATGTAGATCGTCTTGTTCACCGTCGGTCGCCCGGTGTCCAGCGTCTCCCTCAGGGCGCACTCGTTTTCGCAGATACTCGCCCGGAAGACGTCGCAGCACCTTTGTCCGACGGCCTCCTCGCGCAGCACTCCGGTGATCCGTTCGGCGGCTCGGTTGAAGGAGGTGATTCGCCACTGCGGATCGACAGTGAAGACGCCGTCGGCGATCGAGTTCAGAATGACTTCTTCTGTCTGCCTGTCGATCGACTCGCCCATGGCGGCTGATTCCAAAGGTCCGGCCGAGGCCATCGGAGGGCAATGGTGGGACGTCTTGCCGGCCGGAGTCCTGGTCCGGCGTGCCCGCCCCGTCCGGAGGCCGCCCAGGCTGCGTTCCACACGGTTCTGGGCAGCCGCTGCATCGTAACCCGCGAGTTCTCAACAGGGAAGCCGGGCGGGCGGGGCCGTTGACCCCGCGTGGGCGGCAGTCTGATAGCAATTGCAGGCCGTCGGTAGTCGGATTAGCCAGCCACTACTGCCCTTCAGCGTAAAACGAAAATCGATATCCGGGCTGAAACTTCCCCCAGAATCGCCCCCTGTCGGTCTCGGGTGACCTGCGGGACCTGTCGTCCTGTTGAGCGCCACAGCGGTCAATCCTCGCGCTTCTGCGCGCTTCTGTGAGGTCGGACGGCGACAACGGGCAGCACGGTGCAGCCCACGATCCTGGTGGGCAGGATGGGAAACTTGGCACACTCGATTGCGGTCAGGTAGGCTGATGACGTCGTGTTGGCCAACACCAGCGCCGGAGAAAACCGAGTGTTCCACAAGGGCGAGTGCATCAAATCGCGTCACTTCGGGCTCGGCGTTGTGGTCGCTACGGGCGATGATCCGATCGTCCGGTTCCTCGATGGCCGCCAGATCAAGGTGCCCGGCGAGACCGTCAGCTTTGTTCCGGCGGAGGTTCTCGACGCAGAGATTGAGAACCGGTGGCTATGGGAGCGGTGGCTCGACCTGCGGATACACGGTAGGCCCTTGCCCCGCCCCAGGCCGCTTCCGCGACCTCGGTGCGACCTGCTGGCCGCCATGCAACGGACCACGTTGGTCGACAGGCTGCCACCGACGGGGCCACCGGATGAGTTCGTTTCCTGTTTCGCCGTCTACGATCTTCAGCGGAAGGCTGCCAACGTCGGCGTCACGGCTTGCCCGGCCGGTTGCCCGCGGGTTCGGGTGACTGTGTCGAGGAGGCCCAGTGAGCCTTCTGACAGCCGTCCCGCTTGCGGTTGAGCGAGTGGCGGGGAACGGCCGCGTTCAGCCGCTCGGAGCAGTCCGGGCCGCCTGCCAAGACTGCTCCTCATATTGCCTTCCGAGCCGAGTGGGCAAGCTACTGAAGCCTGTATGGCCAATGCAACGGCTGTCGATCTACCCGCGGAGCCGGAATCTGCCGCCAACGCGGTGGAAGGCGCCCTCTCGCTTCGCCCGCCGGGCCGCTGTAGCCCAAACCATCGTTGCATTGACGACGCAGGATTCAGTAAGTCTCATGGGATGAACCTCCATCGGCACCTCCGTCCGGAAGCGGTCCGTAGACGGCCGCTGGGACGATGGTGTGCGTCCAGCCCGGCGGCGTTACAGGGCCTCTGGAACGCGCAGGGCGCACGCCCGAAATGTCAGCAGGTGGGCAGAACCGGCCAGCAGCGGGGGGGCGGCCAAACGGCCAGCCGTTCCTGGATGCGTCTCAGGGCTCGACCTCCTCCAGGCCATGGAGCGTGTACACGTCGTTCCACCGCTTGTCGCACTCCAGGCAGCTGATGGGCTGGTGGGCGTGGCCGGCGTCGATCTCCACGAAACCGCCCTTCGTCTGGTTGCTCCCACAGAACGGGCAGTTGACGCCATTGGCGTTCAGATACTGCTGTTTGGTTTCCTCGGTCAGTGCCATGTTGTTCCTCCCTTGCACTCCGCGCGGTCGCTCCAGCTGCGTCTCGTCTCCTGCCCGGCCTCGGCCGACGCCGATCAGGATACCTGACTGGTCAACAGAACCTAATCAAGGGGCCACCCCGCTGCGCCTGGTTCGTAGTGCTCTCGTTCCCAGGCCAGAGCCTCTGTGCGGCTCCTGGCCCAGTGCAGGATCTCGCCGAATGGTCGGCGGAGCACCAGCTGTAGGATGCGGCCCAGCCGACTCCTGGGCTTGCCGGCCCGGATGTACCACAGCTGCTTGTCGTCGCAGAACTCGACGTGGGAGGCCCGGCGGACCGATGATCGGCCGAGTGCCGGCCAGTCGATCTCGTCGGTCCACAAGCTCCGGACGGTGCCATCAGGTGCGATTCGCAGCCTGATCATCTGGCCCCCTCCCGTTCCCTGTCTCCACACCGCTCCCGGATTCGGGCCTCGGGCTTGTCGTGTTGGTGGTCAACGCGACCCCCCAGCGCGGCGGCGATCTCCTCCGTGGCCACTTTGCACGACGGCCCGGAGAAGTTGACGGCGTCGATCTGGCACGTGCCGTCGACGCCGATGATGAGCTTGATGTGTTTGCCTCGGAACATGGGCCAACTCCTGTTTTTAGCCATCAGGCATCCGCCTACCGGTACCCGCCGATCAGAACCTCGATCTCGCCGCCGGGCAGGCGCTGGCGCTCGACGGATCGGCCGCAGGCTCGCTGCTGCCGGGCGATCACCTGGTAGGCGTACTCCTGCTTGATCCGGTTCTGCATCGCCGGGTTGAACCGGTGCTGCTGGTCGTACTCGCTGATCCACGACCGGTAGGTGCCGTCCGGCAGGCGTTCCCAGCCGACATCGTTCGCAGCAGTTCCCACGTGCTGACGGCGGATCACGACGTGGGCCTGCTGGGGCCGGGCATCGCCCTTGGTAGCCGTACAAGGGAACGGCCTCCGCGTGGACCTCGATCTGGTCGGCAGTAAAACCGCACTCGATGAGCGCAGCGACCAGAGCCCGCCGGTCGCGGAACTCGGTCTGGCATTCGACGAAGTGGGACATACGTTCTCTCCTTTCTGCCGCTTGAAGGGTCGTGGGTCACTGACAAACCCAAGGTGGTGGGCTGTCCGAAGCGGTCGGGGAGAGTCTGTTCGGTGTAGGAAGGGGGGCAACTCAGGCCAGCTGCTGGGGGCGCGAGCTTCAGCCCTTGCCGGTGGGCTGATGGTCAGGGTGATGGGCTTAGATACCAAGTGGCCCCCGCTCACCGTCGCGGGCGGGTGGCACCGTGCGGGGTGCGCGGTATCATGTTTGCCCCATGGCGATCGCGCTGCACATAAAGGCAGCAGCGGCCGACTCAGTATTCCGGCGCATGCTGGCGAACGCGACACTCACGAGTGGAGGACTCTCGCGATGCCAGTCAACCATGACATCTCCCAGCACTGCAGAATGGCCGTCCTATCGGTTTTACTCCTGCTGTCTGGCTGCCAGCCGAGCTTGGATAGTACTGACGCGGAAGAACGCAAGAGGGCAGTTATGCAAACCACAGATCAAGCGGTCCTAGCCGAGGTCGCGGTCCGGGACCGGGACTCCGATGTCCGGCTCGCCGCCGTGGAGAAACTGACGGACCAGGCCGTGTTGGGTAAGGTGGCGGTAGAGGTACCACCGCCATCGGGGAACGCGTCAGGCGGTAGCACGTAGCTTCCGCTCGCGTCGTTGTACTCCAACGGCTTCCCGTCAAGCGTCGGGGGCTGGCGGTCAACGAGGGTGACCACGTCGGGTGACTGCTGTCTGACCCAATCTCGAAATCGGAAGATCGCAAGCAGGCGATCTCGGGTCTTCAGGTTCGTTTTGTTCCAGGACTCCCCTGTCCCACCCACGTAGAACATCCCGGTCGGTTTATGCCAAGCTCAGGTAGTGGCGACCGTCCATTACGGGCGAATCGTCGTCGTCAGCAACCACAAGAATCGGCTTGCTGTTCTGTTGTGGAATACGTTTGCGTGGTGATTCGCCGTTGGCCCGTTTGGACACATCAAGCTCCTTCTGGCGGTCCCAGACCGCTGACTGAGGAGCATAGCAAATGTAAGACTAAATGTAAATCGCCCTTCTTGGGCAAACAAGCCCAATGGAGGCGGGGGGAATCGAACCCCCGTCCCG
>Ga0307379_10011786_pt1 | contig 11437 bp, 22 predicted proteins | sample UN2MG_FD_202237 | JGI IMG/M metagenome (GOLD analysis project Ga0307379, IMG submission 202237) | Soil microbial communities from Risofladan, Vaasa, Finland - UN-2 | ecosystem: Environmental > Terrestrial > Soil > Coastal area > Acid sulfate soil | place: Finland: Risofladan, Vaasa | collected... | reverse complement strand
TGGACATTTGTCGATTGGCAAGGCTGAACCGTAATGCTTATAATGGAGTTGAACCCATCCCTTGTAAACTGTGGCGTCATCAGTTATTTGAAATACTTTCTCTTCCACCTTATACCTCCAAATAAGTGTTATCTTTTAACCATAGTACCCAAGCATATGATGGCCCCTACACTTAAAAACGCTCCGTGGGCTAGACCCAATAGGATGCGCTCAGTAACCAATCTATCAGAAACCGTCGGCAATGTATCCACCACGCACCATACGCCAAAGCCCAGAATAAGCAACCCCAGTAAGAAGAGCAGCAACCGCTGGCTGTTAAGGCATCTGAGTACCATTTTCATTTTATCAACCCTCCCATATTAGCGCACCTGGGGGAGCATAGTCAGTCCACTTGACAAAATCTAGTCGAACCACATAATCACCTCTATCAACGACCTCCTCGGGAATGGAAATACCATACTCGACTCCAAGCGCAATGAGTACACCGCAGTCTTTGATTCGGTCGCCGTCTGAGATAGTGAGTGTCTGTCTTAGGAATAAAAGAGCGTTTTCTATTATCATCTTTTCCCCCTCATATAAGTGTTATTATTTTACACCCGACTTCTGCTTTTCCCAGTATTCCCGCCAGCATATCTCCTTTTCCCCATAAAACAGGCAACGCCTAATAGAACCGAAGCCCTCTATGCCTTGGCGACACCGCTCAAGTGGCTTATTGCTCATACCCCTATTATCAAATATGTACGGGCAATAATACTCCTCGCAGGGAGCTGGCGTGGCACCTGACCACCATTCCTCATAACTGCAACCGCCAGGTGATTCATCGCCATGACAGATACCAAAGGAGCCAGGGAAAACTTTGGTTATATCACCTCTGCGACGACGCTCAGAAAATGCCGTGACTGTAATTCTTTCCTTGCCCGTCCCCCGACATGTATGACAGACAATAGCACAAGAACCAGCTTCTGCTATACCACTGTATAGCCCTGTTGCTTGACAGTCTCTGCATTCAATTTCCAATTCCATGCTTCTCCTTTCCTCAAATATCGGTTATTTGTTCCCTGCATTGAGCCAATCTTTGATTTCCCGCGTGGCTGAATCCATAATAGCCAAATCGCCACCATCAAATCGGTACTCCTTTATGACCCGGTGCTTACAGAACAAATCCCTAATCTCAGTCGCCTCCTGATCGTTGAGTCCTTTTTCAATAAAGAGAAAGACGGGTTTGTCCATATCCAGTGCCAGGGCAACCTGCGTTAACATCATAGGGTTAGCTTCTCTAATATCCTGAAGGTAATTCTTGGTCCCAACGACAATGAATACCTCTGACGATGCGATTTCTTCAATTAAACCCATCGCTCTCCTTTCAGATAATATCAGTTATTTTACACCCGACTTCTGCTTTTCCCAGTATTCCTGCCAGCATATCTCCTTTTCCCCATAAAACAGGCAACGCCTAATAGAACCGAAGCCCTCTATGCCTTGGCGACACCGCTCAAGTGGCTTATTGCTCATACCCCTATTATCAAATATGTACGGGCAATAATACTCCTCGCAGGGAGCTGGCGTGGCACCTGACCACCATTCCTCATAACTGCAACCGCCAGGTGATTCATCGCCATGACAGATACCAAAGGAGCCAGGGAAAACTTTGGTTATATCACCTCTGCGACGACGCTCAGAAAATGCCGTGACTGTAATTCTTTCCTTGCCCGTCCCCCGACATGTATGACAGACAATAGCACAAGAACCAGCTTCTGCTATACCACTGTATAGCCCTGTTGCTTGACAGTCTCTGCATTCAATTTCCAATTCCATGCTTCTCCTTTCCTCAAATATCAGTTATCTAACTTTGCCCTCAATCGCCTCCGATAATTCAGTCAACGATGGTGGCTTTTCCCACACCTGTATGACCAGACCATCCGGGGCAATTAAGGCATAAGGGTCAGCCCTGTTGACTATGAACTCTACAAAGGAGTAACCCTGAAGATAGGCCCATGTTGGCAATGGATTGTTGTCCCTTTTGACCTGGCTAACCTGCAATCCACCCCAACTTGGAACACCTAAGGCATCCTCGCAAAACTGACTCAGTTCACTCCGGAGAACTTGGTCACGGCGACTTTCCTTTTTCATTCCTCTCCTTTCATATAAATGCCATTATTTTATTTTTCTTCTCTCAAATGCCCTGCCTACATTGAATACACGAAAAAACTGGGTTGGAGTACCATCCTCTCCACCCCAAATTTTACGTAGAAGCGGAAGTAACGCCAGCTTATCCTCCGTTGTTAGCCCTTCTATGGAATCCATAAATGGCATGAGTTCCTCCGCCAGTTTTTCAGCCTCAGCCACGGTGGCCTCAATGAGCCTCTGAAGAGCATCTGTTGCTGACACAGGGATACGGTCCCCCTCCATCTTTTTGAGTAACTCTTCAATATCTTTTTGATACTCCGGTTTCCCCGCCATCTTAATCTCCTTTCAGATAATGCCAATTATATTGATGCCGCCAGCCCTCCTGTGAGGGCACATATAGTACCGCCGACGAGGAGAATAGCACCTACGGCTTGTGCCCCATCACGAGTGATGAAAGCACCATCAAATACACCAGTCAACATTGCTATCCCAAATCCAATAAATAGCAATCCACAACTTATGCCCACCTTGGCAATAAACCCCTTACCTTTCCCCATCGTTATCTCCTTTCATATAAGGTCTCTTATATTACAACTCCCCCTGCTTAATAATATTTGCGATTTTCTCAGCGGCGGCCTTGATGCTCTCCTGGTCATTCGGATTGACCAAAATAATATTGTCGGCGGGAATAGCCTTAAATAGTTCAGCTAGTGGGTTATATCCCCGATCCAGCTTTAACTGCCATTCGATTTGCGCTATTAGTATTGTGTTATCAAGTTCCGCCTCATCTGGACTCTCATAGAGAGTCTGCCCCTGTTTTCCCGCTTCATCCAGCCAAGTATCATAGCCGCGCTCGTGAATATAGGCCAGATGGGAAATGACGGCGTGATGCATAGCGCCAGACGGATCAACACCTTCACAGACTGCCTTATCCAGTGCCTCAGCACTTTCACCCTCGCCAATACATAATCCGAAAACTTGGGGACTCTGCTTATACACCCGAAAGTCAAAGTTTGGATGCTCGTTCAGGAACTTGATACCATTCAAGAGCATCTTCTGGCAGCCAGCTTCATAACTGCCACCGAAACCACTAATATCAACTGTTTTCATTTTTCTCCTTTCCGTAATATAAGACGCCTTATTTAAGGTTTGGGTCAATCCCTAATTCCCGACAAGCCTTTTCCCAGCATTCCCTACAGAGTGGAGGACGTTGTGATGCCTCTTCCCACCTCCCGAGAATGTGATTGGGGTCAGGGACAACATAGGAAATTTCCTCTAATTCCTTCCCACAATGGCTACAATTAGCTTTTGCCATCTTCCCCTCCCTACTTTTTATCGACCTTATATCTGCGGCCAAGGCGGTCTATCATGCAGCTATCGCAGAATCTACGCCTCGACTCCTGCCTCGCCATATCACCAGATTCCTTTCGTCCCTTTCTTCAAATCCTGAGGCATCAGCTGGAGGTAGATCATCGTGGTGTTTATGTTCTTATGCCCCAAGCGCTGCTTTATGATCGAGATATCCTCCCCCCTCTCAAGGGAAATGACGGCATTTGAGTGCCGGAACATATGGAGACGGACCTTCACCCCGGCTATCTCGCCCAATTCCTTAATCCAATTACGAATCTGGTGGTAGGTGTATGGGAACAGCTTTCCCTTGGGCTTTGCCCACTTTATGTAGGCACGGAGAGCGTCCATCCCCTTCTGGCTTATGGGAATCCAGCCCTGCATATTGGTCTTTGTGCGGTCAGCGAAAATTAGTCCGTTCTTCCAGTCGATGTCGTCCGCTGTGAGGGCAAGGAGCTCGCTAATCCTAAAACCAGTGTCGCTCAACACCACGACCACCGCCCGCTCCAAGGGCGTTCTCGCCAATTCAATCAGTTTATTTATGGTGTCCATCTTGTGATACTCGGGCAGTTTCCTGCCCGGAGTCGGCAACAAGACGCTACTCGCGTCATCCGATTTACCTTCCCATACCAAGTATTTCCTTATCGCCCTGCCATATCTGGCCACTGAGCTCAATTTGAGCCCTCTGTCCAATTCCTGTCGGAGGAACTGCTGCGCCATCTCCCCGGTTGCCTCCCCACCATCCAAAAACACCCCGAACCTCTCCAGGTCATAACGGTATGCCGTCTTGGTATTGTCGGCGGCGGGATTCAACGACCCTTTTTGAGTTAGGGTGGAGATAAACCTTTCCACTTCCATCATCTTATCCTTTATCCCCGAAGTAGTGCTCCTCTGAGCAGTAGAAGGAGTCGGGCTTGTCGCTGGCCAGCCCCCTGTGCTTAGACGACTCGGAGGGCCAGTCCTTGACCGTGTTGAACTCGCTCCCGCAGGTGACGCAGGTGATGGTTATCGTCTCTAAAGCCCGATTAGATCCGGACACCAGCTCCCCCTTTCTGACACTCTTATAGCAGTTGACGCACAGTCCGGCGTCCTTGTGCATCTGACCGCCACAGCCCGGGCAGACAATCATACGGTGGCTGCCACGGTAGTTAGTCTTTTGCATATCCTGGCGGTATCCGACGCGACACTCCTTACACATCACGCCGTAGCTCGGCCTGTGGCAGATGATGCAGGTGCTGTGCTTCTTAGATTGCCCCATAATTCCACGCCTCCCTGATAGTCTTAGTCCGCACCTCGGTGAACTGCTGCAAGCGGCTGATGAGTTCTAATGTCTTTTCCAGCGGTGGCTCCGGGAGATTATTGGACCAATTATCGTACCCTATGTAAACAAATTCTGGTTTAATCAGTTCAATGCGCTGCGGTAGCGCATTGAGGTCAAAGTCCATAATCGGCTCTATGGACACGAACTTCCTGCCCCAGGGAACGCAGGCCAAAGCCAGAGCACGACTGGCCGGGTCGGGAGCGTCGGTGATAGCGGGATATGGAAGATTGCTTTCGATGGTGGTGCCGAGAATAATGTTAGGTGGGAATTGATTTACAAACTCCATATAACGAAGGGGATTCTTCGTCAGCATCAGGAAGGTAGCGTCGGGGGATCGCTCCACGACTACCAATGTCTGCTCAATCCACTCCCTCGGGACCCAGCGACCCCACAAATCTCCCATATCGCAGGGAAATATCAAGCCACTCCTGAAACTACTGAGAAGCTCCGCCTTGACTAAGTAGGGCCTGAAGTCCTGATACTGCGGTAGGTGTCTCAGTCTGCCCAGGGCGAGTTTGCGGGCATAGCAGTAGGAGCAATTATGCTCACAACCGACCACCGGGTTCCAGGTCCTCCATACCTCGGCGAACATCCTTGTCACAATTCCCATCGCTTTCTAAGTTGACTCCAGCTCGAATAGGGTATCCCCCACTTTGTCCGCATTGCTGTTAACCCGAGCTTGTCAAGATCATGGAGGATTGCATCCTTATGCAATTTATAAAACTTAGCCCGCTCGCTTGCTGTGCTTCTCTCATAGCCACAGGTATAACACTTTAACTCACCCTCTGGGGTTCTTCTCAGGAGAGTCTTACACTTAGGGCATCTGAGTGGTCTACCTTCTTTCATATAACTGTCCTTATATTACCACAGGATTTTGATATTGTCAATAGGGTATTGACAGGTGCTTGACAGGTGTGTTATAATGTTTTCAGTATGGTAGACAAGATGGTTTATTTTAGGACCAGTGAGGAACTGGATAACTCAATCGAAACAGAGGCGAAGCGACTCGGTATCACCAAGGCTGGCTTCTTGAGTCTTCTTGTGCAAAACTATTTTGATGACATCCACTTCGAGCGCCGAAGGGAACCAAACCCACCAATAGAGGAGGTAGGCAGTGGTACAAGAGAGTAGAAAAGATTGGCGCCCCGAGGACTGGCAGAATCCACATAATCCAGATGATAGTGGTACTCATTTACCAAGTGACCCAGACCAAATCTTTGAGGCTGGCGCTGATGCTATGCTGGAAGCACTAAAGGCTGAGGGTTGGTATTCAACACCCGCTGTAGCTGGCACTATCGCTAATAAATATGGATCGTTTAAGTTCAATCCAACCAAACCCTGTTGGGCAGTATTTATCCCGGGTGAGGAATAAATGCCTATCGATGGTGTGAGCGATGTGGTGAGGTATGGCAGAGAGTTGGGATTTACAGGATTAAAAGCGTCCAGAAGATTCGTCTGGCGGGTTTGTAAAATTTGCGAGGAGGGTAGCTGGATCAGAGAAGATGGCTTTCGAGAAATCTGCAAAATCTGTTCTATCCGCGAAATCTTTAAGTCTTGGTTAGCTAAATCAGGGAATCAAAAGGGGAATGCAAATCCAAATTGGAAAGGTGGCCAAACGGTAGATAATCACGGGTATACACTAATCCGCCTACATCCTGATCATCCTTTTTACCCAATGGCAAAGAGTAATGGCTATGTACCCGAGCACCGTCTTATTATGGCTAAGAAACTGGGAAGGTGTCTGGAATCTTGGGAAATAGTGCATCATATAGACGGTAAGCGAGGACATAATAGTGAAATGAACTTGGAACTAGGGAGCCAGAGAACGCATAAACTTAGTTACGCAGATGGTTATAGGCGAGGATATAAAGATGGTCAAAAGTCAAAAATAGGAACCCTTGAGCAGGAAATCAGATTGCTGAGATTCCAAATAAGAGAACTCAGAATTGTCATACAGCCAGAGCTTAGGAGGGAGTAACAAAATGAGCCCAATAGCTAATTTGTCAGACATCGTCAGAATCCCCCGCCTCGGAAAGATTCGGCTCGGCATCAAGGTCGAGCAACCCGGTAAGCACCCCTACCCCAAACCGACCGACTATTTCGTGGTCCCACCCGAGATCGCCGATGTCTTCGGCGACAAACCCAAGGAGCTGGACATCATGTTCCCCATGGAGGATTCGTCTCAGTTCGCGCAGCAGTGGCTCCGGGCCTACTCTATGACACAAGGTTTAACCTGCGTCGGTGATGGCATCACCTCGAGGAGAAAAGTAGACACCGCCACCGGGGCGATGGCCAGCCACGAAACGGTAGAGTGGATATGGAAGGACGATATGCATTGCGACCCCCAGGACTGCCCCGAGTTCCTGAAAAAACGGTGTAGGCGCGTGATGAACCTACAGGTGCTTATACCCGTAGTGCCTGGGCTAGGGGTGTGGCAGATCGACACCTCGTCCTTTTACTCGATAGTGAACATCAACTCTATGATTTCACTACTAAAAGCCATACTGGGCCGGTGTAGTATGATACCGCTGACACTGGCCCTGGGTCCGATTGAGGTGAGTCCACTAGGGCAGAAGAAAAAGACCGTCTACATTATGCACATAAAGAAAAACATCAAGCTGTCGGACTTAGCCAAGGTAGCGCTATTGCCGCCGGCGCAGGCACTGATACCACCACCGGAGGTCGAGGAGGCGCCGGCGGACCTGTACCCAGAGGAGGTGCTTGCTGAAGCAGAGCCAGGGGCAGAGGTCAAGTCGCTATCAGGGCCTCCTCCGGCGCCAGAGCCAGGGGCGGAGGCAGAACCAATGCCGGAAGAGGCATGGGAAAGGTTGGTTGAGGAGGAGTCCCCACAACCTGAATCCCAGAATGTGGCTTGGAACATCGTAAAGGCACTACTCAACGAGCTCAAACCAAAGGAAGGGCTGGTAACCCAGTGGTTCCAAAAGCACTTCAGCGTCTCGGTAAACTTGGCCGACTTCGACAGCGAAAAGCCGCCAGATAAGATCACCGAGCAGATGCTGAAACAATTTCACAACTCGCTACTGGCGACGAAGGAGGCCAAAGCGAAAACCCCAAAATGATTAAGGACCTTTACGGCAATGTCGCCGTACTGGAGGGAGTGTATTTCGGCGACGAGGTTTATTTTGTGGCAGATGAGTTTTGGGCGAGGCGCATGGAGGGTGATGGAATTATCACCTACACTATAGACGAGATGGAGACCGTGAAGCAGTTGGATGAGATCACAAAGGCACTGGTGCATGAGGCGAAGAAATATGGAGCTGTGGTGGTGGAGAGATTGACAGGGGTGGTATAATCAAAAAGCAGGTATAGAAATGATGTTGTTTTTCTTACAAATCAGCCATCGATTTTGGCCGCCTAGATCGGTGGGGGGTATAACACAGCCCCGTACCTGCAAAGGCGGCTTTTTATTTTGGTTTGTGGGGAGTATGTAGTATGCCACGCGAGATGGCAAGAAAACCAAGGTACATCCACCCCAGCATCTCGACATCTGCCGACTTGGCCCGGTGTTCGGCATTAGCTCAACTGCTGTTTACATTCGGATTCCCCAATGCTGACGACCAAGGGCGCCTCACCGGCGACCCGGTAAAACTGAAGCTCATCGTCGTCCCAGGCACCAAGGAGATTACAGCTGAAACAATACCAGACCTACTTCAGGAACTGGTAAGCAACGATCTTATTATACTCTACCACGCAAGTAGTGAGCCTATACTCCAATTCAAGGGTTGGTGGGGGTTCCAAGGACAACAACGATGGGCCTACCCGTCTAAATATCCATCCCCCAATGGTTGGGTAGACCATCTAAGAACTAGAAGAAAGGAATCAAATGAACCCGAACCAGTACCGACACTGTCGGTACAAGAACAGACACCGTCTGTCATAGTACCGACGCCGTCAGTACAACGACAGCCGACGTCGGTCAAAGACGCCCCAGTACCAGTACCAGTGCCAGTACCAGTAAGTGATATACCTACGGTATATCCCGCCGCTCCAAACACGGCACCAGAAAATCTACCAAAGCACATAAGACAGAAACCGAAACAGGCTGAAGCCGGAACCTTCTTAGACCTAGTTGAGCAACACATAGGCACCAAGCTGGTTCAGCGCCCAAAACACATAGGACAAATCCGTCCGTTATTAGTGAAGTTCCCAGAGGCGACACCTGATAGCCTGCTGGATTGCTTCAAGTGGCTAAAACAGCACGACCCATATTGCCAGGCGCGTGATAGCCCGATGGTAATATCAATGTTGCCGTCCAAATACCCGGAGTGGGCGGCGGGCAAATTATCAGCGGGGGGTCAGCCCCGGGGGTCACCCAAGCTCCCTACCGCCGATGAGTTGAAGAGCCGGACCAAAAAGTTTATGAAGGGGGAGAAGTAATGTGGAGAGAGAGGTGTCCTGGTGTATATGAGGGGATTCCTATGACACTAGAGGAGATGGACACCTTGGCGGTGCTGGTCAGGATCTCCAACTTGCCGCTACCCACTATTGAGACTCATCGGCTTAGCAGGTGGGAGCACAACGAGGCAACTGAGGTAGCGTTTTCTGAAGTCAAAACCTTCCTTGAGCAGCCAAAACACCCCTTTCTCAGCCTTCTCGGCGGCGTTGGTTGCGGGAAAACACATCTCGCTCTGTCTTTGGGGTGGGAGTGGATTGAAACCCGCAGGGGAGCCGTCCTTTACTACCAGGTTGAGAGCTTCCTCGATGAACTCAGGAGGGGCTACAGGGATTGGGAAAGGGGTGAGGCTGACCCCTACTTGCTGTTGGAGCAAGCTAAGGCGTGTCATCTCTTTGTGCTTGATGACCTTGGTGCCCATAAGCCTACTGCTTGGGCCGAGGCAAAACTCGATGAAATCATCAACCACCGCTATATCAATCGGCAGCCTACAGTGATAACATCGAACCTCTCTCTCGATATGCTGCCGGAAAGGATCGCCGACAGGATGGCAGAGGGCGTAGTAGTGGTTTTGGAGGGGAAAAGCTACAGAAGGCGAGAGAGTCCCTAAATGAAGATTACTCTGAATGTCGAACCCACGCCTAAAGCCCGCCCCAGGCACGGCGTCTCCAAGTCGGGCAAGAATTACACCTACACACCAAAGGGCACGGTTCACGCCGAGAACTTAATACAGGACCGGGTAATGGAGATGGACCAGTACTTCGAGGCTGGGACGCCGATCAAATTGGTGGCGACATTCTTCCGCATGAAACCAAAGTCAACACCGAAGAGGGTACTGCTACCCGTCACCAAGCCCGATTGGGATAATATGGGGAAGCTTTTAGGGGATGCGCTGGAGCATTTTGTCTACTATTCAGATAGCCAGATAACCACAGCCCTGATTAAAAAGAGGTTCGGGTCCCCACCCAGAATAGAGCTGGAGATGACAGTGGATGTCCCTTGACTACTACTACGCCTCAACCACCACTCCGTAGTTGTTATGTATTCGCCTCCTATCCATCTGCTCCATCTGCTCCCTCAATGTGGGGAACTGCCTTTCTGCCCCGCACTTGAGGCAGGTGCCGTAGTTATCATCACCGATATCCCAGTAGTGGACGCACCTCTCCTGCACTCTTCTTCTCAGGTAACATACCAGGCAGGTCTTGGAGCTTTTCTGTATCCAGGTACCGCAGTCGGGGCACTGCTTCATGGGGTGGTTTCCGTGGTAGTGGGGCCAGCGGGTGCCGTTCCTCTCCTTGTTCCGGCACTTGCGACACAATTTGTATTGGGGCCACTTTGGCCCGCCGCATAACGGGCAAACCACAGGCCGCAACATAATATCCCCTTTGGATCAGCGCTGGTTCTGTGACACTTCTATCATGTAGGCGCTGGCCAGTAACACCAGCTCCTGTATTGTGTGGTTAGTGTGAGCGGGGTTGGTGTTGAGGGCTTCCAGTCCTATCTCTTTCATTAGTAATATGTGGGCTTCCTGTAAGGTTTTGGGCTTTTTCCTCTTCGCCAGCTGGGTCAGTTTATCTTTCAGCGTGTCGGGCAACGCCTGTATCCCCTGATCTGTTATCCTGTACTCGCTGTGTCGCGCCATGTCGCCTTCTTTGGCCAGTCTCCTCAATCTATCCTCCACATAAATGCTCCAAATCAGGTCAATTTTTGCCTGCATCTTGGCGATCTTCGTCACGTAGGCGATGGCAACGCCAATAATGGACATAATTCCAGTACATGCCCCAATTATTCCCCAATCCATAGTCCACCGTTGTGTTTAGGCCCTGACTATGAAGATAGGCACACTACTGGCTTTGGTATCGCCATCGATGTGCCTATCTTCATCAAGGATATCCCTTTAAGGCAGTCTAGGGCACCTTCTTCAGATGTTGCAGTACCTCGTCGGGGATGTTCAGCCCCAGGTCGCTCAGGTTAGCGGCAATGCGAGCGGTGAGTGAAATCATGACAACTGAATACAGAGCGATGGCTACCGCTTGCCACGATGGAACATAGAAAGCTATGCCCCACAGAACCAGAACCGGGATGACATAGATGACGACTCGCTTGGAGATGTCAGCTAGTCTGGCGAATTCAAAGTCGCCCTTTGCCATGATTGCGGCTAACACCGCGAGTACGAAATTGCCCGCCACCATAGCCAGAAGAGCCCAGATGAGGTTGTTCTGGAACAC
>Ga0307379_10011782_pt1 | contig 11440 bp, 9 predicted proteins | sample UN2MG_FD_202237 | JGI IMG/M metagenome (GOLD analysis project Ga0307379, IMG submission 202237) | Soil microbial communities from Risofladan, Vaasa, Finland - UN-2 | ecosystem: Environmental > Terrestrial > Soil > Coastal area > Acid sulfate soil | place: Finland: Risofladan, Vaasa | collected... | reverse complement strand
GGCCAGTGAGGAGCAGCGACAGGTGGTCAAGGGCAAGCGGTTCATACTGTTGCGCCGGTTCGGCAATCTCCAGGACCATCAGGTCAACGACCTTGCCGAACTGATCGAGTTGAACAACGACCTGTCGTAACCGTCCGAACGACCCCGTCTTGAAAACGCCCATCTGTGGATGATTCTTCTTAAGCGCCGGATCAACGGCGTTAGAGGAGGAGAGTCCATGAAACGAAGATCCCAGGAAGAAGGAATGACGCTCGTCGAGAAGTACCAGGCGAGCGGGCTGACGCAGGAGCGGTTCGCCGCCAAAGCGCATATCAACGTCGCAGTGCTGCACTATTGGCTTCGCAGATCTCGGGAGTTGGAGAAGGGCTCCGAGCCGGTTCGCTTCGTCGAGCTGACTGCGAACGAACTGCCCGGCGGAGGGTCCCCCGCCAGGTTCGAGACGCCGTACGGTTTTGCTGTAAGCTTTGAGCAAGTGCCGTCGCCGGACTATCTGGTGGATCTGATTCGTGGTCTGGAGCGCCGATGATCTCCTTGCCGCCATCGGTGCGAATCTTTCTGTCCACGAAGCGGACGGATATGAGGAAAGGCCATGATGGATTAGCCGCGCTGGTGCAACAGCAGATGGGTCAGGACGTCTTCACCGGCCACCTGTTCGTGTTCGTTTCTCGTAGCGGAAATCGGATCAAGATCTTGACGTGGGACCGGGGTGGGTTCGTGCTCTGGTACAAGCGATTGGAGCGGGGACGGTTCCGACTGCCCAGGGTGGAGGAGGACGAGGCGGTGCTGCAGTTGGAGTCGTCGGAGCTGTCGATGCTGGTCGACGGCATCGACTACAGCCGGGTCCGCAAGCCCCCGCGCTGGACCCCGAAAAGAGATTTTCGGATAGTTGCAGAAAAAGCTGTTTCTCAGGGCAAAAGTGTGTTTCATTCTGGGGGATGAAGCCCGAGGACATCGACAAGCTCGAAGACGTTGACTCGCTGAAAGTGCTGCTCAAGCAGCTGATCGAAGTCATCGAGACTCTTCGGCAAACCATCGAGAACAAGGACGGGGAACTCGCGGAACTCAGGCGACTAGTGTTCGGCAAAAAGAGCGAGCGCATGCCGTCGGTGCAGTCTGAACTCAAGAAACGCCGCACGACCAAGCAGCAACAGGCTGACCGCGAGAAGACAAAGAAGAAAAGAGAAGCGACTCGCAAGGCCAAGCAGGAACTGCCCACCGAGACGATTCGTCACGACCTGAGCGAAGAGGATCTCTGTTGCCCGCACTGCGGCGGAACCGACTTCGTAGATCTGCCAGACGAGGTCTCGTGCGAGTATGAGTTCGTGCCGGCCCGGTTGATACGCATCGAGCATCGCCGCCAGAAGAAGGCCTGCCGCTGTGGCCAGTACGTGGCGACCGGCCCCACGCCGGTCCGGGTCAGCGAAGGTGTGCAGTACGGACCTGGGCTTCACGCGCACGTGGTTGTGTCCAAGTGCCTCGACAGCATGCCCCTGTATCGGCAGGCACGCTCCCTGTCCCGGGCGGGAGTGAAGATCAGCCGCAGCAGTCTGTGCGATCTGTTCCATCGATCAGCCGACCTGCTGGAGCCCCTGCACAAGCGAACGATGGAGCTGATCAAAAACTCGAAATACGTTCGCGCGGACGAGACGCCACAACCGGTAATGGACAAGGACAAGACCCACCGGGGCTACATGTGGAACTTCAACACGGAAAATCTGGTGGCCTACGTGTTCAGTCCCGGTCGTAGCGGTGAGACCGCTGCGGCAGTACTCGGAGACAGCCAGGGCTTCCTGCAAGCCGATGCTTACAGCGGCTACAACCGAGTGACCACTCCAGAGAGGCGGACCCGTGTGGGTTGTTGGGCACATGTGCGCCGCAAGTTCTTCGACGCCAGGGACCTCGCGCCGGAAGAATGCAAGCATGCCCTGGACGGCATCCTCGCCCTCTACGAAGTCGAGTACCTGGCGGCCGGCGACAATATGCTGGGAAGCGACAAGCACCTGGCCATGCGAAAAGCCCGAAGCAAGGAAATCATCGGAGATCTTCATCGTTGGCTTGAAGAGCAGAAAGATCGCTTCGCGCCGAAAAGCCGCATGGGCCGAGCGATCCGCTATCCGCTGAACCACTGGAAGTCGTTGATCCGATTCTTGGAGGATCCGAAGCTGCCCCTTGATAACAATATGAGCGAGCGCCTTCTGCGTGTGATCGCCCTCGGCCGGAAGAACTACCTGTGGGTGGGCAACAACGGCGCCGGTCACAACCTGGCAGTGCTCCAGAGCCTCGTCAGTTCGTGCCAGATCAACGGCGTTGATCCACAAGCCTACCTGAACGACGTCTTGATCAGGATCCAAGACCATCCCCAATCACAGATCGATGACCTGCTGCCAAACCGCTGGCGGCCACCCTGATCTGCGAACGACGTTGCAACGAAATAGAGCGAATCTACCCCATCATGCGTTGATCATGACTTGAAGGGAGGCTTCTGACCAGACGTGGTGGGTCGGACGGTTACGAAGGGCCTACCTTCATCCTTCGCAGAGCTTACGCATCATGCATCTAGGGTCCCATTTTCGGTTCCTCCTTCAACATGGTGCTTCTACGGCACACTTTGGACAGGACGGGTACCGAAAGCGTGCGTTGTCAAGATTCAGCATCGATATACATCTCTAGTTTCTTCAGTTTATCGATCCTCGCCTTTAACCACGTTCTCCTTTCTCTTCAAGAACGCTCGGTTTGATAAATGAATTATTTTGGCAATTGAATTGCTTTGCCCAGATCTTTCTGTCCGATGATAATTCTGGGACCGTTCTTTATCGGTGCAACAACCTGTGGTGTGGGCCTTCCAAACCTATATGGCACCTCTGCATGAAATCCTGCCCCTTCGTTTCGAGAATCAAGGATTACTACTAAGTCCTTTTCTGGAATCCTTCTTGCCTCTAGTTCATAGTAAATTTCCACATGGTCAGGTTCGAAATTGGCAGGGATAATAGTACTCATTAAACCGTTTAGAACGGCTATTCCATCTGGAACCCGAACATCTATTCTAATCGGGATAGGCCAGTATCCTTTCCTTTTGATACCCAGTTTGATTGACAGGTTGTTATCAGAATCAGGATCGCTATCCGCAGTCAGAGAAATAACTACTGGCATTTTGGGGTTGTCACAGATTGGATTGTCACTTGGATATGGGTAGTATGTCTTAGGATCTGTTGCTGAATCTACCACATACTGCGAAACTCCATTACAAATCAGGGTGTCTAGAAAATCAGCGAACATTGGTACAGAATACCAATCCTCCGAAATATTTATTTTTGTACAACCATCCATTTCCCATGTGTGATGGAAGTAACCGCGCCCATCAAATGGCCACTCTTTCATTCTTGGACTTGCTAAAGCGAGATCCAACGGACTACGTGTTAATCCTTGTATGTGAGATATATTCCACATCATAGAAGACACTTCGTTTTCATCTATCATCTGGAAGAAACCCTCAAATGTATCGGGGCGCTGCCAAGGTGGAAATCCAGAAGAGTATTGCCTTAAATCTATATTGATCCAAAACATTCCACCCTGTTTGTCGACGTATAACGGATCTTCGCGAGCATCACAGCTAAACCAAGTTGCCCAACCCTCCGACCAACCTTGGCCAGGCAAAGTTGGTATGCCAATACAGTGACCTCCACCTTCCCGTGAACTCATTCCGTAAGTCCACATACCCCAGTGTCCCAATTCATGCGCCGTCACCCCATCAGCCCAGTACTGTTCGTTTGCCCCCCCTGGCATCCAGATTTGCGACTTGAAATCCATTCCAAACTTCATAGTCTGGGGCTGCCAACATCCAAAGCATGCGCCACAGGACCAGTTAACGCCCATTCCTAGCCACACTATCAAGGGCTGTGGTTGAATGCTTGGCCAACGATACTCGGAGATGGCGTAAACATATCTCAAGTAGTCAAAAACACGAGCCGCTCCGGAACCGGATTCAGTTGGTATCAATACGGAGGAACCAGTTGGAAAGTCTTGAATCCTCCCAGCCCAAGACCAAACATATGGATCCGCTGGGTCTTCACTAATATTATGTTCTCCCAAGGAGAAATTTGGATCAGCTACTACAAATGAGAGTTCCCCATCAGAGCGAAGTCCTGCTGCCATGATGACAAAATAGTCATTCGCACTGGGAACTGTAGGAACATTCAATGTCACCTGACCATCAGAATCGGTAATTCTTGCATCGTAGAGTAGCGTTCCAGTGGAATCTTGAGTCAGTACAAGAAAACCCTGCGCAGATGCTGGCCAAGGATCTCCCCAATCAGTAAAACCCGCATTCGGAGCCTTAGCTTCATAGGAAATTGTAATCGTATAAGGAACTACATCGACGTCTGGCGGACAATAATCCCCCAGAGGTGTTGAATTACAAGACCCAGGACATAGATAGTATGCCCACAGACCATTCTCGCAAACACTAATAATTGTCTCGTTATAACACAATTGTGTTCCCTCAATGCACTCTGCTACTAAAACGCACTCTGCAAAATCATTTACGATTTGACACTCATATCCTTGCGGGCATGAATATGTGATCACATAGGGTTCACCGTCACCTGACGGAACAACGCATTTATCGTAAGTCGTATTGGATGTACACTGACCTTCTACGGGAACACCATTACACGGATCCACAGGAGTGGCGCAGGTTCCGGATACACAAGTGTCACCTCCTGTACAAATGTCACATTGATTTCCATCTATTCCACACGCACCGATACTGTTCCCGGGCATACACATATTGCCTGAGCAACAACCTAAAGAACAGGTAGTGTTGTCGCATGTCAACACACATACGCCATCTTGACATGTCTCGTTGCCACTGCAACCAGGAGAGCAAGTTCCTCCGCAGCCGTCTGGACCACACTCCTTGCCGGTACAAGCCGGGTTGCAGACGCATTGACCGGTGGTGGTGTTGCAGGTCTCGTTGCCACTGCAACCAGGAGAGCAAGTTCCTCCGCAGCCGTCTGGACCACACTCCTTGCCGGTACAAGCCGGGTTGCAGACGCATTGACCGGTGGTGGTGTTGCAGGTCTCGTTTCCGCTACAACCAGTGGAACAGTTACCACCGCAGCCGTCTGGACCACACTCCTTGCCGGTACAATTCGGGTTGCAGACGCATTGACCGGTGGTGGTGTTGCAGGTCTCGTTTCCGCTACAACCGGTGGAACAGTTACCACCGCAGCCGTCTGGACCACACTCCCGCCCGGTGCAACTGGGCGTGCATTCGGTCGCGCATTGGCCCTGCTCGTTGCAGGTTTCGCCACCTGTACAGGTTCCGCAGTCCATGGTACCGCAAACAGGATCCCAGCCGCACTCTCTGCCTGCGCAACTAGGTGTGCAACTGGACACACACTGACCTTGCGCATCGCAGGTTTCGCCGCCAGAACAATTTCCGCAGTCCATGGTACCGCAAACAGGATCCCAACCGCACTCTCTGCCTGCGCAACTAGGTGTGCAACTGGACACACACTGACCTTGCGCATCGCAGGTTTCGCCGCCTGTACAGGTTCCGCAGCTTTCGCCGCAGACCGGATCAGGACCGCACACCTTGCCTGTACAGTCGGGTGTGCAGTTGTTGCCGCTTCCACAACCCGAAAATACCAGGAGCAGAAACGCTAGGGAACTTATCACCACTTTCATCTTAGACCCCCTGACCTTGAAGGATGTGTAGTTTCGCCGCTCCGCCGTCCCGCGCTTTCCAGCGGCCCCCGTTTTTTGGGGGCGAGTGCCGCAGCACTCGAAGGGTGTCGTTTCGGGTGGCGCGACCGGCACCAGTTTTCAAAAACATTCCGAGCGTAACACGAAGCCGCCCGGTGAGGGGAAGTTTTTTCAATCATTCGTCTTCTCGACCGGGCGTGCGTAGCACGCCGCAGCGGTTCTTATCGTGCCCTCGTCGGGTACGCCTCATGGTATGGCGCTGGTGATCTCGTCGACGCCGGCTGCGACGATGGCCATGCGGATCTCGTCCAAGATTTCAGTGGTCTCTTTCTCAACCAATGACCGCTCTTGAAAGCGGGGTCGGTGCCAGTTGGCAAGCAACGAAGCAGGCGATCCTCCAACCCGGAAAACGATTGACCGGCAGTTGAGAAATCTGTTATTTTCTCTGGAAGCCACGGAAAATCAGCTAGGCGTTGAAAAGGGCGAAATTATTTTTCTGCTTGCACAGAAAGGGGTTCGGGACATGAAAGCGTTTTTTGTAGGGGCAGTACTTTTATCACCTTTCGTCGCTATCGGATGCGGCGGAGGTGGAGGGGATTGCACTTCGCATGCTAGTACCTTTTGCCAGGAAAGTGTAACCTACTGGACAGACAGTTGCGGGAACCTTGAAGAGGTAAAAGAGCAATGTCAGAGTGGCTGTAACACAACCCACGATGACTGCAAGTGTACTCCGAATTGCTTGGGCTTGGACTGTGGTCCCGATCCGATCTGCGGCGAAAGCTGCGGCACATGCTCTTCGGGTTGGACCTGCAATGCTCTGGGCCAGTGCATAAGTGATTGTATACCTAACTGTGCTGGACGTGTTTGTGGTCCTGACCCGGTCTGTGGCCAGAGTTGCGGGACATGCACAGGTGCTCTTGAGTGCGTAAATGGCGAATGCATATGCATTGATGATTATGATTGTGACGATAACTCGATCTGCATCTATGAAAGTTGCACCCTTGCGTATGGTCGGGAATACAGGTTTACTGTTGTTAGCGTCGAGGTGAGCCAGAATAATCCTGCTGGTGATACATGGGACGCTGTCGGAGGCCTGCCGGATCCTTTTGTTTGTTTCTACAGGAATGATCAGACTTCCACCGAGTTCTGCACATATGCGAAAGATGACACATTAAATGCCACCTATAATGAGAGTTTTGAAGCAATCATCCGAGAAAGTGACAAATGGTTGATGTACGTATGGGACGAGGACATTTCGGATCACGACGCGATCGGTGGTTTTGAGATGGATCCCATAACGGTTCCCATGATCAAGTCTGGTGGAATAGTTGGTCAAGGTGACTACGTTCTGGATATCCTTGTAAACATTACCCCCGTCCTGTGAGCAGTTTCGAATCGAATAAAAGCCCTGAGAAGTCCCGTGTTGAAACCCTGCCATGGCCCGAACCACGGGGATCGCCTCCCGGGCAGGTCCTCGGGCCGAAAACGGATTCATAGGAAGCCGTCTGAGGTGTCTCGGCCGGGTCGAGGGTGCCCGTACCATTCACCAAGTTACTGGGACTTACGATCCCCAACCCCTGGAATTTGACGTTCCTCTCTGCGACCGCTACCCGTTCCCTATCGATTCCTGTATACTCTGCCCGTGACACCTCACTGGACAACCAGCCTCCCGGATCGCCTTGGCGCTCTCCCGTTCGGCGGCGATCTCATTCGCACCGATCCCGGTGGTCCGCCGCAGGCTCCGATCGCGTTCCTGGGAGTTTATCCGGCAGCCACCAGAGTCGAGAAACGACTCGTAGGCGACGAGTACATGAACCTCTCACTTGAGGTCGAGCGAACTTCGTTCGAATCCGGTTCGGAGTCGGGCAAGCACCTCGACGCACACTACCTGGAACCGCTCGGCCTTGACCGCGCCCATGTCTTCCTGTTCGACATGATGCCCTATTTCCTGGCTAACACCGCCCGGAGCGGGAAGGGTGGGCGCTCCATGTGGGACAACATTCAACGATACCAAAAGGTCACAGGCGAAAAGCTTGCTGTCAAGCCAAGGCCTGAACCAAAGAAGCTCCTTGGCGAGTGCCGGTCGATGCATGGTAACCGCGAACGACTTGTCGATTACATCGGCAGGTGCCGTCCGGAACTGCTGTTGACCCTGGGAGCCGAGCCGGCGGCGTTCACACGTGGATGCGTGATCGCGAAGGTCGTTGGCGAACTCCTGTATGCGGCGCCCGTTGAAATCAACTTCCTTGATGTCAATGTCCGGACGGTGCATCTGGTCCACCCGGGCAACCTCATGCGGAATAAGTCATGGCGTAAAAAGCACGAGACCTGGTGCAGGGGCGCGGGGCGGGAGATGGTTTAGGATGTCCTTTGAGGGGCAGAGCTGTAAAGGTTTCTGTAGTGATATCGGCAAGTTGGTGAGCGCAATGACAGACGACCGGAATTAGTGGGTTCACCCTTGACTCGTACACGCTAGCCGTGTATCATAATGTATGAGCAGGCATGCTCATACCAACCGGCGCGGAAGCGCCACAACAAATTGGGCAGAGGCCCGGAAAGGAATTTCCAATGGGAAAATCCAAATCGACAGAATCTAGTTACCCGCAAGTTGAGGGTCTATTGAAGCAGGTAGTGAAGGCTTCAAGTAGTCTCAACAAAGCCGCAGACGAGGCAACGAAGTACATCGAGGTCATCGAGAAAAGCCTAGTGGATGCAGGTGTCGGCATCACTGTTTGGGATGGGACAATTCTCGAAGAAGAGATAACGTGGTATGACGATGAATCAGAAAAAGAGGAACCCATAATACGTGCTGTGTTGCTGGGATTCGCCAAGATCCGCATGGGATGGGGTTTTGCCACTAAGGACGTTTACCGCAATATAGTAGACGAAAACATCAAGCGTGAGAACACCTTTTTACTTCTACATCAAGACAGGGAAATGCGTATTCTTGCGGTGCCTCGCATTCCCGAACTGCTAAAGGCCATACTGGAGGGGCTTGAAGAGAAGAAAAAGAATATAACCGAAACCAACGCGCAACTGAAGAAAATGGGGACTCTCTCAAAAGAGTAGTACACACCTCACAAAAAGTATTCCTGCTCAACCCGGCTTCGGCCGGGTTTTTTATAGTCTCGAGTTCGTCCGATTATTAAAACAGTAGAGTTAGACTGGACTGCAGCCTCCGTGCCGCACCCGGAGTCCGGTGAGGTATAATTCCCAAGAACGACCGCCAAGTTTAGGGCTCCCAAGAGAGGCTGGGCGGACGATGCATATCCCCCACCCGGAGCCTAGCCGTCTTGGGGCACATCATAATTCTCATGAATTATTTTTCAACTTGTAAAGTTCAGGCAAGAAGTTCGACGTCGATAAAGATTTCTGCGATGTACGGGCTTAAGGGATGACGCTTCTTGATGCCCAATATTTCATGGGCAACCTGGATGGCAGCCTGCCATTCTCTTCGGGACGTTGGACCTTGTGTATCCTGGTCGCCCACGCAGTAAACCCACACAAGGAAGGCGTCTTTTCCAAGCTTCTCACGCAGATAGTACAGGTGTGCAAGCCGGTTGGTGTACTGGTAGAGGGCTCCTTTCCAGTCAGCCGGAGCCTCTACGCCCATAAAAACGCGCGTCTCGTTCAACGATTCCTCGATGAGCTTTAGAGACTTGGGGTCTTTAGCCTTTGTCGGTGGACTAACGAACTCAGGTACGTTGGCTTTGGCCTCGACGAGAACTACTTCATTATCATCACCAACGCCGAGAGCATCCCATTGTGGACCGTTGGCTGGCCAGAATGAACTAAGGGGCAACTCCGGGTTGTCTATTCCAATTTGATTCAGAAAATCTTGGTCGCGATACTCGGCGCATTTATCTTCTCCCCCCAGTTGCATAAAATCCGGAGGGTTTCCGGGTGAGAATTGTTGAAAAAGGCCTCCTGACTGTGCGATATGGAAGTTGGGAAACAAACATATCGTATCCAGAGGAGGCCACAAAAAGTGAAATCCAGCAAAGCACAGATCAGGGGCAATTTCCACAAAATTCCGACAGTCCGTTTCGACGGCCGCAAATTGACTTCCTTCGGCGGCGCCGTGGTCTTCATGGCGCTTTTCAGGCTCATGAGCCTGAATACCCGGCTCAAAAACTGCTTCAGCCACCTCAAGTCCGGCGGCTGCTATGGCATGCCCATCATACTCATGATGTTGCTGTTGCATCTGCTGCTGGGGTTCCGGCGCTTGCGCTCCATCGACTACTACCGCGACGACACCCTGCTGCGACACCTGCTCGGCCTGCGGCGGCGGCTCCCCGACGTCAGCACCGTCTCGCGCAACATGGGAAAGGCAGACGGGCGTTCGGTGACGAAATACCTCGGCCTGATCAAGGACATCTTCTACCAGCGGGTCATGCTGCAGGGCTTTGCCCGGTTGACCATCGACTTCGACGGCACGGTCATCTGGACCAGAGGCGGTGGTGTCGAGGGAACCGCGGTGGGATTCAACAAGAAGAAGAAAGGCGCCCGGGGCTACTACCCGCTGCTGTGCACCTGCGCCCAGACCGGCCAGGTGGTGGATATGCTCTTCCGCCCCGGCAATGTCCACGACTCCAACGGGGCCATCGGATTCATCATGGACAACATCGCCCAGCTCAGGCAGCTGAACAGGAACTTGCAAATCGAGTGTCGCTTCGACGGTGCGTTCTTCGACAAGAAGCTGCTTGCCCTGCTCGATCTCATCGGCGTGGAGTTCACCATCAGCGTTCCTTTCGAGCGGTTGTACGAGCTGAAGAACATCATCGAGTCGCGGCGGCGCTGGCAGCGGATCGACGGCACCTGGTCCTATTTCGAGAGGCTCTGGAAACCCAAGAGCTGGGATTGTACCTATCGGTTCGTGTTCTTCCGCCAGAAGGTTGCCGTACAAAGGAAGGGCCCGGTGCAGCTCGACCTGTGCGTCCCCCACGAGCACGGGTACGAGTACAAGGTTGTGGTCACCAACAAGAAGTTTTCGGCCGGGAAGATACTGATGTTCCACAACGGCCGCGGTTCCCAGGAGGGCATTATCGGGGAGCTGAAGCAAAGTGCCCAGTTCGACTACATCCCCTTCCGCCGCCAGGTGGCCAACCAGTTGTTCATGTGCACCTCGGTCCTGGCCCACAACCTCACCCGGGAGCTGCAGATGAAAGTCGAGCCGCCCCGGCGCGGAACCACGGAGAAGCGAGCCGCTCGCTGGCCCTTCAGGAAGCTTGCCACGCTGCGCCAGGAGATTTTGTTGCGTGCCGGCCGGCTGTCCAACCCCGGTGGGGAACTCACCCTGACGATGGGCAACAACGAATTCGTCCAGCGGGACATCGACAAATATATGTCCGCCCTGGCCGCCGCTGCCTGAGCAAAAAGGGGGCGACTGACCATATACAGGTTGCATTGTATTGTATGGTTTCAATTCCTTTTCTGTCCCGGCAAGTTGCTGGCCGTATAACTTTTACAACGGTTATAACCGGTCAATTTATAAATATAAATTTTACACCCCCATTTTCCGGCCTCGGTTATGATCGCTTCCATTCTGTAGCTCGGGAATTATATAAAATATGGTCTTTCAAACCGCGATATTTTGCAACAATGGGGTAAACTCTCTCATCAAGGGCCGAAGCCGCTCCTCGGGCATATTCGGAATGTGATTGTACCACATGTAGCCTTGCCTCAGCAGAGAATGAGTTCGTTTCTTCGTCGTGTTCGCCTTCAGAAACCGGTC
>Ga0307379_10011781_pt1 | contig 11441 bp, 19 predicted proteins | sample UN2MG_FD_202237 | JGI IMG/M metagenome (GOLD analysis project Ga0307379, IMG submission 202237) | Soil microbial communities from Risofladan, Vaasa, Finland - UN-2 | ecosystem: Environmental > Terrestrial > Soil > Coastal area > Acid sulfate soil | place: Finland: Risofladan, Vaasa | collected... | reverse complement strand
AAAATCCACATTTGAAAAATGATCCTCAATCAGCTCTAAGAGTTGCCCTGGAATCCCAGTAACGCGGTGTCCCTTGACAAGCCGCGTCGATTGTCGTAGAATAGCGAACGAAATTCTTTAAGGAGAACGCACATGGAACTTATGATCAAACGCTTGTACGAAAATGTATCCCTTCTCAATGGCTTGGTAGCTGGTATGTCTGTTTTTTTTGGGCTTTGCATCATTGCTCTGTATATAGAAATAAAGAGATTAAAAGCTAAGATCGACGGCCTAACAAAGTCCTGAGAATCAGCAAGCCCACCACACCGCCCGCCACATAAGCCAGAACGTGCAGGCCCTTACCCACTTGCCCAACGGCTGAGATTTCGGCCGGAATTTCGCCAGCAGCAACCATACGGCGATATTCGCTAATACTCAGAGCATAAACAACACTGGTGACCATCATGCCTATTGCCAGAGCGGTCAAACCAAAACCCACACCGATGAGGCTGGCTTGCGTTATACCAGAGCCGGGGTCCACGGCTTTGGGTTTCGGGGACGCGAGCACTTCGATTTCGGCGTCGAGAAAATCCCCCTCGTTGCGATACGACACGACACGCCAGTCGGACCGCCCTTCGAGCTTCTTTTCAATCGCCGCCCACTGGTAGGCCCTGAGCCAGGCCCCGTCGATGAGCCACTTGAAACGGATCAAGACACGGTCCCCGGCGAATAGAGGCTCGTTTTCATCGAGGGCGACGAGGGCCTTGCCTTTGTATTCGGTCAGTTCGGCCATAGTGTCACCCCCTTATGATTTGGTCATGTGGTTCCAGGACACGCGACAGCCGGCGACGCCGGCCGCGTCCTCACACGCGAGAAAGATTTGGTTCGTGCACGGGATAATATAAACGGACTCGGGAGCAATGACCGTGCCCCGCCAGGTTGCTGCGTTGACGTTGCTGTCGCCCCAAAACACGCGGTACGTGGCGTCGTGATTTGTGATATGCAGCTCTTTCCGGGTCGTACCGGCCGGGATCGACTGAGCCGCGGTCAGGGCTATGCTGTCGTCGGTATTGTCGAACGTCAAATTGTGGCTGTCATCGACGCCGTCGAAGACTTCGGCGTTATAGGCCACCGTGATATTGACTTGATCCACCGTGCTGGAGGCCAACACGGGATAGCTGCCGTTATAGTTGACCGTGTTCGTAAAGGTGATCGTTTCGCCGGTAGCGTAAGGATGTCCCGTGATGGGAATCCCGACCACGCCGGCCCCGACGTTGACGGCCGCCGCATTGTCGATAAGTCCGCCCTTAAACGTCGCCGTCACGTTGACCTGATTGACCCCGCCGCCGGCCAGGACCGTGTAAGCCGCATTGTACTGCGGACAGCCGGTGACGGTGACGAGATTTCCGGTTGCGAACGGATGGGCCGTCACGGGAAGCCCCACCACGCCGCCGCCCACGTCCACCGCCACAGCCGCGTCGATCAGGAAGCCGGCACGGGGCTGCACGACAATCGAGGCATCGCTAACCGTACCATTGCTCGTATCGTCCACCGGGATCGTGATCGTCCCGGTCACTTCCGCCGATTTATTGTCGATGATGAGATTTGAAATGACATAGTCAATCGTCATCGCCGCCCCGGCCGGATTGTAAAAGGTGACTCTGTCGAAATAATCCTCTTCTCTTTCCACGCGGGCCGAGAACAAGACGGGCCACGGGCTGGGGCTGTCGGTCCCGATACCGACGTGCACCGGCGTCGTCAATGAATTACCGACCAGCAGGAAATACCGGCCGGGCTGCGGAACAGTCCGATGTTCACCCGCCGTCAATGTAAGCGTCCGCCACGCGACAACGATACCTTTGGTGATGTTCATCGCTTGAGCATCCTTAATCCGATCACGAGGGCCACGCCGCCCAGGGCGATATACAAGGCAATTTTCGGCAAGACCGCCGCTTCCCCGATCTGCAATTCACCGAGCTTTTCGCCCAGGGCCTGGGTCGATTTAAGCTGGGCCTGGCTGGACGTGGTCACGGCCGTCTCCGTCAGCCGCACCAGGTCCGCCACGGTACGCTGGACGGCCTCCGGAAATTGATTGAAAACGATGTCACCGAGCGTTGTATCCGGAGCATCGGAGACAATGACGGACGTGGGGTACGCGGTAACTTGTTTCGACTCCGCTCCGAGAATGTTCTGCGCTTCGGCCGCTGCCTGCACGCTCTTATCTTCTTGCACCACACTCGAATAGCTTTTACTGCTCATTGTTTACCTGCGTTTCCGCCATACGGCCAGGCCCACCAGGACCGCCGCCAGAATGAGAGCGATTTTCACGGTGTCATCGGCTTTGGTGATCGTCAAGCCGCCGCCTGTGAACGTCCCGGTCGCCGTGGATTTCACCGGCAGGTCCGCTTCGTCCCCGCCGCCGAATAAGCCGCCCTGCGTCAACGATCCGCCAATGGACGCCAGCCCCCCGACGATGGGATTTGCCGCCGTCAAGAGGCCCGTTGCGGATTGCAGAAAACCGGCCATGTCACTACCTCAAGACCAATATCAGAACAAGGATAACGCCGGCTCCGATCGCCAACGTGGTCGGTGTAATCCCGGTTTGGGCCGGGGCCGGGGCCGCTGCTGTCAGTTGAACGGGTTCGACTTGTCGTTGAGCCGGGACGCTCTCGCTCTGGCCGGAGAGCTGCTTCCAGATACTGTCCACCGCCTGGACAGTTTGTCCAATTTGTTCCAGGCCGCTCTGGGCCGTGGTCAGCGTCTTGCTGACCTGTTCGGGTATGAGAGACGCCATTTGCATTGCTCCAGGAAAACAGCGGGTACTATAACCGCCCCGCTGCTACTTGTTCGGCAAGCCGAGACCGCAGACCAGCTCATAAATGACCCGGTATGTAATCGGGGCCGTTGTCCAATTCCATTTCTGGATGAAGGACTTGGCATTGCCTACGTCCAACGGTTCAAAGTCCAGATCGAGCGGGACGGAGAAATAATCCGCGTTCGGCGTGAACCCGCGTCGGTGCAAGTTGAGATCGTTCATCGCCGCGTCGAGGCTGCTATAGACGATTTGATCGTCCAGGTTCACCTCCACGTCGTGGATCACGCCGGGGGCCGTTCCCATGCCGATATGATAACCCATCAGGGCCGTGCCCGGCTCCTTGAACGGGGCATTGTCCACCGTTTCTTTACCGATTGCCGCCCGATCCCGCGTATCGACGCGAAGCTGAATATGTTCACCCAGGGGACGCAAGGCCAGCCGGTCCACGACGGGGATCACTTCGATCGTTGCCACCGTTGCCAGGGCGGCCGTGAATTGCACTTGGAGCTGATACACGTCGATATCGGCCATTCCCAGACAGAGGGACCAATTCTGCACGCGCAGCCGGCCGGGCCGGTCGTAGGGTATCTGCATCACGCCATCGTTCACATAGGTCGAAAGGGCCGCTTCCGGGTAATCGTTCAGCAGGTCGAAGATTTCAGCCGGGCTAATCCGGTCGAGAATCTTGATCTGCTGGCCCATCCGGGTCAAGTGAACGCTGACCCAGTCCACGTCGGTTTCGATGTCGGCCTGCGAAACTGGGTCGCCAAGCACGTCGAGAAAGTTGAGCTTCAGGGCATGGTGATTGTTACGAGCGGGGATACTAATCGAGCCAAGCTGCGAAGCCCCGACGTTCGGCAGGTCAGCGTGTTTTTGCTCATAGAGAATCATGGTGTTTGTCCTCAGTGATGTTCGTCAAGGGTTCTTGCTCGGACGGATTATGCCATGCCAGCCGGGGGTGGGAACGGCACACCCAGGGCATACAGAATCTTCGACTTGGCATACGACGCATACCAGCCGACTTTGGGAATCCGGCTGGACCAATTCCACGCGGCGATTATCCCGGCCCCGATCACGCCGACATAGAGAACGTCTCGCGTCTTGATCCGGCCGACTTTCGGAATGTTGACGTTGATTAGTGGCTTACCCATCGTTGGACTCCTAAAGTTGAAAATTCACATTCACAGGGCTTTTCCCTGTATCCATTAGAGCGCAGCTTAAGCGCAAAAAAACAGGCCCGCAAGGGCCTTGTGTTACGCTTGAGAAAATTTAGTGTTACGCTCAGTAGTATTCACCGTATGAAAGCAAATAGCGTAATGGGCTTAGAATGTCACCGCACGCACTTGCGGTTTTGATCGTTCTCAGTTCCCTGGAGTCGGGTCTTAAAGCCTGAAGTTCTTTGAGAAGAGCAAGGCACAAAGCTGAAGGCTCAAGCACTCCGCGTTCCCACTTGCTGACCGTCATAGCGTGAACACAGAAAAACCGGGCAAACTGTGTCTGAGTGAGCTTGAGGCACTTGCGAACGCTTAGAATTTGTTCAGGTGACATTGAATGTATTACGGTTGCCGCAACGCCATACGGTTCCGGTACGCCTTTTGACGACAGGCTTTGCTGCAATAATCACGCCGACAGGGCCGGTCACATATATGGCAACGGTTCATCTTTTTCGACTGTCCATTTTTCCGGGCCATTTGCCATCGACCAGTGCACATAGTGATAATTGGGAAGCGTGCGAATCGCTTCAGCCCCAGCCTTCCCGACAAAATTGCGAAACACGTCGAGATGAGAATCCTCGTGCGTGTGGAAAAAGAAGGCTTCTTTGGTCATGGCCCTCATAGCTGGGCCAAAGCCGGTCGGCACTTGAGCCACACCAATAAACTCCATTCCAGGCTCGCGGCCGGAAAAAATCAATTGGTTTAACTCCACAGGAACACGTTGATCGTCAAACAGCACGTTCATTTCTTCGATAGCCAGGGTAAGATTCTTACACACCATAGCCAGCTTGCATATCTGGCCAACTTCAGCACAAACCTTTTGAATGTCACCATGTTCCGGTGTAAAAATCAGGCGGAAATTACGACGATACACTTTGAGCCAGAAACGCTTTAAGTCCGGGACCGTGTGAAAGACCACGCCGTTATTGAAGCCTTCCCGGTTTAAGGTATTGACCGTAACGGAGCGGGGACAATCGAGCAAGAGGCGACGCAGCTTGACCGTCTTGCCCCCGCCGCGAATTCCAAAGACCACTTTGACAATAGCCTCGTCACTCATAGCGTAACGTGATGAACCTCAACCCGGCCGTCTTTGGGGTCGGAATCTCGATGAAATGAATCGTCCCGTTAATCAACGCGAGAAGGTCCACGCCATCGACCTGATACACATTCACGTCACCGCTTGAACTTCTTGCTTCGAGACGGAGCGTGCTTGCCCTTTGGCTTAACGTTGAAGTGGACCTGGACGGCTGGTTTGCCGGTGGGCTTGCCGGCAGCTTCGACGCCACTTGCGGGGCCGGCCGCTTTCGGGGACTGCTCTTTTTCTTTGTCATGTTCAAGCTCCTTTTGTTTTGTTAGCTGGTTAATGAATTCGGCCCGCTCTTTAATTGGCTTGCCGATGTATTCGATGGCCTGCAAATGCAGGGTCCACTTGTTGCCCGCCCCCTGGACGGCCGGGAACCAATAATACAGGGGCAAGGTGACACCGAGAGCCAGGGAATCCAGTTGGTCAGCGTCAAAACCGGCCGGTGTAAACTTGGCCAGAATGAGATTCAGGCCCTGAAGAATTTTCCAGACGGCCAGGTCGGGCACGTCTAATTCCAGAAGCCGCTCGATCCGTGCCCGCTCGTCACTCTGTCCGGTGGGACGGCCCGCCCCTTCCCGTGCCCCCCCCCTGCCGTCGATTTCGACCTGGTCTTTTTCATTGCCCACGTGGACGGTGTCACTGTCCGGCTCGGACGCCAACGCTTCAAACGCCGGGTTTGGGTCGGTGATACTACGGACGGGCTGGGCCGCGTCTTTGACCGCGTAGCTGGCCTGCAAAATTTCGGCGTCGGTGATCTTCTTTTCAAGCGTGGGCCGGTTCCAGCGAATCGCCGCCTCTTTTCCGGTGGCACGCTTGTAATCGTGTCGCAAATTCTCAATCGTCCTTTTCTTCATCGGGGTCATCGTCCTCAGTTGTGACGGTTACTAATCCGCCGAAATAAGACCGGATGTTTTCTTGTGCCGGGGCCACTATCGGTTCAGCCGGGACCGGTTCAGGGGGCCGGGGTTCAGCCGGGGCCGGGGGTTCCGCGGGCTGGACGGGTTCCGGACAGGCAACCCATACGCCATCGACCTGACACAGCCAGCCGCAATCTTCGCAGCGATACGCCGTCTCGAAATGCTGCACAAACGGCTTGCCACAACTCGGACACTCAAGACACTCTGCACTCATACGGCACTCCGGTATTGGTCAACAACTTTCCATGCTCATAATCGAGCGCACCTTCATTATCCTCAGCGAGCCGTTGGGAATAACGGCTCATCCGGGAGTCACCTTCGCGGCAAATGTCGAAGAGCCAGCGAAGAAACACACGCTCAGAGACAAACACTTTTTTCAGACAGGCCAGAGACGGGGACACGTTTTGCTTGATCCAGGTCAGTTTTCCGGTAACGGAATCGGTCTGACGCTTGATCCGGATCGAGACGCCCTTGCCGAGAATCGCCACAATGCGTTCCCACCAGTCGTAACGGTCCAGCCGGCTGATATTTTTCTCGTGGGTCCGGTGAACAAAGGTAACGCACCCGACAATCAACGCTCCGCACAACGTCGCAAACGCTTCCAGGTCCCCGGCCGTTTCGGCCAGCTTCTTAAACACCGCATCCGCCAGCTTGTGTGTAAACTCCACTTCCCAACGGTCACACGTGAATTCGCCCCCGGATTCAAGCTCTTTGTTATACCAACGGACATACTTGCCGTTACCGCATGAGCCGCGTTTTCCAAACGACACTTCCTCGCGGGTATGCCCTGCGCGACCTCGCTTGCCGCCGTGCCGGATTTGAAAATCAATCAGCCCCGAAAAGTCGTGACGCTCCGCCGCCTCTTGAAGCGCATCGAACGTAACGAACCGCTCATAGTCATCGAAGTACACGTCGATCCGGGAGCACTTGCCTTGCAGCAGGCTGGCATACTCAATCAGGGCCTGCAAGTCGGGGGCCGTCATTTCGTCCAGGGCCGATCCGGGACAGTCCAACGTGATCCGGGCCAGGTGAACCCGGTGGGACCGTTCCTCATCAGCGTCGTAGTTCAGCGAGACGCCACTTTGCCAGGCCAGCCGGCTGTCATAAGACCACAAACCAAAGCCGTCCGCCCGCATTTCGCCCCAGAGTTGCGAACACCACCAGGCAAGCTCCGCTAAATGCTGTTTGGGAAACGAGATACGTAGCCAATGGATACCAACAGCGTTTTGACTATGGGAAAATGGGACGGGTAGTACACCCCCCGTCCCATTCACAAATTGCGCGTCCTTGCAAACGTCCATTTCCTTGACTCCCTTCTTACTCTTTTGGCTTGAGAAAGACGCACCGAGACAGATTGAGAACGTGCTTGCTATGTTTCACTCCGTCTTTCTCCCACGTCTCTTGCTTCAACAGGCCCGTGATATGCAAGGGGTCCCCCTTGCCAACGCACTTGACAATGGCCTCAGCGAGCTTCGCCCAGGCCGTGCAGTCGATGAAACAACTCTCTTCATGCTTTGAGCCGGCCTGATCTTTCCACTGGCGGTTCGAGGCAACCGTAAAACTTACGACAGCGGTATTATTCGGCGTGTAGTGGATTTCCGGCTCATTCACCACATAGACCAGGCCGCTCACTTCCAGGAATGTCATCATGTCACTTGCTCCGTTTCCGGCTGATACTCACAGCCTCATTGTGCATCACGGCCGTGGTCATCGCGTCCGCCACGTCCGCCAATTCTGCATCGCTCAACAACGACAGCACGCCGCCCTGATAATGCTTCTCGACCAGGGCCTTGAGAATCGGCTGACGTAGTTCGTACCGTATGGCGACGTGGTTTCGCTTCTCGCTTGCCATTTTCGCTTTCATAGTCATAGCTCCGGATCGTCGGTCATGTCCACCGTCGTCACTTCGTCGGCTTCGCCGGGGTTTTGCGCTTTGGCGTCCAGGGCAGGGGCGGAAAGACGTTTGAATTCTTCAGCAGCAGCCCGGACAGATAACGATAGGTTTATGTGTTCTAAGAGTTCAATGATGCGGTCCGTTTTGCACCGCAACTCCTTGCCAGCCCGATAGCCAATTATCAGTCCGGCCTGGGCAGGATCGCTTTTGATTAGATCAATAAGGTCAATTGGTACGCCCTGTCGGTTAGCTCTCTTTTTGGTCATGTTCTTACCTCGCTTTCTTTGGTTTAATCATGCCCCGTGTCCGGGGCCGGGTTGCGTTACACTTCGTGCATCGAGGCGTCTTGGCGATCGCCGCCGGCGTAACGCGGTCTTTGTATTTGCGATAGGCCCGCCACCAGGCTTGCTTGCATTTGCCGCCCGGACAGAAGCCATCGCGTTCGCTCCGCAGGGCCGGTATAAGGCGTCCGCACCACCGACACCACCAATGCAATTTGTATATGCCGAAATACTTCATAGACTTTACCTGGGTCAATCCGGCGTTACTGGATATCGCTTCGAATCAGGCCGCTGCAGGACCTGAGCCGGTAACGCAAAAGAGGGCTGGGGACTGTAAGGAAACGGAGTCAGTCCCCGCCCTGCCCTACGACGACTGCACGCGCTCGGGTCGCACCCCTGCGTTGCCCTGTCCTCGTGCAGAGTTTTTCTGAAAAAGTGGCCCGGACGGGAAAGCGAAGAAAGCGTCCGGGCCTTAACGCAGAGGAGGGATGTTGTCGGAAAAAAACGGCCCGCCGTTGTCATGGCTTCATTCAGCGAGAAGTGAGACGGGCCGCTCTCAACGGTATTATCGGCGTCACTATATAGGGACATACGGTGAGCGCACATGAAACATAAGTCCTTTATTTTCAATGACTTAGACTATATGTTATGTTTCATTCGCCTTCTCGGACGTGCAAGCCGTTAAATACTTACGGCTTCTGAGATTGTGAATGAACATGACAACGATCACAACTTATCGGCCCTTTTCGACGGCCGCAAGAAAAATCCTGGAAAAATATCATATTTTTTCAACGCTTTATGCCGGGCATTATACCACGGCCAGCGTTGCTTGTCAACGGTTTTGATTCTTATGATTCTTGGCCGGCCGTTATTGGGCCGCTTTTTCCGACGTTGCGCGTAGCCCCGTAAGGCCGGGAGCAATGGGATTGACGCCCAGCCGTTCCATAATCCGGCCCTGATTGATCTCCACGATCCGCAGCCGCGCTCCGATGTCGATCTGTTCGGACCGGATACCCAGGCCAATATAGGCCAACAAGCTGAGGACCACAGCAATGACCGTCCGGAAAGTGTCATCCTTGCTAATGTGCATCATTGACGAATTTCTCCACGTCCCGAAAATGAACGCGGATGGGTTCCTTGCCGTTCCGCTGGATCGTGACCGTGCGATCGTCAGGGTCGATAACCATGTGTACCGTTGCGCAGAGCCGACGCAAGGCCATGTATTGCAACGTGCCCAGGGATTGTCTCAACTGCCGGTCAACGCTCATAGGCTGCGTTCATTTTTGCTCTAAAAATGCGGATTTAGATCTAAACCCGCATTTTTGACTTAAAATCGGGGTAAAATATCATAGCCCCAGCTTGGCCCGTTCGACGCCCACGGCGGCGTACAGTTTCGCTTCGGCTTGCGGGTCCGTGACTTTAAGCTGGGCCTGCCCGGCCTTATGGGCGACGTACTTCGTATTGAGCGTGCGCTTGCTGAGCCAGGTCCAGGCCAGCGTTCCGATCAGGGCGATGGCCCCGCCCGCTGCCTTTGGATCAGACCAGTCAACTCCCATAACACGCTCTGTCGTTTCCACGCCCTGCCGAAGCTGCACCGTGTGTTCGATGTCGCGTTGCACGTCGGCAAGCTCGTCGGCTTTGGCCCCGGCGTCGTGGAGCGCGTTGTACCGCTCGACCAGGGCGGCTTCGCGCTTGACCAGGTCCGCCTGCATCCCTCGGAAGGTTTCCGAGAGGCCCAGGCCGGCCCCCAGGCCTAGCCCCCCCGCCGCCGCTTCCGATCCGCAGCCGGTTACGACGATGGATCCGCACAAAGCCAATACGAGCGTCAAAAGTTGCCGTTTCATCGTTGCACCCCTTTCTATGGCAAAATTCGTTTCCAGGATCGTCCAGGAGCGACGATCCCCGGTCATCGGGTACTATGACAGCCCCGAAACTCAACGCCGGCGACGGCGTCGGCGTTTCCGGCCGGCACTAATCCGCCAGCCGCCCTTGACTTTATAGACCGATCCGCCTTTTCGCTTGGCCCGCTTGGCCCCTGCTTTTTTCTTGAATGTCTTTCGTGCCATGATTGTCGCTCCTAACCGAATACGTTTCGCATTGCCGTATGACAGGCCCCGACCGGATAGCCCGTTTTCGGCCGGCCCATGACCTTTTGCCGAGGACCCGTTCCCGCCGGCATATACCAGACGCCGACAAAATCCCAGCCGGCCGCCTCAAAATTACTTTGTTTCTGCATCCACGAAGTCACCTGACCCGTTCCCCCCTGACTGATTATGGTCCCGGATGTCACCGTGTCCCAGAAACACTCGGTGATAAGGCTGCCGACTCCCAAATAACCGTTCAAGCCGCCGACGTTCGACGCTCCAGCCGGCACGCCAGTCGAATAAGAGTTGTGGATGATGCACGTCGCCGAGACTGCCGTGGCCCCGGTCAAGCCGCCGACCATATTCGGAGCCGTCACGTTGCCGGTCGCGTAGCAGTCCTGGATTGTAGAATCCGCGTCGTTGTTCGAGGTAAAGCCGCCCGCATTGGCCACGGTTGCCACGACGTTGCCCGTCGCCGAACACCGTGACACGCTATTGAGACTTTCCACGTCGCCGATGCAGCCGCCGACGTAGCTGGCCCCGGACACGTCGCCCGTGGCGTAAGAATCCTCGACAATGACATAATGATATATTTCACCGATGAGACCGCCGACCTGGTTGCCCAGGGACGTGACGTTGCCGGTGGCAGAACAGTTATGCACGAGGACTTCCAGGCCCGGTCCGTAAGCCAACGCCCAGCCGATCAAGCCGCCCACGTCGCCCAGCGTAAACGGGTCGTGGACGGTACAGCTCGTAGTGCAATCGTATATCTCAACGCGGTAATTGGCGTCCGCCGCACACTCGACCCAGCCGGCCAGCCCGCCGAGATATTCGTTTCCGCCCCAGTCGCTTATAGCCACGATCCCGCTGACGTGACAATTTTGAATGAGCAGCCTCGATCCCCCCGCCGTTTGCTTGACCTTGCCCACGAGCCCCCCCGTCAATAGTTTGCCCGTGATATTGACGTTGGCCAGGGTCAGATTTGCGACCTTCGACCCTGTCGCAAGATAAGCAAACAGCCCGATCTGGGTGGTCCAGTCCCAGTGCATAAACAAGCCCGTCACGGTGTAGCCGCAGCCGTCCAGCGTGCCGAGAAAAGGCGTTGCTTCCGAGCCAATAGGAGTAAAGCCGCTGCCGCCGTTCCAGGTGATTGTTGCAGCCGCGTTGATCTTG
>Ga0307379_10011780_pt1 | contig 11441 bp, 6 predicted proteins | sample UN2MG_FD_202237 | JGI IMG/M metagenome (GOLD analysis project Ga0307379, IMG submission 202237) | Soil microbial communities from Risofladan, Vaasa, Finland - UN-2 | ecosystem: Environmental > Terrestrial > Soil > Coastal area > Acid sulfate soil | place: Finland: Risofladan, Vaasa | collected... | reverse complement strand
CTACAGTTATACGTACGACGGTGCGAGCGGAGGTAGGACTTCAAGCGCCGATGATGAGGATCACACAGACATCCCTGAGTACAAGCTGCGCGTCACCCAGGCTCGTCGGAAGGAAGGTGACCCGCCACTTGGGAAAGGAGAGTCCCACGCGGAGATCGCGGCGAAGCTCAAGCAGGGCATCAGCGATGCTGCTGATCTCTGTAAGGACAAGCCCTCCGTGTGCGCAGGGAATCTCGGCATCTTGCGGGAGGACATGCCTCAGTTTGATGCCGAGGCGAACCCAGATGTAGTAGAGGAGTACCTTCAGGAGTTCCGCGACGAGGGCGTCAAGGTTACTTCAGGTACCACGATGAAGGTGGGGAAGCTGAAGGCGACCCAGCAGGAGATCAAGACCTCCAAGTCTTACGGCATGGCCGAGTCACGTAAGAAATGGGAAGAGTCGATGGCTGCGGGCAATCACGGTATGTACGACTCTGGTGGCAAGTTCGGGATGACCGATTGGCACCCTGCAAAAGATGCAGTCGTTGTGAGCGCGGACGGATACATCCTAGACGGTCATCACCGCTGGGCGGCGATGATGATCGCCAACCCGAACGCTTCTATGCCGGTCCACGTCGTGGACGCACCCATCAGAGCACTGCTCGCGAAGTCGGAGAAGTTCTACCGCGAAGGTCGAGGCGTGAAGAAGGCGGGCTTTGCGGCGGAGTCGATCGGGGTCAAGAAGTCGATGACCACAGGGCAAGTGTGGGTGACCGCTCGCTGGCATGAGCGCATCAATAGGTTGATCAAGAGCGCGAACGCGCGGATGGCTGCGGGCGACGAGTTCGACGCATTGAGGAGGTTCTGATGGATGAGTTTGACGCACTGCTGAAGGCGGGCGGAGCCTACACAGGCAAAGGCAAGCGCTCGGGCTCTCCGGGTCACTACAAGTACGACTACAGCGATCGTCAGCGTTACGATAACGATAGGCGCACTGCTCAAGCTGAGGTGGATGCGACCAAGGGAAAGCGCAAGTTGAGTCCTTCATCGTTCAAATGGGACGATATCGGGTACGGGCAGTTTCAGGGTAGGAAAGGCGCCTACAACGTCGGGTGGAATCCTGGCGATCAGTGGTTGCAAGTCGAGCACTCCAGCGGCGCGCTGTACGACACTACGGATCTCCATGAGGGCACCGATGCCTCCGAGTTCGTCACGGCGGATGTGAGCACGCAGCGGAAAGCCGAAGCGGTTGCCCGCAAGTTGATCCGTCTGGATGCTGGTGACGAAGAAGAGCCGATGGTCAAGACTCCTGGTAAAGAGGAGTGGACTCGGGGCGGTAAGGTCGTCAAAAGGCTAGCGAAGCCTGGAGCAACATCAAGAGCATCTGAGATGTCGAAACTCACGCGAGCGCGAGCGAAGCAGGTGCCGTTTGAGAGCTTCTTACAGATCGCACAGAAGAAGCCGAAGGAGCCGATGGTCAAGACTCCTGGTAAAGAGGAGTGGACTCGGGGCGGTAAGGTCGTCAAAAGGCTAGCGAAGCCTGGAGCAACAACAAGAGCACGCAGCACATCGACGCCCGGCCGCGGAGCCCGCGGACCTAAGGGTAAGCTGGGATGGACGACCGGGGGGCCTGACGGTGAGGGGACTCGTCACGCGATGCCCGATTTTACCAAGAAGGCAAGGAAGAGCATGACTGACCCTGTAGAAGTGGAGAAGCTCACCAAGGGGCTTCACGAGTTCCACATCAGCCCTGGACAGAAGGGGGCGAAGCTCCCTGATGCTTACCTGCAAGACTACCTCGATGCGTTCATCGAAGAAGCATACGAGCATGAGTACAAGGAAGAGCGCCACCGCTCTCCTCGTCTCGAAGGTGGCGACCCGTACATGTATCTCGCGAGGTGCGTCTACAACGAGCTGCTCATCTTCGCGGTACACAATGAGAACTTGCTGCGAGCCATCAAGAAGTTCTCCATCAGTCAGCCGTCGTACGTCCTCGGCCGACTCACTGCGATGAATCTCTGTCGAGTGAACTCGGAGAACTACGAGGCAGAGCACCAGGGACAGGTTGGAGGCTACCACCCTGAGAAGGTGGAGCCGCTCTCGCAGCAGAGCCCTGAGGGCTTCACGCGCTCCATGGACACCGTAGCGGGTGCGGTGCAGCGCGAGGAGCAGGAACACAAGATCCGGGGCGGCTCGGGTGTGTTCTCGGACGGGCCTGTGATGGTGCGCCTCGACGACCACGACTCGATCGATCCCTTCGTCGCGCTCAAGAAGAGCATTGACTCTCGGCCTGACGCTCTCGGGCGCAAGTTCGTGCTCGATCAGAACGAAGTGTGCGGCCCCACCATCGACGCTCACTGTCTCATTCACGGGATGAAAGATCTCACGAAGTCGATGAACCTCGGAAACGTCTTCGCGCACTGCACCTGCCCGCACGCTGAGGGGTGACCTGTGGGGATTGTGGATGATGCGAGAGCGTTTCTCTCGAAGGCTCTCACGGGTGCTGCGGGTGCGGTGCAATCGGGCGACGAGGAAGAGGACATCTCCTTTGAGCAGATGCAAGATGCTCTTGCGGGCAGTGGGCTAGCGGAGCCCACAGACGAGAAGCCTCGCGCGCTCTTCCACGATCCTTACTCTGTGATGGACTGGGGCGGGTGGCGCGAGCGCCCGTCCGTTCTGACGTATGACTCGCTGCGCATGATGGCGCAGAAGAACACCGTCATCGCTGCGTGCATTCAGGTGCGGACGAATCAGGTCGCTCAGTTCGCTCGTCCTCAGCAGGGACGCTACGACAAGGGATACAAGATCGTGCTCCGTGATCGTCGCGACAAGCGGCGCATGATGAGTAAGATCGAAGCGTCTCAAGCGGCAGAGATCGAGCGCATGCTGGAGACGACGGGCTTGCTCAGAGAGGACGAGAAAGCCAGCGACCGGGACTCTTTCAAAGACTTCCTGAAGAAGGGCGTCCGTGACATTATCATCTACGACCAATGGTGCTGGGAGAAAATCCGAGACCGCGTAGGCAGACCGTCGCGGTTCATCGCTCTACCCAGCGAGACCATCCGGCCTGCCGTCGCGGACATTGAGCACATGGATCCGGCAGAGATGCGCAACCGCGTCTCGCACGTCCAGGTGTACGAGGACACCGTGATCGCCGAGTTCTCGCCTGACGATATTGCGTGGTGCATCATGAACCCGCGCTCCGACATTCGGTCCAACGGGTTCGGCTTCAGTGCGATCGAGCAGCTCACCAACATCGTTACTTCATGGCTCTACGGTCTCGACTACAACACGCGATTTTTCACCCAAGGCTCTGCGATCAAAGGCGTGCTGAATGTGAAGGGCGCGATTCCTGATCGACAGCTCAAGGCGTTCCGTCGGATGTGGTACGCGATGGTCGGCGGGGGAGTTCAGAACGCGTGGCGTACGCCCATCCTGAACTCAGACGACATTCAGTTCGTTCCCATGCACTCCACAAACCGTGAGATGGAGTTCGCAAATTGGATGGATTTCCTCACCAAACTCATCACAGCGGTGCTCGGTATGGATCCGATGGAGATCAACTTCATCTTCGGGAACACAGGCGTCTCCTCTGGACTCAATCAGTCGCGACCAAACCAGGAAGAGGTTTCCGAGTCGAAGGACAAGGGACTTCGCCCGCTCATGGAGCACATTGCGGACTCACTCAATCAGCATCTCATCTGGGAGATCAATCCTGACTTCGAGTTTCAGTTCGTAGGTCTCGACGCGAAAGCGGAAGAGGTCGAGCGACAAGCACACATCTCTGAAGTCACAAACTTCAAAACGGTCAACCAGATCCTTCGTGAGCGCGACGAAGAGCCTATGGGGCCTGAGGGCGACGTCATCCTGAATCCGACCTGGGTGCAGTGGGCGCAAGCTCAGCAGCAGGGAGGAGAGGGCGGGCCGCTCGGCGGCGACGGTGGCCCTATGAGTGAGCTTGGCGACGAAGACGAGGACGACGACGATGCCTTTGGCGGAGGGGACTTCGCCGATGGTGACGAGGGATCGCCAGATGATGGCAGCTTCAACCCAGATCCAGTCATGGGCAAATCTCTCGCCCTCCTCTGGGAGACGGAGCGCTTCGTGGATGAAGAGCTGAAAAAGGCGCACGTGAGTCGCAAGGTCAAAGGCGACCGACAGATCATCGACATTACCTTGCCGGGAGGCGACTGATGGGCGTACGAACAAGAGTGAAGCTCTCCGTTGAGGTGGGGCCAGAGAACAGCTTGGACGACTGCCTCTTCGAGCGGGATCTTGAAGAGCTGCTCGACACGATGGAGGATTCCAACTCGCAGACCTTCGAACTCTCGGGCGGAGAGGTGGCGCGTTCGATCAGCCTTGGGGATGTACAGGACGTGCGCCTCATCTACATCGAAGCGGACGCCGAGATCAATGTTTGGTTCGGAGGTGTCGCGGCTACTGCTGCGGCAGTGCTCGGAGTGGGTGGAACCTATCCCACGACCTTCGCCGGGGGTGAGACGTTCATCATCACGGTTGACGGCGTAGCGATCACTGTGACGTTCACGGTAGCAGCCCAGCTCATCGCAGACACGGTCAACGAGGTCAACGCAGCAGCGGCGCTTCTAGGGATCGCGCCCATTGCATTCAACGTGGCTGGTCAGCTCCAGATCAAGAGCACGACCACAGGTGTGCTCTCCACGGTCTTGATCGGTGCGGGCACAGGTAACGCAACGCTCGGGCACACATCGACCACGCTCAGCACAGGGACGGACCCGTTGCCTGCTACGAGCCCGATCACCCTGCTTCGGATGGCTAATCCTGCGGGTACGAGCGTGTCAGGACTCAAGGCGTTTCTCCTCGCGTCGGCGAGAGCCTCAGCAGTCTTCCTCACCAACCCGGATCCAACGAACGCGGTTCGTGGGCGCTTCTGCCTGGTCGGAGATCTTGTCGCGACGTAATGGGTGATGAGGATCAACGGGACGAAGAGGGAGCACACGGCGCAGCAGATTCGTGTTGAGGCTCCGCTAGGCGTAGACCGCCTCACCATCGCTCAAGCGATCGTGGGGCGCGATGTGCTTTTGAAGGCGGAGCACGTCGCTCCGATCCATCGCAATCCCTTTGAGCGCTGGCTAGTGATGCGCCAGCTTTTCGACAAGGTGAACGACGCATACGGGAAGAGACTCGATCGTCTGGTCGCGGAGATTGGCGCTTACATCGAGAAGAACATCCTCCAAGGGGAGAAGCTCCAGAAGGCGGAGACAGTCGTCGACCCTGCGCATCTAGATAAGATCGCGCAGATGGTGATCGATCATCACGCTGAGTTCGTTGCTGACTTCGGAGGCGCGAACACGAAGGCCGAAGTAGCGCGGCTCGTGAAAGAGAAGAAGCTCCCCGAGAAGTCGATGGATGCTGTCTTCGATTCGTTCACCTATGGGCTGCTCACTGGGCGCATCGCCAAGCTCGACACGGCCGCGCGCACGAAGAAGATGAGCTATGTGAACTTCACACAGCGCAAGAAGCGCAAACCGTTCACGCTCACCGAGCGCATGAAGAATGCTGTGAAGTGGATGAAGCGAAACGCGGGTGAGTACATCCGCAACTACGGCAACAAGATCGGACACGAACTCGTCGCTGTCATGGGTGAGATGCGAAACGATCAAAAGCAGTGGCGACAGATCGCGAGCGAGATTGGTCACCGCACGGGGAAGTGGAAGACGGATCTCAAGCGCATCGCAGCCACCGAGACGCAGCGCGCCATGCAGGAGGGCTACTCGGAAGGTCTGAAGGAGAGGGAGGGCGATCCAAAAGGCATCCTCGTCATAAAGCTACCCAACCCTGATGCGTGTAAGAACTGTGTGAAGCTCCATCTCACGGACGGACGAGGCTCTACTCCGCGAGTTTTCACGCTCGCCGAGCTAGAGAAGAACGGGACGAACTTCGGGCGGAAACAGCGCGAGTGGAAGGCGGTAGTCGGAACCGTACATCCTTGGTGCGCATGTGAACTTCGACATCTGCCTCCGGGCTGGGGCTACGAGCGCACTCCTCCTAAGGACAAAGGATGGGAGAAGGTGCCGCGTAAAAAGGCGTGGAGGAAGAAGACCAAAGGAGTGTGGGAGTATTGGTCGCCTCGGATGGTCCCGGAGTCGCTACGTCGAGGGCTCGCGCTCAGTCGCGACCTGATGAAGGCAACGATGACTTATGGCGACAGCGTACCAGAGAAGGGGGTCGCGATTCGTGTCGGCGATCCGCTCATGCGCCAAGCGATTGAGGAGGTGCTTTCGGATACACCCTCACAGCTCTTCGACAAACAGATCGGCGTGACGCTGATCACGACCGACATCCCGCGTCCAGGCGTCGCTCTTGATGAACACGATCTTGCATACTGGACAGGCAACGAGATCCGAATCTCGCAGACACTTCCGTATGACAAGGTCCGCAAGGTGATGCGTCACGAGCTGGGTCACGTGCTGAACGTGCATCTGATCAACAAGTGGGGCGGCGAAGAGCCAGTCATCGCCTGGCACAAAAAGCTCTTCGACGTGGCGAAGGAAGAAGGCTTCATCTCGAAGTACGCGGGGACGCTTCCGATCGAGTGTGCGGCCGAAGCCACTAGGATGTATCTCTTCGAGCGTGAGCGATTCATGCTGCGCTACCCGAGGCAGTTCGCCATGCTTCACGAAGCCTACCGTGATGTGTTTCGACCAGACCCTAGGGCAAATTTGCCACAGGGTCTAGAGAAGGGCTCAGGAGGTGCGTACACAGGCAAAGGCAAGCGCACGGGCTCTCCGGGTCACTATAAGTACGACTACGATGAGCAGGCCCCTCAGAAGCCGAAGGTTGCGAAGGCGCCGAAGGCATTGAAGGAGCCGAAAGCCAGGAAGGCGGAGCCTTGGGACTGGTACTACAGTCGCCGAAAAGAGCGACACATCGCTCGCCGTAAGCACGGTGACGCTTTGTGGGAAGTTATGTTCGATGGTGAAATGGCTGATGTAACTCTCAGAAACGGTTTTGGAACCAGCGATCCTGGTGCGTACTATGAGTACCAAGATCTGAAAACTAGAGCACAGGCTGAGAAATGGGCCACGCAGACAATCAAGGATCTGACGCTTCTTGCGGAGAGTAGAAAGGGGGCTGTCGATGAAGCGCCTCGTCTGGCGCAACGCTACGGGGAGCCGCCCAAAAAGAAGATGGAGCGTCCCTCTAGCGAGGAGTCGTGGCGCGATAAGGATTGGGCAAAAGCCTCATGGATCGATGTACAGCGGGTTTTGTACAACAACGATACCGACGTTGACTCATTTGTCGATCACCTGAGAAGTCAGATCACAAACGCCAAGAAGATCACCCCTGCGCTCACATCGATCCATAGGGGGATGCTCACCGAAATGTGGATCGCACCTTCCGCGAGTGCTTTCGGCCAAATATCCCGGCAAGGCGCCGGGGAAGCCATAAGCTCTGCTATTTTCGACCAAGATCTTCCTCAGACCGGCCCCGCTAAACGAGCGGTACAACATCTAGAGATGAACTTTGGACCGAAGTGGGCTGAAGCGATGAAAGCTGTTTACGCGGAGACGCAAGCCTCGCTGCGAAAGAAGGGCACGAAGAAGACGGCAGTCTTTCGAGGCGTCCTAGGGAAGTACAGTCAAGGACTGTCGGATCGGGGCGCCGCCTCGGAGGTAGGGGTGTGGGGCTTGTCCTCCTGGTCTACGACGCTAAGTGTCGCAGCTTCTTTTGCGGAGGGAGGGCGTGTACTGGCTGGTTGGATTCCCATCGAGAACATCCTTTTTGATCATCGTATTCACAGGGATCTGGATGACGCCGGGGAGGATGAAATCGTGGCAGTGTTTGAGACACCTAGCATCGAGATCCGCAGTTTTAGGCCAGCCGAAAAGAACATCGCTGCGCAGTTCCAAAAGCTACAAGGCAAGGCACGGCCGATGCTTCACGTGGACGAACTACACCCGCATTGGCTGACCACAGTCCGATTGGCGCGCGGGAAGCTGAAGAGGGGCGGGCAGTGACCCACTACAAAATCCATCAACTCGCCGATCTTGTGAAGGCCCGAGGACCGAAACCTGGCGGCGGCGGATGGACTCCTACGCCCATGGGTTGGAAGCGCCCCACAGGGAAGCCGAAGAAGGGTAAGCCCACCAAGTGGGAATACGGGGGCTACGGGACGCCTGAGGTGCCTCCTAAGGCCCCGAAGCGCTCGGAGGAGCCTCAGAGGCGTCCGTCGCTTACAGAGCGTGTGAGCGCCTCTGGGGCTCGTTCCTTCGACCCGTCCAAAAAGAAGGCGAAGCGTCCCTCTCCTCATCGAGTGGAAGGGAGACCGATGGAGTCCTTTGCCTCGACTGCTCCGAAGGGCTCGGCGAAGCATCGGCTTGAGTCGGGAGAGTTCTCCCTCATCAAGAAGCGGAGCTACTCGCGAGACGCAGACAAGGGCAAGCGCTCCCGCCAGGTGTGGGCTCCCAACGTGGACGATCAGACCAGGATGGAGTTGATCGAAGCCTATCAACCACTCATCAAGAAGTGGGCGAAGAAGCTGAGCAGACAGCTCCATCTCCCGTTCAATCGGACGACTCTCCAAGATCTCCAGCAGGCGGGCGCTGAGGGGATGCTCGTCGCGATCGACAAGTACAAGGGAGGGACCGACTTCAATCCTACCCTCGTCGTAAGGGCCACGATGCGTGTCCATGCAGCTTCCGAGTTCCTCGGCTTCGAGGTTCCCGAGAAGCACGCAGAGAACCTCTCCAGGTACATTGCAGCGAGACACCAAGCGTCGCAGAAGCTCGACAAGCCCAACCCGACGCCCGAAGAAGTGCTCCCGTTCTTCGACCTGAGGAAACGTCACCTCCACTCTGGTCTTCCGGCTCACGACAAGTCGCGCCCGCTCGGGAATGACAAAGAGACGGGTAAGATGACCTACGCTACGCTGCGAAATGAGCAGCTACCCGACTTCGACAAGTACACGCTTCCTGAGCATCTCGGTCGGAAGGGTACAGACGACGATGTCTCCGATCGTGTGCGTAAGGATCAGCTCTCCAAATTCGACTGGGCGGAGATCTATCACAACTTCCTCACAGGCCAGAAAGGCTTTTCAGGCTTCGACCAAGACATCATCGCGCCGGGGGTGGGAATCGGGCAGGCGTACAGCGCGGAGGATCGGGCTGCCATTCAGCACGACTTGGCAGGAGCTGCCGACGCCATCACGAGCTTGGGTCCGTTCACGCTGCAAGCCGCGAGCTACCCAGGCGCGAAGAAGAAGACGACATACCGCGTCAAGGATCTCGGCAAGGTGATCTTCGAGCGGTTGATGCAAGACCCAGGGGAAGGGGTCCAAACGCTCGTAGAGTCCATCCCCATCCACAAGCTCAAGAAAGACGGCAAGTGGGAAAGAGTCGGCGACCGGCAGGCGCACGACATCATGACCAAGTTCGTCCACATGGGGATGCAGCGCATTCCGAAGCACGCCGCGAGCGATCACACCAAGCGTCTCCTCACACGGGCGGCGGAGGTTGCAGCTCCTTCGAAGAGGATTCCTCCTGGTCCGAGTTGGGCAGACACCATCCGAGCTGTGGCCGCAGAGTACACACAGAGCGAAGTCAGCAAATACCGAGAGTCCCGCCGTACTGATGATCGCGCCTCTCGGATGAGCGATCAAGAGTTGCGTATCCACATGGCGCAAGGCTCACGCACGGGAAGAGCGCTCAGTGCTGAGATGAGACGATCTATGCTCCGAAGTATGGAAGTAGAGCGCACAGGCCCGACCGCGGGCTTGGCGCGGATCTACAACCAAGAATCGAAGCAGTGGGAGTCCATCAAGGTTCACATGAACCGCCCACGGAGCGCAGCAGATCTCAAGGGTACGACAGGCGCTCGCGCAGGCGTTGCCACTTCCGGCATCCCCTGGGTGACGGGTAGCGGTGCTGAGTCGATCTACGACAACGACCCCAAGGCGATGGCACGTAGGGCAGAGTATTACGAGAGTCCTGGGCGTTCCTGGTTCAAACCTGAGTTCCGTAAGCCGCTGAAGAAGAGTTACGGAAATCTCAGCGAGCGTATGCTGAGAGACCTTCGGCTTTTTCCTAATCTGATGAAGCTACTAATGACCGATGGTCCACCCACCAAGGAGAGGGCTGCCCTCTATCGTTTGGTCGGGCTACTGTAGGGGCGAGATGACTGATCGTGTTTATCAAGTCGGGATGTACAAAGGCAACCGCCTCGTCCCTGCGTTCAAGATTGTACGCCGTCAGGATGGAGGCATTCGCTTCATGGATGTGGTGAAGAGCAGCGATCAAGAGCGCCTTCTCGTGACCGCTCACTTCGGGAGACCCATCCGTGCGATGATCATGGCGGGCCTTGAGCAGCACCGCACAACTTTCGATCCTGGTACGCAGGAGCACTTCGATCACGCGATTCACGAACTACCCGCACCATTCGCACTCATGAGGAAGCCACGATGAGACACGTCATCGACATCAACCGGGCGGGGCTCGAAAGTCTGATCAAAGCGACGCTGGGATCTGTAGGCGCCCATAAGTACATCCGCCGAAAGCGGTACTGGTATAAGGGTAAACTTGCGTGGCGCTACTTCTACCTGGATGATTCGCAGCGGACTCGTCATCAGAAGGAGATCGACAAGGAGCACCGCGGTGCTCACGTCGAGCACTACCTCATCACAGATCTGGAGAAGGTCTATGAGTCGTTCAAGCGCACGCTACCTGCCACAAAGACGTGGACCGAGGAGCGGCTTTCTCAACAACTGAAGACCCGCCCCAAGGTCAAGATGAGTCCTGCGTTCAAGAAGAAACACTTGACGCCATCCCTTGATGCAGAGAAGCACGGACTCGATCCAGAGCGCAACACAACTCAGCGCATCGCCATGGCGCTAGGGATGCTCACGGAGAAGGTGCAGGGATTGGTGGACATCCAATCCATCAAGATCCTCGATTCCTCTGATCACGCGGCAGGTTCCATGTCCGCAGTGTCTATGGAGAAGGTTGGTGCTGGGAATCAGCTCACCCTCACAGCAGATACGGGAGGAAGAGGCATCAACACAGCTCCTCACGGTGATCCTCATTTCGGATCCGCGCTCACGCTCACCGAAGAGCGTGTGTGGCATCAGATCGGGCGCACCATCCTGGACAAGGCGAAGACGGACAAGCGACTGCTCGCGAAGTTGACCGAGTTCAAGACGATCACATCGACTCCGTCCGTGTTCGATCAGCCTGTCTCTTCCATCGCTGAACAAAACTGGCAGTCTGATTTCGCAGAGTCGTTTGCATGTTTGATGTCGCACCCCAAGCAGCTCGCACATCAGGCGCCTTCTCGTTACGAGTGGCTCGTCGCAAACGGCTTCGGCAACAACAAGCTCCCGAAGAAGGCCGCGGCGATGGAGGAGACTCCTCGCTCGGATTGGGAGTGGTTCGAAGCGCGCAAGCAGACTCGTACGCGCGCGATGTTCGACAAGCTCAAAGAAAGAG
>Ga0307379_10011772_pt1 | contig 11445 bp, 13 predicted proteins | sample UN2MG_FD_202237 | JGI IMG/M metagenome (GOLD analysis project Ga0307379, IMG submission 202237) | Soil microbial communities from Risofladan, Vaasa, Finland - UN-2 | ecosystem: Environmental > Terrestrial > Soil > Coastal area > Acid sulfate soil | place: Finland: Risofladan, Vaasa | collected... | reverse complement strand
TCTCCTTTCAAAGAGACTTAATTTTTTGTTTTATTTTTAAAAGGTAATTAATTTACCTTTCTTTTTAAAATAGCTCCTTAATCTCATACTTATGAGGGAAACTGAAAAGTTTCTGATATTTCATAAGCACTTCTCCGCATCTCGACCTGATGCAGGTTAAGAAACTACCGCTTGTTATCAATTTACTAGTAACTTCTGGGGTCAGGTCTCCACATTTGACATAAGTTAACTTTAATATTTCTGTAATTATGTCAAATGTGGAGAACTGACCCCATTATTCCTTCTTAATACCGAATACCTTATGCCTTACGGGGCAGGTTGTGTAACCGTATTACCATCCAAAGTGACCGCGGTCTGTGACAACAGTCTGCCGTTCACTGTTGCACCAGTCGCCAGGGTGATCTCTGTATAAGACAGTACTATTCCCTCAAAGTGCGCGGTCGTATCAAGCGCGACAGCACCGAAGGTCTGCCAGAAGATGTTCTTGGGCAGTGCGCCGCCGGTCAAGATCACCTGCGTAGCGGAAGCCTGGGTAAGATCGCCCGATATCTGGAAGATCCAGACATCATTGGGGCCACCATTGAGAGTGACATCCGTTGATATTAAAACACCGGTGCCCCATTTGTAGAGGCCAGGAACGATGGTTAGTCCGCCAATCTCTCCGGCGCCCAGTTCAGTAGCATCAGGCAATGTCCGTCCAGCAGCGTCAGTGTACGCAGTTTCCATGTCGCTTACAGCCGTGGTCATCTTAGCTGGAGTAGGAACTTCATAGTCGGCTGCGTATAGCTTTCCGGTCACTTGATCGGATGTCGAAAATGTATTCGAGGCATCCATTGTTTCTGAAAATCCCGTGAGCGCGGCGCGGTCGATGGGACTCACTCCGATATCGCCGGTCACTGCGGAGGTTGGAACGGTTGAGATTCCTGATTTTGCCAGAATCACGAAATCGCCGGCTGTTCCAAGGTTTACCAGCGCTGGACCTGCCGCTGTTGTTGCCCCTATTGTAAAGGACCATACCTTATCAGCTGCCAATGCATTGTCTGCCAGGTCTTTGACCCCGGTTGTAATCGTGGCAGTAAATACGGTATTGGCTGCGAGATCGCTGGTTGGGTTCAAGGTCGCAACGGTGCCCGCATACGTCACAGCGCCTGGAACAGGCGTTGCCCCTTGCGTTAAGGTAAAGGTTGCGGTGGTGATCGTTGCAGCGTCCATCGCCTCACTGAAGGTGGCGGTGATGTTCCTGTTGATGGCCACATCGGTGGCAAGATCCGCAGGGATTGTGAGAGTCACGGTTGGTGCGGTGGTGTCTGCGGTTGTACCCGTGGTAAAGCTCCACACTTTGTTAACCGCCAGGGCATTACCAGCCAGGTCCTTGGCCCCGGTTGTAATCGTGGCTGTATATACGGTGCTGACTGCAAGGTTGCTGGTCGGATTGAAGGTCGCGGTTGTGCCCACGTAGGTCACCTCACCTGGAACAGGCGTTGCCCCTTGCGTTAAGGTAAAGGTTGCGGTGGTGATCGTTAAAGGGTCCATCGCCTCACTGAAGGTGGCGGTGATGTTCCTGTTGATGGCCACATCGGTGGCAAGATCCGCAGGGATTGTGGAACTCACAGTGGGTGCGGTTTTGTCTGGATTGCCCTCCCAAGTTCCGCCTCCGCCGTCGCCTCCGCATCCTGTGATTAAAAAACTACACAGGAGCAAGATAAACGCACAATAACTTTTCCAAGCCTTAAACTTTTTCATAATCGATTCTCCTTTTCTGTTTGAACCTTTTGTCCTCAAAACAAAAGCTCATTAAATAAAATTCGTGCTTCGCGGTGAGAGGATAGCTTGCGCCTATTTCACGATCAGACTATTCTTCACGGATCTGACACCCTTGACACTTCTTGCCGTTTGGTCCGCTATCTCGACTGTCTGCCGAGAATCAACGAAGCCGCTCAGTTGAACGATCCCCTTGTAGGTTTCCACACCGATCTGGAATGACTTGAGAACATCATCCCCTGCCAGCAGCGATTTGACCTTGGCCGTGATGACCGAATCGTCAGCGTATTCACCTGCGCTTTCCTGTCTGGGTGTCGATGCACAGGCCATCAACGCCATCAGGGTGCCGATCAGTATTAAAAGAACCATACAGCGGATAAAGGCAGCTTTTTTTTTCATCTTGGTTACTCCTCTCTGTAAGTGTAATTATGGCCTGGTCCATTTCGTGACCTTTCCTTCCAGACTGTCCATTAAATCTCCATCACCCCTTTCAAATGAAAACGCTGTGGAAGGCCCAATCACGGGGCTCATCGAGAAGGTTCATCCCCCCTCCGGATTAGCCGGAAATGCCCCGGTTTCAGGTAGTCTAGGGTTCTCCCGGGCATCCCATTCCTCCAGAATACAGCTTTTATTTTCATTCCCTGTATTATGGCAAAATTCGCAGCGCCCATCCTTTCTTCGTCCTTATTCAGGGGGGAAACCCCCTGTGACAGCTCCATGCGCTTCTCAGATAAGGGCCCTCATTCGCGTGATGACCGGGGCCATATCGATTGGAGATGCAAGGAGCTTGCCAAACAGGCCAAAGAAGATGATACGTCTTGAGTTGACAGGTGGTTAGATCTACAAAATGAGAATATCAGAAGAGTAAAAAGGGGGCCGTTCAACCTCAATATTTGGTGGCACCTCAATATATTGAGGGATGCGTTGAAGGGAGGCGGGTAGCCTAGTTGGGTTCTTTTGTCTTCGGCCGTACTATCCCGAGGTTATGCATCCTCGCTCTCAAGGTGCTCGGGTGAATGCCCAGGATCTCGGCGGCCCCGTCCTTTCCCTCGATGCGCCATTTGGTTTCTGAAAGGATTTTAAGAATTTGGTTTCGGTCGGTCTCTTCCAAGGTTCTAACGGTGCCTAAAAGTGCGGTGGATGAAATCTCCAATTTATCCGCCAACTTCAAAACCGGCCCGGGGCACAAAATCACGGCCCGTTCAATGATGCTTTCCAGTTCCCGGACGTTCCCGGGCCACTGATAATCCTGCAGCGCCTTCATCGTCTCCTTCTGAATCGTCGTGATCTGTTTGCCCAATTTTCTGGCATACCGCTCTACGAAGGCCGGGACCATCAGCGGGATGTCGTCTTTGCGCTGCCTGAGAGGTGGGACAGTGATGGGGAATACGTTGAGCCGATAAAAAAGGTCCTGCCGGAACCGGCCATTGCGGACCTCTTCCTCAAGGTTTCGATTGGTCGTTGCCACGATCCGTACGTCGACTTTGATGGTATGGGACGATCCCAGGCGCTCAAATTCGTTATACTGAATCACCCGGAGCAGCTTTCCCTGCAATTCCAGCGGCAGTTCCCCGATCTCGTCCAGGCAAAGGGTGGAACCATTGGCGATCTCGAACCGGCCGACCTGCCGGGTATCGGCCCCGGTAAAGGCCCCCTTCTCCCGGCCGAACAATTCGCTCTCAATCAGATTGCCCGGAAGGGCAGCACAGTTGACCGTGATCAGGGGCCGTTCCTTACGGGGACTCATGTTATGGATGGCGGCAGCGATCAGCTCCTTTCCCGTACCGGTCTCCCCGAGAATGAGGACCGTTGTGTTCGCGGGAGCAACCTGCTGTGCCCGATAGAGAACATACTTGAGGCCGTCACTTTGCCCGATAATATGCTCAAATCGATGTTTCATTTTGATCTCGTGACGGAAGTAAATATTCTCGGCCTCGAGCTGTTCTTTCATGGCTTGAATTTCAGCAAGAGCCGTCCTCAGCTCGACCGTCCGCTCCTCCACCTGCTGTTCGAGCTTGTCATGGGCTTTTTGCAGCGCCTCCTCCTCTATCCGCATCGCTTCATTGCGCTTTTGTTCCGTCAGGTCGGTCACCACCATGCACACCGCACCGGGCATATCCGTGGGCTGAAGGGGACTTACGGAAAGTAAGACAGGTGCAGAATTTTCACCTCCGGTCTGTAAGGCCAGCTCCGCCTTACTGTTCCCCTTTAAACCCTGCTCAAGCAATACCTCAAATAATTGAAGGTCTGTTGATGAAATGTATTGGTAGATTGAAGATCCCATTACTTTTTCCAGAGACCCTTTGACGATATCTGCAAAACGTTGGTTACAGAAAAGGGTCGTGCCGTCGGAGGCCAGGGTGACGGCCCCTTCGTTCATGGTTTCGACCATTACCCTGTAAGGATGATCGGCGCCCGATAGTGTAAAGACCCGATCTCCTTCCACCGTTGAGACAACCAGACCATCCACCTCACCGCCTCGGATAGCGCGCAGAGTTTCTTCAGCTTCCATCATCCGCGACGTGAGTTCCTGCAACTCATCCAAAAGTTGCCGGCGTGTTCTATCCGATTTGTTCATTGATTCGCACTCATGAATTCTTTGGGTTTCAGACCGATGCCTTCAAGAAACCTTTCCGTATCCGACATGTCGCCGATGAGCCTCCGGAGTGGCAGGGGGAGTTTCTTGATGAGCGTTGGGGTGGCAATAATCTGCTCTTCCTTGGCCAGCTTTGGCTGTTGGTAGATGTCTATCACCTTGAGTTCGTAGCGGCCTGCCAGGTGTTTTTCACAGAGTTTCTGGACATTGGCGATTGCCTTGGTTGACTTTGGGGTCATCCCTGTAACATACAGCTGAAGAACGTGCTTTGCCCGGTCTCCCTTCGCGGCCGCTTTTTCGAATTCCTCAGTGCTCGTTTTCTCTCTTTTTGTCTCCATCGCTGTTACACCAAAATTGATTTTATCATCCGGAGACAGGACGAATGTCGAGCCCCACCAGCACGCGCTCTGTGTCAGCCAGATCTCCGATAATCTTTTTAAGCGGTTCAGGAAGCTCCCTTACCAGTGTCGGTATGGCAATAATCTGGTCCCTTTTAGCAAGCCGGGGATTCTTTAAAAGGTCTATCACTTCAATGCGGTATTTCCCCGCGAGGTGCTCTTCGCAGATCTTCTTTAAATTAGCAAAGGCCGTAATCGATTTCGAGGTCTGATCGGTTACATATAACCGGAGATTCCAGCTTTCTTCTGTCGAATCGGTCTTTGCTTTCTTCCCCTTTCCGGGTGAGACAGCTTTCATCTTACTCTCCTTTCCCTCTTCTTTTTCGAGCGCTTCGCCGGACTGTTGAAGGTTATCACTTGCGAAGATGCGCCATTTCTAAACGGTCTTCCGCCAGGACAGCTTGTCTTTTCCGCTCTTCTTCCGCCATCGAATGCAGCTCTTCAGATTCCGCATCGAACTCGGCACGGAGGGCTGCGATCTTTGCTTCCAGGGCCTCCTTCTTGCTCTCCTGCACGCGGAGCCTGCCATCCGCCGCAAGCCGGCGTATCAGCTCAGAAGCCTTTTCCTCGGCTTGCTGGACTGCCCGGGCACTGCCGGTTAATACCTCGCCGGAACCGGTATAGATGTCGATAAGGGCAATGCCCTGGTTCGTGAGCAGGAACTCATGAATCTGGTTGGAGTGGGCCATGCCGCGGGACTTCAAAATGTAGAGGCCCCGGTTGCGTTCCCCATTGAGTTCGATATCCCGGAGGAGAAGCCACGTATCGATCAGAGCGATCAGAGAAGATCTCTCTTCGCTTGTGCGTTCAAGGCTGACTCCAAAATGGGTGAGGTCCGTAAGGAAAGTAGATATCTTTTTCATCTTCAAATAGTCGATCAGGCGCGTTAATATGGATTTGACCTCTGATGCTGTTCCCGCGGCGCTCAGGTTGCTGATCGGGTCTACAATGAAAACCTGGGGATTGAACTCCTCGATCCCCCTGTGGAAGGTGACAAGATGCATCTCAAGGCCGTAAAGCGAAGGCCGGGCTGAATGAAACTTGAGAAGCCCCTTCTTCACCCATCGGGCGAGATCCATGCCGATGGAGCCCATGTTCCGGATGATCTGGCTGGGCGATTCCTCGAAGGCAAAATACAGGCAGCGCTCACCTCGCAGGCAGGCGGCGTCGGCAAAGGTAGCCGCCAAACTTGTTCTGCCTGTGCCCGCTGTACCGGAGACGAGGATGGTGCTGCCCCGGTAGAACCCCTTCCCATCAAGCATTGTATCCAACTTGGGGACGCCCGTGGAGATGCGCTCCGTGGAAACGGGGTAGTCGAGCCCCAGGGAAGTGATTGGCAGGATAGAGAGGCCGGTCTCGTCTATCAGGAAGGAATACTCATCGGAGCCGTGAGATGAGCCGCGGTACTTGACAATACGCAGGCGGCGGGTGGAAATTTGCTCCTCGATGCGGAAGTCGAGGAGGATCACGCAATCGGCGACGTATTCTTCGAGCCCGTAGCGTGTCAGGAGCTTGTCGCCGCTTTCCCCCGTAACGATGGCCGTCACACCGCGGTCTTTCAACCAGTGAAAAAGCCGACGAAGCTCTGCCCGAAGGATGGTGGCATTAGACAGCCCGGAGAAAAGTACTTCTATGGTATCTAAGACAACCCGCTTCGCGCCGATGGAATCAATGGCATCCCCCAGGCGGATGAACAATCCTTCCAAGTCGTACTCACCCGTCTCCTCAACCTCGTTTCGCTCGATTTTGACGTGGTCCGTTGCGATGAGACCACACGACATCATGTCAGGGAGATCAAAACCAAGGGAGACGAAGTTCTTCGCGAGATCCTCCGCCGTCTCCTCGAAGGTCATGAAGACCCCGGGTTCTCCGTAATCCATGGCGCCCCGCATGAGAAACTCCATGGCGAAAAGTGTTTTGCCGGAACCCGCACCGCCGCAGATCAGGGTTGACCTGCCTCTCGGAAGCCCCCCCTTCGTGATCTCATCGAGACCCCTGATGCCCGTCGGGCATTTTTCAAGAACATCAACAGCATGTTTTGCCTTAACCATCGTCACCTCCCAGCACCTTTGTGAATCTAAAGCAATTCCCATAAAAGTCAAGATACAATTATCAACAATATTAAAGTATAATTTATCAAAAAGCCCATTGCTTTTCAATAGAAAAAATTCAAAATGTTGTTGAACTTGACAAAATTGTTTTAGTGGCGTACATATACAATATATTTTATACGTCATTATATTTGGAGGCGCTGTATGAATTCTAAATTAACATTACGGCTTGATGAAGATTTAATTCAAAGTGCAAAATCATATTCAGCTAAAACCGGTAAATCTGTTTCTAAAATTGTTGCTGATTATTTTGCGCTCATTGACAAGGAGTTATCAGGTAAGAAAAGAGAAATTTCTCCTCTAACACGTTCTCTTAGGGGGTCGCTTAAAAAAGGAAAGGTGTCGGAAGAAGATTATAAAAAATACCTTGAAGAGAAATATTTATGAATATTTTATTTGATACCAATGTTGTTCTTGATGTCTTGCTTGACCGCAAACCGTTTTCTGCTCCTGCTTCTGTTATATTTTCATGGGTTGAAGAAGGAAAGTTCATTGGCTTTTTAGGGGCAACGACAGTCACAACAATTTTCTACCTTGCAACCAAGGTTGTTGGTAAAAAACAAGCAGAAAAAGAGATATCGAAGCTTTTATCCATTTTTGCTATCGCACCTGTCAACAGAGCTGTATTGGAGGCAGCAATAAATTCAAAATTTACAGATTTTGAAGATGCGGTTTTATATGAATCTGCTCTCCATGCAAGCGCCCAAGCTATAGTAACGAGAGATGCCGTTGGTTTTAAGTACGCAAAAATTCCTGTTTATACACCGGAAGAACTTATTAAAATGACCCAAGCCATTAAAACAACAGGAAAAGATGGATAACAAAAAGATTGAAGAACCCTGTAGCCCCGTATAAGCGGGATCTTCGCTTCCGTTTCGACAATCTACAGGGAATGCGCTCGCTATCGCGGTTCAGGCAACATTCAACACCCCAGTTATGAAAAGGGAAATCCTGGGCCACCTCCTGCCGTATAATAACTTAACGACCAGTTGCGGAACACCTTCCATAAGAGCAATGATCTGCGCTACCTCTTACCTGGTCGCAATAAGTTCTTTCAGTGTGAATTGAGTAGTGATAAAGACGCATTACATCCCGAACTTTGTCCATTAGCTTGCGCTCTTTTTGTGTTGACATGCTCATAATAAAATAGTTTTATTTCGAATCAATTCTTCTAAATACTGATGCTTATTTTGCGTTTTTAAGGTGATTATATACCAACTTTATTTAAATCAAGACTGATATTGACACAGGGCAAATTTGCCCGAAAACCCAGTCAATATCATATCATCAGGGCAAATTGACCTGACAATAATAATGTTGGACTCAAGAGGAAAGAGTTGATTGCGGAGGAATTCTTCGCACCCTGCTTGAACGCAAGCTCATACGGATTCTGGGACGCAAGGAAATGCCAGGCCGCCCTTTGATTTATGCAACCACCAGGCAGTTTCTGGAAATGTTTGATTTAAAGGATCTTAAAGAGCTTCCCACCCCGGAAGAAATAGAAAAGCTCGGAAATACAGCAGGCACACAACTATCGCCTGAACAAAAAACCTTCTTTGATGAATAAGAAATTCTTTAAAACTATTTGAACCGCAACAGCGAGCACCTTCCCTCTTAAGCCCTCCCTGTAATATTATTGGATTGACTGAATTATATTGATAACCCTCCGAAAAGATAAGAAATTAAATTGACTTGTATGTTCGCTTAATTTATAGTGTTTTGAATTAATTTAGATCTGTTTTTTGAACCTCAAACAGGAGGATTTCGTGAACAACCATAGTATTACAAAAAAATAAAGCCCCGTTTCTTCAGTTATATGAAGGATGGGGCTTTTTGCTTCACAGCCTTGGATCTGGAACCTCAAACTGAAAAAGATTTAGCTGCTCTATTCTCCTACAATACAACCCATAAGCTGAGAAGCATTCCATAAATAGCCCAAGAGAAATATTTACCATAATTTAAATTAATATACGAATACATGGAAACTTTTTCCAGATATATAGTCCGATATCATGGAAAAGAAATTTCCACCTATTAACACTGTTATGCGATATATGTATTACCGGGGTCCGATAGTTAGCCTCAGGCCATGGAACAAGGGAGAAAGATCGTGCCTCTCGCGAATTTTGTAACCATAAGCGGAATGATCCTTGATGTACTTGGGGCCGTCATTCTGGCTCGCAGCTTTTTTCTGAAGCGTCCAAAGGATGTCTTTCGCGAGTTGAAGAGCTTCGGCAAGTGGGATTTTCACATCACTCGTGGCGCGCGCGATCTACTGCTCTCATGGCTCGTTCAGAGTTTCGAGGCACGCACTGGTGCTCTGATCATAGGGATCGGATTTGGGTTACAGGCAATCTCTCAATCTCAGGTACTGCCGGAGGTAACTTTGCCATATGCGGTTCTTGGCCTTTTTTTTGTGGCCAAAGCGGCATTCTGGTCCTTTTTCAGGCTACAGACGGGGTTCGTTCGTCGGGCCGCGAGGCAGGCGCGTGGCTTCTACAAAGAACTTGAACCGGAGGCAACTGGTGCAGACTGGAAGGAGGCAATCCCCAATAGGCGTAATGAACTGCGAGAGATCGAAAAGCAGCCCGGCAAGTGGTTGAAGCATGCGCTTGAGCCAGCGGAGGGCATCGATCCTACGCTAACTAGCAACGAGTGACTGCACCCGACCCATATGCTTACTATCAGAGATCGCATAACCAGGCTCTTCCAGCGGATCGAGAAAAAGCCGCGCCCGCTGAAGAGCGACGATAAGCTGACCGCTCGCGATGCTCGCGATCAGCTTATCGGCGGCGGATGCTTCGCTGGCGTTCGCTGAATTGACAAAATGAATCCATTGACTCTCAAACGTCATCTTGTTATCATAAAGCCATGTTCGATAAACGAAAAATAGTGGATACTTTTTCCATAAAAGAAGACATTGTCCTTTATCCGGGTGATTGCCTTGAATTACTGAAGACCATCCCCGATGAATCATTAAAACTTGTTGTTACATCGCCGCCTTATAATATCGGAAAGGAATATGAGAAACGACTTAAGCTGGAACGCTACCTCGATCAGCAGGCGGCGGTTATCCGTGAGTGTGTAAGGTGCCTTTCTCCAGATGGCAGCATTTGTTGGCAGATCGGAAATTATGTTGACAACGGTGCAATTATCCCCCTCGATATGGTGCTTTATCCCATTTTCACGGGTCTGGGCCTCAGTATGAGAAATCGCATTATCTGGCACTTTGAGCACGGCCTGCATTGTAGTCGTCGGCTTTCTGGACGATACGAAACAATAATTTGGTTCACAAAATCTGATAAGTACGTATTCAACCTTGACCCTATAAGAGTGCCGCAAAAGTATCCCGGTAAGAAATATTTCAAAGGGCCAAATGCAGGGAAATATTCATGCAACCCTCTCGGCAAGAATCCGGGAGATTTATGGGTTATTCCCAACGTCAAGAGCAATCATGTAGAAAAGACGGGGCATCCATGTCAATTTCCGGTTGAACTCATTGAAAGGCTGGTTCTGTCAATGACTAACGAGGGCGATTGGGTCTTGGATCCATTTTTAGGTACCGGTACATCAATCATTGCCGCTATTCGTCATAAGCGCAGAGGTGTAGGGGCAGAAGCGGTCACGAAGTATATTAATATCGCAAGAGATAGGATTGGGCAGGAGATTGCAGGTACGTTAAGAACGCGCCCAATGGATAAACCTGTTTATGATCCTGAGGAAGCTGGAAACAGTTTAAGAATTGCCCCTTGGGCAAAAAAACAAGATGACACTCAGTTGAGACTGCTTGAAAAACGCGCGAGGTACTCTGTAAAATGAAGATTGTCGAAACATACTCACATCTTAATGGTTTGGAATTCTTGATAGTTCACAAACCAAAGCTATGGAAGGAAATAAAGAATGTCGTTCTTTCGGTAGATGCAGAAATTTGCAAGACCAAAGTGTCTAAAGAAAAAACAATGAAAGGGAAACTGCTTTATAGCCCGATCGATATGAATTCAGCGTTTTCGAAATTACTTCGCGCTAATAAATGGGCGGAAAGTAGAGTCAGTTACTGGGTAACCAAGAACGAAAAACTGATTCGGAAAACTCTCACAATACCTGCCGAGGAACAAAAGAAAGAAATTGAGGAGGCAGGTGAAAGACCAATTTTCAGTTACAATCAAACGGACTTCGTGAAGGATCGCGTTGCAGTCGAAGTTCAATTTGGCAAATATTCATTTGTGGCCTATGACCTCTTTGTAAAACATCTTGCCTTTTACGTAGGTGACCGTATTGATGTCGGCGTCGAGATTCTACCAATGAAATCCCTCCAAGCGCAAATGAGTTCCGGTGTCGGCTATTACGAAGGCGAGCTTTACAATATCGTCCGACAGGGGCGGGGTGTCCCGGCAGTTCCATTGATTATCATTGGAATCACAGCATAAACAAAAACCAGCGAATCGGGTAAGGGGGAGTTTCTCTCTCCCCCTCCCCACACCACATAGCAAGCGGGTCCGCACTATGCGGTTCCCCGAGAGTTTTAAAATACCGTCCAACTTCTGACTGTATTCCAAGGCTGGCTACGGCCAACACGCCG
>Ga0307379_10011770_pt1 | contig 11446 bp, 8 predicted proteins | sample UN2MG_FD_202237 | JGI IMG/M metagenome (GOLD analysis project Ga0307379, IMG submission 202237) | Soil microbial communities from Risofladan, Vaasa, Finland - UN-2 | ecosystem: Environmental > Terrestrial > Soil > Coastal area > Acid sulfate soil | place: Finland: Risofladan, Vaasa | collected... | reverse complement strand
TCACGGCACGATATATCAAACTTCGCCCCCAATCGTTTATATTTGCGTCTTTCTTCCTGGTCCATCGTATGCATCCTTGCATAAAACTACTCGACCCTCATCCTTGCAAAAAATACGCAGGAGTATTGTAGTGCAAAATTCGTTCCAAAGCAAAGAACAAATCAATACCCCATTTTAACTTTTATAAATGCTTGCTCGACATAAAGTTAAACACAATTATACAAGTTATATCTACAGACTTAAAATAATACTATTTGTAGCGTTTCTAAATAGCAACGCCAGAAAGCAATTTTACCCTTTTGATTGCTGAATATTTGTACATACCAAATGCTTTTAGCTGCTTATTTTATAAAATGTTATGTTTCCTATTAAACAAGCAACCTTCTCAGTCCGAAAAAAGGAACGTGAGTGTTGTTTTTTTTCAACACATTCCCTTGACAATAGTGGAGACAGGTTTTATTATCGTGGCTATGCCAGAATACCCGGAATTACAACCAAACAACTCGGCTCAAAACGGCGAGGAGCCAAATGCCGCAAAAGACCACTCAGAAATTGAGGTACATAGCAGGTCAATCATACAGTCATTACCGATAGGAGTGATTGCCTTTAACACGGATTTGAAAATTATCGAGGCCAATCCTCAGGCAACAAAATTAATCGAGTTAGGTGATTACATCGACAAATCCTTATCAAAAGGAACCGATGACAAGATATGGCTGGATTGGACAGAGCAATTACAATCAGCGATTTCAAAAGGAAAAACATGCAGATATGATGACGTAGTTTATACATCTAACGGCCAAACAAAACTGCTGCGAATTATCTGCACACCATTTAAAGAAGCTAAAACAGCAAAAAATCTCGGAGCAATCGCTATAATCGAAGATGTAACCGAAAAGCTCAATATCCAAAGACAGTCTGCCAACACTGAAAAGCTGGCCGCCGTCGGCAGGCTTGCCTCTAAGGTCGCACATGAATTAAATGACCCTCTGGATGGGATTCTGCGATATGTTAATCTTACGATGAGAATTCTTGAGAAGGAAGACCTCGAAAAACCCAAAGAATACCTCACTCAATGCCGGAAGGGTCTTATGAGAATGGTGCAAATCGTAAGCGAGCTGCTGGAATTCTCTCGCAGCACCTATATGCCGCTGGAATATACTTCAATAGAACATATTATCGAAGACGCCGTTAAAACAATGTGCTCTAAAGCAGAGGCTTCGAATGTCCTAATATTGCGTAACTACACCTCCGGCCTGCCGCAAATCAGAAGCGGCAATCTGTTTCAGGTATTCTGTAATCTCACCAAGAACGCTCTGGACGCAATGCAGGACGGCGGGGAATTGAGAATCTCAACCCGTCAGGCTTCAAACGATATGATTGCGGCCGAGTTCCGCGATACGGGAACGGGCTTACCTGCGGAAAAAACGGAAGCTATATTCGAGCCGTTCTTTACGACAAAGGACAAAAGCAAAGGGACAGGTCTGGGATTGGCAATATGCAGGGACATAGTTGAGAGCTATCATGGCCGAATAACCGCCGAAAACAACTCAGATGGCGGCAGTATCTTCACTGTATATCTGCCGGTGGGAAATGATTCATAAAAGAAACATTAAGACGGATTGGAAAGTTCTATGAGAGAAAAGAATATCCTTGTTATAGATGACGATAAAATCATATTGGATTCCCTTTGTGAGTTCCTGAGACTTGAAGGATTTCGGGCCAGCGGTGCTGAAACATTAAAGGGCGCTTTAGCCAAATTGGAACAGGAGTACTACAGTCTGGTCATTACAGACGTTAATTTGCCGGACGGAGACGGTCTCGAATTACTGGATATTATAAGGAAAAACCATCCTCAAACAGTTGTTATCGTGATAACCGGCTACGGCACAATAGAAAGTGCGGTGAAAGCCATCAAACAAGGTGCCCACGAGTACCTTACCAAACCAATCGTCGATGACGAGTTACGGCTGGCAGTGGAAAAAGCCCTTAAGCAGCAATCACTTCTGAGCGAAAACGAGAACCTCCGCCTGCAGCTCGAACAGAAATACCGCCTCGAGAACATAATCAGCCATAACTACAAAATGGCGAAGATCTTCGATCTTGTTGAGGCGGTCGCCGATACCAAGACCACAATCCTGATGGCCGGCCCATCCGGTACAGGCAAAAGTATGCTGGCAAGAGCAATACATCACCGCTCGAGCCGACGCAATAAACCATTTGTCGAGGTAAGCTGCGGGGCACTGCCGGAGACTCTGCTCGAAAGCGAGCTGTTCGGCCATGCAAAAGGCTCTTTTACCGGCGCTGTAAACAATAAAGAAGGCAAGTTCCTGGCGGCAGACCGAGGTACTATTTTCTTAGATGAAATAGCCAACGCCTCGGCGGCTCTGCAAGCCAAGTTTCTGCGGGTTTTGGAGGACAGACAATTCGAGGCGGTCGGCAGTAACAAAACCCATACTGTGGATACACGCATTTTACTTGCTTCAAATCGCAACCTCAAGGAGGAAGTAAAGCAAGGAAGGTTTCGAGAAGATTTATATTACCGGATAAATGTGGTAACAATAGACCTGCCGCCTTTGTGTGAGAGGGTGGGAGATGTCCGGCTGTTGGGCGAACACTTTTTGCGGGTGTATTCGACGCAGCACGGCAAAAACAAGCTCGGTATTACCGATGAAGCGATGGAATATCTGGAGCGCTACTCATGGCCCGGCAATATTCGCGAACTGGAAAATGTAATTGAGAGGGCTGCCCTGCTGAGTAAAAATAAATTCATCGGTCCTGAGGACCTGCCAAACTCAATCAGGCAAGAACAAAACCAGCAGAAACAGACATACAAACCGATGAGCCTCAAGGGGGCATTAGCCGGGCCGGAGAAAAATATTATCCAGCAGGCCCTTGAAGCCAATCACTGGAACAGGCAGGCAACCGCCAAAGCACTCGAGATAAACCGTACAACTTTATTCAAAAAAATGAAGCAATACGGCCTCTACGCCGAGGCCGAACGATTAGGCTTGATCTAAGAATTATTTATTGACTGCGCCCAGTTGAAGATATGCAAAGATTGTCACTGCTTCGCTTTGCTCAAGAACAAATCTTAACGAAGCTCAGTGTCGCGAAAAAACAAGCCGACGAAAGCCCCTAAAGAACATCGCATCAGTCGGCCTTTATTGAGTGACAGAGCCTCCCCCCTGCCGCTTCCAGAATGTGTTAAGAAAAAAAGAGATAATCCCCCCTAAGTTGTAAAGTCCAATAAAACCCCTGCTTTTTTGCGGAGGGAGGGGAGAAGGAAGAGAAAAGCAGGGGCAAAAAATGAAAAAGCTGTATGAATTATATCAATACTACTTTGCTGAGGTCAAGGGAAAAGTTTCACAAATGTACTAAGAAAAACTTTTTTTTTCGTCAAAAAATTCTCGTTTTCAGGATTCAGATTATGAAAAAATCGCCTGTCTCTATTAAAAAATAACTACAAAGACACCCGAGCACTCAGTCAACTCCACAGACCATCAAAATCTTATCCTTTTTACGTCAGGCCTTGAAGAATATTCTGTGGCGATATAAAAACCACAGAAACAACCATTTGGTCAACACAACACCGAGAGCTAAAATCACTGGTTTAAGCAAATCCGCGTGCTCGACGGCTCCCACAAGGAAAAATTCGGCAATTCCATTAAAGTCAACAAATCTCTGCAGGAAATATATCGTGATTGGGTTCATACCGATAACGATAAAGAAAAAAGCCCATTTGCTGTATCCCTTGACGTCAATTACCCAGTAAAACAATGCCAGGAGCAGCAAGCTGAAGCCGCCTGCAACCAGAACGTAAGAACTTGTCCAGAGGATTTTGATGATCGGAAAAACCTGCCCCCAGAGCAATCCAACGAGTAAACTAACTATGCCGGCGATGGCCAGACCGGCCGCTTTGCGATCGCCCAACTGTCCGGAGCGCAGCCAGTGGCCGGCCAGTGCGCCCAAAAGGACCGTGCAAATTGCAGGTAATGTCGAAATGACTCCCTCATTATCGCCGTATCCGTAATAGAGCTCGCCCGGAATTAACTGCTGGTCGATATATGAGGACAAGCAGCCTTCCATCGTAAGGTTACCGGCTCCATAGTTCGGCACCGGAATCAACATTGTCGCAATCCAGTATAAAATCAAAACAGCCGCAATAATAATCGCCTGTGTTCGCCATTTCGTATTCATAACAATTATTGCAGCAAAGAAATAACAAATCCCTATTCGCTGGAGCACGCCCGGCCATCTCATTTGAGCCCAATCGAATCGCTGGAGACCATTAAATATCAAGCCCAACAAAATAATAAGGGCCGAGCGTTTGAGGATATGCAGATAGAGTACCGGGCGGCTGTGCCCACGCTCCAGACGCCTGGTAAATGAAAACGGCAATACCACTCCAACTATGAAAAGAAATAATGGAAATATTAAATCCTCAAAATGAAAGCCTTTCCACTCAACGTGGTGTAATTGCCGTTCGATTGCATCGGTTATGGGGCAGCTATATACTTTCAACAGATTCTCTAAGAGTGCTCCGCCGCCGATTATCCAGAACATATCAAAGCCGCGCAGCGCATCGACCGAGGCCAACCGGCGGCCAACCAAATTCTGCTGGTCATTATCCAAGATTCTTCACCTCTTTCTAATTCTTCACTATGATAATTTTGGTTTGTGCTTTTGTTTTTAGATTTTGATAAATGTTTTTTTGCGATACATCCACAGCAGTATCAGCCAAACAACAGCAAATCCGGCCACGGCCTGGATAAGCCCGTTCCAGGGACCGCACCATTTTTCAAGACCGCCGACGAAAATATCTCCGATGTTACGGAAATTAAAAACCCGTGTCGCCATATACACCGCAATTGCGTTCATTCCGATTACCTTAAAACCAAAGGCCCACTTCTTAAAACCCCAAACATCTATTATAAGGTAGAACAACGCCAACAATAGGAAACACCATCCTGCCGAATAAAGAACGAAGGAACTCGTCCATAGGTGCTTGATTATAAGAAAACGAAAATTCCATATCCAGCCGAGTAACAGTGAGCCAACACCCATTGCCGCAAGCAGGAGTACTTTCTGACTGTTGGTTTTTTTGGAACGGAGCAGGTGCCCCGCGAATACGCCAAGCATAACCGTACAGGCAAATGTCATGCCGCTTAGAATCCAGGTGTAAGGCGGATCGGTTCCATCAATGAAGCCGCCGAGAATAAGCCTATCGATGTAAATTGCCAGATTTCCTTCAGATGTCAATACACCAGCACCATGCCCGGGCACAGGAACGAGCCTCATCAGGGCCCAGAATAATAAGAGCAAAGCACCTGTCGTTATTAGCTGCCATTTGAGCTTCAGATTGAGTATTATTATCGCTGAGATTAAGTAGCCCACTGCAATCGCCTGCAGGGTGTTAGAGAAAATACGCAGTTGAGACAGGTCGTACTCAAGCAGGCGCCCCTGTGCTATCATACCCAGAACAAACAGAATCACAAATCGCACGATGATATGGCGATACAGCCGGCTTTTACTGTGGCCACGCTCAAGGCGTTTGTTGAGCGCAAACGGCATCACAACACCGACAATGAACAAGAACAGCGGCATAATCAAATCCTCAAAACGAAATCCCTCCCATTTTACATGGGTAAGCTGTGTTTTTATCCACTGCGTTGTGGAACTATCGAATACATCATCCAAACTGCTGAAGATTCTGCCGCCGCCGATTATCCAGAACATATCAAAGCCGCGCAGCGCGTCAATTGACATTATCCGGCCTTGAGACAAAGATTGTTGTTCTCCGTTCGGCATTTTTTTACCTCTTTAATTATATAAAAATATACCACAGGAAACCGGGGACAAACCTGGGACATTTTAACAATGCCCGTCGGGCAGCGCAAGAAAAATAGTGAGATATCCCGAAAAAAATCTTTCCGTAATATGATGGAACGGTACGGCCCGAAGGGTAATGTCAGCTCCTAAAGTGCCAACTATATTTACAAAACAAGCCGAAGGGACAATATCGAAGAACATCCCGATAAGATGGCTTGAAAATCTACTTTTTTTTTCCTGCGACGCCCAGTGAACGTTCAGCCCATTTGCCAAGGAGGTCTTGATTCTCCAGAATATCGGCCGGAACTTCATAATAGGACATAACTGTTGTTTTTACCTTGTCGGGATACGGATTGAATTGAGATGATCCTGCTTTGACGAAATCTTCTCTGTTTGAATCATCCACTTTCAAATAAGCAATATCATCAGCGATTAATCCGAACATTGTTCCGTCACAATAGAGACCGGCACCACCGAACATCCTGCGAACGGACACATGAGCCCAGGTCGCAAGCTGGTCAACAACATAGTCGATGAATTCGTCTGAAACAGGCATCAGTATAAATCAAAAGTCAAACAGATATGCACAGTCTTATTCTCGCAAAAAACATTAATAAATTGCCCGGGACTGGAGTCGAACCAGCACGACCCTAAGGTCACTAGCCCCTCAAGCTAGCGCGTCTGCCTATTCCGCCACCCGGGCTCATTAAATGATTACTGATAATTGATTATCGATTATTTTCTGAGATTATTGATTATTAATTGTCGATTGTCAATTCTCAATTTACAGATTTGAAAAATCTCTTCGGAGACCAAAACTCCTTAAGTTACTAAAAGCTTTTGACGACAGCGATAACAGTGATATAATTGTGCCTCAATTAGAAAATACTCAAAGTAAGATAGAGAGTGGATAAGTTATTACAGCCCATAAGTACAATACACATAAGGCCGATTATGACAGAGACCAAGACAGAAGAAAGCAGTGCTCCGCAGAGACTGGAGCAGGTACCTGTGAACCGCTTATCCGGCGCGTTGCCGGATTTGAAGGCACATCTTATTTTCTGGTCTTTAGCGCTGGGAGGGCTGTTGCTGGACCTATGGAGCAAAAAGGCGGTCTTCGACTGGTTAGGCCAACAGCAATCTCACAACGTCTCAATTATAAACGGTTTTTTACGATTTATAATTGCATTAAACGACGGGGCCGCTTTCAGCACCTTCTCCGGTAAGCCTTTTCTTCTGACGATTATATCGGTTGTTGCTCTGATGGTAGTATTCGGAGTTTTTCTTTTTAGCGGAACACAATACAGGTCGATCCATATTGCCCTGGGCCTATTCACAGGCGGTATCTGCGGCAATCTTTACGACAGGATTTTTAACGACGGCCTGGTGCGCGATTTTATCGATGTCTATTACAGCGATAAGCATTGGCCGACTTTCAACGTCGCAGACAGCCTGCTTTGTGTAGGTGTTGGGCTGCTGATTGTTTCGACTTTCCTCACTGAGAAGTCTTCTCAAAAACATGCTCAGCAACGTAAATAGGGGCATTTGTAGCAGCACATAAAGCAACTGCATCCGAAGGCCGTGAATCAATTTCAACGACTCGCCCATTCACACTCAAATGAATCTTAGCAAAGAAAATATGGTCACGCAGGTCGTTTATAACTATCTTCTCTATTTTTGCGCCGAGATTTTCAATTACATTGGCCAATAAATCATGGGTCATCGGACGCGGGGGTTCAATTCCCTTTAAGCGGCGGTCGATCGCAAAAATCTCGACTATGCCGATAACGATGGGAAAACTCCTATTGCCGTGACGCTCTTTTATGACAATCACCTGCTGGTCTGACATCTCATTAATGATTATACGCGAGAGTTCGGCTTCCATTTCCATTTTGGCACCACCTTTACTAACTATATGCGTAAATGCGTATATGTGTTCATAAGTATGTAGGTCTTCGAAGCTGTTCCTTCACGCATCCGTTTATTCACTATTTTCTAATTCCGAAAGGTGTTTTTCAACGGTTTTTAACTGTTCCGACAACTCGGCCAGCCTGTTCCTGGCCTGAGCGACAACCTGTGGTTTGGCTTTATTGACAAAATTTTCATTAGACAGCTTGGCTTCGGAGGCCTCTTTGGCCTTTTCGATTTGCTGCTTTTGTTTTTCAAGCCGCTGCTTTTCAGCTTTTACGTCTATTGCTTCATGGAGATAGATTTGCATCTGATCAACAATCATCGCCGCTGCATTTGAGGGCTTTTCGCTTGTATGTGATGCATTAAATTCTTTTAAGCCTGCCAACTGACAGATGAGTCCACTATTTGAGTTGAGGACATCGGCTATTTCCTGTGGTGAGTTTGCTGAGGCCACCAATTTTTCACTCGGCTGCTTGTTGTATTTATTCCTAATGTCCCTTATCGCCCGGATCACGGTTTGGGCAGTTGCAATTTGTTCTTCCGCCTCAGCATCTAACATGGAACTCAATTCATCGGGCCACCGGGCAACAACTAATGCTTGTGTCCCTTGAGCATCAGCTAAATCCCCGAGTTTTCTTATCGGTGCGATTTCGTTTAGCTTCTGGAATATTCCTTCGGTGATAAACGGCACAAAGGGATGCAACAGACGCAGGGTCTGGTCCAGCACATAAGCCAAGACATTTTGAGCAATCGGCTTTTTCCGCTCATCCTGCATTCTCGGCTTGATCCACTCCAGATACCAGTCGCAAAAATCGTTCCAGAAAAATCTGTAAAGGCCGGTCAGCGGCTCACTGTACTTAAACTTATTCAGAGACTCCGTAACATCGGAAACGGTTTTAGCCAGACGGGAAAGAATCCAGCGGTCGGTAATATCCATTTGGTCAGCGTCGAATTCTGCGGGATTAAGCCCTTCGAGATTCATCATGGCAAAACGCGAGGCATTCCAGAGCTTGTTACAGAAGTTTCTGCCGATGTCGAATTTTGTAGATGTATTGACCTGGCGGCCGTCGGGCAGCGTCATTGACTCGACCGGCATCCGGATATCCTGCGTGTCCGTGGTCATACTGGCCAGGGTAAAACGCATCGCGTCGGCGCCATGACTGTCGATAGCTACCAATGGATCTATGCCGTTGCCCAGACTCTTGGACATTTTACGCCCCTGCCCATCCTGTATCATCGCATGAATATAAACATCGCTAAATGGAATATCACCGGCACAATATTGGCCCATCATTACCATACGCGAAACCCACAGCGTAATAATCTCACGTGCGGTACAAAGGACATCACCCGGGTAAAATGTTTTTAGCTCCGGCGTATCTTCCGGCCAGCCCATTGTACTGAAAGGCCAAAGTGCAGAAGAAAACCATGTGTCCAGAACGTCGGGGTCGCGCGTGAAGCCGTGAGACTCACAGAAGCAAACCGCCTCCATATCCATCCCATCACGAATGGCAATGAAAACTGATTCGCTAAGCGGATAGGTGCCCGATGGGTCTTCATACACATCCCATTGACGATTGTAGAAGCATATCCGGCCTTCGGACTCCAACTGTTGGGCTTTCTTCCTGAACTCCTGTTGAGTAGCCTGAAGTTTCTGTACGTTGGTTGCATTCCATACGGGTATTCTGTGTCCCCACCAGAGCTGCCGGCTTATAGGCCAGTCGCGGAGGTTCTCCAGCCAGGCCTGGTAGGTTTTGGCGTAGCGGTCCGGGATAAATCGCAGCCGGCCGTCAAGTAACGGTTTTAGGGCCAGGCCAGCTAAAGAGTTCACCGGCACATCGGTTCCCTCAATCAAACCTTCGCCAAAATTGTTCTTCAGGTGTTCGATCGGTTTTTTGACGGCAATATACCACTGGTCGGACAGATACGGCTCGATGGGAACGTGACTGCGATAGCTGTGTCCTACCTCATGCGAATATTCGCGAACTTCTTCAAGGAGACTTTCAGTTCGAAACCATTCGACTATGGCCTCGCGTGCCTCGAAACGGTCCATTCCCAGCAAGGATTGTGCTTCAGGCTCGGTGGCATCCCCCCAGCCGTACTTATCGCTAATCGAGCCATCGGGCGCCATAACATTGATTATTTCCAGCCCGTGTCTTTGGCCGATTTCCCAGTCGTCCGGGTCGTGGGCAGGAGTAACTTTCAAAAAGCCTGTGGAAAAGCGCGCCTTTTCATCGTCACTGTCGGGGTTTGGCAGAACTACGTGCTCATCAGCAATAATTGGTATAATGCGGCCTACAATCGGAAGGCGAACTTTTTTACCAATAAGATATTCAGCACGTTTATCAGACGGATTCATCGCAACAGCGGTGTCGCCAAGCATTGTCTCCGGGCGGGTAGTAGCGACAGTAACATATTCAATCCGCCGGCCAGCGGCGTCAACCGGCTCGATAAGAGGATACCTCAAATACCAGAAATGCCCCTGCACCAGCTCGTGCTCGACTTCATCATCGGCCAATACCGTCTGGGTGGCGGGGTCCCAGTTGACAAGTCTTTTCCCCCGGTAAATCAGCCCGTCTTTGAAGAGTTTGAAAAATGCAGCGCGAACGGCTTTGGCACATACTTCATCCATTGTAAAGCGTGTTCGCTGCCAGTCACAGGAGCAGCCCATCGCTTTCAACTGGTTAATAATGCAGGCCTCATATTCATCCTTCCAGGCCTGAACACGTCCAACAAACTCCTGACGCTCGAAGTCGGTTCGCCGCTTTCCCTCTTCCGAGAGGATTCGCTTCTCAACAACTGTTTGCGTAGCGATACCGGCATGGTCGGTACCGGGCATCCAGAGGGTGTTGTAATTTTGCATTCGGCGGAAACGAATCAGGACGTCCTGCAGTGTATTATTCAATGCGTGACCAAGATGCAGCGGCGCGGTAACGTTAGGTGGCGGGATTACAATCGTATAGGCCTTCCGGTCTTTGCCGGCACTCGGCAGATTCGCATGAAAATACGAATTCGAAGACCATAATTCATTCGCCTGCCGCTCTATCGTTTTCGGTTCGTAAACTTTCGAGAGTTGTTCGTCCATAACATATCCGGTTTCGATAATCACCTATAAAAAATTCCGGCGCAACACATTGGCCGGAATATTATCCTAATAAAAGCAAACGAAAATGTAAAGTGAACAATTAAGGTCAAATCAGACATTTTCGCTTGCTTTTACGACATGTGATTATTTGCTTTTATTGGAGTCTAATCGAGGTTCATTGTCATCAGGAACTCTGCATTGGTTCTTGTCTTCATAAGTCTGCCCTTGAGCAGCTCAATTGCTTCGACAGGATTCAACTCGCTGAGAACCCTTCTGAGCCGATAGACAAGCTGCAGCTCTTTCGGGTCGAGCAGCAGTTCTTCCCGCCTGGTACCGCTTCGGCTGATGTCGATAGCCGGCCAGGTCCTTCTGTCAACAAGACGCCTGTCAAGGTGCAATTCCATGTTTCCGGTCGCTTTGAACTCTTCGAAGATAACCTCGTCCATTTTCGAGCCTGTGTCGATTAATGCAGTTGCGAAAATAGTCAGAGAACCACCTTCTTCTATATTTCTTGCAGCGCCGAAAAACTTCTTGGGCATCTGCATTGCACCGGCATCAACACCACCGGTCAGGATTCTGCCGGAGTGAGGCATCTCTGTATTATAAGCACGAGCAAGG
>Ga0307379_10011766_pt1 | contig 11450 bp, 10 predicted proteins | sample UN2MG_FD_202237 | JGI IMG/M metagenome (GOLD analysis project Ga0307379, IMG submission 202237) | Soil microbial communities from Risofladan, Vaasa, Finland - UN-2 | ecosystem: Environmental > Terrestrial > Soil > Coastal area > Acid sulfate soil | place: Finland: Risofladan, Vaasa | collected... | reverse complement strand
GTCCCAGCCTTATGCGCAACTGATAATAAAATTATCGCATTGGGCGCAGGGCGCATCTACTGTCTCGCCAATGGCAAATTAACTTCTAAAGAAGTTCCCTACTCGAAAAGCTTTCGCGCAATATTACCCGATAGAAAGGGCGGCTTATGGATTGCTACAGGTCTGGGTTTATACCACCACACGGATAAAGGATACAAATTATACCAGAACGAGTCGGAGCTTGTCAGCCCCGACCTCTACGACATCGCCTATGCGGAGGACGGCAGCCTTTGGATAGGATGTCTGGGCGGTATTACAGTTTACAAAGGCCCACGACGGGCGGAAAACTTTACCCCCAAACAAGGCCTGCCGAGTGTCTCTGTAAGATGCGTTGTGCGAGGCCCTGATGGCCTTATGTGGGTCGGTACAGAGCTTGGCGTTGCAAGGTACGATGGCAAGGACTTCTCCATCCGACACAGCAAACGCTGGCTGGTCAATGACGATGTCCGTGACATTGCCTTTGATTCGGATGGCACCGCCTGGATAGCGACAGCCGGTGGTGTCAGTGCTATTAAACGCAAATCGATGACACTGGCCGATAAGGCCGATTATTTTCTCGATATATGCCTCGCCCGCCACGTCCGCGAGCCATACCTCGTCGAAAAGTGCCTGCTCACCGTCCCCGGCGATACGAGGAATTTCAAACCACGCGACGACGACAACGATGGCCAATATACCGCTATGTACCTTGCGATGGAGTCCTTCCGTTACGCGGCTGCAAAAGACCCCAGCGCAAAGGCAAACGCCAAAAAGGCATTTGAAACCCTGCGATTCTTACAGACCGTCACTGAAACGCCCGGCTTTGTCGCGCGTACTGTTATTCCGAGCACCTGGACGTCGATGGCCGACCCTAACCGAAAAATATCCGACCGCCAGTGGTCCGAGATGTACGTTAATAATCCCCGTGAAAAAAGGGTCGAAACCCGCTGGCGTCCTTCGAGCAACGGCAAATGGCTATGGAAGGGCGATACCAGCAGCGACGAAATTACCGGCCACATGTTCGGCTATTTATTCTACTACGATTTGGTCGCCGATGGCGCCGAGCGAAAGCACGTATGCAAACACGTTCTTAAGATTGTTGACTATATCATCGACAACGGCTTCGTCCTCAAAGACCTCGACGGCACTCACACGAAATGGGGCGTCTGGTCCCCGCAAAAGCTAAATCACGACCCGGACTGGAAACCCGAACGCGGCGTAAACTCCGTCGAGATACTCTCATTCTTAAAGCTCGCCTACCACGTCTCCGGCCACCGACGATATCAGAAAGAATATCTCAACCTGCTTCACGAGCATAATTACGCCCGCAACGTAAAGCATGCCAAGACCTACAATCATGCCTGGCGCACTCACATCGACGACGAGCTGCTTGCCCTTGCCTATCCCTGCCTGTTGATGCACGAAGAAGACCCGAAGTTGCTTCGTTTATATCGTGAAAGCCTCGACCATTGGTACTCCGCCGTCAAAGCCGACCGCAGCCCGTTTTTCAATTTTATCTACGGCGCCTGCATCGGCAAAGCTCCCCAACTGCAAACATCCGTTAATTACCTCCGCGATGCGTCACTCGACCTCGTCCGCTGGACCGTCGATAACTCACACCGTGAGGACGTCCGGATAGTGCGCACCCCCGAGCTGGAAATGCTCCAGACCAATCGTCTCCTGCCGCCCGACGAGCGCGGCGTTATCCGATGGGACGAAAACCCCTTCAGGGCAGTTCAGGGAGATGGTGGACATACCGAAAGCGATGGCGTCTGGTGGCTGCTGCCTTACTGGGCCGGTCGTCATTACGGCTACATTCACCCGCCACAATAAAATAAGGGGGCCTCTAAAAATTGCTTTTGTTACGAGAACGTGCGAAATTTTCTCCGGCAAGGCGGAAGGTCAAAATCGCCGCAGGCATAGCCAAAGCTATGTCGAGGACACATTTTGGCCTGACAACGCCGCCGGTGGAGATTGTAGCCGTTCGCAGTAAAAATGGATTTTTAGACGTTCCCATAAGTGTTCACTCCTTGAGATAATAAAATTTATCTCAATGGGGTAGCAACGATTAACTAACCAGGGTGCCTTATGCACTGGAGTTCATCCGGCTTTAGACGGACTCTTATGCTCTACTCTTTTTATAAAGCAATTTTAGACGTTCTCGTTTGTTTGCATTCCCGCTTAAACTCTGCCAGGACAAAAAAATGAGTCGGGCTCCGTTTGTCACGGAGCCCGTTGGTTTTTCAGGTGCTGTTGCTTAGGATTAACCGGGGATTACATTGGTCGCACAGGGACCTTTTTTGCCCTGTCCAATCTCGAATTCCACCCTCTGCCCTTCATTAAGAGAGGCGTAGCCGTCACTCTTGATTTCCGAATGATGAACGAACAAATCATCGCCGGAGTCATCGGGTTGAATAAATCCAAAGCCTTTTTTCCCATTAAACCATTTTACTGTACCTTGAGCCACTTTGGTACTCCTTCGGCCTGTAAAAGGCCATAACATAATTGTGTCTCTCAGATTTTGTTATAGAGAATATTCTTGAGAGACGTGAGAATATACCCAAATAACTTATTGCATATTTATACAGCGGCAACCGGCCACTTGTCAACAAAAAAATATATAATAATAATCAGAACCGGTGACATCGAGCGGGACAATTCGAATAGCTGTTTTACTCTTCTAACTCAACACTAAGGGTTTCAACCCGGAAAGGTAGTCATCCGCGGCAGCGGGTAACCTAAGCTTGTCCCGGAAATTTCCACGGGTTTTAATCTGTGTTTTTTGGGCGCCTCCGCCGCCTTAATTTATCCTTCTTTCCCGGAGGCCACGAGAAGTACCCTGAGAAAGTCAGTGGATACCCGGTGCCCCAAATCTTCCGCTTTTTTGATGTCTTCCCACGCCTTATCGAATTGGCGTTTACCGGCATAGGCCACCCCGCGATTGCAGTAGGCCTCGCCGTCTCCGGCGTCGATTTCAATTACTTTGCTAAAATCTGAAATTGCTTTGTCATATTCGCCTTTCACGCCGTAAGCACGCCCGCGATAGTAGTACGCCTTGGCATAATCTTTGTCTATCTCCAGGGTCTTTGCATAATCCGAGATGGCCGCGTCATGCTGATTTTTAACTGCATAAGCTCGCCCGCGGTTATAGTATGCTTCGGCGTATTTCGGATTTATCGCGATAGCTCTGTTGAAATCCAGGACGGCCTTATCGTATTCGTCTATAGCGTTATAGGCTGCTCCCCGATTGCAGTAGGCCTCGGCAAACTTCGGGTTTATTTCAATCGCTCTGGCATAATCTGAGACGGCCAGGTCATGTTGACCCTTGTCATAATAGATAAGCCCCCGGTTGACGTATGCCTCGGCGTATTTCGGCTTTATCTCAAGGGCTCTGCTAAAGTCCGCCAGGGCAAGCTCATACTGGCCCATGGCGCCATGGGCGGCCCCGCGATTGTTATATGCCTCGGCAAACAACGGCCATATCTCAAGGACCCTGTTAAAGTCGATGATCGCCCTGTCATACTGCCTTTTGCTGCCATAGGCCCTGCCCCTGTTGTAATAGGCCTCAGCGAAAAGCGGGTTTGCCTTTACGGCCCTGTCATATTCGGAGATTGCTTTGTCATACTCGCCTTTGTCGCTATAGGTAATCCCGAGTGTGTTGTATTCTTCCGGCGTGACCGCACATCCAACCAGAAACAGACATACAACCACACCAAGCGCGGGCACTATCCTCTTAAGCATCTCTTTGCCGCAAACACACATCTTAACGCACCTTCCTTACCAGATTTGGCCGGGGCAAAAACCCCGCACACACCTGTATCCTAAGTATCTTTAAGCCTCCGTGCTCTCCATAATCTACTTAACGAAAACCATCTTGAATGGCCTGCGTAAATCATATTATATCAGATTCCTCAGTCCTTTCCATGTTTTTTTAATTGACTTTTGCCTGCTTTTGCCATATTTCTTACCTTTGGAACGAAATGCCCGCGAGATATACTTTCAGTAAGCTGTTCCTGGAGAAGTATTGCAATGCGTAAGGAATTGATTTGTCTAATATTTTCTATTGTACTGCTGCCTCTGGCCGGTTGTGCTGCAAAGAGTGTAAAGCAGGGCAAAAAAACAGAAGTAATCGACACTAATAATTATCCTAGAGAAATGGTGACCATCCCTGCCGGTAGTTTCTTGATGGGTAATAACGGTCACGAGGGATTTGAAGGGCCTGAGGAATTCCCTCAGCACTCTGTTTACCTTCCAACCTACCAGATAGGTAAATATGAAGTAACACGCGGCCAGTATCGTAAGTTTATAGAAGCCGGTGGGTACGAGAATCCAAAATATTGGTCGGATGAAGGTTGGAAATGGAACCAGAGCGATGTAATTGTTTATGCAGGAATGCAAGGCAAATTTTGGCGTGTAGTAAGACCAGACAAAGAAAAAAAACGCAATCAGCCGGAGCATTGGCAGCCCGAACAGCAGTGGTTTGGGCATGGGTACAATCACCCCATCTTTATCCAAACGGATGACCATCCTGTTGTGGGGGTGACATACTATGAAGCTCAGGCTTACTGCAAATGGGCGGGCGGAAGATTACCGACTGAGGCGGAATGGGAGAAAGCGGCGAGATGGGACGAAAAGAAACAGCATGCAAACACCTGGCCATGGGGCGATACATGGGACCCGGAAAAGTGCAATAATCCCGAAGACCACAATGCCGCCGGCGGCGGATATAGAACGAATCAGAGTGCTCCCGTAGGCAGTTATCCTGACGGGGTTAGCCCTTATGGGTGTATGGATATGGTAGGTAATGCCTATGAATGGGTCGCAGATTTCGCTAAGTCGTACCCGGGCAATCCAAAGCCATTTGCACACAATGACTTTCATTTCGTCAGGGGCGGATGCTGGGACGATGGCCCCCTAAACGTCCGCTGTGCTTACCGGGGCTGGTATCTGCCCCCGAGCAGCGGCGGCGTCGGCCCGGGCGACAGCGATTACATTGGATTTCGCGTGGCTCGTGATCCGTGATCCGGGGCACGAGAGACGAGACATGAGCGACGATTTTTTAATCAATATTTAACCGGCCAGATACGCCTACTATTTAAATACAGATGTTTTTACGAGCAATCGAAGGTTAGACGCTGAGAAATAGAAAATGGTAAAAGTTGTGGATATCTTGTTGTTAGCTACATTACCAGGGGCTGGCGGAGGATTATCGTGGTTTTTATGTGGTCTTAGAAACGGTTGGATTCGGAACAATAAGTTTGTGAGAAAGAGCATATTGGAGGTTTTTGGGGGTATGCTTGTGGCGTCATTTATAGGCTATCCGATATCCGGATTGTTTTCTGGATCGACACCCGTCGTGGTTGTATGTTTTGCAATAGGCGCATGCTGGTCTGGCATTATGCAGATTTTACGTCGTTGGATAACAGGACGTATAAAAGGTTTTTTGAATGGAAGTGGTGAATAAATGTGGTTAAAAATTCTTGACTTTATGGGCCTTACAAACCTTACTGACGCGGAAGTCTATGAATATTACGAGCGAGACAGAAAGTTGAGGAGCAGAGCTACTGATGAAGAAAACAAAGAGCTAAATGGCAATTTTTTAGAAAGGTGCCGATTTTTAATAGAAAGAGTATTATGTCGTCCATTGCTATTGCCGAGCCATGCTTTTAAAGTAATACTTACAATTATGTGTATTTTTATTGCTATGTATTCTTTAAATATTGCTTACAGATTGCGTAAACCACTTAATCCATTGTCGGTTCATCATAATGACCGAATTACGGTTTTCGTATATGGCAGTGGAGGGCCTAAACGCAACTTTATTATAGAGGGACCTGGAGATAGAGAAGTTAGAACTGATGAAAATGGAATGACCTATATAAACTCACGATGGATTGATCAGTATGTAATGATTCGTGACCCAAATGATCCAAGTATTTCGATACAAAAAAAATTAATAAGAAGAGAAGATGAGAATATTATTCATATTTTCATTCCAAGTTCAGTAAATAGTGGTCGGGAAAACTTTGATCAAATTAAAGATATGCTGTATAGACCATCAGTTAAAAAAAATGATAAAAGAGACACCAATGAACCAAATTCAGGTGACAAAAATGAGTAGTAGCTCAGTGCGCTTTTCTTATTTGGGATGATACTCGCTTGGGTCACAAAGTCTATAAAGAATAAATAATTCAAAGCTATACGATTTTCTTGGCAAGAATTGCGAATTTAATGACTTTTATACTCTGAAACACTAAAAATAAGCTAAAAAAGGCAGTTATTTTAGAAGAATAACATATTTTTCTAAAGAAATGTTATTGACAGACGATACTATATATGGTACTATTAATTGAGAAATGAAACTGAAGAAGTGCTTTTTTCTGCTGCCAATGAGATACAATGATGGTAGGGAGGTGCCGCCAGAAGTGATGGTTGGAATCTTCGATGAGTTGTATCTAAATTTTGGTAGTTATTCGATTGGAGGAATAGCTCAGGGTACGTTCCGGATGGAGGATGGGACTAAGGCGAGCGACTCGTCTTTGCAAGTGTGGGTGATCATGGATGAAGAAAAAGTTCCCTTAATGAGAGGTTTGATTAAGAAGTTTTGCAGAATATTGGGACAGGAAAAGATGCTTTTTGAGGACATGGATTGGTCTGGAGATTTCATTGGGCCAGATTAGAAAATTTGGGAAGTATTATGTATAAGAAAAATGTCATGCTAAAAAGTGCTATGGATAAGAAAGGTGTCATACTAACAAGGGCTAGGGAGCTTGCGAAAAAGTCAAAGACATGGGCAGATTTTTCTAATGCGCTTTTTGATCCATTTGATGGGGAATTGGTTCGTTCTTTACCAACGAAAGAGGACAGGGAGGCTTTTCGAAAAACAAAAGAGTATAGAGAAATACGCTTGCTGCTGCAGCAAAAGATGGGCGAAACGGGATTGGCGAATGGAGCAACTCCCACGAAGAGTGGGAAGTTTGTTGTGAGGTTACCGCGGTCGCTTCACGGTGCGCTCGAAAAGGAAGCAGAAGTGGAAGGCACTAGTCTGAATCAACTTGTTGTAACAAAATTGGCCATCCAATTAGAGAATTTAGCCGGTGGAAGGTTGGCCGGCTTAATTCAGGCCTTTGGCGAAGTTCGGGATGGATTTTCCGTTGATCGGGTGATTGCGGATCCCAAACTTGATCGGAAGTTATTAAAACGTTGCCGTGAGTTAGGTCTTTCCGGAACGGATTTACAATTGAACTGGGAACTTATGGGGGCTAGAAAGGCTGGCAAACTTTCACATCTGCCAAAAACTAGGAAATATACTGTACGTAAAACAGACGAGTTTGAGTATGCTAGTGAACTCGCGATTAGGCACCTTGAGTTGACGAAAAACATCTCGCTGGATCGAATAATTTGTGACCCAGATTTGGCAGCGGAATTTGATGAGTATGCGTCTTGCTTGGCGTGTGGATTTTCTTCACTTGAATATCGTTGGGTAGCTTTGGGCTTGCGTAAGGCTGGTAGGCTAGGAAGTGCAAAGAAGGAAATCGAAGAATTGCCGGGTTTAGAAACACTCGGTAAAGTGAAGTCTGTTAGTTTAGGAAAAGTCCCCGATGCATGTGGAATCTATCTATTCTCAAGCGATAAGCATCGTGTATTCATGGGGCAGACTGAAAATTTGAGACACCGTTTTGAGCGACATATGGAAGGTAGCCAATCGTGCGGCTTACCAGACTGGTTGTGGGATGTCAAATCTGAACCCCTCAGAATTGGTGTTGCTCAACTACCAGGCTTTGGTCGGGGTGTCAGGCAAAGGATTGAGCTCTCGTTCATAAAGAAGTGGAAGCCTCTTTTGAATTATCCTAGGAAAGCAGGATGAGTCTTTGCGGGTTATCGGGGGAAGGATTTCAATGTCATAGGACGATAGAGAAATGGTGCTAAGACCTCCGGTGAAATGGCATGGTGGGAAATATTACTTGGCGAAGCGCATTATCTCTTTGTTCCCTCCTCACCGGATTTATTTGGAGCCTTTTGGGGGGGCTGCTTCTGTTTTATTAAACAAACCACCTTCGGAAGTGGAGGCATACAATGACCTTTATTTAAATATAACTCGCCTATTTAAAGTTTTGCAAAGGCAAGGTCGAGAATTCGTAGAGCGCCTTCAACTTGTTCCTTACAGCGAATATGAGTTTGAGAGTGCCGTGCATTACCCGCCTGACGCCTCAGATATGGATAAGGCCGTATGTGATTTTATACGGTGGAGGCAATCGTTTGGAGGTAGAGGTAAAACGTGGAGTTGTACGACAACAAGGTCACGGGGTGGTATGGCAGGAGACGTCAATGCGTGGTGGACATCAATAGAGCAACTACCTGAAATAATTGAAAGGCTACGGCGTGTGCAAATCTTATCACAGCCTGCAATCAAGGCAATACGGCGTTTCGATCACCCTGATTCTCTAATATACTGTGATCCTCCCTATCTGCACGAGACGCGTGCGCCTAACAGTAGGGATGTTTATGGAATAGAATTGACAGAGGATCAACATTATCAACTTGGAGAGGTACTGACGAGATGTGTTAGCAAAGTAGTTATTAGTGGATACCCCTCAACGTTGTATGAAGATATTTTCGGTTCGTGGAGGCGTGTCGAGTTCGATATCGCAAATCATGCTGCTGGGGGGCGTAAGAAATCGCGTAAGCGTGAAATACTATGGCTTAATTGGTGAATCTTCTTTTTCTCAGAATTATTTGGTCGTTGGTATTTGGTTGTTGGTATTTAGTCGGCCGCTTGTGCTGCCGGAGGCCAGCATGAGGAACATTTAGAATACAGATGTCCCGTAAGGGACAAAGTAAATAAAAACAGTACCGAACCGCAGGCAGCATAAAGCAGGTGAATCATGGGATGCTGGATGGTCGTATCTTGTATTGCGAGGAGCGTAGAGCTTGTGGGGATAGAGTGACAAAAATATACAAGAAAAATGGTAGGGCAAGTATTTCAGATTTATTATTTTTTATTGACTATTCACTATTTTGTTATTCGGTCCCCATTACCTGCTTTTTCAGGTAAGACATGGTGAGTTCCAAAGTTCAAGTAAGCGAATTCGCCGAAGAATTCGGCGGCCGTTTGGTCATAAGCACGTGCGGCGTCGATTTCTTTTTTAAAGCCTCCGAGGTACATCCTCATGTCGCCTTTGTGGATAGTAGCGGACCATTTTTTATTAGCTTTGTTCCAGAAAACACCCTTGTATTTTGAAGAGCAGTTGGACCTTGGCCGGCAGTTCTGAACATTTTGAGCTTTTGTGCAGATACGAAGATTGCTCTTTCTGTTGTTCAGGCCGTTACCGTCTATATGGTCAACGACGAGGCCTTTGGGTGCGTTCATAATATAGCGGTGAATGAAGATTTTTTTCTTTTTATTGCCTATGCTTATATAGGCGTAGGCGTAAAAGTGGTTTCCATCCTGGCTGGTGTACCATTTGTATTTACTTAGGTGGTCATAATCATCGGTGTCAACAATCGAGAAATTGCCGTGTGAGAGGGGTACGAATCTGACGTCGGGGCCCGCAAGCAGGGATTTCTTTGGGCGCGGGATTTTTGTTCTTTTGAAGAAGTTTCGGCAGGGGATTAGGGAGTCAACGAGGTATAACCGGCCGGGGCTGTCAGCTTTATTTACGCATATCAGGAGAGACTTCGAGCCTGAGCCTTTTCTGGCACCGCCTATCGGCTGAACGGCGTAAATGCAATTTTGACAGCTTTTGGCGTTCACGATTAGCGAATAGTGAATAGTCGTTGGTGAATAGTATTTAGTTTTTAGCCGGGGGTTAAAAAACACTCCTTCTATAATTAGAGCTATGTGCAGAAATGGTACGAAAATTGGTGGATTTTTCGGCGGGTTAATAGACTTAAGTGTTTATTGTGTAATGAATTAAAAAATATTTAAAAGTTTTGATTTTTGTTTTTGGTAATGAGCGTTTTTGACCGAAAATTTGCGACTATATTACCTATCTTAACGCAAATAACGACCTATTCTTTCCTTATTAAGAATACAAAAGCCTTAGTTAACGCCGCTTGTTAAGTAATCTTCAGTAAGCTTTGTATTTCACCAATTCTCACAAATGAGAAGCGGCATCCGATATTATTCTCGTTTATGAGACTGATAGCTTCTTAAATCGTCTATTTTCCAAAAATAATAATTTGTTTTTATTTATAAGTTTATTGACAGAAGCAAGTTACAGCATTATATTATATGGAGATTGGAAAAGTCTCATGTTCTGGAACACAATTCGCTATTTCTATGTTTATCTCGCGGCGCGTCTATATTTCGCGTCTCGAAAATAGAAGAATTGGAACATTAAACGAGAACTAAAATAGAAGAATGTCAGTAAAACCAATATTTGAACATTTATTTATGAAGGAGGATTTTTTATCAAAACAAAAGTTTTCCAGCAAGTGGGTGCTCAGGCTCACTGCGACTTTTTTTGTCGTGGTTGTCTCAGCCCTGGTCGTTTGGGGAGCTGAGGAGGTGATGTCCCCCGAGATTATTCTGACAAGATTCGGCTTAGCATGTTGATAATTCTCATGTAACAGCCAACACACACTGAGATTTGTGTACAAATTTGTAGTAAAGAAAAACAATGTAAAGGAGAAAATGATGCAAAAACGAACAAGCTTAATGGCTGTAGTGTTCGCTCTTGTCGTCCTGTTGGTGAGCACCTCCGGCGTGTTTGCTCAAGTGCAATTAGCCCATTTTGATGTTTTTTCCCCACCTGAGTCTTGTGTAACTTGTCATAGCGGAGTTGGCGAGGAAAAACATCAGGCAATTTACGATGACTATGCGGATACCAGCTCTTTGGAACTTACGGTCGATAGTGTTACGAGTGTCTCTGACGGGGCCGGCGCCTTCAACGCAACTATGACGTTCACCATTATGAAAGATGGCATTGCTTACATAGATGCGGACGGACTTCCCTCGCTAGAACAAAAGAGATTCTATGCGGTGACCTACGACAGCGCGACGAGACAGTTTGACAACTCAAAATCATTCTCAAACCCGGTAGCACTGGGGAATGGCCAATACTCTGTGACTGCCACTGGAATAACCTATGATCTAAACAACTCAAACGGTATAGCTTATGCCTATATCGCCGACGGCCTGCTTGACACTGAGGGTATGCTTTTGTACGATGACGTGGCCAACGCAGGCCTGGCCTTCGGTGATGTGGCCACCTATGAATCTGCCGCCAATGTATCCGGTTGTGAGAAATGCCATGGTGCGCCTTATATGAAGCATGGCTACAGAGCGGCTGTGGTTGCCGGGCTGTCGGATTTTGCAGCTTGCAAGAGTTGCCATTACGACACACGTACCGGCGGCCATGAAGACTGGCAGATTTTAGTTGATGATCCTGCACGGTATGCTGAGATACATGCTGGTGCTACTTTGACGG
>Ga0307379_10011765_pt1 | contig 11450 bp, 7 predicted proteins | sample UN2MG_FD_202237 | JGI IMG/M metagenome (GOLD analysis project Ga0307379, IMG submission 202237) | Soil microbial communities from Risofladan, Vaasa, Finland - UN-2 | ecosystem: Environmental > Terrestrial > Soil > Coastal area > Acid sulfate soil | place: Finland: Risofladan, Vaasa | collected... | reverse complement strand
CCGAGCGACGTTCCACTCCCGTTTCGCATGGAGTGCACCGCCTACGGAGCCGATGTGCACCTGATCGATGGCCTGATCACCGATTGCGGTAGAGAGGCGCACGCCGAGGCGGAGAAGAACGGATGGTTCGACGTCTCCACCCTCAAGGAGCCGTACCGCGTGGAGGGAAAGAAAACGATGGGCTACGAGCTTGCCGAGCAGTTCGAGTGGGCCCTCCCCGACGTTGTCATCTATCCAACCGGTGGTGGAACCGGCTTGATCGGCATGTGGAAGGCGTTCGCCGAGATGCGGGAACTGGGATGGATCGACGGGAAGCTCCCGCGCATGGTCTCCGTTCAGGCGGAGGGGTGTGCGCCGATCCCCCGTGCTCTTGCCGCTGGCGAGGAGTTCGCCGCGCCATGGAAGGACGCGCATACGGTCGCAGCAGGGCTGCGCGTGCCGCGGGCAATCGGCGATTTCCTCATCCTGCGCGCGATACGCGAGAGCAGCGGTACGGCGATCGCCGTATCGGACGATGCGCTCACCGCTTCTCAACACGCTATGGCAACAGAGGAAGGAATCTTCGCCTGCCCCGAGGGAGGAGCGACCCTCGCCGCTCTGGAAGCTCTTCTCGATCGAGGTGCGATCGCTCGCGATGAGACAGTCGTACTGTTCAACACGGGCACCGGCCTCAAGTACCCCAATCTGATCGGAAACGAGTAAGCCCGATCCGCGCTGCGTGGGACGCGCCACGCATCACCGAGTACAATAGCGCCTATGGCTGGGGAGACACTCACACCGAAACGCAGGAACCTGACTGGCGGGCCGATCGCCCGCACGCTTCTTGTTCTGGCTTGGCCGGTGATGCTCTCCAACTTGTTCCAGACGATCTACAACCTCGTCGACACCCTGTGGCTGGGTCGACTGGGAAAGGTGGCGATCGCCGCGCCAACGATAGTCTGGCCTCTTGTCTTCCTCATGATCTCCATCGGCGCTGGGATCACCATCGCCGGTACGGCGCTCGTCGCCCAGTACACCGGAGCACGTCGGCATGAAGAGGCAAACCACGCGGCGGGACAGGTCTTCTCATTCACGGGTATTCTCGCCGTCATCCTGGGGATCGCTGGTGTCTTCATTGCGCGGCCGTTGATGGTGGCGATGGGCGCGGGGCCGGACCTCCTCCCCGCGGCAACTTCATACCTGCGCATCATCTACGGCGGTATCCCAGCCATGTTCGGAATGTTCATCGTTACCTCCCTGCTCAACGGAGTGGGGGACACAATGACCCCGATGAAGCTGATGGGGGTCTCGGTTGTGTTGAACATCGTCCTCGATCCGTTGTTTATCTTCGGGTGGGGACCGTTTCCAGCTTGGGGAATCACCGGGGCCGCCGTGGCGACGGTCATCTCGCGCGGGCTGATCGCCTTGTATGGCATCTACCTCCTCTTTTCAGGGAAGGTGGGGATCCACCTGCGGCTGCGTCACTTGCGCTTGGAGTGGGCGACTGTTAAGAGCATTCTCGTGATCGGCGGGCCGGCATCATTGGGACAATCGGGTACAGCGCTCGGCTTCTCCATCATGACCGGCATCCTTGCTCGCTTCGGCACCGCGGTCGTCAGCGCGTTCGGTATCGGAAACCGCATCATTTCCATCGCCATCATGCCAGCGATGGGGTTGGGACAGGCTGCTGCAACCATGGTTGGCCAGAACCTCGGGGCGGAAGAATCAAAGCGTGCAGAGCATTCCGCATGGATTGGGATGGAGATCTCCACCGCGTTCCTCCTCGCGGCGAGCGCCGCCGTCTACTTCCTGCGCACATCACTCGTGCGCATCTTCATCAACGACCCGGAAGTGATCTCACTTGGCGCAAACATGTTTGCCATCACCGCGATGGCTTTCCCGTTCATGGGGATCCTGCAGGTAATCATCGGAACTTATCAGGGATCTGGACACACCGTGTACTCCATGTTCTTCTCCCTGTTTCGCCTATGGGCGATACGTATTCCCCTCGTCTACTTCCTGGGCTTTTCCCTTGCCATGGGGGCGGATGGCGTGTGGTGGGCGATGTTTATCTCCAACTTCGGCGCGTCCGCCGTGTCGATTGGCTTCTTCCTATCCGGCAACTGGAAACACCGCATCATCAAGGAGGTGCCGATCACGGTTGCGCCTGTCCTCGACGATGTGCGCGAGAGCGAGATGATCGTAGAAGAGACTCACCCCTTGCAAAGGTGACTTTCTGCTTCTAATCTCTCCTAAAGGCGATAGCATCGCAGAGAGATTGAATGATTGGGGGATTGGATGATTGATAGACTTGACAGTCGGTAAATTGCGAGGTTGATTGGCCCAATCACTCAATCTCTCATTCGCTCAAGTCACTCAATACCTCACTCAAAGGAGACATAATGCAGACGATAACGATCGATGAGGCGCCACGCCATGTTGGGGAAGAAGTAACGCTGCGCGGGTGGTTGTACAACAAACGCTCCAGTGGGAAGATCATGTTCTTGCAGTTGCGAGACGGAACGGGTGTGATCCAGGGTATCATCGCCGAGCCGGAATCGCCGGAGATGTTTGGCGCAGCCGACCGATTGCAGCGTGAAACATCGATCATCGTCACCGGTATGCTGCGCGAGGACAAGCGTGCGCCCAGCGGATGCGAGCTGCAACTGCGCACGCTGAGCGTAGTCCACGAGCCGACCCAACCGTTTCCCATCGAGTTAACGGAGCACACGCCCAGTTTTCTCATGGACAACCGGCACCTCTGGATGCGCACCGGCAGGCAGGTCCCCATCCTGCGGGTACGCGACGCCGTCTTCCGCGCCCTGCGTGATTTCTTCCACGAGAAGGGATTTGTCGCTACCGAGGCCCCTATCCTTACCGGCACGTCAGTGGAGGGGACGACGACGCTGTTTGAGGTCGATTACTTCGGGGAGAAAGCATACCTTGGCCAGAGCGGCCAGCTCTATCTGGAGGCAACGGCGATGGCTCTGGGCAAGGTGTACTGGATCGGGCCGGTCTTCCGCGCGGAGAAGTCGAAGACGCGCAAGCACTTAACTGAATTCTGGATGGCCGAGGGTGAGATGGCCTACTACGATCACAAAGACAACCTGCGCTTGCAGGAGGAGATGATCGCCTACGTCGTCGATGCCGTCACCGCGGAGCGCAAGACCGAGCTTGGACAACTGAAGCGCGATATCGACCTCCTGCGCGAAGAGGTCAAACTCCCATTCCCGCGGATCGATTACGCGGATGCGGTCAAGCTGCTGCAGGAGGCCGGCCACGAGGTCTCCTTCGGCGACGACTTCGGTGCCCCGCAAGAGGCGACGCTCGGTGAACACTTCCACAAACCCGTCTTCATCGAACACTTCCCGACCAGCATGAAGCCGTTCTACATGAAACGCGACCCGCAGGACCCAAGCCGGGTTCTAGCCGCCGACCTCATCGGCCCGGAGGGATATGGCGAACTGATCGGCGGGAGCCAGCGAGTCGACGACCTGGAAGAGCTCCTCTCGCAGATGAAGGAGAAGAATCTCCCCCTTGAGCCTTACGAGTGGTATCTGGACCTGCGTCGCTACGGGTCTGTACCACACTCCGGTTTTGGCCTTGGTGTGGCGCGGACAATCGCCTGGATCTGCGGAATATCGCACATCCGAGAAACGATCCCGTTTGCTAGGCAACTGAACCGCCTCTACCCATAATCTGCTGAAATTGGGCGTTTTATCTCATTGACAGCCTTGAAACGGCCCGTTATACTTCCGGCCGTGTTAGGTAAGTGATGAACAAGCGCTCGAAGCTGAGCGCTTTTGAATAGTATCTCGGCCTGTTTGGGCTGAGGCAGTCACCACCAAACAACAAAGGGGGACTTACGCCGCAAGATGCAAATCGAGAAGTCGGCGAGTCCGCGACTAGGTGTCGACCGAACTTTGGGTTTACAACCCAAGACTGAAGGTAAGAAAAGGCGCGCTGTTTCACCTCCTTGGCGGCGCTTGACCGGCCTTCTTAATGGTTGCCGTTCGAATCGGCAGGGCAAGGGAAACCGGGTCCCCCTCTTCCCTCCTCAGTGTCTGAGGAGATGTCAGCAATCAGCTCTCAGCCTTCAGCCTTCAGTAATCAGCTTCAAACAGCAACCCCATCGCTCCATTTCATGAGTGGCTACACTCGTGGACCTCGTAGAGTGCGTTGCTTTTCTTGGCGTCCTGTCTGTCAGAGCACGACGGCAGACAGGCCTTTGCGTGAGGCAATGCTTTCAACACTCCACGTTCCGCGATCCGAGTTTCCCGTTTTTCCACGCCCGTTCGCTACCGCTCGCTCAAACCTGCCAAGCACCATCCTTTCGTAGTGTTGCAGCTCGTCTGCAACGTTGCTGGTGCAGAGTTACTCAACGTCGCACACAAGGTGCAACGCTACACAGGCAAAGGCTTCACGCTGTTCGCTCTTTCTGAGCATTCATCACTTGTCACCAATCACTGTTTCCCTGCAGCTTGATCAGGATATCGACCGCTGCTAGATTACGTCCGGCCATGAATGGGTTCAGGTCAATCTCCGCGATCTGTGGCATGTCCTGGCTTAGCCGACTCAAGCGGTGCAGGATCGTCGCCAAACGCGAGACATCGACCGCCGGCTGACCGCGAAACTCCCCGAGCAGTGGGAAGGCGCGAATCGAGCGGATCATCAATCGTGCATGCTCGATGGACAGCGGGGCGACCCCGAACGAAACATCCTTCAGCGCCTCAACAAACGTTCCCCCGATCCCGAACATGATCACCGGCCCAAATGAAGGATCGCGATTCACCCCCATGATCAATTCCCGTCCCTCAATCATCGGCTGCAACAGGATGCGCCCATCCTCCAAGCTCTCTTCTTCGATCACATGCTGCAACCTCTCTAGCGCAGCGCGAAGCTCTTCTTCATTCCTGATCCCGGTGATTACGGCTCCGTGTTCGAAGCGATGAAACAGGGTGAGGGCATCGATCTTCGCCACCAGCGGGTAGCCGACCTGCGCAGCGAATGCCTCTACCGCACCGTTATCATCGACGTAGGAGAACGGGCAGACCGGAATGTGATATGCGCTGAGGAGACCCGCCCCTTGCGCAAAGGTGAGCGCCCCCTGTCCGGCATCGCTCGCCTGATCGATGATCCCGCGCGCCTGCTCGCTATCGACGCTTACGTGGCGATCGATCGGCCGCCGCACACGCCATAGTTCACCCACGCGACAGAGTGAAGCTAAGGCCTCAACGGCGGTTTCGGGCATGGTGTACACCGGTATTCGCGCCACGGCGAGCCGTTCACGAAACGTCGCCAAGTCCGCGCTGCGGCTGAGGGTACAAACGAGGATCGGCTTACCCGGGTTCTCTTCCGCCACGCGCACGATCCCCTCCGCCACTGTCTCCGGCGGTTCATTGAACACTAGTGGCGGCCTGAAGATGACGATCGCCGCATCGACCTCGGTGAGCGTCTCGTGCAGTGTACGCTCGTAGTCGGTGGAACTGGCGGTGGCGATCATGTCGACCGGGTTTCCTAGCCCCGCCTCCGGTGGGAGGAACGAGGCGAGCCTCTCCTTGACTGATTGAGAGATCTGCGGCACATCGACCTTCACCCGCTCGCAGGCATCGGCGGCGATGATCCCCGCTCCGCCGGCGTTGGTGAGGATTACCGTTCTGTTCCCCTCCGGGATTGCGCCCCATTTTACCGCCCCGAGCACCGTCAGCGCCTCCTTGATCGACGAGACGCGGATCGCCCCACTCTGACTGAGAAACGCGTCGACGATCCCATCAGAGGTTGTCAGCGAACCCGTGTGCGAGGCGACGGCCGCCGCTCCCGCTTGCGTACGACCGGACTTGAGGACGACGATTGGCTTCGTCCGCCCGATCCGCTCCACCAGGCGCCTGAACAGGTGCGGATCGGCGAAGCTCTCCAGGTAGAGGAAGACGAGGCGAATGTGATCGTCGTTTGCCAGGTGGAGGAGAAAGTCGTTCTCCGACAGGCCGGCACGGTTGCCCAAGTTGATGAATTGCGAGATCCCCAGGCTCATCTCCTCGAAGAACTCGAGGACCGTCTCTCCCAGCGATCCACTTTGCGAGATGAACGCAATCTCGCCGTCGCTTGGAAACCAGCGGGAGAACGAGGCATTAAGCAAGACCGAGGGATCGCTGTTGATGAGCCCCATGCAGTTTGGCCCGACGACGTTCAGGTCATGCTCCTCGATAAGTCTCCGCAGCCGCTCCTCGCGCTCAACTCCATCCTTCCCGCTCTCCTTGAACCCCGCGGTAATGATCACCAGATTGCTGATCCCGCTCTTGCCACACTCGGCGACCGCATCGAGCACGAGATCGCGGTTGATCGCCAGCACCGCAAGGTCGATCCCGCTGGGAAGCTCGGCGATGGAGTGATAGCATTTCAGATCGTCCACTGTGTCGTACTTCGGGTTCACCGGGTAGACATCACCGGTGTAACCGCAGCGTACGATGTTACGCAAAATCTCCCCGGCAACTGAGCCCAGTCGCGGGCTGGCGCCAACAACTGCTACCGAGCGCGGGGCAAGCAAGCGTGTTAAGTCTTTAGGCATGAGAACGCATCCCCCAAACGATAAGAATAATCAATCCGATGGCGATCGTGAGATCGCCAATGCTGAACGCAGTGGCCAGTGGCACACCGTGTGGCAGATAGAGCCAATCCCCGAGGAAATTGAGCCTCGTCTTCTCGCCCATCAGAACAACGTTTCCCATCACCCCGTTACTAGCGATCTTCTGCGCGATCTCCGGCTGACCGGCGCAGGTAAGCGCGTGGACTGAGGATGGCATCCTCCCCCCGTTGAGGGCGATTACAACCAAGTTAGAGACCGATCCGACGGCAATAACAAGGAGCGCCCACACGCGGTAGTTGATTACGAAGAACAGGAACAGGAGACCGTATGAGGCAAGATGTAGCTCGGTGGTCGCATACGGAAAGACTGCGCGCGAGGAGAATAGTGGGAATATAGTGAACTGGATAAGTATCGCGATCGCCACCAGCCACAATGAGCGCAGACGCAGCCCCGAGAGGTTACTTATCCTCCCTCTCAAGGCGTACCCAAGCACAACTCCGATGACAACCGCTCCGATGAGAAACATAGGCTTAAAGGGAATTTTACCTGTGTCGCGGCCCCTGCGCAATCAGAGCAAAGGAAACAAGTCGGAGGCTGCACGGCTACTTACCACGAAGGACACGAAGAAAGCAGAGGACGAAGCGATGAATCGAGTCATTAGGACAATTGACACTGAAACGGCTAACTCTCAAAGAGCAGCTACTCTTTTTCGCGATCTGTCTGTTCCCGGACCAGTTCAAGTTTCTTGTGTGCACGTTCAGCCCAATCAATCATTCCCTGGTTGCGGAACACCTCCTCCGCGTCTTGGAGCGATCGCTCCGCCTTGGGGAGATCTCCGGCCTGAAGTTGAAGGAGTCCGATGTTAAACATAGTCCCGGCGTAGTCCACAGGGAACGCGTCCGGGGTATACACTCTCAGCGCCTGAGTGTACGTAGTGATCGCTCTCGTCAGGTTGTCTTCCTTGTCCCGTATCTCGGATAGGCCCTGATAAACGTTCGCGAGTTTGTTCTTTGCCTTGGCAAATGTTGCCGGGTCTCGCGCTTGGGTGTAAAAATGCAACGCGCGTTCATAAACATCGATCGCCCGATGCAGGTTCGCCTCCCGATCCACAGCCGGCGCGTCGCTTGATTCCTGCACCTGTGCGATATTGTAGAAATGGCCTGCCTGTTCGAAAGCGATCCGGGCGATGTCAGGTCTGACCCTGTCAGCTATCCTTTCCCAAAAGGTGTATCTAAAGTAGTCAGCCAATTCGAAGAGCACGCCGTTCAAGGTGTTGGCTTCCTTCCCCCATCTCTCTTCGCTGCAGTGCTCAATAAGCAAGATGAGTGTGTGTTCTGCCAGTTCAAATGCATCTGTGTTATTCATCTGACAGGCATGCCGCCCGATGCTGAGCAAGCGGGAGCCGACTTCTGAGACAATCTCTCCTCTCTCTCTGCGCGCATCTGAGTTCCTCTCAAGGTCCCAAATCGTTTGCTTTCTCAATGCGTCCAGTCCATCGTTGAGAAGCGACATCAGCGGCTCGTTCACTGCCTTACGCATCATGTCGTCTAACGCTGCGCTTGAGCCTTTCGCCAGACGCCTGGCGATGTGGCGCGGATCCAAAGAATGGAGGGTGGCGATGGTGAAGGGAACAAGGTAGAACAGTGCTGCTCCGGCAAGCAGAACGGCTATATCCGCGCTCTTCTGCCATTGCAACGCAAGCTCGCCGTGGGATTCCAGCGCCCACAGGATCGCAATGATGTACAGGCCCGCCGCACCCCACAACCACGGGTCTCGCAGCCGTAGGTTCACCACTCGCGGGCTGTACGTCTGAGCAGCTAACTGGGTGGCAATCAGGGTGAGGGAAACAACCAGTGAAAGGATCGCCGCCAGTGATTGAGCGATGGCAGACAGGAGGTAGAGCCTGTTGGAGAAGTTTTGTATATCTCCCCCGTACAGATGAACCTTGCCAAGCAGAATAAGGATCAGAAGCACAGTGCTGGCCACGAATATGACGGCAAGCAAGATATGCTCTACGTGAACATGCTGCGCCAGCCAATTCTTAGCACTGATGAGTTTTCTCTTGCAACCGCCCTTCCCGAAGCGCAATGATTTCGCCATTCACTCCCCTTCCATGCCGCAACTGCTTCCACAATATACCAGGGGGAGATCTATGTCAACTACTTCAAGAGCCGGAGGAGGAGATGTTGATACTCATCAAAGAGAATCGGAGCGACGAGTGTGCTTACCCGTCGCCCCGAGTTAATCTTGCACAGTTCGATGGTCTTACGGGCAGCCGCAACCACTCCAGGTACCCAGGTCTACGTGAATACGAATGGTGATCGATCCCCACACGTAGGGCCGACCTGTGCAACGGGCAATCTGTATGTACGGATTGTGCGAAATGCAGCAGGGCTGCGTATCGATCTGCGGGCAGCAGCAGTTGCACCAATTTCCCGGACCGGGCCAGGGCTGGATCTTGACGTAGTTCTTGATCTCACCCGCACTCGTAGTCTGAATGACGAGCCGGTAGATGCCGACCGGAACCTGATTGCAGTTCCCATCGGTCTGGGCCCACACCATTTCATAGTTGTGTCCCTTCGGCATATCGGGGAACTGCTGCTGATAGATGACCATCCCATCGAGCGCCTCTACCCGCCATCCGGTGATGAACGGAGTCTCCGGAACCGGGCACTGCGAGAAGTACTCTCCAGGAACGACGAGCTTGAAGCCAACGTCCACTCCCAACCAGTAACCGGTGTAACAGGTCGGTTCATCACCAACAGATGGCGTACCGCAGCCGCACTGCGCTGTCGCCACAACACCGATCAATCCAATAACCAACACAGCCAACAATAATGCTCTCTTCACTCCTACCACCTCCGTGTTTTCTCAACCGCCAGACAATCACCCCAAACAGCCTCGCGCTCGTTTTGGAAACGAGCGATTTCCTATTCTACACCTGAACGGGGGATGAGTTTCGTACTACTAGCCAAGTCGCCCCATTAGTTCAATCCGTGCATTCGTGTAATCCGCTAAATTTGCGCCAATTGCCCGATTCGTGTCATTCGTTCGCAGCCCATAGGGCCGCGTGTCTAGCCGGTGTAAGTCCGGCGACGGGAATTGACTGTATGCTTGCATGTGGTTGAATTCCAGTTTGAAGCCGTACTGGGGAAAACCCGACGTACGGAGTTCTAGAGAGGGAGGAAGGAACGTGTTGCATGGGCTCGTGCTATTTGCCACGAAACTGGAAACGGCGGATACATCGGAAGTCACTGTCCTAAACAATCACGCATCTCCTCTCTACTCGGCGGTGAGCCTTCGTTGCCAGCTTCAGCGCGAACGGACAAGGCGTGGCTGGTGCCACGCAAAAGGCCTCTCTGCCTCACGGCACAGGTAGACGCAGAGCATGCCAAGAGAAGTGTTCGGCGTACACAGGCAAGAGGTGCCTACGTACTCAAAGCAGTGAGGCCTCTAGGAGAAAACTATGGTGAGATACGGACATCTTGGAACTTGCTGATATTCGTCTTGAGAAGGAATGTTTTGAGATAGTTCACCGTATAATACCGTACAGCCTTCCACAAGCCATAATAGTTATACCGCCTGGCTGATGAGTGGACCACCAAGTGTCGATCGTATTGGAGAGAACGTTGTCCGCGAAGCTTTGCCACCCTCCAGGCGAGATCATTGTCTTCAAATGCTTCCAGTGTGACATTGAATCCCCCTACTTGTTCGAAGGTCTCTCTATCGACGGCAAAGTTAGGGCCTCTCACGTTGGGATGTTTCGTGATCCGATCGAAGTGGGTGATCACAAGGTCGATCACCGGATAGGCGTACTGCACCACCGTACCGGCGACACCGTGCATTCTGCTGAAGTAGACTGGTCCGTACACCAACGCTGTTTGAGGCTTGCGACGAAAGTCGGTAACGATGCGCTCAATCCAATTGCCCGGATACTGGCTGTCAGCGTCGCCACTCACGATGATGTCACCGCTTGCCTCCTCGAAGGCTCGCTGACGTGAACGCGCGATTCCTTTTGCACGCTCATCGATAAGCTTGAGGTTCAATCCCTCTTTCTCGGCTGTCTTGATGGCAAAGTGTGCCGTGTGATCGGTGCAAGCGTTCAGACAGACAACCGCCTCCACATTGGCCGAGGTTCGCTGCCTGGCGATGGAGCGCAGGCAATCCGCGATGCAGTCCTGCTCGTTGTAGGCAGGGATAGCAACGGAAACCAGTATTTTATCATTAGCGTCTAGTGTTCTCTTGGTATTAGTTGTAGATCGGAACAAGCTTTCTCACCCTCCGCACTGGGTTGTACCCTAGGTAATCTAATGGGAAATATATCCTGTTTGTGCGCACAACGCCAATTCTCGTCTCCTCCAGGCAGGTGACATCTGGCGTTGTCATTGCGGAAGAAGCAATGCCATTGAGCATTCGACGCTGGACCAACACTAATTCGCGGTAGCTCCGGGTGTCGTTGCCAGCAACCAACCGCTCGGATAGACTTCGTCTCGGAGGGTGGACATGGATGCAGCTAAGTACTACGACAAGATCTACTCGTTCAAGGATTACGAGCAGGAAGCGAGCAAGATCGCGCGGGTCATCGAAAAACGTCTCCCGTCTGAGGGCAGGAGGCTGCTTGATGTGGCCTGTGGGACGGGTAAGCACATCGAGTATCTGAAGGATCAGTTTGAGATTGAGGGGCTCGATATCTCACGTGAGATGCTTGAGATTGCGCATGTGCGAAACCCTAATGTGACGTTTCATCAAGCTGACATGACCGACTTCGATCTTGGCAAGAAGTTTGACGTGATCACCTGCCTGTTCAGTGCGATCGGGTATGCCAAGACGCACAAGCTTGCCGGAAAGGCGATCGCGTGCATGAGCCGACATCTTGTCTCGGGCGGCC
>Ga0307379_10011761_pt1 | contig 11452 bp, 8 predicted proteins | sample UN2MG_FD_202237 | JGI IMG/M metagenome (GOLD analysis project Ga0307379, IMG submission 202237) | Soil microbial communities from Risofladan, Vaasa, Finland - UN-2 | ecosystem: Environmental > Terrestrial > Soil > Coastal area > Acid sulfate soil | place: Finland: Risofladan, Vaasa | collected... | reverse complement strand
AGCCCCTGATCGCTCTGGGCGCGGAATTGGACAAGTATATGAAGGTCAATCCGCCGACTTTGCAAGCCCTCATCGGAAGGCACTTCATCCCCCGGAACAAGGTCATATTGGAGCTCGGAAAAAAATGAATGGCGGCTCACGTGTTCGCCCCGGCCCGATGCTCTGCCTGCTTGCCCTGGCCGCAGCCGCCGCTTTCCCGATCTGCGCGGGTGCCCAGGAGCGCTTCCGGAGGACGCCACCGCTCCCCGCGTCTCGGCCGCAGGAGTTCAGGCTCCCGCCGATCAGACGCAGCTCTCTTCCGAACGGCCTCACAGTGGCCACCGCCTACCGGCCCGGCTCGCCCCTGGTCACGCTGCAGCTCATCGTCCGGGCCGGCGAGGTCGATTCGCCGCCTGACCGGCCCGGCGTCGCCGCCCTGACGGCGCGCATGATCGGCAAGGGCACGAAACAGCTGTCGGCCGGGGCCATCGAGGGCATGATCGAGTCCATGGGCGCGGATTTTTCCGTAGAGGTCCTCATGGACTACACGGTTTTCACCTTCCATGTCCTTGAGGAATCCCTGGAACGTGCGCTCTTCGTGCTGAGATCCATGGTCCTCGAGGCCCAGTTCACGGAACGCGAGATGGCCTCCTTGAAACGAACCACCTACTACGAGCTTGTGGACCGCAAGAAGAATCTGGAGTTCCTGGGCTGGAGGCAGTTTCTGAGGGTGCTTTTCGAGAACCACCCCTACCAGATAGCGACGTATGCCGAGGATGTCATTAAATTCATTTCCACGAAGGACGTCGCCTCCTTTTACGACCGGTTCTACCGGCCCGACAACGCCGTCGTCCTCGTCGCGGGCGCGATCGACGGCGCGACTATCGGAAAGAAGATCGGCCTCTCCTTCGCCCCGTGGGTCCGGAAGTCGGTCGAGCGGGCGGTCCCCGCGCCCCCGCCGCCGAACGCCCGGGACCGTGTCTGTTATATCGAGGACCCCGTCGCCGCGGACGTGACGGTTTTCATCGGAAACGTGATCATGGCTGCTTCCGACCCGGACTTCTTCCCTTTTCTCGTCCTCAAGCACGTCCTCGGGGGGACGACGCAGAGCCGCCTGTTCATGAACCTTCGTGAATCCAAGGGCTATGCCTATTTTGCCTTCAGCCAAACGGAGTTCTTCCGATCGTGCGGCGTGTATTGGGCCCGGGCCCGGGTCACGCCGGAATTCATCGTTCCGGCGGTCCGGGAGATCGTCCGGGAGATCACGGCCCTGTCTTCGGGGGGCGCCACCCCGGCCGAGGTCGAGGAAGCCAAATCCTTCCTCATCGGGAATCTACCCTCCCGCTTCGAATCCCTCGAAGGATTCGCGGAAGAGATGGCCCGCGTCGTGGCCCTGGGCCTCGACGACGGACAGTGGGACAAGGGACCCGAGCGTCTCAAGCTTGTCACCGTCGAAAGAGCCCGCACGGTGGCCCAGAAATACCTCTCGGGAAAACCCCTCATCGTCCTCGTCGGCCGGCCGGAGTGGCGCGGCCTTTACCTGCACGAGTTCGATACGATCGAGGTCTACGACACCGACGGGGTGCTCAAGTCGGTCCTGCGCAAAGGAGAGCAAAGATGAAGCTCGTCGAGTGCGTGCCCAATTTCAGCGAAGGCCGCGATCCGGAGAAGATCAAGGCCATCGTCCGCGAGATCGAAGCGGTCCCGGGCGTCAAGCTCCTTGACGTCGACCCCGGAGAATCCACGAACAGAACCGTCGTGACCTTCATCGGGACCCCCGAATCCGTCGAGGAGGCCGCCTTCCGGGCCGTCGCCAAAGCGGCGGAAGTCATCGATATGCGCGGACACAAGGGCGCCCACAGCCGCATCGGAGCCACGGACGTCTGCCCCTTCGTGCCGGTCTCGGGAGTGACCATGGAGGACTGCGTTCGGCTGGCCGAAGAGCTCGGCGCCCGCATCGCCGGAGAGCTGGGCATCCCGGTCTATCTCTACGAATCCGCCGCCAGGACGCCGGAACGGCGGAACCTGGCCACGGTCCGGGCCGGGGAATACGAGGGCCTGTCCGAAAGATTCAAGGATCGCCGCTGGGCGCCCGATTTCGGCGAGCCCGTTTTCAATCCCAAGTCCGGCGCCACGGTCGTCGGCGCCCGCGAGTTTCTGATCGCCTACAACATCAATCTCAACACGCGGGACCGGAAGCTGGCCCACGAGATCGCCTTGAGCCTCAGGGAGAGCGGCCGGGCCAAGCGCGGCAAAGACGGGAATGTCGTCAGGGACCGGCGCGGCAACGCGGTCAAGGTGCCGGGCAAATTCAAGGAGGTCAAGTCGGTTGGCTGGTACATCGAGGATTACGGCCTGGCTCAGATCTCGGTCAACTTCACGAACTACAAGGTCACTCCCGTCCACGTCGTCTTCGACGAGGCGAGAAAGTTGGCCGGGAAACTCGGCCTCCGGGTAACGGGCAGCGAGCTAGTCGGCCTCATCCCCAAGGAAGCCCTCCTTATGGCCGGCCGATACTACCTCGGGAAGCAGGGCAAGAGCCCCGGCGTGCCCGAAGATGAACTTGTCCGGACCGCCGTCCGTTCCCTCGGGCTCAACGACGTGTCCCCTTTCGATCCCGATAAAAAGATCATCGAAAACCAATTTGAGAAAGACAAGCATTCCCTGGTCGGGTTGACCCTCCGGGAGTTCACGAACGAGCTGTCCATGGACTCCCCGGCCCCCGGCGGGGGGAGCGTCGCGGCCCTCTGCGGATCGCTTTCCGCGGCCCTGTCCGCCATGGTCGCCAACCTGACCGTCGGCAAAAAGGGCTATGAGGATGTCTGCAAGGAGATGATCGCGACGGCCGTCCGGGCCCAGACCCTCAAGGACGGGCTGCTCGAAGCCGTGGACAGGGACACGCGGGCCTTCAATAAGGTCATGGACGCTTTTCGCCTGCCCAAGACGACGTCCGAGCAGGCCCTCGAAAAGGAGCGGGCCGTCGAGGAAGCCAATAAGGAAGCGACCCTTGTCCCGCTCGAGGTGCTCGAAATGGCGGGCGCGGCGGTCGCCCTGGCCCGGACCGCCGCCGCCAAGGGTAACAAGAACTCCGTGAGCGACGCGGGAGTGGCCGGACTCGCCGGCCAGGCGGCGGGCGAAGGCGCCTACTACAACGTCCTCATCAACCTCTCCGGTATCAAAGACGCCAAGTTCGTCGCCGACGTGCGGCGGCGGGCGGAGCGGCGGATGAAGGCCTTGGACAAGGAAGGGAAAGCCGTCCGGGCGATCCTCGTCAAGTCCCTGAAGGTCCCCGCGCGCTGAATCCGGAGCCGCGGCCGGCGGAGCCCCGACCTTTTTTCAGCAGCGAAAAAATTCCGAAGGCGAAGAAACTGAAGATCACGATCGCGGCCGACGTGGGGATGTTGAGGGCGAGCGACAGGCCGAGGCCCGCGCCGACGGAAACGACGGCGACGGCGGTCGATGCCCGCACGGCCGTCCTGAAGCTCGCCGCGACCTGGAGCCCGGCCGCCGCCGGGATGACGATGAGCGCGGCCACGAGGAGGATGCCCACGACCTTCATCCCCAGGACGATCGTGATCGCCGTGAGAACCATGAGGAGCATATCCAGCCGGCCAACTTTGACCCCGGCCGCCCGGGCCGATTCGCGGTCGAAGGTCATGTAGAGGAGCTTGGCGTAGTTCAGTTTCACGGTCAGGAGGACCGCCGCGGCCAGCAGCACGGCCAGTCCTACCTCGAGCGGCTCGATGGCCAGGATATCCCCGAAAAGATAAGACATGAGTTCGACGTTGAACCCCCTGGCCATCGAGGCCAACAGGACGCCGACGGCCAGGCCCAGGCTGCTGAAAATGCCGATGGCCGTGTCGCCGTAGATCCCGGCCCGTTCCTTGAGTTTGATGATGGCGACCGCCGCGGCCACGGCCACGACCAGGGCCGCGGCCAGGGGAAGGACGTTCAGGAAAAGGCCCAGCGCGACGCCGGCGAAAGCGATGTGGGCGAGTCCGTGACCGATCATCGCGTCCTTTCTCAGGATCAGGAAAAGGCCCAGGACGGCGCAGGCCACGGCGATGAAAACGCCGGCCAGGAAGGCCCGTTGGATGAAGCCGTAGGAGAGGAACGCGGGCATGACGGACCTAGTGTTCGTGCGCGATCAGGTGGTCGCCCCGGCTGACCATATCGCGGAAGACCGCCGACTGGCAGAACTCCTTGTGGCTCCCGTGATAAGCCAGTCTCTGGTTGAGACAGGCCACGCTGGTGACGTGCTTGTTGATGATGCCGATGTCGTGGGTGACCAGGACGATGGTCAATCCCTCCCGCGAATTCAAGCGGTCGAGCATGTCGTAGAAAGACCTCTGGGTTTCGGCGTCGACCCCGGTTGTCGGCTCGTCCAGGAAGAGGATCTTGGGCGAAGTCACGAGCGCCCGGGCGATGAAGACGCGCTGCTGTTGCCCGCCGGACAGCCGGCCGATGGCCCATTTCCCGTAATCGGCCATGCCGACCTCATCGAGGGCCCTGAGGATCTCGCCGCGGCCTTCCCGCCCCGATCGGGCCCCGGGCTTGCGGTTGGACATAAGGGCCATGCCCACGACCTCCTCGACCGAGGCCGGAAAGAACGGATCGATGTGGGTGGCTTTCTGGGGGACATAGCCGATCTTCCGCCAGTCCGAAAATTCCCTTATGGGTTTGCCGAAGACCTCGACGCTTCCCGACGAGGGTTCGAGAAGGCCGAGGGCGACCTTGACCAGAGTGGTCTTGCCCGATCCGTTCGGTCCGATGATGGCCAGGAAATCCCCTTCCCCGATGGTGAGGTCGATGTCGACCAGAGTGGGGGCCCCGTCGTAGCGGAAGGAGATGCCGCGAAGGACGATCAGGTCCATGGCCTCACCGGCACTCCAGCCCGTCGCGCAGGATTTTCAAATTTTCCTCCATGAGAGAGAAAAAGCCCGCCCCGCGGTCCTGCTCGTCCCGGGTCAGATTGTGGCCCGCGTGCAGCATAAGGATGCGACCGCCGATCTCGCGGGCCAACGTCCTCGAGAGGTCGGGCGGGACGGAGTTCTCGGAAAAGATCGTCCGGACCCCCTTTTGTCGGCAGAACTCGACGGCGTTCATGAGGTCGACGGGGCGGGGCTGGGCGTCCGGGCTGAGGCCGTAGAGGGCCGTTTGGACGAGCCCGTATCTCCGGGCCAGATAGCCGAAGGCGCCGTGCCCGGCGAGGACGATGTCCCTGCCCCGGCAGGAAGCCAGTCCGTTTCGGAATTTCATGTCGAGCTCCCTGAGCCGGGCCTCCAGCCTGTTCGCATTCTCCGTGAATGCCGGCCGGCCGGTCGGGTCGATCCGCGAGAGCTCGTCGGCGATCTTCCGGACGATTTGAACATCGAGCTCGAAATCGAGCCAGACGTGAGGGTCGAGCCGGTCGTCGGAGCCCTCCGCATGCCCGTGCTCTTTGTCGGCGGCGGTCTCGAGAAGGTTCAGGCCTGCCGTCACTTCGAGGGTGCGGAGCTTATCGCCGGGCAAGGCCTTGAGCAGTTCCGGGAGCCAGGGCTCGAGGTTGGCCCCGATGAAAACCAGCAAGTCGCTGGCCGCCAGGCGGCCGATGTCGCCCGGCCGGGGCTGCCAGGTGTGGACTCCGGCGCCAGGCGGCAGGAGGAGTTCCGCATCCCCCCTGTCACCGACGATGGCCGCGGCGAACTCCCTGAGGGGGAAGACGGTGGCCATGATGCGGACCTTGGCCTCGAGCGGAGAGGAACCCGCCAGGACGAGGGCCAGCGTCAAGGCCGGGAGGATGGACCGAAGCGATTTCACGACTCGGATTATACTCGGGAGGAAGGCTTGAATCCATCGCTTTTTTGTGGCATCATATCCGCTCTGTCATCTCGATCAAGAAGGAGGCATCTATGGCATCCTCTCTCGGCGAACTCAATCCCCGGCTTCTCTGGAAGCATTTCGCTAAAATCCTGACCATCCCCCACTGCTCGGGCAATGAAAAAGCCCTCGGAGATTATGTCCTGTCCGTGGCCAAATCCCTGAACCTGGCCGGCAAGCGTGACAAGGTCGGCAACGTCCTGGTCAGCAAGCCGGCGACGGCCGGACGGGAGAGCGCCGTGGGAGTCATCCTCCAGGGCCATCTCGACATGGTCTGCGAGAAGAATTCGGACAAGGTCCATGATTTTTGCAAGGACCCGATTCTTCCGGACATCAAGGGCGAATGGGTTTATGCCCAGGGGACGACTCTCGGGGCCGACAACGGCATCGGCCTGGCCGCGGCCTTGGCCATCATGGAGGACAAGACGCTTGTTCACGGCCCCATGGAGTTCCTCTTTACCGTCGACGAAGAGACCGGCCTGACCGGAGCCAACCGGATCCAGAAAGGATTCCTGGCCGGGAAGAAGCTCCTCAACCTCGACAGCGAAGACGAAGGGACGTTCACAATCGGCTGCGCCGGCGGAGCGGATTCCGAGCTCGTTTTTCCGGTCGAAAGAAAAAAAACGGCCTCGAAGAGCCTTTACCGCCTGCACCTCACCGGCTTCCGGGGAGGCCATTCCGGGCTCGACATCAACCAGGGCCGGGGCAACGCGATAAAGCTCCTGGCCCGGATGCTCGGACAGGCCCAGGCGACGGCGCGTTTCGAGGTCGTCAGCGTCGAGGGCGGGAGCAAGCATAATGCCATACCCCGTGAAGCCGTGGCCGTCGTCGCCTGTCCTTCGATCCAGGTCCGGTCGCTCACCGTGGCCCTCAAAAAAGCCTTTGATAAGATCGCTGTCGAATACAAGGCCGTCGAAGCCGAGGCCAAGTATTCGCTCGTTCCCGTGGCAGGCAAGGACTTCGCCCTGACCCAGGAATGCCAGCACGTCCTTCTCAATTTCCTTCTCGCCGTCCCCCACGGCGTAATATCCATGCATCCGGAGATCGCCGGTCTGGTCGAGACGTCGACCAACCTGGCCATCGTCAAAACCGAAAAGAAAGAGATCAAGGTCCTCTGCAGCACACGCAGTTCCGTCGCCTCGGCCCTCGAAGCGGCGCGGGAGATCATCAAGTCCGTATGCGCCCTGGCCGGTGTCCGGGCCGAGTTCAAGAACGGCTACCCCGGCTGGATGCCCAACCTCGCCTCTCCCCTCTTGAAGCATTTAAAAGAGATCTATGCCAAGACCTTCGGGAAGGAAGCCGAGATCGTGGCCGTCCATGCCGGCCTCGAATGCGGCATCATCGGCGAAAAGTTCTCGGGCATGGACATGATCTCGTTCGGCCCAACCATGAAGAACCCCCATTCGCCTGAAGAGCACGTCCATATCGGGTCAGTCGAGAAATTCTGGACGTTCCTGACGACGGCTCTGGACGAACTGTCGAAATAGTTCCCGACAAAGTGAAAGCGGGAGCGTGAAAAGACGTCAGTTCGTGATTGTGGCGGGGCTCCTGGGAACGTGCGTTCCCGGGGTCTTCGCCGGTATCGGAAGGAGCAAGACCATGAAAAAGCAGGTTCAAACCGATAGGGCGCCGAAAGCCATCGGACCCTACTCTCAAGCCATCATCGCCAACGGCTTCGTTTTCTGCTCGGGTCAGATCCCCATCGACCCGGCCAGTGGGAACCTCATCAACGGGACGATCGAGGAAGAAACACGGCAGGTCCTCAAGAACTTGGGGGCCGTGCTCGAAGCCGCCGGTTCTTCTTATGACGACGTTGTCAAGACGACCGTCTTCCTCCAGGACATGAACGATTTCGCCAAGATGAACGCGGTCTACGCCGAGTTTTTCAAGGCCCCGAACCCGGCCCGGGCCGCCGTTCAGGTCGCCCGTCTGCCCAGGGACGTCAAGGTCGAGATCGAGGCCGTCGCCCTGGTCAAGTAGCTATCTACGCTGCTATTCCCGCTACTCAGTCGGCCGCGCAGGGCTTCCGGGATCGTCTTCGCTCGCTGCGGTGATTCTTAACGCCATCACGGTCCTTATCCATAAGAATGTATTCGGACCGTGATGACTAAATCACCGCTTTATGCTCACTCCGACGCCCCCCTCGGCCCTTTTTCCTGCGGCCTCCGTCGGGCATTGTAATTGGACCATTGCTTAAATCACACCTACGAGAAAGCCCTCGTATTCTACCCATATATCTAGACTACCCGAGATGATTCCTGTAGACTATTTGAGCCATGCCGATATACGAATATCAATGTCAGAAATGCGGGCGGCGCTTCGAATGCCTGGTCCAGGGCGGTCGTGATAAAGAAGTCGTCTGCCCCGACTGCGGCGCGCCGGAACCGAAGAAATTGATCTCGGCCTTCGGCATCGGCGGCGGCTCGAGCCGGATCAAGGCCTCCTCTCCGGGCTGTACGACTTGTTCCACGAAGTCCTGCAGCACCTGCCACTGAGCGTCCCTCTTCCTTACACGCTCTTGACTTATCCCCGTTGTTGACGTTTAAATAGGCCTTCGCTCATGGAACGTCGACAACAGACCGCATCGCTCCGCATCGGCATCGACACCGGCGGCACGTTCACCGACTTCGTCATCTGGAAGGACGGCCGTCTCTTCAACAAGAAGGTCCTCTCGATCCCGCAGGACCCCTCCCTGGCCATCTTCGAAGGCGTCGGAGAATTCCTGCGATCCTGCCCCCCCGTGTTCATCATCCACGGCACGACCGTGGCCACGAACGCCCTCCTGCAGAGAAAGGGCGGGCGCGTCGCCCTCATCACCACGGCCGGCTTCGAGGACATCCTGGCCATCGGGCGCCAGACCCGGCGCGAGCTCTATTCTCTCCAGCCCGAAGAGAGGTTCGAACTCATTCCCGCCGGCCTTAGGTTCGGTATCCGGGAAAGGACCCTGGCCTCGGGCCAGGTCGAGAAAACGGTCAGCCGGTCTGAGGTTCGCAGGGTCATGGCGAAGATCCGGAAATCCGGCGCCGAGGCCGTCGCCGTCTGTCTGCTCCATTCCTACGCCAACGCTGAAAACGAGAACATCGTGGCTGAGGAGCTGGCCCGGACAGGGTTGCTTGCATCGGTCTCGAGCCGTCTCCTCCCCGAACACCGGGAATTCGAACGGATGTCGACCACGGCCATTAACGCCTACCTTATGCCGGTCATGGACCGCTACCTCCGGGAACTCGACCGGCGGCTCGGCCAAGCCGAGCTGAGGATCATGCAGTCGAACGAAGGGTATATTTCCCCGGCCCGGGCCCGCCTGGAACCCATCAAAACGTCTCTCTCGGGGCCGGCGGGAGGCGCCGTCGGCGCCCGCGTCCTGGCCCGGGCGGCCGGGATCCCGAACATTATCAGCTTCGACATGGGCGGGACGTCGACGGACGTCTCTCTCATCGAAGGCCGGATACGGAGGACGCACGAGGCTCGGATCGGGGATTTTCCGATCCGCCTTCCCATCATCGACATCCATTCCGTCGGCGCGGGGGGAGGTTCGATCGCCTATACGGACCGGGGAGGCTCGCTCAGGGTCGGTCCCCAGAGCGCGGGAGCCGACCCCGGTCCCGCCTGCTATGGCAAGGGGGACCTGCCGACCGTGACCGACGCCAACCTTTGTCTTGGGCGCCTGGACCCCGAGTTTTTTCTGGGCGGGAAGATGCGGATCTATCCGGAACGCAGCCGGGCCGCCGTGGGGGCCCTGGCCCGTCGGATCGGGAAATCCGCGACTGAAACCGCCCTGGGCATCGTCGACATCGCCAACGCCAACATGGAGAAAGCCATCCGGGTCATCTCCGTGGAGCGGGGCTTCGATCCGCGCGCCTTCGCCCTTTTCTCGTTCGGCGGGGCGGGCGGCATGCACGCCGTGGAGATGGCCGCCCACCTGGGCATGCCTACGGTCATCGTCCCCCGCAACGCCGGCGTCCTATCGGCCTTCGGCCTGCTCATGTCGGATTCCGTCAAAGACTACACCAAATCGCTGATGAAGCCGGATTCCCTGGTCACCCTGGCCGGCCTCGAGGCGGAATTCCGCTCCCTCGAGCAAACGAGCCTCCGCGATATGAAAGAGGACGGGTTTGCCGCGAAAGACGTCCTCCTCGAACGGTCCCTCGACTGCCGCTATCTCGGCCAATCCTACGAGATCGACGTGCCTTACAGAAAGGCGCGGACCGCGGAGCTGGCTTTCCTCGAAAGCTTTCACAGCCGGCACCAGAAGCTCTATTCCTACCGCCACGACCGAAGGTCCGTCGAGATCGTCAACCTCAGGGTCAAGGCCGTCGCCGTCACGCCCAAGATCCCGCTGGTCAAGGAGCCTGGACGGAAAACGCTCGACCCTAGGGTCCTGATCCGAAAGCAACCCATTTTTTATGGAAAAACCGCCGCCGAAGGAAGGGTCATCGACAGGTCGAAGCTGGCCCCGGACAACGCCGTCCACGGACCGGCCCTCGTCATCGACCCCGAGTCGACGACCTTTCTCCCTCCCGGCTACGTTGCCCGTGTCGACGGGTTCCTCAACCTCATCATCCGCAAGGCGGGTCCGCGATGAAAAAATTCGACCCTATTGAACTCGAGCTTTTCAAGAATGTTTTCATCGCCATCTCCGAAGAGATGGGCGCCGTCCTCGGCCGGACCGCCCTCTCCCCGAACATCAAAGAACGGAAGGATTACTCCTGTTCCCTTTTCAACGAGAAGGGCGAGACGCTGGCACAGGGCTCGTACATCCCCGTCCACCTGGGCGCCATGCCCCTCTCCGTCCAGGCCGCGCTCCGGGCCGTGACCTTCGAGAAGGGCGACCTGGTCATCCTCAACGATCCCTATCGGGGCGGGACGCATCTCCCCGACATTACCTGCATCTCCCCCGTTTTCCTGGGCCGGAAGCTCAGCTTCTTCGTGGCCAACCGGGCCCATCACTCCGACGTGGGCGGGATGACGCCGGGTTCCATGCCCCTGGCCACCGAGCTATTCCAGGAGGGCCTGATCATTCCGCCGCTGAAGCTCTATTCCCGCGGCCGGATGAACAAGGACGTCTTCGACCTTATTCTTTCGAACGTCCGGACGCCCGACGAGCGCCGGGGCGACCTCCTGGCCCAGTTCGCGGCCAACGAGATCGGCCGGGCGCGGCTCGAGGAGGCCGTGACCAGGTTCGGCGTCGGAAAGGTCCGCCTGTACTCCGGGCTCGTCCAGGACTACACGGAAAAATTCCTCAGGGAGACGATCCGGACCATCCCCGACGGCATCTACGCCTTCGAAGACGACCTGGACAACGACGGGATATCGGCTCGTTCCATCAAGATCGGCGTCCGGGTGACGATCCGCGGCGACGAGGCCGTGGTCGATTTCAGCGCCTCATCCCCCCAGACCGAGGGCGGGGTCAACGCCAATTTCGCCATCACCTGCTCGGCCGTCCTTTATGTCTTCCGGTCGCTTGTCGAAGAGGACATCCCCTTCAACACGGGCCTGATGAGGCCGCTCGAGATCGTGGCCCCCAAGGGCTCCATCGTCAACGCCGAGTTCCCGGCGGCCTGCGCCGGAGGGAACGTCGAAACGTCCCAGCGCATCGTCGACGTCCTGCTCGGCG
>Ga0307379_10011760_pt1 | contig 11452 bp, 6 predicted proteins | sample UN2MG_FD_202237 | JGI IMG/M metagenome (GOLD analysis project Ga0307379, IMG submission 202237) | Soil microbial communities from Risofladan, Vaasa, Finland - UN-2 | ecosystem: Environmental > Terrestrial > Soil > Coastal area > Acid sulfate soil | place: Finland: Risofladan, Vaasa | collected... | reverse complement strand
CCGGTGATGCTGCTGGAGCCGTTCTGCGCCTTTCATCCATATCAGGCAACCGCACGCACCGCGCTCGAGCGCGAGGATGCGGTGGTTTTGCCCACCGACAGCCCCGAGGCCATCGTGGCGTCGGTGCAGGCTATGGCGGCTCGACGCGATCTGCTCAGCAGCACCGCGCTGTTTTTTGTGGCCGAGCCTGAAAAACACGCCGATCTCGCACGCGCCGCTCACGCGCGGCTTGGTGTGAAGGTGGAAATCCGCGACGTGGACGAACTCAAGCAGGAGACCAGGCGCACGTCCGAAGCCGCCGCCGTCGATACGCTCGCAGGGTGGAAGGAAAACAAGATCAGCAGAATCGTGGACGTCACCGACAAGCATCTCGTGGAGGTCGCACGGTTGTATCACGCTGAGAAGAACCTCCTGAAACGCCACAACGCCGCGGCGCTGGGCGTGGAGGAGTTTTCACCGTTCCTGTTCCAGAAGCTGCCCATGCCCAACGCCACCTACGCGCTGCTGAAAGACGAAGGCATAGTCTGCACCGAGGAAGCCGATCTCGGCTGCCTGCTGACTCAGCTCGTGTGGAAAATCGCAACCGGCCTGCAGAACACGATGAGCAACATCTACATGGCGTATCGGTCGGAGTTCGAAAACAAACCCGACGGCGCCGAATACACACACGAGATGGAGCTGGCCGACTACCGCGAATGCCTGCGCGATAACTGCGTGGTGGTCAGCCATTTTTCGACCGCCGGCAGCCTTCCGCGCAACATGATGGCGGAAGATAAATGGGAAATCCGCGAGACCAAGGGCGCCTGGCCCGGGCAGTCGATGGTCTACTCAACGCCCCGGCGCGGCCCGGTCACACTCACGAGGTTCAGCGACAGCTTCCAGGAGCTTGATGCATACCCCGGCGAGGTGGCCGACGTGCGCAAGCACGACCACCTGCATTGGTACACCTGCCGTTGGATGGTGCGGCTGGCCAGCGCGAGGCGGTTTGTTGAGACGGCGATCAACCATCATTACGCGATAGCCCCGGGCCATCCCGACGCGGTGCTGCGTACGCTGGCAAGCAAGCTGCTGGGCGTGCGCATCAGGGAGTACTGAAAACGGATCGCCCTGCCAGGAATATGTCCCTGCTTCACGACGACACATCCAGCCGCCCCGATCGCTACTGCCGCGTGGCGATGAACCTGCCCGTGCGGCGGGAGTTCGACTACCGCGTGCCGCCCGAGTGGCGCAGCCGGATCGCCGTGGGCAAGCGGGTGGATGCACCATTCGGCCGACAGCGCCTCGAGGGGTTCTGCGTTGAGCTGCTGGACGAGCCGCAGGTGAGCGAGGTCAGGGAAATCTACGGCGTGCTCGACGACGAGCCTCTGGTGACGCCCCGCCTGATGGAACTCACGAAATGGATGGCCGAATACTACCGCTGCGCCTGGGGTGAGGTGCTGGTTGCGGTGGTACCGGCGGGCGTGCGGCGCGGGTTCTCGGGCCGCACTGTGGCCTATGTGCAGCCGGCCGGCATTTCCGACCCCGAGCTGGAGCAACTGACCGCGCGTTCCGTGAAACGGCGGCGGATCGCGGATGTCGTGGCCGAAAGCTCCGAAGCGCTGACAATTTCAGACGCCGCGCGCCTCGCCCGATGCTCCGAGGCGACCGTCCGGGCGGCCGAGAAGGCCGGCATCGTCAAGATCATCCACGAACAGGCCGACGACGACCCGTTCGCGAATGTCGGAGCCGAACCGGCGCTCGAGTTTGAGCTCACCGCCGAGCAGAAACAGGCGCTCGACGATGTGACGGCGCATCTCGCTTCGCGCACGTTCGGCGTGACGCTGCTGCACGGCGTGACTGGATCGGGCAAGACGGAAGTTTACCTGCAAGCGATAGGCGAATGCGTGCGGTCGGGTCGACAGGCTATCGTGCTTGTGCCTGAAATCTCGCTCACGCCGCAGACGGTCCGCCGTTTCCGCAGCCGGTTCGAGCGGCTGGCCGTGTTGCACAGCAGCCTCACCGAATCGCAGCGCCACGCGCAATGGCGGGCCGTCAGGCAGGGCGAGGCCGACGTCGTTGTGGGTGCCCGCTCCGCGTTGTTTGCTCCCACGCCCGACCTGGGCCTGATAGTAATCGACGAGGAACACGAGAACAGCTTCAAGCAGGAAGAAACGCCGCGATACAACGCCCGCGACGTAGCCGTGATGCGCGCCAAGCTCGAGAACGCACACGCGATCCTCGGCTCCGCCACGCCTTCGCTGGAAAGCTGGCACAATGCGCAGCGGGGGAGGTATCATCTGTGTTCGCTGCCCGACCGCGTTGCCCAGCGGCCGATGCCGCCCGTGCAGATCGTCGATATGAACATCGAGCAGGCCGGCTCGCGCCGTTACGTAATCCTGTCGCACCGCCTCGAGTCGGCCATGGCGCTGGCGCTCGAGAAAGGCGAGCAGGTGCTGCTGTTTCTCAACCGCCGCGGGTTTTCGACGTTCATCCACTGCACGCGCTGCGGCTATGTGCTTTCGTGCAAACATTGCGACATCACGCTCACCTATCACCGCAAGACCAACACCGCTATCTGCCATTACTGCAACCGCGAAATTCCCCCGCCTGAAACCTGCCCCGACTGCGGCGCCGAAACAGTCAAATACCTCGGCGCCGGCACCGAGAAGGTCGAGGACGAAGTGCGCCGGCTGTTTCCGCAATATAATGTCCAGCGGATGGACAGCGACACGATGCGCACGCGCCACAGCTACCAGGAGGTGCTGGAAAAATTCGCCTCGGGCGAAGCGAACATCCTCGTGGGCACGCAGATGATCGCGAAGGGGCTTGACTTCCCGAACGTAACGCTCGTGGGCGTGATCTCGGCCGACAGCGCCCTCAACATGCCCGATTTCCGCTCGGGCGAACGCACGTTTCAGCTCATTGCACAGGTGGCCGGCCGAACCGGACGCGGCCCGAAAGGCGGCCGCGTGATTGTGCAGGCATACACACCCGAGCACTACAGCGTGGCCTGCGCCTCGCGGCACGATTACCTGGCGTTCGCCCGAACAGAACTGGAACACCGCCGCCAGTTGGGCTATCCGCCGTTCGGCCGGATCGCGCGTGTGCTGCTGCGCGGCGCAGACGACAACAAAGCGGCCGCCCGCGCCGAAGCCATTGCCGCCAGGCTTCACGAACATGCCGCCGCCCGCAAATGCACCGTGCTGGGGCCGGTGCCCTGCCCGATTTCATTCATCAACCGCCAATATCGCTACCACGTGATAGTCAAGGCCGGCAGCGCATATCACCTCCACCGCCTGCTGGACGACGCCGACAAGGAGATTGCTTCCACCTCGGCGGTGACGGTGGCGGTGGACGTCGACCCGATGAGCATGCTGTAACCGCCGGCGCGACCGGATGCGGACGAATACTACACTTGTGATACAACCGTTCACATCTTCGGGCACGAAAGATGTTGAATCACGCTGCCCCAGCGGCTAACATAATAAATGCAGGGTCAACTATGCCCCTCCGACAGCGAGGGTTCCGGTATGAAGTACATCCTGCCGGCGCTGATGGTCTGCCTCCTGAGCGTTTCCGCTGCGTCGGCTGAGCAAAACCCGCCGGCCGTAATTAAAGGCGGCGGGGCGGTAGAACAACCAGACGCGGTTTTCAAGACGCACGCCGAAGGCACGAGCCTCGAACTGCGCAAGGGCGATCTTGTGCTGAGCAATCCGGCCGTGCGTGTCGTGCTGCGCAAGGCCGAGCGCGGATATCGCCCCGAGTTCCACGCAGTCGACGCCCAGGGCCAATGGCAGCTCGTTGCGCGCACGGCCAGGGCCGGAGAAGTAATCCCCACTTCATGGGCATACGGCGGCTTGCCGGCGCCCGCAGCATACGCCACTGCGGAAGTGGCGCGCAACGACACCGACGGCGTGAGCATCCGCCTGGCAAGCCCCGGCGACCGCCATTCGCTCATCACCACCATTTCGCTCGATGCCACAGCTTCCTTCGTGTATGTCGGCGTCGAAGGCAAAATCGCCGGCCGCCTGCCGGTCGAGCAGCTCATCACCAGCATAGTGTTCACTCCCGGCAATTCCGCCACGATGATCGGCCTGCCCGACAAGTCTTTCGCGCCCGATTTCACCTGGGCGCCTCGGTTGCGCGAGCGGCCGGAAGATGTTATCGGCGACAATGCCTTCGGCACACCGGCGGTAATCGCACAGAAGGGGCCGTTTTTGGCTGCACTCGTGCCCGATGCCGCCCTCCTGGCCGATAACCGATTGATGCCCGCTGCGATGAACCTCGACTGCTCGCGCGGCAACGCGTGGATGAGCTACGGCTTCATGAAATACGACCTGCGCGATTCGTTCGCGCACCACACGGGAGCGATGTTCGAGGAGCTGACCGACGCCACGCTCCGTTACGGATTCCACCTGCTGCTGAACGCACGTCCAGCGCCGCGCACAGCGTATCGCGAGGTGGCGGATTTCCTGCGGATGTCCGGGCGGCGGCCGTCCGCTGCCGATCGGGCGGGCGTGCAGCGGCAGCCCATCAGCGACTGGCGCACGGAGGTCTGGCCGGCCGAGGCGGCAGCAACTCGCGAGCGCACCGAACTGCATTTCACCGTCGCGAGGCAGGACCTCCGCTCGGCATACGGCCTGGCGCAGCACGCACGCCGCATCAACGACCAGCAGATGCTTACCCGCGCGGTATCGGTGCTCGATACGGCGCTGGCCGCGCCGGTCAACGCCGGCGCATTTCCGGTCGTCTGCCGCCGCGCCGCAGATGGCGCGCTGCAGTGGATAAGCTCCGTCGGCGGCCCGCCCAACACCTACGCTACTTCCGACTGCTCCAACACCGCGCGCTGGCTTCTGCGGTGGCACCGCGCGTTCGCACGCGGCAGGAAAGACCTCGTCAAGCGCGCCGCTGCCTGGGGCGACGTGCTCGTGCAGGTGCAACTGCCGTCGGGCGCCATTCCCGCGTGGCTGAGCGCCGCCGACCTCGCACCAGTCAAGGATGCATTCTACGATTCCGGCGCCGATTGCGCAGAATCAGCCGCGTTTCTGGCCGAACTGCATACAGCCACCAAGGACCAACGTTATGCCGAGGGTGCGGCCAAAATCCTGCAGTATATCCAGCGGAAGGTGCTTCCCGCCGGCGTCTGGTCCGACCGCTCGACAGGCTCCGCGCGCTTCGACCCCCTCACCGGGCAGCATCCGCATAGCAGCGCGAGCATCATCGCCGCCATCGACGCCTGCAACACGCTCAATGCGGCCACCGGAGACGCCGCTCACCTGCGCCTCGCCCGGCAGATGGCCGACTACCTCGCCCTGTTCCAGAATTCCACAGCGTCCGACCTGTGCCCCGCACCATACGGAGCGGTGGCTTCGCGAAATATCGGCGCCGCCTGGCAGTGCGTTACGCAGGCGGACGCCGCAAAGGCCTACGCCGATCTATACTACCTCAGCGACGATCTGACCTGCCTCGACCGCGCGGTCGATGCGCTGCGTGCCGGCTTCGGAATGCTGACACCGGAGCAGCCGCCGGCGGATGCCGCCGCAATGCTCGCCACAACGGACGACCTTCACGATTTCTGGGGCAATGCAATGATCAACGTGGCCGGCGGATGGGGGCGCGGGCTGGGCGCGGCTTTTGTCAACAACCTTGAAATGACCGAACGCACCGTCCGGTTCGACCTGGCGGCTCCGATGCCGCACACTGCGCCGCTGACGGTCCGATTCTGGCAATGCCCGACCGAGCGCGAAGTGATCGTCAACGGCGAATCCCTCGGCATTTTCACGCCGGCGCAACTGTGGCAGGGCGTGCAGTGTTGGCCCCGGCGTCCGCTGGCCATGGAAGTCAAGCCACTGGCCAGGTCGCTGGCGGGAGTGCCGGCGCGCATCAGCGCCGAACTGACCGGCGGCGGCCGCAACGCCGACGTGCGCGTCGTGTGCCGTCGCAACGGCGGTGAATTCACCGAAGTGGCGATGAAAACGAACGACGGCGCCGCATTCGCCGCCTTGCTGCCATACGAGTTGATTTCCCAGCCCGGTACCGTGGAATATTACGTCACTGTCGCGTCGGGGTGCGAATCCGCAGTCGAGCCGGCAAACGCGCCCGCCGGCGGCACCTTTCATCTGAACGTGGTGCCGGAGCTTGTGATAACGTGCGGCCGGCTGGACGAACGCTACATGGACAAGACGCCGGCAACGGTGCCTGAGGCGATCGGGCTTGGCAGGCTGCTGAGGCCGTCCTCGCCATGCGTTTATCTTCTGCCTGTGCCGCGTGGCGCCCGCGCATTGCGGCTCGAGATAACACGCGAAGGCCGGTGCAACCTGTTTGTCGGCGATACGCTCGTAGAGCCCGACGCCGCCGATGCCCCGGACGGCCCCACCTGCGTTTACACGCTCACCGATTCAACCATGTGGCCGCGGCAACGCCTCCGCCTCAGCTTCCAGGTGCCCGATGCCACCGCAGCCATCCTTCGTGAAATCAAGCTGATCCCCCAGGCAGGCGCGAACGCCGAAGATTGACCGACAGAAATTGCGGGGAGCGAGCGGAGGGCAGGGCATAGGCCTGCGCCAAGGCTACGGCCCACAGGGCGAGCGCGGCCCTTGCCTGCGCGGCGTGTGTTGTGCGGATTTGCGGCGGTTGTTGTTTACCGGGCGGACGGCCGCCTGGGATCGCGGGCGTCCCGCCCGCATTCTGATTGGAGGGGAATGTGAATGATGCCGGCGGCGTGCGGTTTGGCGCGGCGCGGCGGCATCCGTGTTTGTCCGTGTCTGTCCGTGTCTGTCCGTGTTAGTCCGTGTTGGTCCGTGTGCCGGCCGCCACCTACGCAGCCAGCGGAGGGCAGGCCCCCATCACCCATTAGCCTTCTTCGCGATCTCGATGCCGCGGTTAATGGCGCTGATGTTTATCTCGATCATCTCCGGCTTCTTGCCGCCCAGAACATCTGCCATATGGTCTTTCAGCGCCTGCACCGTGACCAGCTTGCGGGTTTCAACGAAAGCGCCCAGCATTACCATATTCGCCACGCGCATGTCGCCGAGTTCGTTGGCAACGTCGGTGGCCGGCACTTCCATGATCCTGCCCCAGCCCAGCGGCTTGTAATCATGGACGATCGACGTGTTCAGCACAAGCAGCCCGTCGCGCTCGAGCAACGGCGCGAAGCGGGTGTATGACGGGGCGTTCATGATCACGAGCGACGTTGCGTTTTCGACTACCGGCGAATGGATTTCGTCGTCGGAGGCAACTACATGGCAGTTGCAGGTGCCTCCGCGAACTTCGGCGCCGTATGATGGAAAATAGGTGACGTTTCTGCCCTGCTCCATCATCATCTGGGCGATCAGCTTGCCCATAAACAGCAGCCCCTGCCCGCCGAATCCTGCCATGATTATTTTGTCAAGCATTGTTCGTCGTCCTTGTCATCCAGACGGCCGGAGCATATCAACCTGCACGGTGCATGCCATCCGTGTCATTTATTTTTTTCCCAATCGCGGTACACCCCCAGCGGAAACACCGGGTGCATCAGCGCCGCCATTTGCCTGCGAGCTTCCAGCGGGTCCATCCTCCAATAGGTCGGGCAGGGCGACAGCACCTCGACCAGCGAGAATCCCTTGCCCTCGAGCTGCGTGCGGAATGCCTTGCGGAATGCGTTTTTCGTGCGGCGGATGTTCTGCGGGCTGTCCAGCGACACGCGTTCGATGTATGCGGGAGCTTCCAGCGACGCCAGAAGCTCGCACACGCGGATCGGGTAGCCTTCGTTGGCGGGGTTCCGGCCGAACGGCGTGGTGGCGGTTTTCTGGCCCACGATGCTGGTGGGCGCCATCTGCCCCTGCGTCATGCCGTACACGGCGTTGTTGATGAAAAACACGCAGATGCGTTCGCCGCGGTTGGCGGCGTGGATTATCTCGGCCGTGCCTATGGCGGCAAGGTCGCCGTCGCCCTGGTAGCTGAACACGAAACGGTCGGGCATCGCGCGTTTCAGGCCGGTGGCCACGGCGGGTGTCCGGCCGTGGGGGGCCTCGCAGGTGTCGAAGTTGAAATAGTCGTATGCCAGCACCGCGCAGCCGACCGGCGCCACGGCCACCGTTTTCTCGCGGATGCCGAATTCGTCCACGAGTTCGCAGATGATGCGATGCGCAACTCCATGGCCGCAGCCGGCACAGTAGTGCGTGCGCGCGGGCTTGAGCGCCTCGGGCCGCTTGTATATGGCTTTCAGGTTCGACGTCGTGGTCATGGCTTGTTCTCCGGTGCGCTGGTGCCGGTGATCATTTCCCTGATGATTTCGAGAATCGCCTCCCATCGCGGAACGTTGCCGCCGGTTCGACCGTGGAACCGAACTTCTGCCGGATGGTCGAGCGACAGCTTGACGTCTTCGAGCATCTGGCCGGCGCTCATCTCGACGACAAGGAAGCGTGCGCCTCGGGCGGCGGCCCGCCGGATGGGTTCCGCCGGATACGGCCACAGCGTTATCGGCCGGATCAGGCCGGCCCTCAGGCCTTCGCCGCGTGCTTTGCGGACCGCCTCCTTGCACACGCGCGCCGAGGTGCCGTATGCCACCAAGACAATGTCGGCGTCGTCAGTCTGAGTTTCCTCCCAGCGGATTTCCTCGGCCTCCACTCGGCGGTAGGTCTCCTGCAGACGGTCGTTGAGGGCCTCGAGGTCGTCTTCCCGAAGGTGCAACGACAACAGCTTGTTTGGTTTGCGGCCCTTGCAGCCTTTGAGCGCCCACGGTTTGGGAAATTCGCGGGCAACCGGCGTTTCGGGCACTTCCACCGGTTCCATCATCTGGCCGAGCCGGCCGTCGCCGAGCACAATCACGACCATGCGGTACTTGTCGGCCAGGTCGAATGCGAGCGCCATTGTGCTGAACATCTCCTGCACGGTGTGCGGTGCGAGCACTATGCAGCGGTAGTCGCCGTGTCCACCGCCTCGGGTGGCCTGCCAGTAGTCGGCCTGGCTGGGCGCGATGTTTCCCAAGCCGGGGCCGCCGCGTTGCATGTTGATTATGACGGCGGGCAGCTCGAGCGCCGCCAGGTAAGATATGCCTTCCTGCTTGAGGCTGATGCCGGGGCTTGACGAAGATGTCATCGCGCGGATGCCGGCCGCGCTGCTGCCGAGGACCATGTTGACGGCCGCCAGCTCGCTTTCCGCCTGCAGGAATATCCGCTCACGCTGAATCATGTGCCGCGACATATAGCCCGTCAGCTCGTTCTGCGGCGTGATCGGGTAGCCGTAGTATGCCATGCAGCCGGCTTGGATCGCTCCTTCGCCTGCTGCTTCGTTGCCGGTCAGCAATATTTTCTTGCCCACAGTGTCACCTCCTGTGGTTGTGGTGCCGGTTCGTGGCCTCACGATGATGCATCAGCATTCACCCCGGCCGTCTTTCGCAGGAGCATACAGCTCGATGGCGGCGTCGGGGCAGACGAGCGCGCACATGCCGCAGCCGGTGCATCCTTTCGTCGCGTCGAATTCCACGGAATTGAATCCGTGTGCATTGAGCCGAGTTCCTATCCGCAGTGCCTGGCGCGGGCATGCTTCCACGCACACGCCGCAGCTCTTGCAGTGATCTTCAAGGATTCGTACTATTGCCATAGTTGGGATGGCCTCCCCAGCCCAGTTTCTCGCGAAGTGTCTGGTAATAGCTTCTCGCGCCGGTTTTTATCAGCCTGAGGTCCTCTTCGGCCATGGTCACCGTAACGCGGTCGGCAGGTTTCAGCTCGGCGTATACCTGCCCGTCCACGGTGAGGGCGGTCGGCAGGTCGATCGGGTTGATGACCATTTCGATCGTGCCGGCGGCCGGTATGACCAGCGGCCGATTGGTCAGCGTGTGCGGGCAGATCGGCGTGACGACGAACGCCCGGAGGTCGGCCTCGAGGATCGGCCCGCCGGCGGCCAGCGAATGCGCCGTCGAGCCGACCGGCGTCGACACGATCAGCCCGTCGCCGTTGTAGTCGGTAACGTGCTCGCCGTTGATGTACAACCCGATCGACACCAGCCTCGACAGCGCGCCGCGCGAGACCACGGCGTCGTTGAGGGCCACCGTATCCAGCAGCGTCTGATCGCCGCGCGTAGCACGGCAGTGGATCATCATCCTGGGAGCTATCTCGAAAGCGCCCGATTCAATCGCGGCAATGGCGTCGTCAAGCTCGCCCGGCTGCACCTCGGCCAGGAAGCCGAGCCTGCCCACGTGCACGCCCAGCGCGGGAATCCGCCGCGGCGCGAGCGCCCGCGCCGCGCGCAGCAGCGAGCCGTCGCCGCCGATCACGATGGCGAAATCGGCATCGCTCACTGTCAGTTCAGCGCGCGACATGTCGATCTCGACGACCTCCGCAAACTCGCGCAGCCGCGGGAGAACCCGTTGGCATTCGCTGCAAACTTCCCGCCGTTTCCTGTTGCCCAACAGCAGCACACGTGTCATACGCCACGCTCCTTCCGCAGGAGTTTCACGGCGTCGGCCACGCCCGAAGCGTCAAGCCCGAGCGACGCCAGCAGCTCCGAGCGCGTACCGTGCTCGACGAACACGTCGGGCACTCCCAGCAGCCGCACGCCGGCCGTGCCAAGCCCCTGCGCAGCGGCGCACTCGAGCACCGCCGAACCGAACCCGCCCGCGAGGGCGCCATCTTCAACCGTCACCACCGCCGGCACCCGCCCGACAAGGCCGGCGACCATATCGGCATCGATCGGCTTGGCGAACCTTGCGTTGACCACCGTTGTGCCGATGCCCTCGCCCGCCAGGATTCCGGCTGCTTCCATGGCGCGCGAGACCATCGCACCGTAGGCGATGATCGCAGCGTCGTCGCCGTGGCACAGGATTTCGGCCTTCCCGTGAGCCAATGGCTCGCCGCCGGGCATCTCCTGCGGAATGCTCTCCCTGGGGATGCGGATGGCGCACGGCCGCCCCCACGAGAGGGCCGAGTCCATCATCCGGCGCAGCTCCGCCGGGTCTTTCGGCGCCATCAGCGTGATGTTCGGCAGGTGCCGCAAGCCGGCTCTGTCGAACACGCCGTGGTGCGTGGGGCCGTCGTTGCCCACAAGCCCTGCCCGGTCGATCACAAGCAGGACCGGCGCGTTCTGCAGGCAGATTTCGTGGAAAACCTGGTCGTATGCGCGCTGCAGGAACGTCGAATAGATCGCGACCACTGGTTTCATTCCCGCTGTGGCCAATCCGGCCGCGAAACCGAGCGCGTGCTGCTCACAGATGCCCGGGTCGAAATGCCGCTCGGGAAACTGCTCGCGGAATTCGGATGTGAGGTCGGGCATGGCAACCGTCAGTGCCGCCACCGTGGAATCCTTAGCCGCGATCTCGACCAGGCCGTGCGAGAACCGCGAAGTCCAGCTCGGGCGGTTCGGCTCGTCGGTTTCTGCGGGCAGTTTTTCGGGCGCCACGCTGTGCATGCAATGCTGATGGTTGCGGGCATTCTCGTGGCCCCGGCCCTTCTCGGTGATCACGTGCAGCAGCGTCGGGCCGGGCAGGTCCTTCACA
>Ga0307379_10011759_pt1 | contig 11452 bp, 8 predicted proteins | sample UN2MG_FD_202237 | JGI IMG/M metagenome (GOLD analysis project Ga0307379, IMG submission 202237) | Soil microbial communities from Risofladan, Vaasa, Finland - UN-2 | ecosystem: Environmental > Terrestrial > Soil > Coastal area > Acid sulfate soil | place: Finland: Risofladan, Vaasa | collected... | reverse complement strand
CCGGCGGCAACAGCCAGACGCTCCGCCTGAAGGTCGTCCCCGAACCTGCCACGCTCGCGTTGCTGGCCGCGGGCGGCCTGGGCCTTCTTGCCCGTCGGAGTCGGAGGCGGTCGGCCTGATGGTCCCGGCCGCCGGGTCGCCCTTCTTCTTTTCGGGTATTCGCGGCGAGGCACGGCCCGCCCCGGCGGGCAAACGTCGTTGGTGCCCGTGGCGCGGACGGATTCCTTCTTGCGCGCCGCCGCCCCGATGTGTTCCACTTGCCTTCACCGCCAATCGGCGCGTGCCGATATTTGCTTGACCCGGTCCCGAATTGGTGGTATACTTCAGGCACGACGGGGGGTTGAGTGGCGTATCCGGGGCCGGGCTCGCTGCAGGCGGGCGCGGCCCGTTTTCGTTGCGCCGGGCGTGGCCGGTGCGCTCGCAGCGCGCCATGAACAGATCCGGCCGGAATCCGGCCTGGAGATAACCGGCAAGGAGGATTGACCATGTTGCGTCGAATCGGAATCGTCTGTCTCGCAGCTCTCGCAAGTCTCACCGGGTCCATCTCGGCATGGGCCATCGGCCCGGAGAAGCCGGGCTGGCGTCCGCCCGAACTCGTCGCCCCGGACGCCCTCCTCGCGGGCCACGACGGGGCCGACCGCATCCTGGCCTACGACCACTACGGGTGCCCGGCCGTGGTCTTCAGCGCCGAAAACCCGCCGCCGGGGATCCCCATCCTAGGACCCGCCGTGTGGTATGCGCGGCGGGTCCCGGGGTACGGCTGGGGCGTCGGGAAAGCGATAGGTACTAGCGGGTTGACGGTGTCGGGCTCGCTGTCGCTGGTCTTCGACCGGCACGAGTTGCCGATCGTCGGCTGCGCCTATGGGGAGACCCGCATTTCCCGCCTGTACGCGGGCAACGGGTGGAGCTGGGGGGAATCCTTCGACAAGCCCGCCACCCAGTGGTGCTCCGTGGCCGTGGACCTCTACGGCCGCGCGGCCATGGCGTTCCACTACCCCTCCCCCGGCGGGCATCCCTCCCTGCTCCTGGCCTACGACCGGGACGACAACAACGCCTTTGGGGACGTCATAGGGCCATATCAAGATATTACTGAGGTGAAGCAGAACCTGAACGGCCGCTACGTCTCCCTGGCCTTCGACCAGAGCAACCGGCCCATGATGGCCTACCAGGACGCCGACTCGCAGGACCTCATGTTCGCCGTCCAGGACGCCGGGACCGCGTGGCTCAACATGACGGTTGACAGCGCCGGCAGCCAGGGATGGATGCCTTCGCTAGCGGTCAATCCCATGACAGGCTACCCGGCCATCGCCTACGCCGGTGACGGCGGGGCCAACCTCCGCTACGCCGAGTGGGACGGCCACGACTGGCAGATGACGGTCCTGCCGAACGACCGCGGCAACGCCATCGAGGGTGTGTCGCTCGCCTTTGACCCGGCCGACGGCAACCCGGCTATCGCCTACCGCGAGGGCGACCCGTTGGGCGGCGGCCCGGCCCCCGACTGGAACTTCGGCCTCCTGGCCTTCACCTGGCGTCACGAAGACACCTGGGAGAACCAGGTCATCGCCTGGGAGGGCGACACCGGCCTTCATCCGAGCGTCGCGTTCAACGACTACGGCCCGGGCTGGGCGGGCATCGCCTATCTCGACACGCTGGGCAACGTCTGGTACGTCGAGGACCCGCCGGCGGTTCCGGAGCCGGCGACGCTGGCGCTCCTGGCGGCCGGTGTGGCGGCCGTGGCGGTCGGGCGCGGCCGGGGAGATCGGAGGCGGTCATGAGGCGCAACCGCATGGCGTTCGCGGCGCTTGCGGGCCTTGCCGCCGCGTGGGCCGCCGGCGCGGCCGAGAGTGCCGAGGCTGCGCGCCCCCCGTTCTATGTGATCCGCGACATTGGAACCGTGGATGTCCTCCGCGACGCCAACGGGGATGGTGACGCCCTCGACGTCGGCGAGAACCTCGTCTGGGCCACCGGCCTCAGTAGCGCCACCGGGATGGCGACCGACGGCCGCTGCCTCTACACCGCCGACCTGGGGAGATTAGTCGTTCACCGCGTGCAGGACCTCAATGGCGACGGCGACGCCCTCGACGCCGGGGAGTCGAGCGTCTGGGCCGACGACTTCGGCTCGAGCTGGCCGGTGGGGGTCGCGGCCGGTCCCGGCGGCACGGTCTACGTGACCGGCGATGACGGCTCGACCTGGCGCCTTTGTGACGCCAACGGCGACGGCGACGCCCTGGACGCCGGAGAGAAGATGCTCTACGCCGCCGGTATCTGGCAGCCCCGGGCCATCCTCGTCGAGCGCGACGGAAGCCTCCTGGTGGGCAGCGAGCAACGTATCTGCCGCCTGGTCGACCTCAACGGCGACGGCGACGCCCTCGACGTTGGGGAGAACCTTCCCTACACTCCCGCCCCGGGCAGCTCGGACGTCCAGCACGTCCAGTGGTGCGCAGGCCTGATCGGAGATGGGGCTGGCGGCGTCTTCGCCAGCGCCCCTTACCATGATACCGTCTACCGCGTCCGGGACCTCAACGGCGACGGCGACGCCATGGACCTGCTCGAGGTCCTCTCCTACGCCGATCCCGTCTACGGAAACCTGGACCATCCCCTAGGCATGGTGCCGTTCGGGGGCGGCGGGTTCCTCCTCGCCGACCTCCAAAACGACCGCGTCTGCCTCGTCCGGGACACCAACGGCGACGGCGACGCCCTCGACCTCGGGGAGGTAGTTCGCTATGCGGACGTCCCCGGCGCGGCCTTCGTCGTCAACATGCCCGACCCCGGCACCCTCGGCTACAACAACGTCACGCTGATTGAGGGCGACGGCAACTGGAACATCACGCACGACGCCCCGTTCGTCTCCTACGGCGACGGTGCCGAACTGGGCGTCGAGCGGATCCGCGCGGCCTGCGGCGAGGGGCCGACGAGCGTCATGACCGGCGCGGGCGGGTACAACAACGAAAACGGCGACATCACCCTTGCCGCCCCCATCGACTACAGCGGCGCCGGCGAGGCCGCCCTGACGCTGACCGCCGCCGGCAGCATCACGATCGCGCAGCCGATATTCTGCGCCGATCCCGACGCCGACCGCCTCGACCTCACGCTCACGGCCGACGCCGCGGGCCGGGGCGCCGGCCTCGTTTCCGTTCAGGCCCCCGTCCGGCTCGGCGACGGCGCCTTGACCGCCACCGGCTCGGACTTCTTCAGCGGCTTCGGCGGCCCGATCGAGGCGGGCACCGTGGACCTGACCTGCCCGGGCGGCGTCCACGTCGGCGACCTCCTCTCGGCCGCCCATCACGAGATCGACGCCATGGCGACATACGTTTTCGCAGACGGCGAGATCCGCACCGGCGGCGGGGCCGTCGGCGGAGACCTCACCGTCGAACCCGGCGGCCGCATCACCGTCTCCGGCGGGGTGTTCGAGGTCGCCTCCTCCTTGCCCTGGGCGCTCCAGGGCGAACTCGAACTCCAGAACGCCTCCCTCCACGGCAGCCCCGTCATGGTCACCGGCACGGTCCGCGGCCGGGGCGCCGGTAGCATCTCGGCGGGCCTCGTGTGCATCGGGGGCCCCGTCCTGGACTGCGCCGACGCCGGCGACCTCCTCGTCCTCGACGGCTGGCTGAGCATCACCGACCTTGCGACGCTGACCAAGACGGGCGAGGGCACACTCCTCATCAACGGGCCGCAGGACCATGGGCCCGGAAGCGTCTTCGAAATCCTGGGGGGCACGGTTGACCTGAACACCGCGGCCGGCGGCGCCGGAACCGCCAACCTGTCGATCCTCGTCGATGACGCCGCGCTCCATGTTGGGTGCAACCAATACTTGGATACGCTGGCACTCACCAACGGGGCGCTGGTCCGCTTCACCGGCGCGAACGTTGTGGTCGTCAAGCACCTCGTCATGGACGGCATCGACCTTGGCGCGATGACCCTCACGCCCGAACCGGCCACGCTCCTGCTGCTGGCCGCAGGAGGCTTGGGCTTGCTTGCCCATCGGCGGAGGCGGAGGCGGTCGGCCTGATGGTCCCGGCTGCCGCCGAGCGGCTCGGCCGCGCGGTGGGCAGGATTACCCACCGCGCCATCCCCCTGGGGCGCGATCCCACGTTGACAACGTAGCGCTGGACGCGTTATAGACTACACCTTACCGGCCGTGGCCGGCCCCGGCTGTTGGGCGGCACGCGCCTTTCCCCGAGCCATTCGTGACTCGGATCGACCGGGAACGTTCTCAAGATGGGGGCAGGCACGGATCCGGGGGGCGCAACCGTATCCGGCCTGCCCGACGGCCGGTTGGGCAGGCCGTCTGGAAGACCCCGGCCGGCTGAAAGCGAGCGCAAGAGCGTGCAACCGGAGCCAGGTGTCCGCAAGTTCTCACTCATTTCCGTGGTGGTCGCGGCCGTCCTGATCTTCGGCGCGGTGTCGGCCAGGGCAGCGACCTATTACGTGAGCCAATCCTCGGGGAACGACCGTTGGACCGGCCAGGCCGCGAGTCCCGAGGGCACCAGCGGCCCGTGGAAGACGCTGGCGCGGGCGTCAACCGACTATGTTGCCGGTGACCGCATATTGCTCAAGTGCGGCGATACCTGGAACGAGGAACTTCACCCCAAGGGAAGCGGAACGCCCAAGGACCCTATCACCATCGGTTCCTACGGCGAGGGCAGGAAGCCCGTGATTGACAGGCAGGATTACCGGCAGGATCTGATCGGCATTCACCTGGCCGATCAGGAGGGCTACAAGATCGTCGGAATCGAGTTCGCCCGGTGCATGACCGGCATCTACGCGGAGTATTCCGCCGGTTCCCCCACCAGGACGTTCCTCTGGATCGAAGACTGCTATTTCCGCGATTCGCTGACGTATGGGCATTACGAGACCTATCCCACTCCTCGGAATATCGGCCTGGGCGTCTGCCTCTTCTCGCACGAGCGCGGCAACAAGATCGTGCTGGCCGACATCACGATCAGGAATTGCGTGTTCCGAAGGCTGGCCTCCGCCGTTTGGACCAACAGCCCGGACAACTTCAACAAGAATGCGTCGTATATCTATAATTTCGGGAACATGACCTTCGAAGGCTGCCTGTTCGAGGAAGGCTATCAGTGGCAACTGGGGATCCGCGGGGTGGCGGGAGGCGCCGTGCGGAACTGCGTCACGCACGATATCGGCCGCGGCTTCCGGGCCTTCAACGGCGTGGCCGGGGCGATGTTCTTCCGCTGCAAGAACTGGGTCTTCGAAGACAGCGAATGGGGTTTCATCGACATAGGTCTGGGCAGCGGGGACGGCGAGGCGTTCGACTTCGAGGGCAACTGCGACAACATGACCATGCGCAGGTGTCTCTTCCATGACACCGACGGCCCCGGTTTTCTGCTTTGCTGTTATGCCTCCGACGGGCACCCTAACATGGGTATTCGCATGGAGAATTGCGTCCTGAACGGGAAGGCCAAACGTCCTATCGGACTTCCCCGATGCGAGATCGTCAACACGACGGATTGGAATCAAGTGACGTGGCACGAGTGCCGCTTCTATCTTTCGCCGGGGGAAGTCCTCATGAAGGTGATGGACCCCGAGAAGGACAAGCGATCGACCTTCGTCCGTTGTCTGGCCAAGAACCTCAGCCAGGCCTGCAGCACACAGAATCTGGCCGCGAAGGCCAAGGCGACGGCATCCTCGCAGGAGCCCGGCAGCGAGGCATCCAGGGCCATCGACCGGAAAGCGGCCACCTCCTGGAAGGCCGCGTCGCCGAACGACCAGTGGCTCGAGCTCGATTTCGGCAGGCCCACCGCTGTCAGCGAGTTCAGGATCAGAGAGGACGCGTCCTCCTCGGTCATCCGCTATGCCATCGAGTACTGGGACGCCAAGGCCTCCCGCTGGGCGAGTTGCTTCAACGGCCGGGCCATCGGCCCCGACTTCATCGCGCCGATCGTCAGCCGGCGCACCCGGAAGGTGCGGCTGCTGGTCATGAGGACAGAAAGCGGAAACCCCGGTATCCGCTCATTCGAGGCATACTATGATACGACCGGCTGGCTGCCGATAACGGCCGCCGGTCAGCCGGTGAAATGAGACCTGGCCCGCACTAATCCTGCAACGCTTCGTCGCCTTGTTGTCCGCCTGGTGGCCTTCCCAGGCCACCAGGAACAGGCATGAACTGCGTCCGCGGCGGCCTGGGAAGGCCGCCGCGCTACCACTTGCCTGGATCGGCGGCAAGTTGACGAAGCAGCATTAACCACTACGGCCGTGCGGCCCCATTCGAGGAGCCTATCCTGCCCCGGGACCATCGCAAGGGCATCTCCAGCAAAGGTATAGCCACGGCGCCCGCGATACGGTATCCTATTGCTGGGGGCGAGCCCGAAGGCTCTGACTCGGGGAGCCCCGCGGGCTACGTCGAGAGAAGGAGGACATTCTGCTTTTTCACAGGACGGCACACCGGCAGAGGAAGCCGTTTGCCCCGCGAAAAAGCAGAATGTCCCCTTTTTCGACAGGAGACACGTTTATGACGGCAAGACCTTCAGCCGCAACGGTTCTGAAGATCGACGAATCGCGGACGGTCGAACAGATCGCGGCCAACCTTCGCCAGATCCGCGACGGCGAGCACACCGGCGGTCTGCAGATGGGCCTCAGCGGCGGCCTGGACTCGGCTGTGCTATCGGCCCTGGTGGTTCGCGCCCTGGGCACCGAAGCGCTGCACGTCTGTTTCCTGCGGGATCGTGACAACGAGACGGAGTCGGAGCGAAAGGCCCGTCTCATGGCCGAGTGGCTTGGCCTGGATCTGGAAGTCGAGGACATCGCCGAGGCGATTCGCCAGCGCGGGCTCTACTCGCCGCTTATCATGCGCCTGATCAGCCTGTCGCCGTTCGTCAATCGCCACGTGATTCACGGGGCCCACCACCTCATCAGCGGCGAGACCCCCTTCATGACAACGTTGCGCCAAGAGAAGTTCGAGAACGAGCCGATCAAGCGGTTCTTCTACAACCTGACCGTCAGGAAGGTGGCGGGGGCGTTCAACGGGCGCCAAATGTACCGCCGCGAGGTCCTCGAAGAGAAAGCCCGGCAGCGCAACGCCCTGATGATCGGTGCAGGCAACCGGTCGGAAGTGCTGACCGGATGGTTCGTCAAGGACGGGGTGGACGATTTCCCCCACTCGCCCCTGGCCGGGCTCTACAAGACCCAGGTCTGCCAACTGGCGCGGTACCTCGACCTGCCGCAAGAGATCATCGATCAGGCGCCGTCGCCCGACATGATGCGCGGCATCACGGACGAGGTGGCCCTGGGTCTGGACTACGACCGGATCGACCTCGTCCTCAATGCCATGGAGGGCGACGGGCCGGACTCGGAACTGATCGCCGCCGGGCTGACCCAACCCCAGATCGACCTGGTCCGCGAGATGCACCGCCGGTCCGAGTGGAAACGCAATCCCAACCATCCCCCGCCGCCGGCCGACGGCGGCATCCGGGGCGGCCTCCGCGCCAACTGACCGCCGCTACTCGCGCTTCTCCTTGACCGGTTCCGTCGGCTCTCCCTGAGACGGCGCCTTCGCAGGGGCTTCCGGTTTCCGGATCACCGCCCACGGGAAGGGCAACGGAAGGTTCAGCAGTTTCGCACTGGTCGCGCGCGACACCAGGTCGAACCGGTACAGCCGGCCGCACAGCGCCGCCGCCGCCACGTGTTCCGTGACAAACTCCTTGGCCTGCCCCTGGTACTGCGCGAAGTCCGGGCCGTCGATCCGCCCGGCCGGTCCGCGGCCGACCATGACGTAGTGGTTCGGCGCCAGGTTCAGGTAGTCGTCGCCGTCGTCGTTCGCCACCGGATCGCCGAACACATTGAACGGCACCAGGTCCGTCGGGACAGGCACGTTGACCCTCTTGAACGCCCGCTCGAGCGCGGGCCGGGCGGAGTGCCCGGCCTCCTCGATGGCGTCGAACTGCTCCGGCCGCGTCAGCGTCGGCAGATGCCGAAAGCCGATCACGCTCGCGCCGAAGTTCGGGTGCCGAAGCGTCGGCTCCAGCGTCAGGAACTTGCCGAAGCGGGGATCCTCGCCGGCCGGCGCCACGAACGGCGCCCGGTCTCCGTAATGCGTATCCCGCGGGTTGATGAAACTCAGGAACCGGCCGCGTATCGCCTCGAACGGCGCCGCGTCCATGCAACTGATGCTCGACCCGAGGAACACGATGTGGTCGGCGTGCGCCAGGCCCTCCGGATGCGTGCCCTCGCCTTCCGGAACCTTCTCCAGGAAGGCCATCTGAGTCACGCGGGTGCCCGCGCTGAAACCGATGACGCTTGCGTGGCCGCGCGCCCCGTGCCGGCGGCGGTGAACCTCCAGGATGTCGTTCAGCAGGGCCGACCCGGCCGTCTGGGCCTTGCGGTTCAGGTGCTCGGTGACCACGTCGTGGCTCGTGCCCCACTTCAGGAGCACGACAACGAGCCGATGCGGTTGATCGGGGAACCCGTACGGGCTCTCGGCCAGCAGGCGCATCGTCCAGCGCGAGAGCGCCACAGGGTCGCCCGACCCCTCGACGTAGATCAGAAGGTTCGAATCGTCCACGGCCGCGCCCGCCGGAAGGTCCGTGTCCTGCAGCGCCACGTGCCGCCCGTCCTGCACGTCGCGCACGGCGAAGGCCGGCGTCCGGTAGGCGTCGCGCAGGGCCTGCGGTGTCAGCGCCCCGAGGACGTCTCCGCCGATGTAGCGCGGCGCTCGCGATGCCTTCGGCTCACAGCCGGCCGCCAGGACGACGGGCAGCACCAGGGCCAACCGCACGATCCACCTGGGCGTCTGCATGGCCTGCATCCCCTTCCTTCGAGCGGCATGATACACCGACCCGATTGTAACCGGAGAGGCCCACGGCACAAGAACGATCGAAACTGTGGCAGGGGAAAGAGGAAAAGGGGACATTCTACTTTTTCACAGCACCTGCACGCCGGCAGAGGAAGCCGCCTGCCTTGCGAAAAAGCAGAATGTCCCCTTTTCTGCTTCATGGCGATAGCGCGGTGGGCAATTCTGCCCACCGCGCGGCGGCCAGGATTGGCCGCCGCGCTACCACTTGCCTGGATCGGCGGCAAGTTGACAGAGCAACCCTCAGTACGTCTTCACGTCCACCGCCGCCCCCCCGCGCTCGTCCGAGACGTAGGCGCTGTAGATCGCCGAGATGGTGTCGCCCGCAAGCCCCGAGTCGGCCTCCACCGGTTCGCCGAAAGCGATGGTCCGGTAGAACGCCTCCATCTCGTGGGGATAGCCGGTGAAGTGGTCCTCGTCGGGCGCGGGGTTCGACCAGCCCTGTTTCGTGCCCGTCTTCTCGACCACGTAGATGTCCTTGAACTGGGCATCGACCGGGTTGTATGTGCACATGGCCGTGTTCGGATTGATGTTGCAGACGGTGCGGTGGTTGTTGGCGGCCACTTCGAGCCAGTTGTGGATGCCGCCCATGATGATCTCGGACGCAAAGATCGTGGCGATCGTGCCGTCGTCGAACGTGACGTGAATCATCGAGAAGTCCTCAATGTCCGTATAGTCGCTCCGCAGGTGGCCCTGGTCGTCGAAGGTCTCCAGGTTCGTCAGGGCGTGGCAGCGCGACGTAACGGACTTCGGCTTGATGGGCGCCCCGCCGCGCGTCCGGCCCTCGACGCGTTTCAGGTACAGGGCGGCCGTCAACGGATGGCACCCCTTGCCGATGAGCGACCCGCCGCCCGAAAACTTCCAGAACCCGTACGTCGCGGCGTGGCTGCCCGAGTGGGCCTCCTCGCCGTGGATCCACAGGATCTGGGCGGCCGTCTTCTCGATGATCTCGCGCTCTTTCTGGATCGCCGGAGCGTACACCCAGTTCTCAGCGTAGCAGAGGCACGCCTTGCTCTTCGCCTCGGCGGCGATGATCCGGTCGATCGTCGCCAGGGCCTCCTCGAGCATCTTCTCCTTGGAGAACGTGCGGCCGTTGAAATCCTTCGACCCGTCGCCGAAGTAACCGGTCAGCGGCTTCTCGACGACGGCGAACGTGTCGCGCTCCAGCGCCGCCACGGCGATCTCTTCGTGGGCCACCGGCGGCACCAGCACGTGGACCACGTCCACGTCGTCGATCAGCGACTCCAGCGACCCGTACACCTTGACGCCGCGCTGCGCCCCGTAGGTCTTGGCCATGTCGGTGTCGATGGCGTACACGCCCGCCACCTCGACGTCCACACAGCGGACGCGCCGGAGTGCCTCGTAATGGAACCCTGCGGCAAAGCCCGCGCCCACAAGCCCCGTGCGAACCGTCTTCCGCTCCATGGTGAACCTCCTTGCCCCGGAATGCCTGTATCGTTCCCGAAAAGAACGCGCATTGTAGCCGCACAGGATGCGTCAGGCCAGCAGGAAAACGGACTCGGCCACCGGGGCCGCGCGGTGGTGGCGCGGAAACTGGCCGGCATCGGCTCGGTGCGTCTGAAGCGCTGGCACGCCGAGCGCGCGGCCGTCTGAGGGGGGGGTCGAAAGCGAGGAACAAAACACGTGCCTGACGGGGGTCGTACGGGGCCCGTTCCTGGGGACTGGCGAGGAAGACGGACGCCTTGCCGTCTTCGATGCGCCGCTATCGTGATTGGGCTCCGGAGCGCGACGCATGTCATGCACGGTCCGCGGCCGCATCGCGGACACGGTGCGCATGGGTGTGTGCAAGGCACGCGAGACGGCAACCCGTCTTCGCCAAGGCTTCCGTCTGCGCCAAGGCTACGCCGGACAGGACGCCGGACAGGCAGCAACAGCAAAAACAACAGCCACGACGGTCGTCAGGGAAAAGACCAACGACAAAACGGCAACGGCGGCGGAGCCCCGGGCCAGGGATCCCTGACACGCACGGTTATGGGTGTCGCCCGAACCACGCCCGAACCCACTCGTGTCCCCCGAACCCTCAATGCGAGAATCGGAGTTTTCTGGCGGCCTGCTAGCGCTTCTTCTCCTCATTCCTCCTGCGGAATGCCTCTTCCCTGGTCATCTTGAGGACCGCCGGACCGAACTTGAACCCTTCATAGGTGACGTTTCTGACCTCGATCGGATAGGGTGCCGTGTTCAGGACGGCCGCGACGGAGGGGCCGCGCGAAATGCCTCCGGAGTCAGCATCGGTCCGGACCTGTTCCTGGAGTGCATCGGGAAGCATCCGCACGTCCTTGTCCTTCAGTTGGGCGTTGGTGCCGAATACGGCGTGGATGTTTTTGAGGGAGCTTCCGGCGGCGAACGTGCCGGGCCTGATGTTGGGGTTCTTCTGATGCTTGTTCACGTAGCCGCCGCCGACCTTAACCGCGAAACCGCAGCTTTCAGATCGGATACCATCCACTGTGATCACGCCGTTCTGCATGGCATGCGGTCCGGCCAGTACGGCGCAGTGGCCGTTCTTGGCGAAGATGTTTTTGCCGGTGATGTCCTGCACGCCACCGACTTGCAGGTCGTTCATCCTGTTCCAGCCGGTTTCCAGCCGCAGCGCTACGCCGCCTTCGCTGTAGAGGTTCCTGAAGAGGA
>Ga0307379_10011756_pt1 | contig 11454 bp, 12 predicted proteins | sample UN2MG_FD_202237 | JGI IMG/M metagenome (GOLD analysis project Ga0307379, IMG submission 202237) | Soil microbial communities from Risofladan, Vaasa, Finland - UN-2 | ecosystem: Environmental > Terrestrial > Soil > Coastal area > Acid sulfate soil | place: Finland: Risofladan, Vaasa | collected... | reverse complement strand
TGTATATATAGGCGGAGTAAGTGGGAATGAACTCGGTGATCCCGGCGATCCTGTAGATTATGATGTTGCAGGACCAAAGGGAGCGACTTTGTTGAAGGATTATGGAGCTATCAATCCACTATCGACGTCTGCTCCCTACACTTGGTCGGGTGGATATGATTTTGCAGGAAGTGCATGGGCGAAGAATACTCCAACATGGTGTGCGTGGTCCTCGACAACGAGTTTTCATAATACTTACGTAGGGAATAACAACTGGGGTGACTTTGTCCACAACGCATTCACTGGAGTATCACGAGGAAACAGATACACGCATTCCGCAACTGGAACTCCGGGAACTCCGTTGGTTGGTACACTATCACCTCTACAGACTTCCACCGCTTGTTATGGTGTTCAACTGAAATGGGGATATGCATTTGTCTCTGCTGCATACCTTACAGTAGACGTTATGGGCAATCCGCCGGCATCCTTAGGTGATGATGCATCTACTTTGCTGTTTGATGGAACAGCCGGCGACTTTGGCGAACCATCAGGCCTTGCTTGGGACGACGTAAATAAGAAGTTATGGGCCTGTGATGATGGAGGATTCATAGCAAGTATGGATCGCGACGGGACCAATTCACGTCAAGAGCGTACTGATTTCGCTGGATTGGATACTGAAGAGATCGTTGTTCCATATCCGGAGTTAGATACTCTTGTGTATGTTGTTCGTGAACGGGACTTCGATGCTGATACGCAGATATATGAGTTTGATTCTGCAGATGCTACTTGGAACACTACAGGGAAATCTTGGATTTTAGATGAAGCACCTCGAGCTTTGGACGACCCTAGTAATTATAGAGGTTGTGAGTGCTGCGAGTTTGTTCCTGATCCAAGACATTCTCTCGGCGGTGTCTGGTATGTTGGCAGGCAGGTGGAAGGTAATTTCGTAGTCTATGAGATCGATCTGACTACGACTGGCACTGGATTTCGTGTACTGGAACACGGTCCGCTATTGTTTGGAACTGGTAGCGACACAGACGGCTTCCACTACGAGCGCGGTCGTAATATATTCTATGTGGGGAAAGCCAGTGTTTGGGAAAAGTATTCAATTGGCGATCCACAGAATCCGACCCTTGTAAGGTTGAATTGGGCATCTGGACAAACAAGTCTTGCGAAGGGCGATGGCAGATACGAAGGTCTTGCGGTCATGCCGAAGGATGGCGCAAGTGTTCGGAAATTCTGTGCGGGAGGTGACAGTCTTACAAATTATCCAGGAGTCCACGCTACTGACTACGACCAGAAGGGTGAGATCAATGCAGTCGGCGGCGTTGATTACAAGGTCGGTGATCAAGTAAATCTCACAGCAACTCCGGTATCAGGATATCAAGTGAAGGCGTGGGTTGGCACTGATGATGACGGGAGCACGTCAACTACAAATATCGTGACACTTAGTGCTGGTCAAAATACTGTGACCGTTGAGTTTGAGGCTATTTCAGGTGCTAGTATACCGTCTGCAATCATTGGCAAAACGAACCGCATCCTAGGCGGTACGATTCTAAGAGGATAAGATCATGGGATGCCCATCACTAGTCGAACTCGGCAGCAACCTTGTCTTTTCGGTTTGCACGCACGACCCAACCACCGGAGTGTTAACCGATGCTGATTCTGTTCCGTCTTATCGGATCTACGAAGAGGAAACCGGAACCGCTCATTCCACCGGAAGTATGGCTAAGCTGGACGACGCCAATACGACTGGTTTCTACACTGAACTACTAGCAGTTACGACGGGAAACAGTTTTGAGATCAACAAAACGTACTCAGTCTATGTTACTGCTGCGGTTGGCACGGACACGGGTGGCATGGCGTATTCGTTCCAAGTGATAGCGCCCGTTGCGACGGCGGCTACAACTGACGAAATCCTTGTGGATACCGCAACGACAATCCCAGGCACGCTGACTAGTATAACCGGGATATTGGCCACCATTGACGGCATAGTCGATAGCATTCTCGTCGACACGGGGACAACCTTAAACACTACAGTGAACTCAATACTCCAGGACACTGAAACCACCATCCCCAATACATTGACGAATCTATCCGGTGACATCGGTAATGTTCCAACGAATGCAGAGCTTGCGACAGCGCTTGCCGCTAGTTTAGATACGGCTATTCCTGGCTCTCCGACTGCGGATTCCATCAACGATCGAATCAAGAACATGGATACGAAGATGGATGGTGTATGGCTTGGCACGTTCTCAGGTACGCCATCGACAACATCTGGAGAATCGGACCTGTCTGGATTTGCCGAAGACTCGCTGAACAGTCGTTGGATATACGTGTTAGATGGCGCAGCAAAGGGCGAAGCGAAACCGTTGACAGACTACACTACGACACTCGGCACGCTTACGTGGGCGCCAGCCATGGCGGCCACTCCGTCCAGTGGTGACAAATTTATGATTGCGTAACTATGGCAAGCAGGAGAATCAGTCCGGGTATTCTTCCAACCCCAAGGGTCGGTATAGACGAGACGCTCTCCGCCGGTACTACGGCTGCATCGGTTACCGCCTACGATGCCACGTTGGCCGCCGGGGCGGTATCGCTCACGACTGGCACGGCTACAGCGTCCGCCGCGGCCAATGACGCTGTGTTGACGTCCGTTCAGACGCTGGCCACCGGTACGGTATCCGTAAACGCAACCGCCTACGCTGCGACGTTGACCGCCGGGACCGCATCGCTTACGACTGGCACGGCTTCCGCCTCCGCAACCGCCTACGATGCGACGCTAACGGCTGGGGCCAAGACGCTGACGGCAGGTACGGTCGCTGCTACAGTAACGGCAAACGATGCAGCGTTGGCTTCGTCTGGTACTCTGACTACTGGCACGGTTGCGGTTTCCGTTACTGCGTACGATGCGACGTTGGTCGCCGGTGCGATTACGCTCACAGCGGGTGCGGCATCAGCAAGCGTCACGCCGAATGACGCTACAATTATCTCACAAACGCTTCTCTACTTCGACAATACCGGAGGAAACGATACGACCGGCGATGGGTCGATTGGTAGTCCCTATAAAACATTGTCGAAGCTCAAGACAGACACCCCAGTCAATGCTATTTGTTATCTGAAAAAGGGGGAAGTCTGGGATGAGCCTTTGCGTCTCGATGCTACGCCGACTAGCGAAGCCGAACGCATTGCGATTTCGTCGTATGGTTCCGGCGCTAAGCCCAAGATTCAGCGATCTTCGGAGTCATCATTTACCGGATCGATATTGCCGCCCCAGACGCTCACGAAAACAACCGACTTTACGATCGGCGCGTATTCTGGCGGTTCAACCACAATCACGTTCTCGTCTGCGGTGATTACGACAGGCACGACCGGACACCTCGGTTATGGAATTAATTTTCAACAAGGGCTCTACACCGGATACATTATCGATTCCGTAGTATCGACCACCGAGATAACTGTAGCTGGCGACGCTACAAGCGAAGCGCCGGGTGGAAGCGACACGCTCATTCTAAGCGCGTATCGCGCAGCAGATGCTAAGACGATTATCACGGCAAGTTCTAGCGCGTTTTCGGCTGGTGACGTCAACAACATCATTCTAGGTGTCACGTCCAATACATCCGGAACAGTGTCGTCATATATTGACACGCAGCATGTGCTTGTTTCCGGAGACTATTCGGCGCTGACCGCTAGCGAATCCTGTTCTATTTGGGATGGCTCGTTCAACGGTAACGGTGCTGGCATCTCGCTATCGAATCGCGACTACGTCACGGTTAACGGTATTGCTGTAGACTCGTATGTCGAAAGCTCGGTGGGCAACTCAGACTATACGTACGTCAACGGCTGCGACTTCTCCAACTGTCACGGCGGATCAACGAGCAATGTGCTATCCCTGGGCGGATGGGGCTCAACAACAACTAATACAACGGTCAGTAACTGCACGTTTACGAATGTGACCGGCGCCGCCGGTGGATGTATCAATATATCCGGCAAAGAGGGCGTTCACGTTTCGGGTATCAATGTCATCAACTGTACGATGACTAACGTACGCTGTGACGGCGTGCAGATGGCGTATTGCGATGATGTGATTGTCGAGTTCTGTACAATGGGACCGGCACTGTACGGTGCCGGCGGTGGGCACCAAGACGGAATCAACATTTATGGCGGCGACAACGTCAGGATTCGCTACAACATCGTCCACGATTTTACCCAACTAATCTATGCACCGTCCAAGGACCTGAACGACACCACCAACTATACCAACGTCGGAATTTACGGAAACATCCTATACAACGATACCTATTGGACGGGCGAGGGTGGTACGTCTCCGGCAATCAACCTGGCTGCGAACGCTACGACCAATATCGAAATGTCGGGAATCGACATCTTCGGCAACACGATCGGATACCAAGGCGACAATGCCGGGGCGGGGATTATCATATCTGCGGGTGGGGCTTCGCCGACGCTTGACGATATTCGCATCGTCAATAATCTGTTTTTTGAGGTGTCCGGTCCGGGCTATACGGGCAACTCTGCCGTTTCACTAGCAGCTGGCATCACTAATCTGACCGTCGATTACAACTGCTACTATAACTGTGCCAAATCGGCGGAAACAGAAGCGAATTCGTTAATCGCGACCGACCCGCTTTTCTATGATTATGTCGGCAAAGGCGCGACGGCATTCGATTTCCGGATTGGTACGAATTCGCCATGCAATGGCGCCGGTTCTCCGACGCTTTCGACGACAGTAACGCTGCCAACTACGTACTACGATACCGAGCAAACAGCACGAGATACCAACAGCGGCGACATCGGGGCGTGGGACGATAGTGGCGAAATCTATTTGAGGTGTGGCGTAGCGACCGCGTCAACCACGGCAAATGACGCAACACTAAGTACGTCCGATACACTGGCATGCGGCGTAGCTACGGCGTCCGTCACCGTCAACGATGCGACGCTGACACCTGGAGCGGTATCGCTTTCCGCAGGTACAGTAGCGACTACGGTCACGGCGTATGACGCTACGATTAGTGGTTCCGGGATGCTGGCTTGCGGTGTTGCTTCGGCCGCTGTGACAGTCAACGACGCGACACTCTCCGCCGGTGCAATATCTCTGACTGCCGGGACTGTCGCTGCGAGCGTCACAGTCAACGATGCTACATTATCTTCGGCAACGACGCTGGCCACCGGCACAGTAGCGACGGCTGTAACGACAAACGACGCTACGCTAACGCCCGGCGCCGTCACGCTCACTACCGGGACGGCTGCCGCAGCGGCCACAGTTTACGATGCTACGCTTCTCACGGAGGGTATACTCACGACTGGGACGGTTACAGCTACCGTAACGGTCAACGATGCGACGTTGACGGCCGGAGCGATCACGCTCACGACCGGAACGGTCGCTGCTACAGTAACGGCGAACGATGCTACGCTCACAACAGATGGTATGCTGGTCTGTGGTGTATCGTCGGCCACCGTAACTGCAAACGATGCCACGCTAACGGCTGGCGAGGCGACGCTTACGGCTGGCTTCTCTTGGGCTACCGTGAAGCCGCATGCTCCAGCACTGACTCCCGGCGCAATATCGCTGGCGGCTGGAACGGCGGCGGTTTCCGTAACGGCTAACGATACGACGCTCACGCCTGGCGCCATATCGCTCACCTCTGGTACGGTTGCTACGAGCGTGACCGCCAATGACGCTACGTTGACGGCCGGTGCGGTATCGCTGACGGCGGAAACCGTAGCGGCTGCGGTGACGATATACGACGCGACGCTGACACCGGGCGCCGTGTCGTTGACATCCGGGACCGTTGCCGCGTCGGTAACGGTTAACGATGCGACGTTATTAACCGATGGAATGTTAGTGTGCGGCACGGCCTCCGCCTCCGCCACGGCCTACGATGCGACGCTGACGGCTGGCGCTGTATCGCTCACAACCGGCACTACGGCTGCATCGGTGACCGTCAACGATGCTACGTTGACGTCGTCCGAGACGCTCACAGCCGGTACGGTCGCGCTTTCGGTAACGGTATACGACGCATCAATCGTCGTCGGCGCGATATCAATAACGGCGGGCACGGCTGCTGCATCGGTGACGGTCAACGATGCTACGTTAGCGGCCGGAGCGATCACGCTCACGACCGGAACAGTACCAACTACGGTGACACTATACGACGCGGACATATCCGCATCGAACTCGTTGGCGTGTGGGACGACGTCGGCAGTGGTGACGCTGTTCGACGTATCACTATCGTCATCGACATCGCTCACGGCGGGCACTGTTGCACTTACACTTACATCATACGCTGCGACCATAGCCAATAATCGCGTTCTGGGACCGTACACGGTGCAGAATGGCGAGTCGTACATAGCTGGACCGCAGGCCGGCCAAACGACGGTTGCAGGAGTACAGGCTTTTGACATTTAAGGGGATAACGCAATGGCAGCGCCACTACTAATAACCGGGTCGGCCTATGAAGATTCCGGTGTAACGATCATGGCACGCATCACTGGGCTAGACGGTGCTGTGATAACACAGGGCAGTATATCGACGATTACCTGTGCGGTATTCGATCCGACTGGCGCCAGCGTGGCGACGCCTACTGTCGTGGTTGCTGACTCTGTGTTCGACGCGCTGCAAACCGATGCGAGGTGGACCGTTGATTCCACTGGGTACAATTTCCGGTACGACGTGGCTGCTAGCGTGATGGCTACAGGTGACAAGACGTACCGTTTCGAGTTTAAGTTCACGCCATCTTCGGGAGAGGTGTTTTTCGTGGTGGCGCAGATACACGCTTACGACGTCCTTACGAGTTGATCGGATAATGGATGGCAAGAGAACGAAGCGACAGCGACGCTGCGATTCGGATCAAGGATATCGCAACCGATATTTTTGAGTCAAGAATAATGCACGAACGCATGTCACGCCAGCGGCATATCAACCGGCTATGGTGGGCATACGGAGTGCTGTTCGGCGTTATCGTAACCGCGGCGGGAACGGGGTTCCACTTTGCGATGGACGACCACGCGGTGCTCAAGACCAACTCGTCGAAGATCATCGAAGGGGAGCGGAGAGACGAGCAACTGCTCAACCAGCTGAACCGGATGGAGGATAAAATTGACGCGCTGCGGACGGTGATTATAGCACGGACTCCGTAGCGTCCTGAATCGTTCCTTTCCCCTCCGAGCGCCGGGGTGGTTTGCTTAGGCTGGCCACCCCGGCCATTGTATCGGAACCGGCACAAAATAATTCTCTGGATTTTCCTTGACGGCGTGCCGATGTATGTGGTAGCCTTTTGGTAGTCAGTTGGTAACACGGTCAAAAGGGAGCGAGACGATGACGACGATAGACGACCACTCGTGGAACGCGGCGATTGACGAGGCGGACAAGCTGTTGGGTAATTTGGGGCATTGGCTGTCCAATGAGTCTGTGACCTCTCATCGCGCCCTTCTTTCGCTCAAGCGTACGTCGACGCCGACGGACGCCGAGATCATAGCGGACCTGCTGGAGGCGTGCTATCGAGTATCCTACAACATGAAGCAGGAAATGAGGGTGCTCGGCAATCACTATCTTTGGCCTACGTGCATAAGAATTCTTGACGCCGCAATCGCCAAGGCGAGGGGCACGGAATGAAACGCGACACAGCGGTACAACGCATACGCCTGGCCGACCTGGAGGCTCTACGACGTATCGGGCGTGCTACTGACCGTTGGGCGGTCACGGACGTCATAACCTACCTCGTCCGTGCCGAGTGCAAGCGATTGGGCATTAAACCGCCGAAACCAAAACGCCGATAGGGAGTAACGAACATGCCGTATGACCCGAGACTAGCTGAGGCGTACCGCCACTCGATTATGACGGCGGTGGAACTGGGAGACTGGGAGGGCGTCGCACAAGCCGTTGACGCGGCGATTGACGACCCCTACGTGCAGGACGTGGTCGTCACCGGGCTGATGCACGACCTACAGGAGCCGCCTGTCGTCGAGGACGGCACGCTGTGGCCGGCGTTCATCGTCGGCGGGTGCATGGTGTTCTATCTGATCGTGGTTGCGGTGCGTGCGTACTGGGGATGATTGAAATGGCAAGCCCGCTAACCTATGGCGATCTACGGAAACTGGCGAAATTCTGCGGACTAACCACGCGGAAGACCGGCAGTTTGGGCGATAAATGCTTGATCGAGGAACGCCATAGGCTGTGGCAGCCTGACATCGACGCCACCCAGTGTATGGAGTTGCTGCGGTGCGTGTGCGTCGAACCGATCAGCATTCTGATCGAATACCTCCCCCCGCCCAATAAAGTGCGTGTAGAGGTGCTACGAAACGGCTACGTGGGGTCTGTCGGATCGGCTAGTGCCAATGGCCTGCAAGAGGCTGTGTGCCTGGCAGTTATGGACTACATCAGCAGTGCATGAGTCGAGGCTAGAAAACGGAATGTTTACGAGCGCGAGACGTGTGGACTTCGGCGGCGAGTCGACCGAGATATGCCCGGACTGTTACGAGCTGCTTGAGGATTGTATTTGCGACATCGTGCCCGAGGACGATGACGATGAGGATTGTGCGGTGTGAAGGGGCGGCGGGTTGGATTCTGTTTTGCAACGAACCTAGCGAAACTGCCACCAACTACGGGGATTACGAGAAGAAACTCTACCGGGCGTGTAGCCCGGCGCCGCCTCGATGGGCCGAGCTGGAGCCAGTAGGTGATGCGAGCTGCATCACGCGAAACGCGGGTTCGATTCCCGCGCGGCCCAATTGTCTAACGGAAAGGAACAGAAATGACAACGGTGGACCGGATTATCGGAGAGATAGAGGACGCTGTCGGAGTCCGTTCGGAAGCTACGCGAGCAAGGCTGCGCCCGATCATCACCAGACACCTAAACATTAGCTGGAACAAGGCGCTCGACTTGGCGGATATGACGCTAGCGGGACTGGGTTGGAAAATGGAGGGAAACGGTTGCCCAGCCATTCTCTCGCTCAAGCGCGCACTAGTTGACGAAGCCGCGGTGCATCGACTGGAGACTATCTGTAACACGCTCGATATCGCGGTCGCCGTGCTGGAGCTTGAAGAGAATGACATGGACATCACGCTCGAGGATTTGATCATCAACTACCGTACCATGTTAGAGCGCGCGCAAGCGGGAATGTGAACCAACGCCAGGCGGTCGCGTCGCTGAGTGCCCAAGCGCCACGGCGCGGCCGCCGATTTTGAGAGGATAAGGAAATGAACGACAGACCACACGAGACAGCATTGGCGACGACCGGACTCGGCGAGTTGTCGACGCTAACCGATGAGCAGTTGGCGCAGAGGGAGGCCGCAATCATCCGAGCAGCCGACGCCAAGAAACGGCTCACTGTCGCGGCGTTGACGCTAGCTTACCCGAAGGATTTCCAGGACTTCGACGGCAAGCCGTATCTGACCGGCGACGGAGCGGAGCGGCTGTGCGGCGTCGGCATCAAACTGTCCGAGCCGCAATTCACAAAAGACCAAGTGGGCGGGCACTGGTTCGTCGAGTGCCTGATCGAGGCGGAGTGGCCAGCCTGCGGCGTTCGGTGCTGCGAGGTCGGAACGTGCAACACCGGAGACAAGCTCTGGAACAACAACTCGGAGCGATGCGAGATCAACAAGCTCACCGAGAAATTCGGCGGCGATACGGCGTTGGCCTCGAGGGCGTTGCTCGGTTGGGTGATGAAGAAGGCCCGCCAGAACGCGGTCAGTCGGGCTGTCGGCGGCGTGCTCGGTATCAAGGGGCTGCGGTGGGAGGACATCGCCAAGATCGGATTCACGCCGGAGGGCGCCGGGGCCCAGGTCCAGTACAAGGCCAAGAAGTCCGCCAAGAAATCCACCGGGGCGCTCGAGACGGTCGACGTAGCCGGCCTGCTCAAGCTGGCGGTCGGGTCAAAGGTGTCCGTCCGTAGCCGGATGCTCGGCGGGCCGGAGTTCTCAGCCAAGTCGACCCGGTTCACAGTGGGCGACATCCATTGCAAGGCCACCCTGTTCGTTCGCGGGACAGACCCGGTTGACGACGCCTACGGGCCGGGCGCCGAGGTGTTCGCGCCGGTGGTCGAGGTGTCCGAATACCAGGGCAAGCCGATGTACTGGGCCAACGATGGCATCCAGATCGTCGAGCCGGAGGGGGAAACCGATGGCGAGTGAGACGACCACGGAAGCCCGCACAGCCGCACAGGAACTCACTGGGGCGATTCTAGGGCGTCGGGATGCCCGGACGGACCGGGGGCGCCGCACGTCGCCGCAGGACCACCCTAGGGCGTCTGCCGTGGGCGTGTGTGCCCGCGAGGTATACCACCAAATCACCGATTGGCAGCTACGTCCACAGCCGGACACGACGCTGCTGCATCGGTTCCAGCGTGGGAACGAGGTCGAGTCGATCGTGGTCCGCGAGCTGCTGGCGGACGGGTTCTATGTTCACAACTACCTGGACGAGCAGATCACGTTCGAGATCCGGGAGAACCTGCCGGAAGAGTTGCAATCGCACCGGGATTCGTACGATTCATTCATCATCTGCCGGGGCCACATGGACGGCCGGATCACATGGGGCGACGACAAGCCGGTGTTCGAGGTCAAGTCGCTCAACCCCAACGTCTGGGGGCGTATCGAATCGGTCCGCGACTTTTTCTCAATGGGGTCGTTTTGGGTGAAGTACCCGCGGCAAATGCTGTTGTATTTGTACCAAGCCGCCGAGCCATTCGGCTTGTTTATTTTGGATGATTGTCTCGGCCACTGGAAGATCCTGCCGGTCGTGTTCGATGATTTCCTTGACGAGTGTGAGGACGCGCTTCGGACGTGTCGCAAAGCCGCAATTGCGGCACGTACCGGGGCGCCTCCACCGTACCACGACGACCCGACGGTTTGTCTGGAGTGCTGGGCTCGGGACGTCGGCGTATGCTCGCCACCGCTCGACTTCACGCCGGCCAAGTTTATCGAGCTGCATGGTGCGTCAATCAACGACGACATCTGGACGACCGAACTAAACAAGGCGGAGCGTGCGGCGTTCAACGAATCCGACAAGCGAATCAAGGACACGATGAAGCTCTACGGGCCAGGCATGTACGTTGCCGGCGATTGGCTCATCAAGTGCGAGCAGAAACGCAACGGGTTTTTTGTCACGTGGAAACGGATCGGAGGTTCTGGCGATGGCCCGAGCGAAGAAACTCCACCTGCGGAATCCTAACAAGGCTATCAGCGAGTTCGTGGGCTTCGCGGCGTGCCACAGTATGCATTGGCACCACAACGATTCGCTGACCGACGACCCGAACGAGGTGACGTGCCGCAACTGCCTGCGGAATCCGATTTGCAGGACTTCCGTAGTGCACCTTCAGGTTGCCGATGCGCTTTGGAGGGAAGGGAAAAGCGAAGCACTTTGCGGGCTCGTTGATTTAATCGAGGCAACGAGGATACGATCGCTCGTGACGTGCCGGAACTGTAGACGGGTAATCGACCAGAGAGCTAAGGACGGAAAT
>Ga0307379_10011754_pt1 | contig 11455 bp, 5 predicted proteins | sample UN2MG_FD_202237 | JGI IMG/M metagenome (GOLD analysis project Ga0307379, IMG submission 202237) | Soil microbial communities from Risofladan, Vaasa, Finland - UN-2 | ecosystem: Environmental > Terrestrial > Soil > Coastal area > Acid sulfate soil | place: Finland: Risofladan, Vaasa | collected... | reverse complement strand
AGCCCCCGCCGCCGCGGAAGGAGGCCATCGAGGTCACCCGCCCCGGGGAGCGGCGGATTCGCGCGACGACGACCCCGCCGGCCCCGCGGCCCGTCGAGCCGGTGCACTTCCACGCGGAGCACTTCAACTCGCAGGAGATCGGCGAGGGCGCCGCCCAGCGCCGCGTGACGATCGCGCGGGGCAACGTGTACCTCTCGCAGGGCAACCCCGAGAGCGACCTGTACCTGGAGCTGCGGGCGCAGTCGGCGGTGGTGTTCAGCGCCCGCAAGGCCCCGGGCACGCCGGACCCGAACGTGCCGTGGGCGCCGAAGGTGCGGGGCATCGAGATGCCCGGCGGGGGGGAGATGGTCGTCACCGGCGTCTACCTCGAAGGCGACGTGGTCATCTCGCGCGGGGAGCGGAGCCTGCGGGGCCCGGAGGCCTTCTACGACTTCCTGCACCACCGGGCGATCGTGCCCCAGCCGGTCTTCCGCACCGTCCAGGAGGCGCGGAACATCCCCGTCTTCGTCCGCGCCGACGAGGCCCGCATGCTGTCGGAGCGCGAGCTGGCCTTCACCCACGCCAAGGTCTCCACCAGCGACTTCTACACGCCCAGCTACCACATCGGCGCCGGGCGGGCGTACTTCAAGAACACCACGCCCTACGACGAGACGGGCATGCGCCTCGGCGAGAACAGTTGGCTGACGGAGATGGAGGACGCGACGTTCAACGTGCGCGGCCTGCCGGTGGCGTACTGGCCCCAGAGCCGCAGCAACGTCACCGAGGGCCACAGCCCGCTGCGCCGCGCGACGATCGGGCGGCACGGGCAGATGGGCTTCGGCGGGGAGACGCAGTGGCACCTGTTCCGCCTGCTGGGCCTGCTGGAGCCGGAAGGCTTCGAGGCCACGCTCGACCTGAACTGGTACGACCGCGGGCCGTTCGCCGCGCTGGACCTGGCGTACGACCGGGAGACCTACCACGGCTACTGGCGGCTGGACGGGATGGTCGACCGCGACGAGAACGACGACTTCGGCGAGGAGCGGGAGAACCTCGCCGCCCCCGAGCAGCGCGGGCGGGTGCTGGCGCGGCACAAGCAGTACCTGCCGAACGACTGGGAGGTCCAGTTCGAGCTGAGCTACTTCTGCGACGAGAACTACCTGGAGGCGTTCTTCCCGGGCGAGTACCACGCCGGCAAGGAGCAGGAGACGCTGCTCTACGCCAAGAAGCAGCGCGACAACTGGGCCTTCACCACGCTGCTCCAGTACCGCCTGGACCGCTTCGTCGCCCAGGCCGAGTCGATGCCCGAGTTCGGCTTCCACCTGATCGGCGAGTCGCTGCTGGGCGACCGGCTGACGTTCTTCAGCGAGTCGCGTGCGGGGCTGAAGCGGTTCCGCCTGCCCAACGGCTTCTGGAAGGACGCCGCCGACTTCTACGGCATGCCGGGCAACGTCTTCGACCTCGACGAGTCCACCCGCTGCTTCGCCCGCCTGGACACGCGGAACGAGGTCAACCTGCCCCTGCACTTCGGGCCGGTCAACGTCGTGCCGTTCGCCATGGGCCGGGCCACCTACTGGGGCGACACCCACGGCTACTACGGCGCCGAAGAGGCCCTCCGCGACGCCGCCCCGGACGTCGCCGACAGCCGCCTCTACGGGCAGATCGGCGTGCGGGCCAACACGCACTTCTGGCGGGTCAACCCCGACGTCCAGAGCCGCCTGTGGGACCTCAACGGCCTCAAGCACGTTATCACGCCGGAGATCGTGGCCTTCCTCGGCGGGGGCACGGCCCAGCCGGAGGAGCTGTACCTCTACCCGATGGACCCGGACGTCGAGCGGCACCTCCGCGACCAGAGCGGGGTGGCCTTCGGGGTCACCCAGCGCCTGCAGACCAAGCGCGGGGAGGGCGAGAATCGCCGCATCGTCGAGTGGATGCGCCTGGCGACCAGCCTGGGCGTCTACGACAACGGCGCGGACACCCTGCCGGCCGACGGGCGGTTCTTCTTCTCCCGCCCGGAGTACAGCCTCGGGCGGAACCACTTCAACGTCGACTACACCTGGAACCTCTCCGACGCGACGACTTTCCTGGCCGACGGGAACTTCGACCTGAACACCGGGCGCGTGCGCCGGTGGAACCTGGGGCTGGCCGTCTCGCGCGACCCGCGGCTGCGGTACTTCGCGGGGGTGCGGTCGATCATGGACCTGGACTCGGTGATCGGGACGGTGGGGGCGACGTACAAGATCAACGAGAAGTACACCCTCAGCGCCTTCCAGCAGTTCGACATGGACTACGACGGGCACGAGTCGATGGCGTCGAGCATCACGCTGATGCGGAAGTTCCCGCGGTGGTACGTCGGCGCGACGTTCGTGATGGACCACCGCACCGACGACATCGGCATCTACCTGACCCTCTGGCCGGAGGGCGTCCCCGAGGTCCGCATCGGCTCCGGCCGCAGCGCCATCCTCGCCGAAAGCGACATGAACTGAGGCCCTGGGGGCGGACGCGGATTCTACCGCAACGGGCACGGGGGGCAAGTCGCCTTGCGGCGGGCCCGACCTGGCGCGGAATCCGGGGTCAGGTCCTGATGGGTCGGTAGCGGCCCGGGCCGTCCGGGATCGTGGGGTCGGGCCTTGCCCCCTTCTCTCGCGGGCCGCTACGGCGCGTTCGCCGGCGGGGGCGGCTGGCGAATCCGCTTCAGGGCGGCGGCAACTTCCGGGGCCTTCATGAACGTCTTCCAGCACAGGCCGGTGCGGTGGTTCTCGATCATCGGAGCGATCGGGCCGGTGTCGATACCCAGCACCCCGGGCGCCACCCAGTCGCGGGAAAGATTGAACGCGTCGGTGAAGCCGCAGGCACCCCAGACCCGCCGGCCGTGGACCTCGTACATCTCCTTCAGGCAGGCGTAGCTGTCGTCCGGGAGGTAGGGCATGGACGAGATCGCGGCCGTCGGGGCGATCGTGCCGTCGTCGCGACGGTCGGGCGCGCGGGCGGAGTAGCCGTCCGGGCCCATGCTGGCCGTCAGCCCCCACAGCGGGCCGTAGCCGGCGAACTGCTCCTTCTTCGAGCGGGCATAGAGCACCTGGACGCGGCAGAGGTCGCGGAAGTGCTCGAAGTAGCTGCGCCCCTGGTAGTGGACGGCGTGGGGGTCCAGCCCGAGGTACGAGTAGTGGTACCAGAACATCGGCGGGCCCTTGCCCCGGTGCAGCTCCAGCGCCACGCCTAACTCCGTCCGCCGCGTGCCGAAGCGCGGGTGCTGCCACGAGTCCCAGTAGCCCTTGGCCCCCACACCGTGCGACGGCGACGCCAGGGCCAGCACGTAGACGATGTGGCACTCGTTGAAGCTGACGACGGGCAGGTCCTTCTTCCACTCATGCCGGGGCGACCAATGCCACGTCAGCGCCGTGCGGCCGTCGCGGTCCCGCTCGAAGAAGTCCCACTCGATGCCCCGCCACAGCGTGTCCGCCAGGCGCCGGACCTCGGCCTCGACCTCGTCCGAGCCGGTGAAGTACTCGCGAAGGCACAGCAGGCCCTCGGCCAGGAAGGCCGTCTCCACCAGATCGGCCCCGTCGTCGTATCGGCTGAAGGGCACCGTCTTGCCCGTCGCGCCGTGGATCCAGTGAGGCCAGGCGCCGTGGTACCGCCCCGCCGGGCCCGCGAGGAAACGGAGCATCTTCAGCGCACGGGCCGCACACTGTCGGCGCGTCGCGAAGCCGCGCTCGCCGCCCACCACCAGGTTGAACAGCCCCATGCCCGTCGCGCCGATGGCACAGAGGGCCGGGTCGCGATGCCAGCCCTCCCGCGCCAGCCCGGAGACGGGGTGGCCATAGTCCCAGAAGTACCGGAAACTCGCCTCCTGAACCTCCGTGAGCAGTTGCTCGCGCGTGCTCTGGCGCGACGCGGCCTCCGCGGTGTTCGACCACGCGCCGGGCGACGGGCCCCCTCGACGCAGGCGGTAGCGGAACGTCTGCCCGGGCCGGCCGAGGAAGTCCGCGTGCACGCCGATCCGGCACGGCCCGGCGTGGATCCGCTCGAACGGACCCTCGGCGTGCGCCGATCGCTGGATCTCCCACGCCCCCCCGGCCGGGGCATCCCAGACCAGGTCGATGCGATGGTGACGCGACAGCGCCGTCAGGTGCGGCCGGGCGCCCGAGCGCTCGGCCGCCGGCAACCAGCCGCACGATGCGGCCAGCAGAATCGTGGCGGCGAGAACTTCGATCCTTCGACTCACGGCGGCCTCCCGATGAGGGGCACTGCATCGGCGTCGGCCCGCTCGGCCGACGCGTGGGCGAACCGGGATTCCCCAGAGGAACTCCAGCCCACGACCGCCGTGGGCCTTCCTAATCTAACACGGTCCCCGAGGTCGGCAAGCACGATTCCGGCCCGTACCGTGGTCGGGATGCCCTGCTCGAAGTCCACGCGAACGGAGCACCCACGCGCCCGGTTCACCGCCGGGCCTTGCGGGCCTTGGCCTGGCGGTCGGCGATGGCCTTGAGCACCGCGGCGCCCAGCTCCTTGGAGCCGGGGCGGAAGCGGACGAGCGAGCTCATGCCCTCCAGCATTGCGTACTCGGCGGCGGTGAGCTTGGCGCAGCCCGAGATGTCCAGGCTCCGAAGCCGCAGGCCCCCCACGCCCGTCAGGCTCGTCAGCTCCCCGCAGCCGCTGAGGTCCAGGTCGGTCAGCTTCGATCCCCGCAGGGCGGTGAGGTCGCCGGTCAGCCGCCGGCAGTTGGCGGCCGTGAGCGACTCCAGCGGTATGCCCTCCAAGCCCTTGAAGCTGGTGAGGTTAGAGCAGTCGCTGAGGTTCAGGTACGTCAGCGGCAGCCGAGCCAGCGGCGTCAGGTCGTCCGGCAGGGAGGTGCATCCGGGCAGGCTGAGGACCTTGATTGGCAGGGCCTCGATGCCCGCCAGGCTCGCCAGGCCGCGGCAGCCGGTGAGGTTCAGCGACTCGATGGGCTGGCCCTCGATGCCGGCCAGGCTGCTCAGGCCGGCGCAGCCGGCCAGGTTCAGCTCGGTCAGGCGGGCGGCCTTGAGGGCGGACAGGCCTCCGGTCAGACCGGACGCGCCTGCAAGCGAAAGCCGCGAAAGGGGGGCGCCGGCAAGGCCTTCGATGTCGGTCAGGCGGGCGCAGCCGGGCAGAATCAGGACGCTCAGGGCGGCCTGGCCCTTGAGGGCCGCCACGCTGCGAAGGCCGGGGCACTCCGAGACGATCAGGCCGGTGAGCTTCAGCGGCTCGACGCCGTGGAGGTCCTCCAGGCCGCTGGCGGCGACGGACAGGCCGGTGATCCGCGTCTCGGTGAGTGCCGAGAGGTCCTTGACCCCCGCGAAGCCGGTGAGGGTCAGCGTGGTCAGCGGCATGCCGCGCAGCAACTCGAGATCGCCGACGCCGGGCGAGGCGCCGATCTTGAGGCTGGTGAGCTTCAGGCCCCTCAAGGCCGAGGCGTCCTGAAGGCCCGTGCAGCCGGTGAGGTCCAGTGTCTCCAGGGGCGCGCCTTCCAGGCCGTGGAGGCTTCGCAGGCCGGTGCATTCGCTCAGGTCGAGCACCTTGAGGGGCATGCCGGCCAGGGCCCGCAGGTCGCCGGTCAGGCCGGGGCAGCGCTGGAGGGTCAGCGAGCGCAGCGGCAGGGCGGCCAGGGCGTCCAGGCAGACCAGCCCCTTGGCCCCCCAGGGCATCTCGGCGGCGTGGATCTCATTGCGGGCGGCGTCGGAAACGAACCGCGCCTGGATGTCCGCGGCGTTGTTGGTGTCCTTCAGGTCCTTCTGGAGGACCTGGAGCTGGTAGTCCAGCGGCAGGCGGTTGCGCGCCAAGCCGCGGGCCAGCAGCCGTGCCGGCAGGGCCGTGGGGACCGGTTTGAGGGGGTACGCCTGCCGGGCCCCGTGGAGGAAGGCGTCGACGTCCTGGAGGGCGAGGCGGGCCTTCATGTGCGAGGCGCTGCCCGGCTGCCGGCGGGCGAGGGCCGAGCGGAGGTACCGCCCCGCGCGCCGATAGACGAGCATCCGGCCCTCGGGGGAGGCCTTGGCGGCCTCGGCCTTCAGCCACAAGCCCAGCTCGCCGTGAACGTTGGGGTCCACCTGGTCCGGCGGCCTGGCGGCCAGGGGGACGTACGTCCGCAGCACCTCGCTGCAGGCCTCGTTGACGAGGTCGCCGGCCTTGTCGGGCCGGTCGAACTCCAGCAGACAGGTCCGCACGAGCGTCTCTCGCGCGGCCCGGTCGTCCGGGCGGGCGGCGAGCTGCTTCTCGGCGGCGGCCGCCTGGGCGGCGAAGCGGCTGCGGCTGACGAGGAACTTCTGCATCTCCAGCATCAGGGCGGCCTGCGGGCTGCGGATCGTGCGCGCGACGGGCAGGGCCTTGCCGAGGGTCCCGGCGGCCTCGGCGTACTGGCCGGCGGCGCGCAGGCGGTCGGCCCGGCGGATGGACTCCACCACCAGCCGCTCGCCGGCGACGAGCTTCTCGAACTTCGCCTCCCGGAGATAGACCCGCTGGAGGACGAGGGCGATCTTCTCCCAGCAGGCGGGCTCGGCCTCCGGCTGCCTGTCTGCCAGGAGGCGCATGGCGTCGATGGCCGTCTCGTAGCCCTCGGGCGCCTTGCCGCCCAGCTCGCAGGCCTTCTCGCAGAACACCGCCAGCACGGCCGGGCGGTCGGCGACCTCGACGGCGGCCTGGAGAACCTTCTTGGCCAGCTCGACGTCGTCGGCGAACGTCGCCGTCGCCGCCACCTCCCGGCACGCCGCGCCGAAGACGGACTGGAACAACTCCTCCGCCTCCCGGGCGCCCGGGGTGGTCGGCGCGGCCGGGGGAGCGGCGGCGGCATGGGGCGCCAGGGCGATCGCCGCGAAGGCGGCCGATCCGAGCCAACACATCCTGAGGTCCATCCGTTCGCCTCTCCTGCCGGTGCGCCCAGCCGCCCGCGCGGCGGCTCCTTGACTAAATGCCCAAGCGGACCAGCGGGTTACGGGCAAACCGGCCGCCGCGAGGGCACCATCTTGCGGCCCTCGCGGCCGCGCCATACACTCCCTGCCCATGGACGAGGCGGCGGGACAGAGTGGCGAGGCTCGGCCGCTGGGGCGTCTGGCCCGGGCGGCGGGGGCCGTCTGCCTGGCGGCGGCGGCGGGGTGGTGGCTCTTTGCCGACACCGTGGAGCGGTACGCACCGTCGGTCTCGGCCCGGCCGCTGCGGGTGAGCTTCTGGGGGCCCTTCCAGGAATTCCGCATGTGGAAGGAGATGCTCGCCCACTTCCGCCGCAAGCACCCCGACATCCCGGTCCGTCCGGAGTACTTTCCCAGCCGCTACGACCAGAAGATCAGCCAGCTCCTGGTCGCCGGCGACGCCCCGGACGTGATCCTCTACCAGGACGAGCCGTTCCCCAACATCATCGAGACCGACCCCAACCGCGGCATCGAGCCGAAGTTCGCCAACCTCACCCGCCTGGCGGCCGAGCAGGGCCAGGCCCTCACGCGCGACTGGCTGCTCCAGACGTTCTGGCAGACCTCGGTGGAGTACTTCGGGCGCTGGGAGGGCCGCGGGGCCGAGCGGGCGTGGCAGCAGTACGGCATGCCCGTCTGGGGCGGGTGCAACCTGTTCTACTACAACAAGGAGTGCTTCCGCCGCTGCAACGTCCGCGTCGCCAAGCTGCCCGGGCCCAAGGGCCTGGTTCGCGCGCCGGACGGGAAGGGCTGGCTGCTCGACGACGAGCACTGGGACCTCGACGAGTTCCTGGAGGTCCTCAAGCTGCTGACGGCGGACTTCGACGGCGACGGGCGGAACGACCAGTTCGGCCTGTCGCTGAACAGCTCGCTCTACTGGCTGCCGCTGCACTACGCCTGCGGGGCGGACGTGCTCACCGAGGACCGGACGCGCACGGTGTTCTACGGCCCGGGCGTGGAGAGGTCCCTGGCGCTGTGGCAGGACGTCATCTACAGGTACCATGTCTCGCCCCGCGAGGCCGAGCTGGGCCAGATGGGCGAGGGCGTGGGCTTCTTCACGGGCCACGTGGCGATGTTCTGCTCCGGGCCGTGGGGCATGCCGTTCCTCAACGAGGCTCACCTGGACTACGACGTGCTCCACGTGCCCCGCAATCCCCGGACGCGCCAGCGGGCCACGCGGATCACGTGGGACTGCGTCGCCATCGCGGCCGGCTCGACCCGCAAGGCCGACGCCTGGCTGCTGGTCAAGCACCTGGCCAGCATGGAGAGCATGGAGGTCGTCGCCGACGTCCAGCGGTCGATCCCCACACGCCGGGAGGCGAAGGACTACTTCGTGAGCGTAAACCCCAAGGTCGGCGTGGGGAAGTTCGTCGAGGCGGCCGCGACGTACGCCCGCATGCAGCCGGTCACGAAGCACTGGTCGATCATGCAGCGTGCGTGGTCCAACGCCATGAGCGACCTGCGGCGGGACGACCCCGACAAGCGCCTGACGCCCGCCGAGGCGATCGGGGCGTTCTACAGCGACCGCAAGCTCGACGAGGTCCTTCCCCCGGCCGACCCGAACGAGGCCGATCGGTACCGGCGACTCTACCAGAAGCGCCTGCAAGGGGGCGGATCGTGAAGCGCGGCGTCTGCCAGGACCGGATCGGGTATCTCTTCCTGAGCCCGTGGCTTGTGGGCTTCCTGGGCCTGACGCTGCTGCCGATGATCGCCTCGCTGCTGCTGAGCTTCTGCCGGTGGAAGGGGCTGGACCTGGCCGAGCTTCAGTGGGTCGGCACGGAGAACTACGCCGAGGCCGTCCGCGGCATCGCCAGCGGCACGCGCCAGGACCTCGGCGGCGGCCTGCCCGCCGGCGACGTGGGCGACCTGGACGTCTACATCGCACTGAAGAACACCTTCTACTATACCTTCCTGGCCGTGCCGCTGGGGCTGTGCACGTCGCTGGCGCTGGCGATGCTGCTCAACCAGCAGCTCAAGGGCATCGGCCTGTTCCGGACGATCTTCTACATGCCCCACGTCATCGGCGGCGTGGCGACGATCATGATGTGGATGTGGGTGTTCAACCCCGACTTCGGCCTGCTGAACAGCGCCCTCCGCGCCGCGGCCGGGCCGCTGATCCAGTGGGGCGTCCTGCCGACGGACTGGCAGCCGCCGGGGTGGCTTTACAGCGAGCAGTGGTCCAAGCCCGCCCTGGTGATCATGAGCCTCTGGGGGGCCGGCGGGGCGATGCTGATCTTCCTGGCCGCCCTCCAGAACGTCCCGGAGCAGCTCTACGAGGCCGCCCGGATCGACGGGGCCGGGCGGATCGCACAGTTCCGCCACGTCACCCTGCCGCAGATCAGCCCGGCGGTCTTCTTCAACCTGGTGATGGGCATCATCGGGACGTTCCAGGTGTTCAACTCCGCCTACATCATCACCGGCGGCAGCGGCTCGCCGGGCAAGAGCCTGCTGTTCTACGTGCTCTACCTCTACGCCAAGGCCTTCGTGGACTTCGAGATGGGCTACGCCTCGGCCCTGGCGTGGGTGCTGTTCGTGATCATCCTGGCCTTCACTATGCTGGTCATCCGCTCCAGCAGCCTGTGGGTGTACTACGAGGGGGAGAGGAAATGACCGGCGGCGCCGCAATCGTCTCCTCAATCGTGCTCGTACTCGTACTCGTGCTCGTGCTCGATCCGTCTGTTTACCGTCCCCAGGCGCCCGGGGAACGGCCGAGCACGAGCACGAGCACGAGAGGGGAGGGGAGGGGATCGAGGACGAGGACGAGGGCAACGGGAGGGCCATGCGCATGAGCCTGTCCCCCCACGTGCGCCATCCCCGCCGACTGATCGGCAAGGCCTTCTCGTACCTTATTCTCCTGGCGCTCAGCGCGTCGTTCCTGTTTCCGATCCTCTGGTCGATGACGGCGTCGGTCAAGCCGCTGGCGGACGTCTACAAGTTCCCGCCGGAGCTGTGGGTCCGCCACCCGCAGTGGGGCAACTACCCCGAGGCCCTCAGCAAGCTGCCGTTCCTGGCGTTCATGGCCAACACGCTGGTGATCGTCGTTTCGGCGACGGCGGGGCAGGTGCTGGCCAGCAGCCTGGTCGGCTACGCCTTCGCCCGCCTGCGGTTCCGCGGGCGGGGCTTCTGGTTCGTGGTGCTGCTGGCGACGATGATGCTGCCGGGCCAGATCCTGCTGATCCCCCACTTCCTGACGTTCAAGTACCTCGGCTGGGTCAACACGTACAAGCCGCTGATCGTCCCGCACTGGCTGGGCGGGGGGGCGTTCTTCATCTTCCTGTTCCGCCAGTTCTTCAAGGGCATCCCGCAGGAGCTGGAGGAGGCCGCCCGAATCGACGGGGCCGGGGACTTCCAGATCTACTGGCGGATCTTCCTGCCCAACGCCCGCCCGGTGCTGGCGACGGTGGCGGTGATGGCCTTCATCGGGCACTGGAAGGAGTTCATGGGCCCGCTGATCTACCTGTCGGACTTCGAGAAGTACCCCATCAGCCTCGGCCTGCACATGTACAACTCGCTGGAGGGCGCCTGGGTGAACCTGCTGATGGCCGCCTCCGTGGTGGCCCTGGGGCCGCTGGTCATCATCTTCTTCCTCGCCCAGCGGCACTTCGTCAAGGGGATGCTCCTGACGGGCACGAAGGGCTGATCGCGCCCGCCGGCCGGGAGGTCAGGGCCCCGGACGCCGCACCGGGCGACCGGAGGTGAACAGCGCCAGGTGCTTGCGGACCTCGCCGGCCAGCTCGGCCTGACCGGCCAGCTCGGCGAGGGCCAGGGCCTTACGGCCGGCCTCGGCATAGGCCGCCGCGAGGGTGTCCAGCAGCCCGGCGGACGGTTGCCCGGCCAGCGAGCAGGCCTGCTCGGCCAGGGACACGGCCGTCCTGCCGTTGCGGATGCCGTCGTCCGGGCAGGTCGCGTAGATCCTCGCCAGATGGCTCACCGGCAGGGCCTGCCGGGGATCGAGCCGGATCGACTGCCTGTAGGACTCGACGGCCGGGCGAAACTGGCCGGCGGCCTCCCGCGCCCGCGCGAGCTGGAAGTGGAACTCCGGCTCGTCCGGCGCCAGCCGGACGGCCGCCTCGAAGCACTCCCTCGCCTCCTTGGCGCGCCCCAGGTCCAGCAGGATTCGCCCCAGCCGGACGTGCCCGCGGGGCTCGTCGGGCCGGGCCTTCAGGGCCGTCCGAAACTCCGCGATGCCCTGCTCGACCTTCCCGTCGCGGTACAGGGCGGCCCCGAGCATCATCGACCACGAGCGGTACCCGGGACATCGCCGCAGCAGCTCGCGGCACTGCTGTTCGACCAGGTCCGGCCGGCGCCGGGCGGTCTGGAGCCGCGCGAAGCGCTCGCGGGTCAGCAGGTCGTCGGGGCGGTCCCGCTGGGCCTGGACGTAGGCATCGGCGGCCCGGTCGAGCGAGGCGGGCGTCACCAGCGCGCCCAGGCGTTGGGCGCGATCGCGGTCCCGCTGGGCCTGGAGCGGCCCGAAGGGGGGCGCTTCGGTCATCTGGAGGATGCCGACCGCGGCGGCGTAGCGGTCGCACGGCGTATACAGCAGCAGCTCGGCGCATCGC
>Ga0307379_10011753_pt1 | contig 11455 bp, 11 predicted proteins | sample UN2MG_FD_202237 | JGI IMG/M metagenome (GOLD analysis project Ga0307379, IMG submission 202237) | Soil microbial communities from Risofladan, Vaasa, Finland - UN-2 | ecosystem: Environmental > Terrestrial > Soil > Coastal area > Acid sulfate soil | place: Finland: Risofladan, Vaasa | collected... | reverse complement strand
TGTCGAGCCTGTTCACCGCGTCCGAGATCGCGCTGGCGCGGCTGGGGCTCGCCGGACTGTGCGGGGAGCGCCTCGATGTCGTTGTCGGCGGGCTCGGGCTTGGCTACACGGCCAATGCCGTGTTGGAGCACGAAAGCGTTGCATCGCTCATCGTCGTCGACGCGCTCGAAGCGGTCATCGACTGGCACGAAAAGGGGCTGCTGCCGCTCGGCCGCGCGCTGACAGGCGATCCACGCTGCCGGTTCGTGCATGGTGACTTCTTCGCACTGGCCGCCTCCGAGGCGGGCTTTGATCGGGACGCGCCCGGCCGCCAGTTCGACGCGATCCTCGTCGACATCGATCATTCGCCGAACTTCCTGCTCGATCCGCAAAATGACGCCTTCTATCAGCCCGACGGTCTCCGCCGACTGGCCGCACATCTTCGTCCGGGGGGCGTGTTCGGCCTCTGGTCGAATGACCTTCCGGACGATGCCTTTACGGCGCGTCTCGGCAGCGTCTTTGCCGAGGCGCGCGCCGAACCGGTGACGTTTCACAATCCGCTTCAGGACCGGCCCTACACGCAGACCGTCTACCTCGCGCACAAGCAAAATTTGCCTGCGATAGAGGAGACTGGATGACGGAGGCCACGCATCATGGCGCGGACGTTTGCTTGTCAGCGCAAGTGCAGGTGGATTGCCTGGTCTGCCGCGCAAGGGAAGCCCGGCGCCTCGACACGATTGACGGCCGAGACTACTGGCGCTGCGGCGCCTGCGAAGCCATTTTCGTCGACCCCTCGCAGTTTCTTGGCCGTGATGCGGAACATGCGGTCTATCTTCAACACGAGAACGATCCGGCGGATGCGCGCTACCGCCGCTTCCTGTCGAAGCTCGCGGACCCGCTTCTGGCAAGGCTGCAACGCACCTCGCTCGTGCTCGACTATGGCTGCGGCCCCGGACCGGCACTGGCCGCGATGCTCAGTGAGGCGGGGCACGACGCCCGGATTTACGACCCCTTCTTTTGTCCCGATCGAGGCGCGCTTGCGCAAAGCTATGACGCGATCACCTGCACGGAGGTGGCTGAGCACTTCCACCACCCGGCAGAGGAGTTTGACCGTCTCGGCGCCATGCTGCGACCCGGGGGATGGCTGGCGGTGATGACGTGTTTTCAGACCGAGGGCAAGTGTTTCGCCGACTGGCACTATCGCCGCGACCCGACCCACATCGTGTTCTACCGCGAGGCCACTCTCAGGATGATCGCGGCTCAGCGCGGCTGGCAATGCGATGTGCCTGTCAAGGATGTCGCCCTGATGCGCAAGCCCGAGATATCGTCGGAAACACAATGACAGATGCATCGCCTGACTTGGGCGCGCTGCGTGCCTCTTTGTTGGTCCGGCTGGAGGCCCTTCGCGCGGCCAGCGAGACCACGGCGGACAATCGCCGTCCCGTCGAGCTTGACCAAACGTCGGTCGGCCGCCTCTCCCGCATGGACGCCATGCAGGTTCAAGCCATGGCGCTGGCCACGGACCGGCGGCGCCATGAGGAGGTGCGCCGTGTCGAGGCCGCCATCGGCAGGATCGACGAGGGCGACTACGGCACCTGCATCTCTTGCGGCGAGGAGATCCCGGCGAAGCGCTTGGCCGTCGATCCAATCATTGCGACATGCATCCGCTGCGCCTCGGGGTAGTAGCCTGGACTAGCTCTTCCCAGCCCAGGCTCACGGCTGCGGCGTCTTGCGCGTGATGCAGTCGTCCTTCTTCGTCTTCAGGTGCAACGTCTTAGTGTCGTCGATGGAGAGGAAATCCCATTCGTAACGGCGTTCGTAAAGAACGATCTTCAAGACGCCCTGGTTGCCCTTGCCGAGTTTGGTTTTACCGTAAAGGCCTTCGGAAATTGGCCATGTATTGGAGTAGTGATCCTCGGTAAGCAACGATCCGCCGGTGCCAACAACAAAGGATCTAATGCCGTCGTCCTTTGCCTCGTTGCCGTCCGCATCATGACGCTTGAATTGTTCGTAGTCGTGATCGTGACCTGCCAGAACGACCGACGCGCCGTGTTTGTAAAGCGCGCGCAAAGCGTCGTGCATCGGCTTTTTATTTGTGAGCGGGGCATTCGGTTCAGTCTTGTAGCCGTGGCCGTGTCGGCCGGACGAGAACGTCGGCGCGTGCCAGAATGCAAGGACACAGGGCGATGCATCCCCGAGCTGCGTTTCGAGCCATTTCAGCTGGCCGGCCTTGGCACTCTTCCTGATGTGCGAATTGAGGCCGATGAGAAGCCATGGGCCGTCTTCACGCGGAAAATTCTCCGTGAAGTAACCCTTCTGCTCGCCGTTCTGTTGGACAAACTTGTTGCCCGCGAAATGCTCGAAATAAGGCTCGGCACCCGGAGCCTTATAGTCATGGTTGCCCGGCACGGGCCGAAGGATGTCGTCGAATCCGTTCCAGCGTTTGGCAAAGCAGGCAAGCTCGGGCACGGTTCCTTGATCATAGGCAAGATCGCCGAGTGCGAGAACCCTAACCGGGACAGACGGCTGGTCCGATTGGGCCTTCTCCACCACCTTCCGGATGAGTTCGGCGGTCCTGTCGGCATAGCGATGCCACTTATAATTTCCGCAGGTTGAGATGTCGCCTGCAGCGAGCAGTATGCCGATAGGAGGATCTTCAGGAGGATCCGCCGTCTGTGCGTGGGCTGGCGATATGGTGGTGCAAAAGAGGAAACTGAAGATTGCGATTGCAGACGAGATGTATGCTTTCATCGGTTTCTCCTCCAAATTTTCCGCACCTGACGTGGCCCCAAATGTCGTCGCCTAGTTTGAAGCTGTGCTGCTCCGCAGACACGGGAGCCGTCGCCTTCGGGCTTGAGACGTTCGCTGGTACGGCCCCCATCGGAGGCGGTTCACAAATGGCGCCCGGCGGCCGCTACACCGGGTAATTTGCCGAGCACGTCGCGCAGGCCACTTAGCCCGCCCCGACAGTCAAGCGTGATCGGTTCGCCTTGCGTCAGAGCCATGGCAACCCTCCGCGTGCTGCCCCACCGGGCACCTCGCGTGTATCTTTTAAGGTTACCACTGAAGGTAGCGTGAGGCCAGCGAAACGGGGTTGATCCCGGGGGCGAGGAACTCGCCGCAGCGCCGAGATGGCGCGTTTGCGGCCCTAGCCCTTCTCGATCAGGATAGCGCGGAGGTCGTTGACGTTGGTCAGCGTGGGGCCGGTCTCCAACAGATTGCCGATCCCCTTGAAGAAGCTGTAGGGGTCATTGTCGGCGAGCATGGCCTTGGGGTTGAGGCCTGCCTTCTCCGCGCGGGCCAGCGTGTCGGGGTAGATCAACGCACCCGCATTGTCCTCCGAGCCGTCAACGCCGTCGGTGTCTCCGGCCAGCGCGTAGATGTGCGGCATGCCTTGCAGCGCGATGGCCAACGCCAGCAGGAACTCGGTGTTGCGGCCGCCTTTGCCCTTGCCTTTGAGCGTGATGGTGGTCTCGCCGCCGGAGATCAGCACGCAAGGCGGCACCTCAGGCTGACCGCGCATGGCGCATTGGCGCGCGATGCCGGCATGGACCAGGGCCACGTCGCGGGACTCGCCTTCGATGCTATCGCCAAGAATGACCGGGGTGACGCCGGCTTCGCGCGCCACTTTGGCCGCGGCCTCCAGCGAGGCTTGCGGCGTGGCGATCATGATGTTCTCGACGCGCGCGAAACACGGGTCGCCGGGCTTCGGGGTCTCCTCGGCGGTGTCGAGCAGGCGCCGCATATTTTCCGGCACGTCGAGCCCGTATTTCTCGATGATGGCGAGCGCGTCCGCATTGGTCGAGGGATCGGGCACGGTGGGCCCCGAGGCGATGATCGAGGGATCGTCGCCCGGCACGTCGGAGATCATCAGCGCCACGACCTTGGCGGGGTAGGCGGCCTTCGCCAGCCTGCCACCCTTGATGGCGGAGAGATGCTTCCGCACGGTGTTCATCTCGGTGATGGTGGCGCCGGATTTCAGCAGCGCCTTGTTCATGGCCTGCTTGTCCTCGAGCGTGACGCCTTGCGCCGGAAGCGCGAGCAGAGCCGAGCCGCCGCCGGAAATCAGGCACAGCACGAGGTCGTCCGCGGTGAGCCCTTGCACCAGCTTAAAGATGCGCCTGGCGGCGTCGCGGCCGGCTTCGTCGGGCACGGGATGCGCGGCCTCGACCACCTCCAAGCGCTCGGTCGGCACGCGGTAGCCGTAGCGGGTGACCACCAGGCCCTCGAGCGGGCCGTCCCAGGCATCCTCGAGTGCCTTGGCCATGGCGCCCGACGCCTTGCCGGCGCCGATAATGACCGTGCGACCTTTCGGCCGGGGGGGCAGATGCGCCGGCACGCACAGCGCGGGCAACGCCGCGTCCACGCCCGCCTTGAACATGGCCTTGAGCAGGTTTTCTGGTGTCATTCCGTGCTAAAGCCTCCCCCTTGCTAGTGGGCGATGAACCTGCACAGGTGATTGCAAGAAGGCAAGAGTTTGAATTACGGTGCCGGCTCCTTTTGGAGGAATTTCTCGTGTGCCTGAGTGCCAATAAATTGGGGGCGAACGACTAATGTCAGAGGGTTCGAACGAACAGCACAAGAAGCCGAAATCCGACATCGAGATCAGCCAAGCGTCCGTCATGCGGCCGATCATCGATGTCGCCAAGGACAAGCTCGGCATCGAGGCGAAGGACCTGATCCCTTACGGGCACTACAAGGCGAAGGTCTCGCTCGACTATATCGATAGTCTCAAGGACCGGCCCGACGGCAAGCTGATCCTCGTCACCGCGATCACGCCGACACCGGCGGGCGAGGGCAAGACCACGACCACCGTGGGCTTGGGCGATGCGCTGAACGAGATCGGCAAAAAGGCGATGATCTGCATTCGCGAGCCGAGCCTCGGGCCCTGCTTCGGCATGAAGGGCGGCGCGGCGGGCGGCGGCTATGCCCAGGTCGTGCCTATGGAGGACATCAACCTCCATTTCACCGGCGATTTCCATGCGATCGGCGCCGCCAACAATTTGCTCGCGGCGATGATCGACAACCACATCTACTGGGGCAACAAGCTCGACATCGACGCGCGCCGGGTGACCTGGCGCCGCGCGGTGGACATGAACGATCGCGCGCTGCGCTCCATCGTCACCTCGCTCGGGGGCGTCACCAACGGCTTCCCGCGCGAGGCGGGCTTCGACATCACCGTGGCGTCGGAGGTGATGGCGATCTTCTGCCTGGCCAAGGACTTGGCGGATCTTCAGCGGCGTCTTGGGCAGATCCAGATCGGCCAGACGCGGGAGAAGAAGCCGGTCACGGCGAAGGAGCTCTCCGCGGCCGGCTCCATGGCGGCGCTGCTCAAGGACGCGCTCGCGCCCAACCTGGTGCAGACCTTGGAGAACAACCCCGCCTTCATCCATGGCGGTCCGTTCGCCAATATCGCCCATGGCTGCAACACCGTGATCGCCACCAAGGCGGCGCTCAAGCTTGCCGACTACGTGGTGACCGAGGCGGGCTTCGGTGCCGATCTCGGTGCAGAGAAGTTTTTCGACATCAAGTGCCGCAAGGCGGGGCTCAAGCCCGACTGCGTGGTGATCGTGGCCACCATCCGCGCGCTCAAGATGCATGGCGGCGTGGCCAAGGACGATCTCAAGAAAGAGAACCTCGAAGCGTTGGAAAGGGGCTTCGCCAATCTCGAGCGCCACATTGAGAACGTGCGGAAATACAATGTGCCGGTGGTCGTTGCGGCGAACCGCTTCTCGTCCGACACTGACGCGGAGATCGCGCTTTTGAAGCGTCTGTGCTCGACCTCAAGCACCGAAAGCGTCATGGCCGACCATTGGGCGCTTGGCGGCGCCGGCGCGGTCGAATTGGCCGAGTCCGTGGTCAAGACCATCGACACCAGGCCGTCGGACTTCCAGCCGCTCTATCCCGACAACATGTCGCTGTGGGACAAGACGCGCACCATTGCCGAGGAGATCTACGGCGCGGACGAGATCACCGCCGACAAGGCGGTCAAGGACAAGTTCGCCGAGCTCGAAAAGCAGGGCTTCGGCAGCTTCCCGATCTGCGTGGCCAAGACCCAATACAGCTTCACCACGGACCCGGACGCCAAGGGCGTTCCGCTCGGCCATACCATCCCGATCCGCGAGGTCAGGCTGTCGGCTGGGGCCGAATTTGTCGTGGTGATCTGCGGGGATATCATGACCATGCCGGGCCTGCCCCGGGTGCCCGCCGCCAACAATATCGAGCTTGCGGCGGAGGGCCGCATAAGCGGCTTGTTCTAGGCAAGCAAGGGGGTTGCCAGGCGCGCAACCTGAGGCTACCACTTTGCCCATGTGCGAGGCATAGGTCCGTCAAGGACCAGGTAGCCCCTGATTTTTAGGAGTCGAACCCATGGCTGGAGCCAGGCGGCCGGGCCGTAACTTTCTGTTTGTGCCGGGACCAACCAACGTCCCCGAGCGGATTCTGCGTGCCATGCACGTGCCGATGGAGGATCACCGGTCCCCCGACTTTCCGAAGCTGACGCTGCCGCTCTACGACGACATGAAGAAGGTTTTCCAGACCAAGGAAGGCCGAGTCATCATCTATCCGTCGAGCGGCACCGGCGCCTGGGAGTCCTCGCTCACCAATACCTGCTCGCCCGGCGACAAGCTGCTCGCCTCGCGGTTCGGCCAGTTCAGCCATCTGTGGATTGACCTCGCCCGCCGTCATGGGCTCGAGGTCATCGTGCAGGAGGAGGAGTGGGGCACGGGCGCCTCGCCGGAGCGCATCGAGGAGGCGCTTCGCGCCGACAAAAGCCATGAGATCAAGGGCGTCATGGTGGTCCATAACGAGACCGCCACCGGCGTCACATCCGACGTCGCCGCGGTCCGCCGCGCCATCGATGCCGCCAACCACCCGGCGCTGCTCTACGTGGACGGGGTGAGTTCGATCGCCAGCATCGACTTCCGCTTCGATGAGTGGGGCGTCGACCTCGCCATCACCGGCTCGCAGAAGGGCATGATGCTGCCGGCGGGGCTCGGCATCGTGTGCATCAGCCAGAAGGCGCTGGCGCGGACGAAGGACGCCACCTGCACCAAGGCCTATTTCGATTTCGCCGACCATCTCAAGACCAACCCGACCGGCTATTTCCCGTACACGCCGGCGCTGCCGCTGCTCTATGGCTTGCGCGAGTCGCTGGCCGTGTTGTTCGAGGAAGGCCTCGACAACGTGTTCGCGCGGCACCACACGCTGGCCGAAGGCACGCGCGCGGCGGTCAAGGCGTGGGGGCTTTCGCTCTGCGCCAAGGAACCGAAATGGCAGTCCGACACCGTGAGCGCGATCATGGTGCCGGAAGGGTTCAACGGCGCCGACGTCATCGACCGGGCCTATCGCCGCTACAATCTGGCGCTCGGCGCCGGCCTGTCGCAGATGGCGGGCAAGCTGTTCCGCATCGGTCATCTCGGCGATCTCAACGAGCTCATGCTGCTTGGCGCCATTTCCGGCGCGGAGATGTCCATGCGCGATGTGGGCATCGAGGTCGAGCCCGGCTCGGGCGTTGCCGCGGCGCAGGAAACTTTCCGCGGCGCACAAGGCTTGGGCGAACGCCGTCTCGCGGCCGAGTAGGGTAAGGGACGCGAGGGCTGGCGGCGACGCCGATCCCTCGATGACGTGCAGTGTCTGACGCCGTCTGGCGCATCGGCCTTGCGCCGGGACGGTCTTCTTTTGGTGTGGGCTAGCCCACGATGTGAGTGAAGGGGGAGGTTCTTTGGAGCACGCGATCGTCTTCCTCGATCGAGAGTCGGTGGGTGCCAATGTGCGCCGGCCCGATTTTCCGCACACCTACACAGAGCACGAGTCCACGTGGACGCCCGAGGAGATCGTCGATCGCCTCAAGGACGCGACCATCGCCCTCATCAACAAGGTGCCGATGCGCGCCGAGGTGCTGAAGCAGCTGCCGAAGCTGAAGCTGATCGCGGTGGCCGCCACCGGCACTGACGTGGTCGACAAGGCCTACTGCAAAGAGAACGGCATCACCGTCGTCAACATCCGCAACTACGCCTTCAACACCGTGCCGGAGCATGTCATCGCGCTGATGTTCGCGCTCAGGCGCAATCTGATGGCCTATGTCCGGGACGTGCGTAACGGCCGCTGGGCCGAGGTCGACCAGTTCTGCTTCTTCGATCACCCCATCCGCGACATCGCCGGCTCGACCCTGGGCGTGGTGGGGTATGGCGCGATCGGCAAGGCGGTGGCCAAACGGGCCGAATGTCTCGGCATGAAGATCCTGCCCTATGACGTGTTTCCGCAAGACGGTCTGGTCGACCTGGAGACGTTGCTGAAAGAGAGCGACGTCATCACGCTGCATTGTCCGCTGACGCCCGAGACCAAGAACATGATCGGCGCCAAAGAGCTCAAGATGATGAAGCCGACGGCGATCCTCATCAACACCGCGCGCGGCGGTCTCGTTGACGAGGCGGCGCTCGCCGATGCGCTTAAGGCTGGCACCATCGCCGGCGCCGGCTTCGACGTGCTGACCGTGGAGCCGCCGAAGCAAGGCAATATCCTGCTCGATCTCGATATGCCGAACCTCATCGTGACGCCGCACGTGGCGTGGGCGAGCCGTGAGGCCATGCAGATTCTGGCCGACCAACTCATCGACAACATCGAGGCGTTCGTGGCGGGCAAGCCGCAGAACGTCGTCGAGTGATCCTTAAGGGCTGAGCGCTATGAAGAAACTGCTGTTCCTGTTCGACACCGATGAAATGCCGAGCGTGTTCGACACGGTCGTCGGCTATGACGGCGGCGCCGACCGCGTCACGGGCTATGCCAATGTGACGCCGGATAATGTGGGCGCGCTGGTCGACGGCACCATCTACACCCGTGGCGGCAAGGACAAGCAGAACACCGCGATCTTTGTCGGCGGCGGCAACATGGCCAAGGGTGAGGCGCTGTTCGAGAAAGTGAAGAAGAGCTTCTTCGGCCCGTTCCGCGTCTCCGTCATGCTCGATAGCAATGGCTCCAACACGACGGCCGCGGCCGGCGTGGCGCTACTCGCCAAGGCCAAGAAGCTCAAAGGCAAGAAGGCCGTGGTGCTCGCGGGCACCGGCCCGGTCGGCATGCGGGCGGCGGGCTTTCTCGGCATGGAAGGCGCGGACGTGACGATTACCTCGCGCACCAAGGAGCGCGCCGAGGAAGCGGCCAAGGTCATCGAGAAGCGCTTCGGCATCAAGGTCTCCGGCGTTGCCGGCGGCACCGACGAGGAGCGCAGCGCGGCTGTGAAGGACGCCAATATCGTGTACGCGGCCGGCGCCATCGGTGTGCAGCTCTTGCCGAAGTCCGCTTGGGAGAACAATCCCAATGTCGAGCTTCTGGCCGATGTGAACGCCCAGCCGCCGCTCGGCGTCGAGGGCATCGAGGCCACCGACAAGGGCAAGGACTACAACGGCAAGCTGGCGTTCGGGGCGCTCGGCATCGGCGGGCTGAAGCTGAAACTCCATCGCGGCTGTATCAAACGGATGTTCGAGAGCTCCGAGGGCGTGTTTGACGCCGAGGAGATCTACGCGCTCGCCAAAGAGATGGCCTGATGACGCAGATCAAAGACACTGCCATCGAACCGTTCCTCGATGCGCTCGCCTCGAGCCAAGCGACGCCGGGGGGCGGCAGTGCCGCCGCCATTCTCGGTGCCATGGGTGCGGCGCTGGTGAGCATGGTGTGCAACCTCACCATCGGCAAAAAGAAATATGCCGAGGTCGAGGGCGAGATGAAGGACGTGCTGGCCAAGGCCGAGGACTTACGTCACCGGATGACCGGCATGATCCAAGAGGATGTGAAGGCGTTCGATACGGTGATGGGCGCCTACGGCATGGCGAAGGAGACGGACGCAGAGAAGGACGCCCGCGGCGAGGCCATCCAGGCCGCGCTCAAGCAGGCGACCGAGGTTCCGATCCGCTGCTGCCATCTGGCGCGCGAGGTCATCGACTTGGCGTTGAGCGCGTCCGAAAAGGGCAACCTCAACGTGATCTCGGACGCCGGCGTCGGCGTGCTGTCGGCCTATGCTGCACTGCGAAGCGCGGCGCTCAATGTCTACATCAATGCGAAAATGATCTCGGACAAGAGCTTCGTGGACGCTAAGCTGAAAGAACTGGAGGGTCTTCTTGCCGGCGCGGAAGCGGCGACCGAGAAGGCCTATGGAATCGTCAAGGGCAAGGTGAGCTGACGCTCTTTGGGCGTAGGCTCTGAAACAAAAGCCCGCCGAAGAGACTAGGAAGGGAGGAACACGTGGACGTACACGAGTATCAAGCGAAAGAGCTTCTGGGTAGCTTCGGTGTGCCGGTGCCGAAAGGCGCCGTAGCCTTCAGCCCCGATCAGGCGGTCTACGCCGCCACCGAGCTTGGCGGCTGGAGTTGGGCGGTGAAGGCCCAAATTCACGCAGGTGCGCGCGGCAAGGCCGGCGGCATCAAGATCTGCAAGACCTATCACGAAGTCCGCGAGGCGGCGCAGGGGATGCTCGGCAAGCGTCTGGTCACACTCCAGACGGGCCCCGAGGGCAAGCCCGTGCAGCGCGTCTATGTCGAAGTGGCCGAGCCCTTCGACCGCGAGCTTTATCTTGGTTACGTGCTCGACCGTAAGGCCGAGCGCATCCGGGTGATTGCGTCTCAGCGGGGCGGCATGGAGATCGAGGAGATCGCCAAGTCCGAGCCCGAGGCCATCCTCCAAGTCATCGTCGAGCCGGCCGTGGGCTTGCAGGCCTTCCAGGCGCGCGAGCTTGCGTTCCAGCTGGGCCTCAGCATCAAGCAGGCGCAGAGCGCGGTGTCGACCATCATGAACGCCTATCGCGCGTTCCGCGATTGCGACGCCACCATGCTCGAGATCAATCCGCTGGTGGTGTCCAAGGACGACCGCGTGCTGGCGCTCGACGCCAAGATGTCGTTCGACGACAACGCGCTGTTCCGCCGGCACAACGTCGCCGACATGCACGATCCTTCGCAACAGGATCCGCGTGAGGCGCAGGCCGCGGAGCACAACCTCAACTATATCGGTCTCGAAGGCGAGATCGGCTGCATCGTCAACGGTGCGGGCCTCGCCATGGCGACCATGGACATGATCAAGCACGCTGGCGGTACGCCGGCGAACTTCCTCGACGTGGGCGGCGGGGCATCGCCCGAGCGTATTGCCACGGCGCTGAAGCTCGTCCTGTCGGACGCCAACGTCAAAGCCGTGCTGGTCAACATCTTCGCCGGCATTAATCGCTGCGACTGGGTGGCGAAGGGCGTGGTCCAGGCGTGCGAGTCCGTGGACGTCAAGGTGCCGCTCGTCGTGCGGCTGGCGGGCACCAATGTGGAAGAGGGCCGGAAGATCCTGGCCGAGAGCGGGCTCAAGCTGATCACCGCGGAGACCTTGGCCGAAGCGGCCGAGAAAGCGGTCGCGGCTTGCCAAAACGCTCAGCGCGCGGCCTAGCGGTCATCGGAGAAAGATTTAAGTCATGAGCATTCTGATCGACGAAACCACACCGGTGATC
>Ga0307379_10011752_pt1 | contig 11457 bp, 12 predicted proteins | sample UN2MG_FD_202237 | JGI IMG/M metagenome (GOLD analysis project Ga0307379, IMG submission 202237) | Soil microbial communities from Risofladan, Vaasa, Finland - UN-2 | ecosystem: Environmental > Terrestrial > Soil > Coastal area > Acid sulfate soil | place: Finland: Risofladan, Vaasa | collected... | reverse complement strand
CGCCCGGCATCCCGGCGATCAAGCATTTTCGCATCTTTGGAGCCTCCCCGTGCGCCGCCGCGCTGCACGCGCCGCATCCGCTCTTCCGTACAGCGCACTATACAACGGTGTCCGCTCCCGGTGGAAGCGGACACCGTCTCGAACGAGGAATATGGAAAATGTAAAGCGTTTCCCCGTTTCCCCCCTAGTTGCCGACCATCGTGAATGTGCCGCCGAGCTCGTCTCCGAGGTAGTTCAGCACGTCGTCGATCGGGTTGGCAACGGCGATACTGCTGCTCCCCGCGAACAGAAGGCCGATCGCGTGAGGATTGGTGCTCACGTCTTCAACCATGAGCGATCCCGAATCGCCGCTGTTGAGGAACTTGCTCGCCCGGTTCGTGACGAGAATCTGGCCGGTGTACTGCACGGTGAACGGCACGCCGTTGCACTCGTCCTCGTACCCGACGTTGATGGTCGCGTTGAGACCGGAAACCGAGCTGCGAGTGAGCCCGGTCGTCCGGCCGCTTTTCTTGACAGCCTGCCCGACACTCGCACTCACCGTCGTCGACGAGATGGTGCCGATCTCGAGTATCGAGCCGTCCGTCCTCACCGTGCCGGTGATCACATCACCGACCGCCGCATCGACGTTGGTCGGCGGGAAGAAGCTCGTCAGCGTGGAGAGTGTCGCGACGGCGTCGTTTTCATACTGGTAGCAGGAGACGTCGATCAGGCCGGGCTGGACGATCAGGTCGCCGATCTGGGCGATATCCGGATCGCCCGCGCTGGCGGCGATGTCGTTGGCGAAAACATGCGAATTGCTCAGGATGTACTGCGTCCCGTTGGTCACGAGTGCACCGAGGGTGCCACCGCAGCAATATCCGTTCGCGATGTCGTTTATGTTGCCTCCCGAGACGCCGAGCTGGATCGGCCGTGTCTGCCGCGCCTTGTGATCGGCACCGCTGGGCTTGCCGTACGCCTTGATCGGGCCGGTCACGATCTTGACGACGGGTACGCCATCGAGCGCCTGTCCGACATTCTTGCCGCCGGCGGCCGACTTCAGCAGCACGAGAACGGCCGGCTCGCCCTTATCGGTGAGACCGGTCGCCGTTCCGACCACCTCGGGATCCTCCATGATCTTCTGGGTACGGAGCGTCTGGATCTCCATAGCGTGGAGGATCATTGGATGGGACGCGCTGAGTAGAACCTGCTCATTCGGCGTGATCGGGTTGCGGTCGGTCTCGGAACAGCCGATCATGAGGCCGAGCACGACGAACACGACAACGAGCAGACCCAGCGAGAACCGGGTGGGGTTCTTCATGGAGCCCTCCTTCGGGTTAAGGTGAGAGTTGTAGGATCACCGGTGCCAGTCTCATGCAGCCTATTTGGATTGTCAAGAAATATGTAGAGACGGAGCCGAAAGGTGTTGCGTATGAACGGATTATTTTTGACGCCTGACGGTGCTCGTGGGCGGCACTCCCCGGTCCTCGTCGCCTACGAGAGCGGGAACCGCCAGCCGCAGTAGAAATCACGCGCGTCCCCATCCGGTGGGCAAACGATCACCTTTCATCGGATGAATCTGTTCAATCCCGCTTCACGCTACTGCGAGTGGCCCTGCGTAGGCCCTCCATTAAAGAGCGGCCCCGTATCTTCCTTGAGCAGTACCCATATCGAGTAAACGCCGAGCACGGTGCCGATCGGTACATTCAGCAGGTTCAGAAAGCCCACCACGAGAATGAGGATCCGCCCCCACTGGCGGTGCTGGAGCAGTCCGATCCCACCGATGATGCCGGGTACGGAGAGAACGAGCAGGAACAGGGCGATCGATGATCCGACAATCGAGGTGATCGTCATCGCCTCCGGGTCCCCCGATAGGATCCCGGCCCCCGCAACGATGGTGAAAACAATGACGGCTGCGATGATCCCGAGCGCGCTGTTGGCGATGTGCAGCACCCCGAGAATCGTTATGTGCCTATCCACGTATACCCGCTCCTTTCCGCGGCCGGCGGCAAAATGAATCCAACACTAGAACCATTCCAGATCCTTCAGCGCGGGAATGCTCCGTCTCAGTTCGTAATGCAGATCCTCGAGCTCCTCGGCCATCTCCTCGATGCGCTCCGCCTTCCGCTCGAGCAGCTCGGCCTTCTTTTCCAGTTTCTCCGCCTCCCGCTCCATATCCTTCTCGAGATCATTCTCATCGTAATCTTCGCTCAGGAGCTTTACGACCTTTGCGATCGCGGTGATTCCGAGTTTGACGCCGCTCGCCCCGACCTTGGCGCCTTCGATCCCCAGCAGCCTGGCGTATTCGGTGATATTGACCATCCGGTTGTAATACTCGGCGATCAGCACCTGCTGCTTCTCGTCCGTCTCGATATGCCGATCGTCGATAGAGAGCTCGTACTCCCCGGTGATCTCGACCGTCTGATCTTCGTCCTCGTTGATGATCAGAAGGCTTCCGTCCTCGATCTCCACGCTCACCTCATCCGTGTCGAACAAATCCCAGCCGTGCTTGCCGCACGAGACGCGGGAATGCTCGTGACACAATCCGTCGGTGCAGAGAAACGCAACGAGCAGAAATGAGAAAACAAGTGACAACGTTTTCATACTGCCTACCCCCTGTTCGGTCCACATTGCAATTAGCTGTACTACGATCATCGATCCGTTGTTGTTTCATCTGAACACCGGCACCATGACGGGAGAAACGCAGAGACGCACGGCGGGATCATGGAAACGGCGGTGCGGGTGACCGTATCGGGTGCCGTATCCAATTGAACGGTCGCGGACAGTGTGTGACCTCGAGTGTACCTATGCGTACAGCGCCGGAGCAGCGGACCGCTTGACATTCATCGCAGGCAATCTTTCAATTAATCTAATTTCAATCGATTAACGTATCATCAAACACTTCGCCCGCTTCGGCACCGCTCGTGCATACCTCATCGTTGGATGGTGATCGACCGGGTAACAACGGATCCCCCACGCAGGAACCGGGGATGCACGAATTGAACGCCTGGGAATGGACGTTCGATGGTAACAGAACGGTTCGAGAGAAAGGAGAGCAGGATGAAGAAGCTATTCGCTGCCAGTCTATTCCTCCTCATAGCCCTCGTATACGGCTGCCGGTACACGGCGGACGATCCGACCTCACCGGGGACGGTGCCCGATAACCAACCGGCAACCGTGGTAGACCTCGACGCCCCGACCGGGGGATTCTCGTTCGCCGACGAGGATCCGGTCTTCGGGGAATCCGAGATCTTCCAGAGCTACGACAACGAGCCGGCGTACGATGACCCGTATCGCGAACAGGAACGGGTGCGCGAAATGGAGCGCCGTCACGGAGCACGCATCTATCGGTTCAGGGCCGTCTGGGGTCACCTCGCCCGTGCGTTCGATGATTCCACAACCGCGGAGCGTTGCCCCATCGACTGGACCGGCACACTCCACGTGGAGGGCGGCGTCATCATCATCGAGAAGGTCATCGCCTTCGAGGCGGCCGACAGTGTGACCCGGATCGATAAATCGACGATCGGTTGGGTTTCCCATACCGGACCACATGTGGACGGTATACAGGTGAAGCTGGTTTGCCCGCCTCCCTCGCCGCCGGACGGCACGTCGAACGGGATGCCGGAGCCGGTCCTCGTGTTCGAGACCGGACCCTACACGGCGCGCTTCACGCCGGAGCAGCTCATGTCGTTGAATATCGTACAGCCCGTCGACCGGTGCGGAAACGGCATTTCGATCAACAGCCACATCATACTGCCCTCCTGTCCCCGCGGTCACCTCATGGGCGGCTGGAAGAGTGTCGAGCCCGATACGATCATATCCCCGGACAGCACCGGGACGCGTGGCGTCGTGCACGGCGTCTTTCGCGGCATCTGGATCGGGCGGCATGGGTATGCGGTCGGTCATCTGAAGGGCGTCTACGGCGTGAACAGCGCCGGTGAGCGCGTCTTCTTCGGCAAGTACATCGATGAAGACGGGCGGTTCATGAGCATTCTCAGGGGCCACTACGGTGCCGTCCCGGCGATCGACGCAGGGAATGCATGCATGCACGGCTGGTTCGAGGGAGTGTGGTTAGGAAAGGACCTGGTCGTGAAGGGACGCCTCAAGGGGCACTGGGCGGCCGATGAGCCGGGGGTCGGGTTCTTCCATGGTGTATGGGGCATGAACTGCAGCGGTGTTTGGTAAGAGGATCCCTCCTCTTGCCGGAACGGGGGCCGGTCGAGCGGGGTGGCCCCCGTTCACTATTTCGGCAGGCGCAGGTTCGTCGAGAGATCCCTGATACTTTCCGGAGTGAAGACCGTGCTCGCCGCGGCGACGATCGCGCGATGAACCGCCGGTGTCGCGGCGACGATGTTGCCCGATTCGAGAAACGTGCCGCCGCCGAAAAAGTCGGTCACCGTTCCTCCCGCCTCCCGCACCAGCAGGGCGCCCGCCGCCATGTCCCACGGCTTGAGGTACAGTTCCCAGAATCCGTCCAGTCTCCCCGCGGCGACATTGCCGAGATCGAGCACGGCGGCACCGGCCCGCCGGACACCGCGGCAGCGGAGGAAAAGATCCTTGAAGACGGCGAGATAGGAATCGAGATGCCGATGGACCCTGAAGGGAAAACCGGTGCCCAGCAGGGAACGGGCAATCTCCTCCGTACCGGAGACGGCGATACGCCTGCCGTTGCAGAACGCCCCCCCGCCCCGCGTCGCCTCGAACAGTTCCTCCCTGAGCGGATCGTACACCAGGCCCATCACGACCTCGCCATTCTCCATCAGCGCGATGCTCACACCGATCGTGGGGTATCCATGAATGAAATTGGTCGTACCGTCGAGGGGATCTATGATCCAGCATGCCTCCTCATTCGCCGATGCGGTTCCCTCCTCCGCGAGGATCCCGATGCCGGGAAAGGCGAGACGCAGCGTCTCGGTGATCATCCGCTCGCTCACCATATCGGCCTGGGTGACGAAATCGTTCCGGTCCTTCTCCGCAACCTCGCCGCTCAACTCCCTGCCGAACGACTCCTTGAGAAACGAACCGGCCGAGAGGATCGCTTCACGTGCGACCTCTATCTTTTTTCTCATCTTATCTTCCCCCTGCTCTGTTTCGATCGACTCGATTCCATTCCCGTCTTATTCTTTCGTCCCGTTCCGCGTGAATCTCCCTGCCGTACCATCTCCACCGCGTGGTATTCTGATTCATGTTCGACCAGCCGGCGGGGCAGTTGCACATCGAGCAATTCCCCCAGCACGCCGAGAAACGCACGCACCGGCCTCGACAGGTAACGGCGGGCCGGCACGATCAGTCCCAGTGTCCGCGTGAATGCAAGTCCGGTGATTCTGAGCGGTACCACACGTCCGTCCGCTATCTCGTCGCGGACCGCCCGCTCGGGCAAAATAGCCAAACCTATCCCGGACGACACGAGGTTCTTGATCGCTTCGGGACTGTCTATCGCCATGGATATCTTGGGAGTAACGCCTTTCCCCACGAGCACACGCTCGATGATCCGGCGCGTGATCGACTCTTCGCGGAACGAGATGAATGCGTGCCGCGCGAGATCGCCCGCCGTGAGCCGGCGGCGGCGCGCGAGCGGATGTCCCGGGGGAGCGATGACCACCAGCGACTCGTCGTAAATCGGAAAAACCTCGAGGTCATCACTCTCCTCCACGGGGAGAGTCCCGACGAGGCAATCGATCTCGCCTTCCCGGAGCTTGCGGAGGAGCGGCACCGTTGCCGCGATCTCGATGTGGATGTCGATACCCGGATAGTGCCGCTGAAAATGCGAGTAGACGTCCGGGAGTACGTAGATGCTCGCCGCATCAATCGTTCCGAGCGCGATGCGCCCACTGCGCAACTCCTCGAGGTCCGCCAGTTTCCGGTGCATCTCTCCATCGAGCTCCGAGAAACGGCGTGCGTACTCCAGAACGATTTCACCGGCCCTCGTAAAGTGGACGTCACGGCCCCGTACCTCGAAGAGAACGGTACCCAGCTCATCCTGGAGCTTGCGGAGCTGTATGCTCACGGCCGGCTGGGTCACGTAGTGATCCTTTGCCGCGGCGGTGAAGCTCCCCCGTTCCGACAGTGAAAGCAGATATTTCAGTGATCGAAATTCCATAATTATTTTTTATAGACATTATTAATATAATAAATTTGTTTTATTTTGTCAACCCCGGTACCCTGACTTCCATCACCGGCGCGGCGGGCGCCGTGGAGATACGAACGGTAACGGACAGAGTACTGCATGTGGCACGTGCAAAGGAGGAGTGATGAAGGTACAGCGCAAACCGACCAAACCGACCGGTAAACTCGGCGTCCTCACGCCGGGGCTCGGTGCGGTGGCGACCACATTCATCGCCGGTGTCGAATCGATCCGGAACGGGCTTGCAAAACCGATCGGTTCCCTGACCCAGATGGGCACGATCCGTCTCGGCAAGCGAACGGAAAACCGCGTACCGGCAATCAAGGATTTCATACCCCTCGCCGAACTCGGAGACCTCGTGTTCGGCGGCTGGGACATATTCGAGGACAATACGTACGAGGCTGCGCTCAAGGCCGGTGTGCTCGACCGGGAGCTGCTCGGTAAGATCAGACCGTTTCTCGAAACAATCCGGCCGATGAAGGCGGTCTTCGACCAGCACTATGTCAAAAAGCTGCACGGAACATGGGTCAAGGAAGGGAAGACGTGGTACGACAAGGCGGAACGGCTCAAGGAAGACATCGCGTCGTTCAAGGAGAAGAATAACTGCGACAGGCTCGTCATGGTGTGGTGCGCGAGCACGGAGATCTTCATGAAACCGGCGAAGATCCACATGGATCTCGACGCCTTCGAGAAGGGTCTCAAGAGCAACAGTCCCGAAATCGCTCCGAGCATGGTCTACGCCTACGCCGCGCTGTCCCTCGGCGTGCCGTTCGCGAACGGCGCCCCCAATCTCACCGCCGATATCCCGGCCCTGATGGATCTGGCCCGCCGGAACGAGGTGCCGGTCACGGGCAAGGACTTCAAGACCGGTCAGACGCTGATGAAGACGATCATCGCCCCGGGCCTCAAGGCACGTCTCCTGGGCCTCGGCGGCTGGTTCTCAACCAACATCCTCGGCAACAGGGACGGTGAGGTGCTCGATGATCCCGAATCGTTCAAGACCAAAGAGGAGAGCAAACTCTCGGTCCTCGAGTACATACTCCAGCCGAAGGTATACCCCGACCTTTACAGAAATTTCTACCACAAGGTGAGGATCAACTATTACCCGCCGCGCGGCGACAACAAGGAAGGGTGGGACAACCTCGACATCTTCGGCTGGCTCGGCTACCCGATGCAGATCAAGATAGACTTCCTCTGCCGCGACAGCATCCTGGCGGCACCGATCGTTCTGGATCTCGCCCTCCTGCTCGATCTCGCGAAGCGGATCGGGTTCAAGGGCATTCAGGAATGGCTCTCGTTCTATTTCAAGAGTCCGATGCATGCGCCGGAGCTGTATCCGGAACACGATCTCTTCATACAGCTGATGAAGCTGAAGAACACGCTCCGGTTCATCCAGGGGGAGGATCTGATCACGCACCTCGGAGAGGAATACTACGACTGAGCGGTCTCACGCCCCGGCGGCTTCACCAACGCCGGGCGGCGCCTCCGACGAGGCCACGGTGGCGAGGTTTTTCAGAAGCCCGAAACAGAGGAGCTTGTCTCCCGGCTCGATCGTTTCGTTCGCCCGGGGAGTCGGGATGAGGTGGATGCCGCGTTTTATGGCGAGCACCATGATGTTGCTCTGGCTGAGGTTCGATTCGAACAGCTTCTTGCCGGTGATGGGGTGACCGGCCTGTATGCTGACCTCCGCGATGCCGTACCCGCTGGCCAGTTTGACGATCTCCGAGAATCCACCCATTGAGAAGTGCGTCATCCGTGAGAGCCGTTTCTCGATGAACCGGTCGAGCATATTCTCCAATCCCTTGGCGAGGGATACGAGGAGGAGCACGATGGCGACGGCGCCGATCGCGCCGATATTGGCCAGCGAATCGGTCAGTGTGGCGCCCCGGAACGATAGAAACACCGTCGTGACGACGGAGATGATGCCTATGTTGCCCAACAGCATCAGTGCCTTGACGATCTTGCGCCGCGTCGGATGATTGACGATATTCTCCGCCTCCGTCGTCGTGAAACCGGTACCGGTGAACGCAGAGAGCGATTGGAACCGGGCGGTTTCCTTGTCGATCCCCGTCATCCGTAACGCGGTCGAGCCGATCTTGATAATCAGCGCTGAGATAAAGATCACGACGATAAGGGCAAGTATCGACATCGTATCCCCCCTTGAGAACGGAACCGCGGCGTACTGTTCCGCGCAGCGGGCGGTATGCGGCGGTCACGCACTCGGGTGCGCATCCGCCGCACGATCATCGCCGCCGATATTCTAATCCTTCAAGATTCTGTAGAACGTTCTTCCCCCGCGGTAAATGAACAGAAGGTAACGGTCCTTGCCGGACCGCGATATGACATCGTTCAGATCATCGAGGTTCTCAATCGGTTCCCTGTTCATCTCCAGGATCACATCCCCCCTGGCGAGTCCCGATTCGCCGGCCGGTGTGCTCGGATCAACCTCCGTTATGATCACGCCGTGCACCCGTGAGGGTATATCGAGCTGACTGCGGTGATAGTCCGACAGTGTTTCAAGACCGAGACCGAGGAGAAGCGGCGAAGCTGCCTCCTCTGCGCGCACGGCTTCCTCCTCACCACCATCCCCGGGAAACTCGCTGATCTCGGTGGAAAGCTGCCTCTTCTTTCCATCCCTGAAGATCTCCATCTTGACTTCCGTACCCGGCGCGGTCACCGAAACGAGATTGCGGAACTGGTTCATATCATTGACGGTAGTGCCGTTGTAGGTGAGCACGACGTCACCGGCCTCTATTCCCCCCTTGGCCGCCGGGCCGTCTTGCTTGACCTCGGAAACGATGACGCCCCGGGGCTCTTCGAGACCGAATTCCTCCGCCATCTGGGGATCGATGTTCTGGAGCCAGACACCGAGGTAACCCCTGATCACCCGGCCGTGATGGATGATACTCTCCATCACGGAACTGGCGAGATCGATCGGGATCGCAAATCCGATCCCCATGTTCCGGCCCGTGCTCGAGAGGATCGCCGTGTTGATACCGATCAATTCCCCGTTCGTGTTGATCAGGGCGCCCCCCGAATTGCCCGGATTGATCGCCGCATCGGTCTGTATGAAGTTCTCGTAGTCGACGAGGTTGAGATTCGTCCTTCCGAGGGCGCTGATGATCCCCCTCGTCACCGTCTGCCCGATTCCGAACGGGTACCCGATCGCAAGGACCGTCTGCCCCAGCCGCAGCTTCGCGGCATCCCCGATCGGCACGACCGGCAACTGTTCGGCCTCGATCTTCAGAACCGCCACGTCGGTCCGGGGATCGGTGCCGATGATCTTCGCGTCGAATTCCCTCATATCCGGCAGTACCACCGCCACCTCGTCCGCCTGCTCGACCAGGTGGTTGTTGGTCAGGATATAGCCGTCCTCGGTGATGATGACGCCTGAACCAAGATTCCTCTCGATACGTTCCCGCGGAATATTGAAGAACCGTGACATGTCGTCGCCGAAGAAGCGCCGGAAAAATGGATCAGAGAAAAACGGGTGCGTCCTCTCCTCCGACTTGACGACCTTCTTGGAAGATATATTGACCACCGCCGGAACGACCTTCTCTACGATGCCGGGGATATCCTCAGTGACGGCCTCCAGCGCATATGCCTGCGGGAAAAGCGAAACGCCGTCGCCTGCCGTCCGCCCATTGTTCGTGACGGCGCGTTCCACGACGAGGCCCGACGCGAAGACCGCGGCGAACGCCGCAACCAAACCGAACCACCGCACTGTTTTACCGACTCCATTCATGATTGCGCCTCCTCATGTTTTGCGCATTGTTCTGATCACCGTTCACCCTACACCGAATTTCATTCTATGTATACCAAAGACCGAACGTAAAAGTTCCAGATTACGGCGCGCCGCATCCGGTCCTCTCAGCCATTCACCAGCGTGACGAAGTTATTGAGCACCGATCGGGACGAAGGGGTATCCCGCAGGGTCGTGATGAAATTATTCAGGTGATCCCGGTCGGCGAGAAACCGTTCTTCCCCGATGAGCCGGTCTCCGTACAGGTGCAGGAGCTGCTCGATATGCACCGGCGTCATCTCGGGATGAGGCTGGAATCCGAAGCTCCTCCCGAGCTGGAACGCCTGGGTCGGCGTCACCCTGTTGAATGCAAGGCGCACCGCACCCTCGGGCATGCGGGAAACGTGCGTTCGATGAACGATATTCACCGGGTCGCCCGAGCCGAATCCGCGCAGAAGCGGGGACCGTTCCCCTTCGGGGGTCAGGTAGACGGGCACCGTACCCATTTCCCTTCCCCGGGGATTAAGGGTAACCTCGCCGCCAAGGGCCACGGCGAGGGCGTGATGGCCGAAACAGACCCCCAGTATCCAGGCGTTCCTCCCGTGCGCGTCCCCGATGAAGTCGAGGAGCGGCGGTATCCAGGACTTGTCCTCAAAGACGGGGCCCCGGCTTCCCGAGACGATAACGCCGTGCCCGACCCGCGCCACATCGGTCACATCGGGGAGATCCCCGGAAACGCCGTCATGCATGACGAGCATCACTCGTTCACGCAGCCCGAGCAACTCGAAGGCCTCCCGGAACCAGTCGAAGCTCTTCGTGCCGTCGGGCAGCTCGAAATCGGTCACATCGACGATATGGATAACCGTTCTCATACTGATTCATATGGGCGTTGGGCGCGACGGTCACATCCCCGCTAGAACCGGACCTCGAAACCGTTGTACCCTCCCCCCGGCTGCAGATTTTCCACCTCCAGACCGGTAACGTGTGCCGCCCGCGGTCCGGAGCTCAGATCATCGAGGAAGGCACGAACCGTACCCTCCTCACCCTCGGCCTCGACTTCCACGGCTCCGTCCACCCGGTTCTTCACGTATCCCCCGAGACCGAGGCCGCGGGCGAGATGAAGCGTGAAGTACCGGAATCCCACACCCTGCACGACACCCCTCACGACGATGCGGACGCGTACCACTGTTCCTCCCGTTCGGCTCCGGAGCCGCTCACGGCATTCCTGAAGCCACCGTGAAATCATTATTTGTACGTTTCTATAAACCGTCTGAACGATCGATCCCACGTCCGTTCCACCGTGTCCGGAAAGACGCATGCCGGAAGCTCATCCATGCGCAGGTGATACTGCAAACAAGCACAGCAGTTACCCTTGCGCGCGCAGCCCTCGTATGTGCAGTTGCAAAATTCCCGGTTCTTCTCGAGATGCTCACAGTTCGTCGCCATGCAACTCCTCCTTCTGCAGGCCGCCAGTGTACTGCACGCTGATGTCCAGTACCAGGAAAAAGCTTTAAATGGGGGCGCCGATATGGTAAGATTCTATGTTGGAGCAGTGTGAGCTCTAAAAATGCATTGACCGAACAATTATGACAACACGCATCGCTACATTTTTCTT
>Ga0307379_10011750_pt1 | contig 11457 bp, 9 predicted proteins | sample UN2MG_FD_202237 | JGI IMG/M metagenome (GOLD analysis project Ga0307379, IMG submission 202237) | Soil microbial communities from Risofladan, Vaasa, Finland - UN-2 | ecosystem: Environmental > Terrestrial > Soil > Coastal area > Acid sulfate soil | place: Finland: Risofladan, Vaasa | collected... | reverse complement strand
GTGGGTTCGGCCTGGGGGCGTACTACCTCTACAAGAGTCAGCCGCCGGGCGTCGATCCGCTCGGTCCGGAAAATACGCTGGGATTCTTCACGGGTTTGCTCACGGGCACCGGCGGGATCACCACGAATCGTTACATCGTCGTGGCCAAGAGTCCGAAGACCGGCGGGTGGGGCGATGCCAACTCCGGCGGCACCTTCGGACCGGCCATGAAAACGGCCGGCTTCGATGGGATTCTGTTCACCGGCATCAGTCCGCGGCCGGTTTACTTGCTGATCCGAGGCGGCACGCCCGAGTTGCTCCCGGCCGATGATTGGTGGGGATTGGATACGACCGAAACCGACGATCGGGTTACCGAACTCTACGGCCCCGATGCCAGGGCCGCCTGCATCGGCCCGGCCGGCGAGAGGCTGAGTCTCTTGGCCGCCGTGGTCAACGAGAAGGGTCGCGCCGCCGCCCGCAGCGGGCTCGGCGCCGTGATGGGCTCGAAGAAGCTCAAAGCCGTCGTGCTGGCCGACGGCATCCGAGAGGTCCCCGTGGCCGATCCCGACGGAATGAAAGCGGCCATGCACCGGCACCGCGAGTTCCTCAAGACCCGGCCGCGTTGGAACGTCATGCGGCAGTACGGCACCTGCGGCAGCATGGCCGGGCTGACGCTCAAGGGCGATACGCCCACGAAGAACTGGGGCGGGACCGCCGAAGTCGATTTTCCCACCGTCGGCCGGATCAGCGACGACGCGGCCGTAGCCATCGAATACAAGAAGTACGCCTGCTGGCGATGCCCGATGGCCTGCGGCGGGCTGACCCGCGTCCAGCACGGCCAGTTCGCCGCCGAGGGACACAAGTCGGAGTACGAAACCCTCGGCGCGTTCGGCTCGATGTGCCTCAACGACAACCTGGCCTCGATCAACCTCTGCAACGACCTGTGCAACCGCTTCGGGCTCGACACGATCGGCACCGGCGGGACCGTCGCCTTTGCCATCGAGTGCTTCGAGAACGGGCTGATCGGCCCGGCGGATACCGGCGGCGTCGAGCTGCGTTGGGGCAACGCGCAGGCGATCGTGGAGATCACCCGGCAGATCGGCCGCCGCGAAGGTTTCGGCGCCGTGTTGGCCGACGGGGTGCGAAAGGCGGCCGAGCGGATCGGCAACGGGGCGGAGCAATATGCCATACACGTCGGCGGCGAGGAGTTGCCGATGCACGATCCACGGTTGGTCCCCAGTGCGGCGACGACGTACCAGATCGACGCCACGCCCGGCCGCCATACGCAGGTCAGCACGTGGATCTCGGAACTGGGCGCCGGCCCGCCGGATCTGGTCGACCAGCCGCAGCCGCAGCACCACTATCCCGGCAAGGGCAAAGCCCACGCGACCGTGAACAACTACTTCCAGGCGGGCCAATCGGCCGGGATGTGCATGTTCATCCTGCTGACGCTCGAGCCGGAGTTCGTGGCCGATTCGCTCACGCACGCGACCGGCCGGCCCTTCACGCCCGAGGACGTGCAGACCTGCGGGGCGCGGATCGCGGCGCTGCGTACGGCGTTCAACGTGCGGGAGGGCATTCGCAGTGTGGACCGCAAGGTTCCCGACCGCGTGCTCGGCCGGCCGCCGCTCGAGCAAGGCCCCACGGCCGGACGCACGGTCGATCTGGACGCCCAGGTTAAAGACTACCTGGAGGCCATGGGCTGGGATCCGCAAACCGGCGTGCCGAAACGCGAGACACTGCTGAAATTGGGGCTCGATTTCGTGGCCGAGGATATTGCAAACACGGATTGATCCGCCCTGCCAATTAGACTGAAAGGGAACGACAACTGTGCAAATCGATCGGATTTGGGCACCGTGGCGATTGGAATACGTCCAGGGCGACAAGAAGACTCCGCTGTCGGACGAAGCGAAACGTGGACTGCTGCCCGGGGCCGATCCGGACTGCTTCCTCTGCCAGTGCGTGGCCGATCCGGACGATCGGGAACGGATGGTGATCGAGCACCGCGAACATTCGCTGACCGTGCTCAACCGCTATCCCTACAACAACGGCCACCTGCTGATCTCTCCCCGCGAGCATCTGGCGGGGCTGGAAGATCTCACGACCGAAGTGCAGTTCGAGCTGACCGAAACGATCGGCCGCATGGTGGAGTTGCTCAAGAGGGTCCTCCACCCGCAGGGCTTCAACATCGGCTTGAATCTGGGCCTCGCGGCGGGCGCCGGTCTGCCGGGCCATCTCCATTGGCACGTCGTTCCCCGCTGGAACGGCGACACCAACTTCATGCCCGCCCTGGCCGGCATCAACGTCATCCCCCAATCGCTCGACGCGTTGTGGGAAATGCTGGTGCAGGAGTTGCAGAAGGGGTGAGTGGGCAGCGGGCGAGTGCCGCTTGCGGCTTCGCAACCAACGCAGCCCAAGTCACTTCCCTCCTCCGCCGACCTCACCGCAACATCCGCCTGAACTGGTCGAGCAGTTGCGTGGTCAACCCCAAGCGGGCCGACGCATCCGTGCCGCGCAACCCCATCCGGCGGCTTTCCAGCCGACCGTCGGGCAGCCTGAAAACGACCTCCACGTACCGGCGGCCCGTCTCGTCCTGCCGGGCTTGACCGACGGCGATCGCCCAGCGGCTGCCGGTCGAATCGGCCGCGGCCTGAGCCAGCAGCACGGCTCGCTGCGTGTCGGAGGTGCTCTGCGTCCACGCGGCGTCGCCGATGCGGAGCAACCGGCGGAGCTTTTCGTCGGTCGGGGCCACGTAGGCGCCGGCCACGACCCGGCCCGTGGCGTCGGCGCCGGTCAGCCCCGCCGCCAGAGAACCGCCGCTGCCGACTTCCACCAGCGCCAGCGTCGCGCCGCGGTCTTCGAGCCGCTGCACGACGTGCCGCTCCAGGGACGTTTCGTCGTCGGCATACACATAATCGCCCAAGTGCGCGAGGATCTGCTGTTTCAAGGCTTCCAGCTTCGCGCGGTCCTGCGGCGTGTCGTCCGGCAGCGTGAAGGTGAAATCCACCCGGCTGCCGTCGAACTGGGACATGAGCGTCACTTCCGGCGGCAGCGGCACGTGCTCCTTGAGCGTCTGGTCGATGCCCGACTGACCGATGCCGACGAATCGCAGCGTCAGCGAGCAGCCGGGCAGCCGCGTGCCGAATCGCCGGTTCAGGTAGGGCACCAGCTCGTCGCGGACCATCGCCTGCAACTCGCGCGGCGGGCCGGGCAGAGCCACGATCACGCCGCCGGTCTGCTCGAAGACCAGGCCCACGGCCGAACCGTTGGGGTTCTTCAAGTACGTGCCGCGCACCGGCACCTGCGTCTGGCGGCGGAGGTTGCTGCGAAGCCGCTCGGGCGGGACGCCGAAACGCCGCGCCATCTCGCCCAGCACCTCGGGCTGTTCCTTCAAGGCGATCCCGGTGAATTCGGCCAGCGTCTGGCGGGTGATGTCGTTGTCCGTCGGGCCCAGCCCGCCGGTCACCAGGATCAGCGACGCCTTGCCGGAAGCGAAACGAAGGGCTTCCTCGAGATCGGCCGGCTTGTCGTCCACCGACATCGAGCCGACGCACCGCAAGCCGAGCGGATGGAGCGTGCGGGCGAGAAACTGCGTATGGCCGTCGGCATACACGCCCGAAAGCAACTCGCCCCCGGTGACGATGATCGTATAGTCGACCGGTTTTCGGGGAACCGGGGACGGGGAGTCGGCCGCCGTCGTCGTTCCCCACAGCAAAGCCGGCAGCACGAGCAGCCGCCGGCACCATCGAGAGAAAGATTGGGGCATTGCAGGTCTTCGTAGGTCAGGGCTTGCCCTGACAATCTTCTTTTTGGCGATTGCTTCGGCTACTTTGGTTTCTGTCAGGGCGAGCCCTGACCTACACAGCCTACTTCGGTTCCGTCAGGGCGAGCCCTGACCTGCGTGGATGGCCCAGAGTCGTTCCAACGTGGCGACGTACAGCACGCCGTTGGCGGCAACCGCCGAGCCGCAAATGGACCTGCCCGCATCGACGCAACCGAGGATTCTCTTTTCCCTCTCGGCGGCGAAGGTCCAAAGATATCCTCGCCGGGTGCCGATGTAGACCTTTCCGTCGGCCACCAGCGGCGAGCCCCAGATCTCGCCGCCCGTCTCGTGGACCCAGCAGGGCTCGCCCGTCTCGGCGTCCACGCAGTGTACGTTCCGCTCGCAATCGCCCACGAAGACCAGCCCGTCGTGGATCGCGGGCGTCGAGCAGCAATGGCCATCCAGCGGATAGGACCAGAGCAGGCCGGTTTCGGTGATTTCGCCGGTTTTCGTCGCGTCGATGCACTGCAGCCACGACTGGTCCTTGCCCCACCAGATGTCGCCGCCCACGGTCACGTACACGCGGTTCCCGTGAAACACCGGCATGCTCTTGATATTGCTGGGGCTTTCCCGGCGGTTGCGTTTGTAGAGGTTGAGGTCCTCCTTGGGCGCCGTGGGATCGCAATCGAAGCGCCACACCCGCCGGAGGGTTCTCACCGGTTCGGATACCGCCGAGGGCATGAGCGCGTCGAAGGCGTAGCAGACCCCGTCGCCGCCGCAAAAGAAGATCAGCCGCCGGCCGTCGACCTCCCCCAAAGCCGGCGAGGACCAGGTGCTGTGGAAGATCCGCGGGCCGATGCGTTCGCCGTCCTGGGCGACCAGGCGGCCGGTGGTTTTATTTAGGGCGATCAGGCTGGGCGCGTCGATGCCCGGGATGTTGCGGTGCGTACGATCCACGCCGTTGCCCGTGTTCAGATACAGATACTGTCCGTCGATCAGGATCGAACTGTGTGCCGCGTCGTGCGGGTGCATTCCGACCTGGGAGCGCATATCGAACAGCCAGATGATATCGGCGTCGATCGCCGTGACCCGCATCGGCTCCTCGCCGGGCAGGACCATGTGGCGGCCTTCGTCGAGATACGGCCCGTCGTTTCCGTTGGCCTGGCCGAGAAGATCCAGGCAGACGACTTCGGCCCGGTTGGTGACGACGTAGACGCGGTCGCCTTCCACGGTCGCCGTCGAGCAGATGCCGGCCCGGGGCCAATCGAGATAAACGTCGCCCTCGAACTTCGGCACCACCAACTGCCAGCACAGGCTGCCGTCGGCTTCATCGAGGCACAGCAGCACGCCGCGGTCGCCGTCGTGCCGCGGGTCGCGCGGGTCGCCGTTGTTGGCGCCGATGACCACCTTGCCGTTGGCGATCACGGGCGTGGAGTAGGACTCGGTCCCCAGCGAGGCCGACCACTTGACGTTCCTGCCCGATTCCGGATCGAACGACTCGGGCAGCCCCGTTTCGTCGGAGACCATATTCCGCGAGAACGGCTGGCCCCATTGCGGCCGATCCGCCGCGAGCCCGATTTCGGCGATGACGCTAAAGAACGTCACGACGGACACAAGACGCACCGAAGACATGCTGAGTATCACGGGCGAACCTCTATGGCAGACGGCGTGGACTTCCAACCAAGTCCGATCATAGCTGCACTTCCCGGCACAGTCAACGAGCCTTTGCAAACGGACGCCGGTCGCTTAGAATCGACGCAAACCCGTGATCCACGCATGCGAGTGAGAACCCATGTCCGTGTTGCTCAGCCAGTTCGCCCGAAACGTCACCGTCGAGACCGCCTTCACCGTCCTGGCCCGTGCCCGACAACTGGCCGCCGCCGGCAAGCAGGTCATCGAACTGGAGATCGGCGACAGCCCGTTCCCCACCACGCCGGCCGCCAAACAGGCCGGGCTCGACGCGATCACCGGCGACCGATCGCACTATTGCCCCTCGCTCGGCCTGCCCGAAATGCGCCGGGCCGCTTCCGAGTTCGTCGACCGCGAGTACGGCACCCGAACCACGGCCGAAAACATCGTGATCGGCCCGGGCGCCAAGATCTTCGAGCTGCTCTTCTGCGAGACGTTCCTCGATCCGGGCGACGGCGTGCTGGTCTTCAGTCCGTATTTCCCCACGTACGTCCCCAACATCGCCCGGCGGTCCGGCCGCGTGTGGCTTTCCGACCTGAAACAGGACCGCCAGTTCCGTCCCAACCTGGACGACGTCGAGCGGTTCCTCGCCGAAGACCAGCGGCCCAAGGCGATCTTCCTCAACAGCCCCCACAACCCGACCGGCGGCGTGGCGACCGAGGAAGACCTCCAGGGGCTGGCCGACCTGGTCCGCGGCCGCGACGTGGCCGTCTTCAGCGACGAACCCTACGACCGCATGGTCTGGCGGGGCCGGCACCACACCCTGGCCGCTCTGCCGGGCATGCTCGATCAGTGCGTGGCCGCCTATACCTTCAGCAAGTCGTTCAGCATGAGCGGATGGCGGCTGGGCTTCGCCGTCACCAGTCCCCCGATCGCCGAGATGTTCGGCAAGCTGATCAACACGTGCCTCTCCTGCACCCCGCCGCTGGTCCAGCTTGCCGGTGTGGCCGCCTTAGAGCACGACAACGACGAAAGCCGCCTGGCGATGCAGCTCTTCCGCGAGAAGGTCGAAATCCTCGTCTCCGGCCTCAACCGGATCGACGGCGTCCGGTGCCTCGACCCGGGCGGAACCTTCTACGTGTTTCCCTCGGTGGCCGAAGTCTGCAACCGCCTGGGCATCACGTCGCACGGCCTGGCGATGTATCTGCTCGAAGCGGCCGACGAGCAACTCGGCGTCGCCTGTCTCGGCGGCGAGTGCTTCGGCCAGGCCGGCGCCGGCTTCCTCCGCTTCAGTTGCGCCGAGCCCAACGACAGGCTCCACCAGGCCCTGGAGTTCCTGCCGGTGGCCTTTTCTCGGGAAGATCGCGTGGCGCGTTACGTCGAGGAGCACCCGAAGTTCCGGCTGGGTTCGCCGTATGGGTGAATGGCGGGAGGAGAAGGAGATTGAGAATTGGCAATTGCAAATTGAAAACTGCAAATTGCAGATTGCAAACTGAAAACTGGCTGAGCGTCACGGATCTTCGGGTCACCTTCCGGGCTTGTTCCGGCAGGGCCGTGTTGGACGACTACCGACGCGTTTGGCGAACGCCCATTTTTTCCCGGTTCGAACGTCGCGCGGCAACAATGGGCACTTGCCGTATCCGCGTGAATTGGCGAAAGGTGCTCTCCAGCAATGGGTTACGCGAACGGGACCGAGTGCAACGGAGTGGCTCGGCGGGGTTTTTTCCCGCCCCACGCCTAGCAGCCGGCGGACGGCCCTCGGTCGTGTTCATTCGCAAGTCGTTATCTCCACGAGACTTGCGTCGTTCCACCACCCATTGACAAACCGGCGTCGATCGGTTGGATTCGTCCATTGCTCCCTCGACGCAACCCGTTTCGCGCCAGCACGTTACGGCATTGTTTTCCAGATTTTCTAGATTTCGATTTTCCGGCGACAACAATTCGAATCAACCCTTGCGGGCTAGAACGGACCCCACGCTCCAGCAGGCCGAGTCCGGCGGGCCTCGGAAGGAACGGCAGCACGAGCGAGTCCGAGCGGACTTGCCGCGCGTTGTCTTGCGGTCCCGCAGTCGAATTTCCAAACAGCCCGTCCGTCCCGCTTCGGCACGGACGCATACATGCTCTTTTGTACACCATTTCCCCGGGGAAAGTCAAGACGCGAATTGGGCCACCGAGAGTACTCTGCAAAATACGCAAAGACCCCACTGGCGACAAGTGACTCTTGACAGAACCGGGGGACGCGGTATGGTGAGGTCTGCTACCCTGTCCTTGCCACAGCCGGCTCGGCCAGTGAGGGCAAGGACTGGAATGGGGGGCCGATGTGAAAAGGGCCCAGAGTTCGGGCTGGCATATGACCACCGGCCTGAACATTGACAAAGCGGCGAGTCGATATAATAATATTATTATACGATCGGGATGAGCGCAGATGCCGCGGACACGGGTCTTCTTCTACCGAGACGAGGATGGCACGGTCCCCGTTCATGCGTGGCTGGAGGAACTTGCCGCCAAGAACCGCCGGGCCGCTGCCGCCTGTATTGCCAGGCTTCGCCTCCTTGAAGCGTTCGGCCACGAGCTTCGACGGCCCAACGCGGATTACCTCAAAGACGGCATCTACGAACTTCGGGCCAGACGGAGAAACGTCAACTACCGCATACTGTACTTTTACCACGGCCAACACGTCGCCGTCTTGGCCCACAGCCTCACGAAAGAGAAGAAAATCCCGCCCGCCGACATCGAGCGGGCCATCGAGAGGAAAGAACGCTATGAGCAAGACCCGGAAAACTGCCGGGCAACGGTCACCGTCCCGGAAGACCCGCGAGACCTCTGACGCTCTGGAGATCATCGACCGCACGGTGGTCCGCGACGACACGGAGCTTCGGGAGATGATCGAGCAAGAGACGGTCAACGCCCTGGTCGCTCAGGCCATCTACGACGCCAGGACGAGCGCCGGGCTGACGCAGAAGCAGCTTGCCGAGCTGATCGACACCAAGCAGCCCGTCATTTCGCAGCTTGAAGACGCCGACTACCAGGGCCATTCTCTCACCATGCTCAAGCGCATCGCCACGGCGTTGCACTGCCGCCTGGAGATACGCATCGTCCCCAATACGCCGCAACCGCAGCAGGCGTAGGTTGCACCCGCTATCGATCACGGGCCGACAACCACGGGCACCGGGCGCACGTTGAGTCTCCTTGCCTACTCATCTGCAAGCGAGCCGCCTTCCTCGTCGATTACGGATTGAACGACTCCTTCAACGAATTCGTAGTCTTCTTCCGTTATGTCGAGACCCTCCCGATATTGGATCGCTTCGGGATCAGCGATGTAGTCTACTTCTCCACGTAATTGTTCAACGATCCTGCAAATCGACTCAAACTCAATTCGGAAGTACTCCTTCCGCAGATTGACCTTGTTGACGCGCTCCGCGTGGAATTCCCTGTGCAAGGCGTTTTCCAGGGATGGAGCGTCGTCGCAAGAGATCATCATGTGAACGTCAAAGGGGAACGGTACCGAAGCGTCGCCGAGTTCTTTGACGCGATCCAGAGGTTCGAGTCGTCTGGTCATGCCGATCTTGTAGACGCCGTGGCCAAACGAGCCGATATTGGAAAGAACATAGACGTGGCCGGATTTGGTCGTTTGGGCGCGTGACTTCGCCCGTTCAGCCTTCTCCTCAGCTTCTTTCAGTTTGGCTTTCAGGTGCTCCACTTCGGCGCTGTGCTCGTCCTTCGTTTCCCGAAGTGCTCTTTCCAGAGCCGCATGTATGGCCGCTTCTTCGCGCTGAGCTTCCTGGACCTGTCGTTCGATTTCCCGAGCAAGTTTCTCTTCTTCTCTGATTTGCGCCTTGATCCGCGCTTGTTCCTGCCGGTGGAATTCTGCTCTGACAGCTTCTTCGAATTTCTTCCTCAAATCCTGTATGAGTGCATCTTCCTTTGACTCCGCAACGTCAAAACCGATATCTCGGCAGCGCTGAACCACGTTCAGCAGTTGCCTCTTGCAACTGGCAAAGTTGTTGGGGGTGAGTTTCTCGGCTATCCAAAAAACGTTCTCGTTGAGGTAGCGATCCGCCAACTCGTTTGTTCTCCTGTCCATTTTCTCTTGATCTTGACGAATACTGGCATGATCTCGGTTCATCTTGCGCAATTGCACGGAGAGATTGAACAGATCTTGCTTCAGAGAGTTGTTTTCCGTGACGAGGGCATCGTACTGGACTTTCCGGCTTTCGAACAAGGCAACCGCGTCGTCAAGCTCGAGTTTTCTGCTGGCAACGCTTTCTGCCTGCTGCCTGAGATCGGTCGCCTCGGATTCCAAGCGACCGCGCCAATAACGCAGGTCGGCCTGCTCCTTTCTAAGCCAAGCAACCTGGGGGAGATACCAAATGATCAACGCTCCGGCCGCTGCTGCTGCGCCGGCAAAGAACAGAATGACGTATAACATGGTGGCTCCAATCGTACTGGCTGCTACTGCTGGTCGCTGTATACGACGTGATAGTAGCCCTCCGTACCGCACCTCTTGCAGGTAATCGATTTGAAGAAGAGTTCCTTCCTGCCCTTACCACGCACGCCGCAGGCTTGGCAGATACCTTCCGCCACGGCATCCAAAGGGGATCGGAAGTGAAGCCTGGAACTATCGCCGTTTTCCATGCGAAGAATCACGCCAAGTTCTTCCCATTTGCCGAGGATGCCAAGCACGTCCGCCGAACTTAACCCCAATTCCGTTACGGCGTCCCGCTGTAAAGACCCGGGATGGTGCTCGAGGTGGTTCCAGAGAATCTGCGCGGTGTGTTCTCGCTCCAAGGCGGCCTCGGCGCAATGCAGGTAGCCGTTCTCGTGCTTCGCGAGCAAGCGCGTTGATTTGACGAAATCGAACGCGGATTCGAGAACCGCGTTTTCGAACAGAGGCGGTGCATAATCCCACACGATACTCAGCGCCAGGAGGCTCGGCGTCTCCGGTTCGATACCCCGTTTCTTCCGGAAGTTGATCGCCGGGACGATGTGTGGAAACGATTCCTCGCAAGCGGAAAACACGCTGCCGAAGTCGCCGCTGTTCAACGCCGTCGTGATCGAACTCTCCAGCGCCACGTATCTACCATGATGGTCTTCCATCTCGCTGATTTTCATGATGTGATTCTCCGTACAGGGAGCCGAGCCGTCATGTTGCGATAAAGAGGCAACACCCCTTGCGAAAATACGAAGACACCCTGAAGTTTATCCAATAGATATGGACACTACAAGTACCCCTGGCGTGAAAACAGTGCAGCGAAAGCGGTAGTCAATTGGCTGGTGCAACGGACAGCGCGGCAGCCCAGCAGGGTGGGCACCGCCCACCGATCGCAATCCATTCTCTCGATTTGCCTCTCGATTCGGATTGGTGGGCGGTGCCCACCCTACGTCTTCGCGCCGACACGAAGCTGAAGATCGTGCGTCGCGCGGGAGCCGGTAGAGACGTCGCGCCGGGTGCCCGTGCTTGGTGGCGAGTTCCGGTTTCGTGTGGCACTGCTTGCGGGTTTTCGACTCTCGAACGGTTTGCGGCAAGCAGTGACTTCGTGCGACTGGAAAGTCGATCGGCATTTCTGCAAGCTGTGGCACACCGCGGAAGGACCGCCCCGACAACCAAGGGCACCCGGCTTCAGGCGGATCAACCGCGAAGCGGTTCGACAACATAGCCCGGGGTCGCCGCGGAGCGGCGCACCCCGGGTGACGATGCCAACCAACACCCGAACCCTGAAAGGGTTCCACAAGGGACGCCGGAGGGTGCGACCCCTTCGGGGTCGAGGTTTTCTCTCGGCGACGCAACCCAGGGTGGCGCTTCGCGGCTGCGCCGCTTCGCTGACCCTGGGCTATGTTGTATAACGCCTTCGGCGTTGGGCGGTGCCCAGCCCACGGATTTGGATTGGTGGGCGGTGCCCACCCTACGGATTTGGATTGGTGGGCGGTGCCCACCCTACGGATTTGGATTGGTGGGCGGTGCCCACCCTACGGCTCTTCCTACGCTTCTTCCAGGACTTTCCATTTCAACAGGTCGGCCAGCGCGAAGACCGGCTCCTTGAGGTCGCCGTAGACGGTGACGCGGTGCCAGCCCCACTGGTCCCACT